>VFQQ010002381.1_pt1 | contig 21410 bp, 19 predicted proteins | sample 3512341 | NCBI WGS metagenome assembly VFQQ01 (sample SAMN10412373, study PRJNA504923) | tailings metagenome | isolation source: Relicate 2 Philex TSF1 revegetated site | place: Philippines: Tuba, Benguet | collected 2017-08-29 | reverse complement strand
GACGCCGGAGACGCGCGGCTTCTTCAACAAGGCCACCATCGAGAAGCTGCCGCAGGGTGCCATCGTCGTGAATACGGCGCGCGGCGATCTCGTCAACGACGAGGACATGATCGCGGCCTTGAAGTCGGGCCGCCTCGGCTATGCCGGCCTCGACGTATTCGCAGGCGAGCCCAAGATCAACGAGGGCTACTACGACCTGCCGAACACCTTCCTGTTCCCGCATCTCGGCTCGGCGGCCGTAGAAGCGCGCAACCAGATGGGCTTCGAGGCGCTCGACAATATCGATGCGTTCTTCGCCGGCAAGGATATGCCGTTCAAGCTCGCGTAAGCGGTTCGCAGAGTCTTTGAAAACACTTGGGGCAGGCTGCGGATCGCGGCCTGCCCCAATTGATTTTCGAAACGGCTTCGCGGCGGACTAGCGCTGCTGAAGCTCGGCCTGTTTCTTCAGCTCGGCTTGCGCCTGGCGCACGCGCTCAAGCATGTCCTTTGCCATGTCGCGCGCGGCGGAGTTACAGGCAGCCGGTGTGCTGTAGCTCTTGTCGTAGTCGCGTGCCAGCAGCGGGAATACACGCTCGCCGTAACGCTGATTGGCCTTGCTGCCGCTCATGAATGCGGTCTGGCGCTCGTCGATGTAGGTGTCGAGTTCCGTAATCTCTGCGGGCGTCAGCGGGCCGCTGCACTTCACCGCGATGATGCGCGCTGCGATGGCGCCACCGATGGATGCGGTCGTGCCGGGCCAGCGCTCCGCGTGTGCGGGCATCCCGAAGGCCGTGGCAAGCGCAAGACCGAGCATCAAGGTTGAGGCGCGAGCGGCCCGTTTGGTCGTCATGTTCGTCTCCGTCGTTGAATGACCGGTGAGCTCGTTCCCTTCTTTCAGCCGTGTGATCCCAAGTTGAGGGCTGGGGATCATTGGCCGGCTCATCGCTCGGTCATAGAACTCGAGGCAGGAGCGTTCGCTCTCTTTGTCCAGAGGCTGGACCTGCCTATGATGCGCAGAGAGACTATCTCTGAGGCTTGATCATGGCAGACGGGGAACCCCCGCGCATTGCGGCAAAACGCGACCTGCAGCGCGTTCACAGGGGCGAAAAAGCGCCTTCAATCGGTCTGGTTCTCGGCGGCGGCGGCGCGCGGGGGCTGGCTCATATTCTCATGCTTGAAGTATTCGATGAGCTTGGAATCAAACCGAAAATCATCGCTGGCACGTCGATCGGCGCCATCTACGGAGCGGCCTATGCGTCGGGACTTCCCGCCCGCGACATTCGCGCACATACAGAAGAAACGCTGACGAAGAAGTTCGGCCTCGTGCGCGATGTGCTCGCGGCCCGGGTGCAGCGCTCCGGCAGCTTCTGGGATCTCTTCTCGGCGCGCTCGGCGTTTCTTGCGCCGGGTGCCTTGCTCGATCTCGTGCTGCCCGCGCGGGTGCCGCAGTCGTTCGAGGACCTCGAAATTCCTTTGCGCATCGTCGCAAGCGACTTCTATGCAATCGAGGCCGCGGTGTTTTCGTCGGGGCCGTTGCGGCCGGCGATTGCGGCCAGCATGGCGCTGCCGGTGATCTTCGAGCCGGTTCTGATCGGCGGACGAAGCCTGATCGACGGCGGTCTCACGAACCCGCTGCCGTTCGATCTACTTCAAGGCGAGGCGGATGTGATCGTTGCCGTCGACGTTTCTGGAACGACTGTTCCATCGCCCTCTCGTCCCAGACCGACAGCCATCGAGGCGCTGTTTGCGTCGTCGTTTCTGTTCGAGCGATCAATCGTGCGCGAGAAGCTCAAGTCGCATCAGCCGGACATCTACATCGATGCGGGTACGGGCCGCTATCAGGCTCTCGATTTTTTGAAGGTGCGCGATATTCTCGCGGCGGCGAAGCCCGCGCAGGACCAATTGCGCATCAAGCTCAAGCGCGTGCTCGAGACACCGTTGCTGGCGGAAGTGTCCGGCCCGTCTGCAGCGCCTGCCATCGAATCCAGGCCGCGGCGCGTTCGGCGGCTGCTATCCCGGTTGAAACCGAACGGAGAAGACTAGCTCTTCAGTCCTGGCGGCGGCCGGCAAAGAACGACTTCAGGATGGCGCTCGCTTCGCGTTCGCCGAGCCCGGGGTAAAGATCGGGTTTGTGATGGCACGTCGGGTGGCTGAAGACGCGTGCGCCGTGCTCGACACCGCCGCTCTTCGGGTCCGGAGCGCCATAGTAGAGGCGGCGGATGCGTGCGAAGGAGATTACGGCTGCGCACATCGGACATGGCTCCAGCGTGACGTAGAGGTCGTGATCGATCAGCCGCTCGCTGCCGAGTTTCCGTGCCGCTTCGCGAATGACGAGCATCTCGGCATGGGCCGACGGGTCCGACAGCTCGCGTGTGCGGTTCCCCGCCATCGCAACCACCTCGCCCGCGGGGTTAACCAGAACGGCGCCGACCGGGACTTCGCCACGCGCCGCCGCGGATCGCGCTTCGGACAACGCGAGTTCCATGTGGCCGAGGCGGGCCGGTGGTGCCATAAGGTCGTCTTCCATTTCGCTGCAGAGCCTCAATCACGATGCGCAAATCATCATTCGGACATCGCCCGCCGCGGGGCAAGTCTCAAGGGGGAAAGCCGAGGCGACCCGGTTTCGGGAGGCCGCACGGCGAGGGCAAAGGTGCGGGCGGCGAGCGCCAGGAGCATAAATCGCCATCCCGGCAGCGCTACCTGATGCGCAAGGCGCAGAGCCTGCCGCGGGAGGAAGCTGCGGATCGCGGACGCGACGGCGAGCGGGGATCGTTTTCGAGCCGGTTTCGTAAGCGGCCCGGTGGCGCCGAGGGAAAGTTCGAGCGTGCAGAGAAGCCCGGTCGCGGCGAAAGACCGGATCGCGAGCCGCGCCGCTTCAAGGCACATGAGCGCGTCCGTCCTCGCGGTCCCGGCGGCGAAAAGCGCGCCGAGCAGAAGTTGCCCGCCGTGGCCGAGCCGATGCGTATCGCAAAGGCGATGGCGCGCGCGGGGCTCTGCTCGCGGCGTGAAGCGGAGCGCTGGATTGCGGACGGCCGCGTCAGCATCAACGGTCAGGTTTTGAAAACGCCCGCCGTCGAGGTGAAGCCGAAGGATCGCGTGCTGGTCGATGGGCAGCCGTTGCCCATCGCAGAGCCGTCACAACTCTGGCGCTACAACAAGCCGCGGGGATTGGTGACGACGCACAACGATCCGCAAGGCCGGCCGACCGTGTTCGACAGTCTGCCGCCGGGATTGCCGCGCGTGATCTCGGTGGGGCGGCTCGACTTCAACACGGAAGGACTTATCCTGCTCACGAATGACGGCGAACTCGCGCGCCATCTCGAGCTTCCGGCGACGGGGTGGCTCAGGCGCTACCGCGTGCGTGCGAAGGGCCGCGTCACACAGGCGGATCTCGACAAGCTCAAAGAGGGCGTCGAGATCGAGGGCGTGCGGTATGGTCCGGTCGAGGCGACGCTCGATAGCGCGCAAGGCGCGAACATGTGGCTCACGGTCGGTATCCGCGAGGGCAAGAACCGCGAGGTGCGCAAGGTTCTGTCGAGCCTGTCGCTGGAGGTGAACCGCCTCATTCGCGTGTCGTTCGGGCCGTTCCAGCTGCTCGAACTCAAGCCGGGAGAGGCCGAGGTGGTGAAGCGGCGTGTTCTCGCGGATCAGCTCGGGCCGCAGCTCGCCGCTGAATTCGGTCTTGTCGACGCGGAGGTCAAGTCCGCTCCCAAGGGCAGCAAGCGGCCTAAGCCTTCCAAGCCGAAGAAGCGCGGGGACAACTGATGCGCGTGGTCGGCGGTACGCATCGCGGGCGCGCTCTGGCGACCCCGCAGCACGATGGCCTGCGTCCGACCTCGGATCGCGTGCGCGAGTCCGTCTTCAATATTTTGCTGCATGGCGTGCCGGATTTCTCGCTCGACGGTGCGCGCGTTATCGATCTCTTCGCCGGGACAGGCGCGCTCGGCATCGAGGCCTTGTCGCGCGGCGCCGCATACTGCTTGTTCGTCGAAGAAGCGCCCGAGGCGCGGGCGCTGATCCGCACCAATATCGAGGCTTTGGGTCTGACCGGTACAACTCGTATCTTCCGCCGCGATGCGACGGACTTGGGGCCGGCCGGGAACATGGAACCCTATGCGCTGGCCTTTCTCGATCCGCCGTACGGAAAGGGTCTTGGGGAGAAGGGTCTGATCGCGCTGCGCGACGGCAAATGGCTGGTGCCGGGTGCGGTTGTCGTGCTGGAAGAGCGGGAGGGTGCGGACGTCACCCTGCCGGAAGGTTTTACCGAGTTCGACCGGCGGAGTTGGGGCGATACGCAGGCTATCTTTGCGCGCGCGGCGAATGCCCAGAGCTGACGCCGTCATCAAGCCGTCAACGAACCTTCGAGAGCCTGTCGTGAATCACGCGTAGCAGCTTGTCGCAAATCTGGGGCCCTCTGCGGCCCCACCATTTGCGGAAGGCCGATGCGGGGGACAGGAAACAGCCGCTCCGGTGTGTCCAGGCGCGAAGCGTTGGCCGGAGCCAGCGCCATCGCGGCGGCGGGCCTGTTTTCGCAGCGCCTGCATGGGGCGGTCGGCAACAATTCTTCCGTCGCCAGCGGCACGGTGTTCGAAGACAGGTCGGGCACGGGCGTGCGGCGGCCGGGCGATCCGGGCGTTGCCGGGGTGATGATGTCCAACGGCCGCGACGTAGTTCTGACCGATAGTGATGGGGGCTTCGCTCTTGCCGTCCAGCCCGGTGAGAGTGTGTTCGTAATCAAGCCGCCGCATTGGAGCGTGCCTTATCAAGCCGGTGGCTGCTCGCCCTTCTCCTATTTGCATCGATCCGACGCTGTGCTTTCTCAGGCGATCGATTTTCCTCTGCGTCGAACGTCGGAGCCAGCCAGCTTCGAGGCTCTGCTGTTTGCCGATGTGCAGCCTTCGAACGCAACTGAGCTCGGCTACTTTGCCGACCTGATGCGGCGCGGCGTGCACGGGACGGCTGCGGCCTTCGCCATCAATCATGGCGACGTGATGGGCGACGATCTCTCGCTCTTTCCGGCCTATCGCCGCGTGATCGGTGAGACGGGCATTCCCTGGTACCATTGTCCGGGCAATCACGACATGAACCTGGACAGCGCCGGGCCGTACCATGCGTTCGAAACGTGGAAGCGCGAAATTGGACCGACGCACTCCGCGTTCCGGTATGCGGGCGCGACGTTCATCCTGCTCAACAACGTGGACTACGCGGGGCACGGGCGTACGTTCGCCGGCGGGCGCGGCTATCGCGGGATGATTGGCGCGCGCCAGCTTTCCTTCGTCGATAACGTGCTGAGGCATGTGCCCGCGGACGGTCTCGTTGTCGTCTCTATGCATATTCCGCTCGTGAGTTTCGAAGCGCCTGACAGCGTCTCGGACACGACGGCCGATCGGAGTGCGTTGATGCGTCTTCTGGATGGTCGCCCGCACACGGTGAGCTTCGCGGGGCATTCGCATACGACCGAGCATCACTTTCTCGGCGCGGAGCATGGTTTCGGTGGCGAGCGGCCGCATCATCATCACGTGCTGACGGCTGCCTCGGGGAGTTGGTGGAGCGGTGCGGCGGACCAGCGTGGCATTCCCGTTTCGGACAGCCGGGATGGGAGCCCCAAGGGCTATCATGTTCTGTCGGTCGACGGCGCGCGGTATGTGACGCGCTTCGTGCCGTTTGAACCGCTTGCTTCGCCGCAGATGCGCGTGATGGTCAGCGAAGCGTCGCATCTTGTGGCCCAGGACACCGGGACCCTGGAGATCCTGGACAAAGTCGTGTCATCGCCGGTGGGCGCGGCTCATCTGTCGTCGCTGACGCTTGTTGCCGACGTGTTTGATGGCGGTCCGACAACGCGCGTCGTCTACGAGATCGAAGGCAGCGGGGTTGCGCCCGTCGAGATGGTGCGCGCCCGGACTGCGGATCCGTTCATCGTCGAGAGCTTCGCCCGTGATCGCCAGCTTCTGAAACCCTGGGTGAAGCCCGCCGTGTCGTCGCACATCTGGACGTCGCCGCTCGATCGCGCCTTGGCGACCGGCAGCTACCGCATCGTCGTGCGCGCCACACTCGGCTCCGGCGTGGAGCACGAGAGCGCATTGATGCTGGATGTGGTGGCGTAAGCGCGTCAGGAGCGGCCGAACAGGCGCTCGATGTCGGACAATTTCAGTTCAACGTAGGTCGGGCGGCCGTGATTGCACTGGCCTGAGAACGGCGTCGCTTCCATCTCGCGAAGCAGCGCGTTCATCTCGGCGGGTGTGAGGCGACGGCCTGCACGCACGCTTCCGTGGCAGGCCATGCGCGAGGCGACGGCTTCAAGGCGCTCGCGCAACGGCGCGCCGGTGCCTTCGGACAGAAGGTCGGCGGCGAGGTCCTTCACGAGGCCGTCGACGGAGGTCGTGCCAAGCAGCGCCGGAACCTCGCGTACGGCCACAGCGGCCGGTCCGAAGCGTTCCAGCACGAGGCCAAGCTCGGCAAGCTCCGCTGCCTTCTCGTCGAGGGCGAGGGCTTCGTCGTCGCTGACTTCGACGACCGCAGGAATAAGGAGCGCCTGACGCGCGATGCCGCCGTTGGCGAGAGCCTTCTTCATGCGCTCGTAGACGAGGCGTTCGTGGGCGGCGTGCTGGTCGACGATGATGACCGAAGTTTCCGTCTGCGCGACGATGTAGGTTTCGTGAAGCTGCGCGCGGGCCGCGCCGAGCGTGCGATGCTCGGTGGCGGGTGCAGGTTCCTCGTCGTGGGCCGCTTCATCGGCGGTCGGTGTGTCCAAATCCGCGAACGGGGTTTGCTGAAACTCCGCAAAACCGGACGCCTCGCGCGGGATTGGGGGGGCGAAGACTGGACGCTCTCGTTCGAATGAGACCGGCGTGCGGGCTAACGTTTCGAGCGTCCGCACACCGCCCTGAGCGCTGGCGCGGAAGCCGGCGATTTCGAGGGCGTGACGGAGTGCACCGATCAGCAGGCTGCGCACGGTGCCGCCGTCGCGGAAGCGTACTTCGACCTTGGCCGGGTGAACGTTGACGTCCACCTCCGTTGGGGAAAGCTCCACGAAAAGGGCGAGCAGAGGATGACGGCCCTTGGGTACGAGGTCGCCGTAAGCGGCGCGGACCGCGCCGATGACAAGCTTGTCGCGAACGGGGCGTCCGTTGACGAAGAGGAACTGGAGGGCAGCGTCGGGCCGGTGCAACGTCGGCAGGCCAGCGAAGCCGCGCACGGAAATGCCCTCGCGCTCTCCCCCGACGGCGACAGCATCTTCCATGAACTCGCGGCCCATGATGCGTCCGAGCCGCTGCAACATGCCGTCCGGTGTCGGTTCGCAACGCGGAAGGCGCAGGCCGGTGCGCTCGCCCATGGTCAAGGAGAAACCCACGTGCGGGTGCGCCATGGCGAGGCGTTTCACCGCTTCCGACACGGCGAGGTTTTCCGCGCGTTCGGATTTGAGGAACTTGAGGCGGGCCGGCGTCGCCGAGAATAGATCCCGCACCTCGATGCGCGTGCCGGGATTGAGAGCGGCTGGTTTGAGCGGCTGCTTGGAACCGCGATCGACTGAAATCTCGAGCGCATCGCGCGAGGCGCGCGGACGTGAGGCAATCGCGAGATGGGCGATGGCGCCGATGGAGGGAAGCGCCTCGCCGCGAAAGCCGAGGGTGTGAATGGCGAGCAGGTCGTCGCCGTCGAGCTTTGACGTCGCGTGACGCTCGACGCAGAGCGACAGATCTTGTGCATCCATGCCGCAGCCGTCGTCGGTCACGCGGATGAGGGACAGGCCGCCAGCGGCTGTCACGACCTCGATCTCGTTGGCGCCGGCGTCGAGGGCGTTTTCGACCAGCTCCTTGACGACGCTGGCCGGGCGCTCGACCACCTCGCCGGCGGCGATCCGGTTGACGGTCTCGGGGCTGAGCTGGCGAATGGCCATTCGTCGCGTGAACCTGGGTTTGGATGTGGGCCCGGCCGCATGGTGAGCGACTCGGGCGCGAGGGTACCCGGTCGGCGACGTTACCGCAAAGCGGGGCGGGCACCGGGGGCCGGCACAACGCGTCCGAGAAGCTGGATGACGGTCTCGCCGGGCGTCAAACCGGGCCGTTTCAGGATCGAGACCTTGATTATTGCATGCTGTGGATCGACCGGAATCGAGCGGCTGGCCTGGCCGGGCGGGAGGGTGTCGTCGATGGCGATTCGCTGCTGGCCGCCGTCGGCAAAGGTGATTTCGATGCTTTGCAACGTCATCGACAAGCTGCTGGAGCGGACGGCGATTTCAGAGACGTGAGCCTGGCGGGCCGGGATTTGCAGGGTGACGTGCGTCGTCTGGTGGTTGACGCGTGCCATGCCGAGGAGATCCGGCGGGCGCGCAACTGTGTCGGAAGGCGCCGGCCGGTACGCCTGTGCCAACACTGCGGGTGCGGCACCCGAGCAAACGATTGCGAAGCCTATCGCTGAGACGGCCGCAGAGGCTCGCGCCGCGCTCGCCCTCACTTAGTGCTGTCCCCAGATCTGGACGACGGCGGGGCGGCCATCGAGCGCGGTCTTCAAGCCTTTAGAGAGATCGAAGCGCGAGCGATAGCTCGCTTCTATGGCCTTGATCGGTGCCTTGCCGCCCTTGAATTCCAAGGGGCCGTAAGGGCGGCTGGGATCGATGCGTTCGCGCATCGTGAAGACTTCATCGGGGCCGCTTACGTATTTAACGCGGATCTCCTTCAAGGTGATGGCGCGATCGATCGCTTCGATGCGGAGACGCGCGAAGCCGCCTTCGTTCTCACCGACCCGGATGACGTCGCGATCGAAGCCCGTGAAGCCCGCCGTCTGCGCGCCGAGCAGCACCCAGCCTTGATGATAGTTGCGGCCTTCGCCCGATGCGCCGAGCCAGCCGTTGGCATACTCGCCCGTGACCTCGACGCGTGCCTGTCCCTGGATGCTCGGGTGTGCCCGATAGGTCATCTGGATCTCGCGGATGAAGCGATCTCCTTTGATGTCGAACCAGTTCGAGTAGGCGTTGGCTTTGATGTCGGCGTCGACCTCAAGATCCTGCTCGGCGCCGTCGACGAAAACGATGCGCAGCATGTTGACGTGCACGTCGTTGCCGAGCACGCGCAGGCGGATGCGCTTGAATTTGCCGAGATCGCCGCCAACCTTGATGACGTCGCGGTCGATGCCGAAGCCTACGCTTTGGTGGCCGAACATGACATCCTGGTCGGTCTCGGCGGCGCCGGCGGGAGGCGGGTTCGACGGTGCCGTGTCCTGGCGGGCCTCGCTCGCGGTCTCTTTTGCTTCGATGCCGAGAACCTCGACAACGACTTTGCCGGCGCCGGGCCTGTTCACGATGTTGACCGCGTCGATGTAGCGGCCAGTCGCGGCTTCCGGAATCGGGCGCGTGCGTTCGCCCTTAGACAAGGAAATATTCCGGCGCTCGTTGTGGACGCTGCCGTCGCTGTAGACGATTTGCACCCGATCGATATCGACGGGGCCGTTCTTGGCGCGCAGCCGGATTCCGCTGAACGCGCCTTCGGCGTCACTCACGTCAATCGATACGCCGCTGCCGCTGCGATCAATGGTTTGCGTGCCGATGACAACGAGCTTGTCCTCGGCGTTGGCGTACGACAGTGCGCCGGCCGCCATCAGGGCGATGCCTGCCACTCCCAGCCTGCCAAACATGATTTACTCCCAGATGAGGATGTGCGAAGCCCCGGCGGGCCATGTCTTACTGCAGATGATATGGGAAAAGAAGACGGCGAACTTTAGCCGTGAACGGAGCGAGGCGCTTTCGAAGGAGAGGCAGCCATGCGCAACGAGACAGGTGTTTCGGCCGCGATTGCCGAGCTGAGGGGACTGTTCGGCACGCGTGTGGAGACCGGCGAGGCCGTGCGCCAAGCCCACGCCAACACGCTCACCTGGATCGCGGCCGAACCGCCGGATGGCGTCGTGTGGCCGCTCACGACCGATGATGTCGTCCAGGTGGTGAAGATTGCACAGCGCCACCGGGTTCCGTTGATCCCCTTCGGGGCCGGAACCTCGCTCGAAGGCCATGTGAACGCGCCATTCGGGGGCATCTCCGTCGATCTCAGCCGCATGACGCAGATTCTTCGGGTCGGGGTCGAGGATCTCGACTGCACGGTGGAAGCGGGTGTGACGCGGCCGATGCTCAATGCGCACCTGCGGGATGTGGGGCTGTTCTTTGCGGTCGATCCCGGCGCGGCGGATGCAACCCTCGGCGGCATGGCGGCGACGCGCGCGTCCGGTACCAACGCGCGGCGGTATGGGACGATGCGCGAAAACGTTTTGTCTCTGAAGGCGGTGCTGGCCAATGGCGAGGTGGTGACGACCGGAGGCCGTGCCCGTAAATCCGCCGCGGGGCTGGATCTGACGCGGCTGCTCGTTGGCTCCGAAGGTACGCTCGGGATCATCACCGAACTCACGCTCAAGCTCCATCCCATCCCGGCGTGCGTTCTCGCGGCGGCCTGTCCGTTCGGTTCAGTAGAGGATGCCTGTAACGCTACGATCGAAGCGCATGCATCAGGGCTTGTTCTGGAGCGGGTCGAGCTTCTCGATGCGCTGCAAATTCGCGCCGTGAATTTCCATTCGAAACTCGCGCTTCCTGAAACGCCTCACCTGTTCGTGGAGATCGCCGGTGGCGAAGCGGCAACCCAAGAGCAGCTCGACAGCTTTCGCGAGATTGCCCTTCGCCACGGTGCCTTGGCTTTCGATTGGGCCGAGGGCGAGCACGCGCGCCGCCAACTCTGGAAGGCGCGGCACGATGCGTTCTGGGCTGTGCGGTCAATGTGGCCCGGGAAGTCCGTTGTCGTAACCGACGTGTGCGTGCCGGTGTCCCTGCTGGCCGAATGCGTGGTGGCGACTATTGCCGATATCGAGGCGACGGGGATTGCGGCGCCCATCCTGGGACACGTGGGGGACGGCAACTTTCACGTCATCCCGGTTTTCGATCCCAATGACCGGCACGAAGTGGAAAAAGTGCGCGCCTTACAGGATCGTATCGTAGAGCGGGCGCTCAAACTTGGGGGGACCTGCACCGGCGAACACGGGGTCGGCGAGGGGAAAATTCAGTTTCTGGCCCAAGAGCTTGGGGAACCTGCCGTGACTGTCATGCGGGCGATAAAAGCGGCTTTGGATCCGTCCGGTTTGCTCAATCCCGGGAAGATAAATATACAAAAAATTGAATATTCTATATTTGATAAAGGATAACTTTCATTGTGCGTATCTTTAAGTTCATTCCTAGAGTTATATCCAGGCCTTAGAATACAAAATTAAGTAAGCCATTCTCCAAAATCCGCAAGCCGCTTGCTTTGCGATTTAAATTCGGTTGAAATAGAAATTGCGAACGTGGCGCCGTCCCACCTATCCCCCCTAGGGGCGTCATAGTTCTTCAGCCCGCGACCCCTCCCCCCCGGTCGCGGGCTTCTCATTTCAGGATCAGCGCACAATCAAGACGGAGATGCACGGCTCCACCCGGCTGCCTGTGCTTCGCTTTCGCTGCAGAACCAGCGCTCTCCTCTGGATGTGCGGAGCCGCACACTCTCGTAGGCCGGCGACCAGGGGAGGATATAGGTTCGTGCGCCCGACTGAATGCGGCCCTTGATCGGGCATCCTTCGGGCGCGCTTCGTTTCGCTTCTTCCCATCTCTTGTCGCGATAATCCTGCGGACGTTCGATGTCGCCGGCCCAAAGTCCGAGTTTCTCCGCTTGCGCGTCGGATTCGAAACCGGCGTACGCACTCAGGAAACCGCCTTTCGAGAATACGTGCCCGCTCCTCACCAACTGCTCGGCGATGTCTTTTCCGCGTGCATAGCAGCGAACACGCTTTTCGGCGTCGTCCTCGTGGACGATATCGCAGGAGATGCGCCGGCCACGCACGAGGTTCGCGAGCGCGTCCTTGGCCGCAGCCCCGCACTGCCATTTGCGGTCTTGGCGTTTGCACGATTGTCCGGCTTCCGGAGCCTCAATGCCGTCGAGAGTGACCAGCGCGCCCGCGATCCGCAGCATGTCGCCTGATATGGCTGTCGCGCGGCCTTCGAGGTCCGCTTGGGTTTCACCGGTGTCGGCGGTGCGGGGGGCTGATGTGGAGTGGGACTGGCCGGAGTTCCAATTCGGCAGTCCGTAGTAGGCTGCGGTCCCGACAACGGTCGCGATTGCAACGACGCCAAGGACAGCAAGGCCCGCGGTCGTTGCCGAAATGCGTCCTGTTCCCGGAAGCTCGAAGTCAGTTTCCCGGAGACGGGCGAGCAGGCTTTCTCGCGCGTCGGACTGACGCTGGCGATACGGGTCGGTCAGAAAGGCGAGGCCGACGAGGGCTGCGGCGCCGGCTGCAAGGATCGTCGCAACGACGGCATCGGCGTCGAAACCGAATGCCCAAGCCCGGTAAGCCGCTCCGAGAGCCGCGGCGCCAGCGACAATTTTCAAGGCCAGGTTGATCCTCGGCTGGCGGGCAAAGTCCAGGATCGGTTCAGCTCTTGGAGCCAGAGGGGCTGCGATACGAGCGATCAGGGCTCTTGCGCCGTCCCATAGCTTGCCTACTAGCCATGCGAGAGCCGACCCCGTGCTTTGGGCCCCTTTTGCACTCCAAGCGCCGAGCGCGTGGGCGGCCACCTTGGAAAAGCCCCAGGTGCCCTTTGCGAAGGTCTTGGCCCCCGTGCCGGCTACGCGAGCGCCGGCGATGCCCGCGTCCACGCCGCGCTTTCCGGCATCTTTGACATGTGCCGAAGCCGCGGCCTGGACATCCTTGAGTTTCTGCCGCCGCTGTTCACGCCGAACGAGGATCGTGGTGCGGACGTAGTCGCGCCATTCGAAGCCTTCATTGCGTTTTCGCCACCAGAACACGTTCATTCCTCGTGCCGCGCCGTCCGTTCTGTTTTGAGGGGGGCGGCCTACTTCAGCACCTGTGGCTCCAGCGCCCATTCGACCCTTTGTCGCCGAATGATGGCATCGCTTTGGCCGAGCGAGACAAAATGTATGAAATCCTCAGCTTCGGCTGGATAGACTTCGCCGGAGGCCGGGTCTAGATTTACGCCATGTGGGCTGCCGGGCCACCTTAAGGAGGGTTTCATGGCACTTGTCCGAACGACTCTTGTGAAACAACTCGTTTCGGCTCTCGGGGCTGCGGCGCTGTTCGCAGCCGTCGTTCCCGTTCATGCCGTTGCCGACGACGACGGACCCGCTAGGCCGCGGATCGACTGCTCCAAGGAAAAGAACAAGAACAAGCCCGCCTGCAAGCCTCACCATAGCGCTTCCGACGATGAAATCATCAACGGCGCCTATTGGCTGGCGAGTGCGGGCAAGTATTCCGACGCTCTGACGTTGCTGGCGACCGTGAAGGAGAAGGACAATCCGCGCGCCCTCAATGCGACGGGTTTTGCGACGCGGAAACTCGGTAACGTGGATGGGGCCCTTCCGTACTACGCGCGTGCGCTCGCCCTCAAACCCGACTATGTTCAGGCCCGCGAGTACATGGGTGAGGCGTTCCTGGCCAAGGGCGACCTCGTCCGTGCCCGTGAGCAACTCGGGCAAATCGAGCAGCGGTGCGGAACGGGCTGCGTGTCGTTCGCGAACCTCGAGCGCGAGATCAAGGCGTTCGAAGCGAAGAGCGCGGTTCCGGGTTGAGCGGGCACATCCGCGGCGAAGAGTTTACGGTGGGGCGGCGCACGCGCCGCTCCTCATTTTTGAAGAGGACCATGATTTGCGCTTTGGCGGTCATGGTCAAAGGGGAGCACTGATGACGAACTTCTTGTCCAAATCCGCACGATTGGTTCTTGCGTCGGGCCTTGTAGCCATGCTGGCGGGTGCGCCGCTTCATGCGTACGGACGTATTTCGAAGGACACGGGGCCGGCGAGCGCGGCCTGCGATACGCATGCCAAGGGAAGCGCGGCTTGGACGGCGTGTGTCGGCCAGGCCAGCCACGCGATGGCGGACGAAGAGCTTTTCTATGCGGGCTATTGGCTGGCCAAGAGCGGTCAGTATCAGCAGGCGCTGGGATATCTGACGCTGGCTGGTAAGAAGGATGAGCGGGTTCTCACCTATATCGGCTATTCGACCCGCAAGCTCGGTCATGTCGACGAGGCGCTGCCCTACTATCGGCAGGCGCTGGACGTGAACCCGAACTACGTGGTGGCGCGCGCCTATCTCGGCGAAGCGTTTCTGAGCAAAGGCGAGCCGGATAAGGCGCGCGGCGAGCTGGCTGAGATCGAGCGGCGCTGCGGTGCGACGTGCCCTTCGTATGTGGACCTCAAGGGCCACATTCAGGATTACGACGCTGCCAAGGGCTGAGGCGCGTTACGCTTACTCGTGAGCTTCAATGGCCGGGCTTTGTCCCGGCCATTTTTTTTTGGTGCGCTGGGATCAGTTGGTGGCGGGGGTGCGCGGAACCGGGTTCGTCCAGAGCCGCACGATACCGTCGGCACCGGCTGAGGCCAGGCGCTCACCGTCCGGCGAGTAGCTCGCGGCGTTCACCGCGCCGGTATGGCCCGTGATCGTGCGGAGCGTGCGGCCGCGCTGGATGTCCCAAATGCGGAGCTGACCATCCGCACCGCTTGAAGCCAACGTCTTGCCGTCGGGTGAAAACGACAAGCTGCCGACGCGGCCGCGATGGCCGTACAGGCGCCGCAACAGCCTGCCGGAGCCGGTCGACCAGACACGGATGTTGCCGAGGCTCGCCGATGCGAGCAGCTTGCCATCCGGTGAGAAGGACAGCGCGGAGATGAGTTCCTTGTGGCCCCGATAGGTGCGGATGCGATCGAGGGTGTCCAAGTTCCAGAGCTTCACGGTCTTGTCCGCACCGCCGGACGCGAGCCGGGGGCCTTTGTCGGTCGTCACGTAGGCGACGGCTTGGGCCGCGTCGTCGTGGGCGTCGATTACCTGAATGGGACCGGACGGAGTGCCCGTGTCCCAGAGGGCGACTTTCCAATCATGGCTCGACGCGGCGAAGCGATCGGCGCGGCCCGCGAACACGAGCGACCAGATTTCCGCGTCGTTGCGTTTGAAGGCGGCGATCTTCTCGGCCCGCTGCCAGTCCCACAGAACGATGTCGCCTGTGGCGTGGCCGGTCAGGGCGTTCGTCCCAAAGAGCGCGAGCGCAGTGGCCGGGCCGTTGTCCAGCTCGATGGTGCGGGCAAGGGTATTGGAACCCGTGTTCCAGATCTTGAGCCGCGCATCGGCGCCGACGGTCGCGATGGACGCGCCGTCGTTCGAGAAGGCGACCGCGGTGACCGGGCCGACATGGCCTGACAGCTCTGCGATCGGCCGGATGACCGGCACCTCCTGCAGGGAGGCGGTGCGAATGTTCGAGGACGTGCTCGCAGATGTCTCGCCGCTGCCGCGGCTTTCGAATTGCGGGAAGCGTTCCTGCATGGCGACGGCGCCACTGGCGACGCCAACGCCGACAAGCAGCTTGAACAGGAGGGGACGCCAGCCGATGCCGTGCCGCGAGCGGATCGGGCGTGGGCGCGCGGCCGGCTTCTTCTTCTCTTTGGCCTCTGCCTTCTTGGGCTCCTTGACGACCAGTTCCTTGCTCGGCTCCTTTTTGCGGAGGACGCGAGGAAGTTTGATCGGCTCGGGCGGCGTGCTCAGCTTTTGCGTGCCGGGCAGCGGCTTTGCGGCCGCAGGTGGCGCGGCCGCCGGGGGCTCGGCTTTCTCGGCTTTAGCGTCTGCCTTTGCTTTTATCGGCTCGGGCTTCTTCTTGAGACCGTCCAGGAAATCGAGCATGCCCCCTTTCGGTCCCGGGGCATCGGGCGGAGGCGGGATCGACGAAGCTGGCTCCTGCTTCTTTGCAGCCGGGCGGGCCTCGGCTGCCGCTGGGGCCGCCTCGGCGGAGGCCTTGCGCGGCGGCGTCTTTGCGAACCATCCGGGTTTTGCAGGATCAGGGGCCAACAGTGCGCCGCGCCAAGCGGCGATGGACTGCGGGCGCGCGTCGGTCTGAAGCGTCAGCGCATGGTCGATCGCGGCAAGGAAGCCGGACCGGTAAGCCGAGAGGGCCGCGTCGCGGGCGGGGATGAGTTCGTCCTTGACCATCCGAGACGGGCTGTCCGCGGGGCGTTTGCCCGTGACGGCATGATAGAGCGTGGCGGCAAGTGCATAGATGTCGGTCCACGGCCCCTGCTGGCGGCTGGTCTCAGCATACTGCTCGTAGGGCGAATAGCCGGGTTTGACGAGGGCGGACACGGTTTTGGAGTGGGCCAGGATTTCTCCGCGCGCCGAGCCGAAGTCGATCAGAACGGGGGTGCCGTCCTTGCGGATGATGATGTTGTCCGGGGCGATGTCGCGGTGCAGGAAATCCTGCTTGTGGATCAGCTCAAGTGCGTCGAGCAGGGGCGCGACGATGGCGTCGAGCTCTTTCTGGCGCGGGGCGCGGCCAAGTCCTTTGATCCATGACTTCAGGCTCTGGCCTTCCTCGAAATGGAGGACCATGTAGGCGGTGTTGTTGGCCTTGAAGTAACGGTAGACGCGGACGATGTTGGGATGGGAGAACTTCGCAAGGGTTTGCGCTTCCTCGATAAAGCGATCAAGCCCCCACCGGTAGTCGCTGGCGCAATCCTGAGAGCGCGGGGCGGCGTCCGACGTCGAGGTGCGGGCCGCGAAATCGGAGGGGAAGTACTCCTTTATTGTGACGTTGCGGTCGAGGGCGACTTCTTCCGCGAGATAAGTGATGCCGAATCCGCCCGCGCCAAGCACGCGCTCGATTCGGTAGTCACCGACGAGCTCCGTGCCATTCTTCAGCGCAATCAAGTTCGTCATCGACTTTCGGGCTCTTGGCTCGCTCGGACGGCGTGGCTCGTCGTGCAATGTTCCGGATGCACTCTCCGGGTGCAAATCACCTCCACCGCCTCTTGTGAAGCAGGAATGTGGCGGAGGCGTGCGCTTCGTGGTCAAAGTAGCTGCAAATCGCCATGGCGTCGCCTTGCGGCCATGTTGCTGCCGCAGAACGCAATGAACACTAGTGTGAGGATCGAGCAATTCACCTGGGCCAGTGGAAAGTTCGTAGTGAATTGCGCGATCTGAATCACACTAGCAAGTCTATGATTTTAGTGTCCCTTGTGATTCCAAAGTTCGCTCTCAGTTCGCCGCAAGCGCCAGCGAACTTTGGAATCGGGACACTAAGACAGATTCGAGCCTGAGCATATCTCATGCAACTTTCCACACAGGATCCGCTCCGGCAACCCGCGGTCAGCGAGCCGACGATCCCATTCCTCGCTGCCGGATTTATCTTTGCCGTGTTTGCAACTGCCACGACCGCTTCTGTCGCTGCCGTTCCGACGGATGACGGCGTTTTCGTCGCCGTGACGCATGGACAGTCCTGGTGGACGGGGTTCACGGATTGGATCGCCGCGAGCTACGCGCGTGCGCCTGCTCTCGTGCTTGGCCTCGTTGTTCTCCTTGCCGTACCGCCTTTGGCCTTTCTCGGTGTTCTGGCGCGCAGGCGCGAGGCGAAGACCACGGCCGTCTCTGAAGCGCAGACGCAGCTTCGGCGCGTGGCGCGCCAATCGACCGCGGAACCGCGAGACGGCGTGAAGACCGGACATATTCCTTTGCGCCCGCAGGACGCCTGGATCGAGGTCGTGAACCGCGGGGAGGTGGCGCCGTCATCTCCGGACCGGCGCTACCGCCTTGGGCGGACACTGCTCAGGATTGGGCGGGAGACGGATAACGATGTGTGCCTCGAAGACATGACCGTGCACCGCTATCACGCGGCAATCCATCGGACCGAGGATGCCGAATTCGTTGTGACGGATCTGTCGAGTTCAGGCGGTAACGGCGTTGTGGTCAATGGCCGGGCCGTTGCCGAAGCCCGGCTGTCGAGTGGTGACGTCATCGAACTTGGTAATGCGCAAATCAGATTTTCAACCGCGTCGCACGGCTGAGCGGCGCGAGACATATCGGAGCGGGAAGCTCCGACTGGAAAACTCCGGACACATCATGAGGAGGACACGTCATGTCAGGGAGCGCGAGTGGACAGGGGCAACGTTCGGGCCGGTTTCTCGGGTCATTGAAGGATGCGCTCGTCGCGGCTAGCCGGGAGGATACCGGGCGCCAGGAGGCGCAGCAGCGTGCGGCCTCGCCGAGCGAGGGTGTCGTTGCGGTGCCTGCGCCGGAAGCTGCGGCTGTGCAACTGCCCGTACCGCACGCAGAGGCGGGTTTACCGAGTGCTGCGGAAGCGGCGCGCGAAGCCCGTGCTCCGCGCGTAACCGCAGAGAGCCGGCATGTGGAAGCCGACGCTCCGCCAACCACGCGCGTCGTCCGCGCCGCGGCGAAGCCGACGGAGTCCGGGTCTCGCACGACACTCGTGCGCGGCAAGATGCAGGTGACACGTGGCGCGTTCGAGCAAGATCCGGTCGTGGGGTGGTTGGTCGTCGTCGGTGGACCCGGGATCGGTCAATTCCGTCCGATCTTCGAGGGCAACAACTCCCTGGGGCGCGCCGCCGACAACCGCATTCCGATCGACTTCGGCGATGATGCCATCTCTGCCGAAGAGCAAGCCTATATCCGCTACGACTCGGCGGAGCGTTCGTTTCTTTTCGTGCCGAACCTTGCTAAGACGAACGTCGTCTCCCTAAATGAGAAGCGACCGACCGGTGCCGTCGAACTGGCCCAGATGGACGTGATTACCATGGGCCGGACGCAACTCGTGTTCGTGCCGTTCTGCGGCCCCGATTTCGACTGGGCGGCGCTACAGGAACAGAACCAATAGAACGTATGCTAGCTTTCGAGCACGCCAGCCGCGCCACTAAGGGTGCCCGCAGCTACCAGGAGGATACCGCTCTCTTCTGGAGCGGACCGCACGACGCTTCCCCCGAAACAGCTGCGAGCAATGGCAACGGGATCGTTGCCGTGCTCGCAGATGGCATGGGCGGTCATGCGGGCGGGGCGCTCGCGAGCCGCATGGCCTGCGAGAGCTTCATCAAGAAGTATGCGAGCGAGGAAGGTCCTACCCGTGCGCGCCTCGTCGAGGCGCTGGAGGCGGCCAACCAAGCGATCGCCGATACCGTCGACGCCAATCCGATGCTCGCGGGCATGGGCTCGACGCTCGTCGGTGTGACGTTCGGCACGGACGGCATCGAATGGGTCAGTGTGGGCGACAGTCCGCTCATGCTTTACCGGCGCGGCGAGATTGCGCTTCTCAACGAGGATCATTCGTTGGCGCCGGAACTCGATCGGCTTGCTGCGGCTGGCGCAATCTCCGAGGAAGAAGCGCGCCGCGATCCGCGCCGCCACATGCTGCGGTCGGCAGTTACGGGGGATGACATCGATCTCGTCGATCTCTCCAACCGCCCGCTGAAGGTCGAGCCGGGTGACTACATCATCCTGGCGAGCGACGGTTTGCAGACGCTCGAGGCCGCGGAAATAGAGCGCATCGTGGCGGCCTATGCCGAAGACGGTGCCGTGGCGGTTGCGAATGCTCTGATCCGAGCCGTGGAGGCGATCAAAGATCCGCACCAGGACAACGCGACGGTGATTGCCGTGCGTCTGGTTCAGCAATCCGCGCTCTCCGACGAGGCTGCGCCGGCAACGGGCGTGTAAAGTTCCGCGGCACTTTCTCGCGCAAGGCCCGAACAAGTTATCAGCAACAGAATGGTTCTCCCGGCAGGCAAATCTGCTGTTGGAGGACTTCGACCTGTGGTCTGGCCAACACGCGTCCGGCATCGTGAACGCAAGCATGCCTTCGAGGAGGCCCTCGATGAAGCACGCCTTACGCCGGATGACGAGTTGGAAGAGCTTGTCGATGCCGCCATGTCAAATCCCATGGCTCAACCGGGTGTCGCCAGCCTCGGTGATATTTCGGTGGCCTCCGGTTACGTCGGGTCCGCTTCGCTCGCGCGCGCCTATGGTGACGAAGAGGGACTAGCGGAAGCTCGTACGATAGAGCGGCCTCAAGAAGCGGCCGCCAAACTCAAGGCCGCTCTGGCGGCGCGAGAGCACACGCCGCAGGAACTCGCGCGGATGCGCCGGCGCTTTGCAGCGGGCCATCATCCGGACAGGGTACCGCAAGAGCTGCGCGACGAGGCGGTGACCGCCATGGCCGAGGTCAACGCGGCGATCGACCGAGCGCTCAAGCGCGGTAAAACGAAGTAGCTCAAGTTCGATTGCGCGGCGCGAAGCTTGCGTGAAGCTTACGCATGATGCGAAATCAACGGATCATTTGAGTCTGTAGCCGCCTGCGAAGGCGTCGCCGCCTTCGATCACGTCTTCCCAGCGGAAAGCTGCAAGGAAGTCCTCGCATCGTCCCATGACGCGGCTCGGATAGGCGCGCATATGTTCGACGCGCCCTTCGTTGAACCACACCGTTACGAAGAGCGGTGGTTCGGTCTCAAAGCGCAGCAAGTCGCCAACGAAGCGCCTGAAGGAACGTGGCGGACAGTACTGCCAAGCCTGCCTCAGATTCTTGACCTGAATGTAGGTCGGCGGCCCCATGACGGAGGTGATCTCGGTCTGGTTCATGCCGGGCGTTACGAGATCAATTGCAAAGACTTCTTGGCTTGCTGCCTCGCGCGGCGCGTAGAGCGCGGCAATCAGAGCCAACGCAAGGCCGCACCATTGGGGCCATGCTCGTCTGCGGACATTCCTGCGCATTGCCGCTCCCGCGTCTGCGCTGAGATCGGTGACACACCAATCGCACGCGCAACTCATCGCCTCCATGTGCTTGCGTCCGAACGCAACGAACTTGCGCCGGATCAAGACACCTCCGCTGCATTAGAGCGAGAGGCGCTTATGCCAAGCTTGAGCGCGTTGCAAACCCATCAGTGAACGATTCAATTCAAGCTCTTAGGACTCGGGAGGTGATCACTTTTCGCAACACCACAACACCGAATCGTTCCGGCAGAAGTGAAATCCTCAACAAATCGTTGATCGAAGTCGCGACGCACTGCATCCGGATTAGGTGGGGTTGCGTGCGTGATTCGGGGGGTGCCGATGGCCGGGGGAACATCACATGATCGTCGTCGTGGACGAGCGGGCAACCGTAACGGAAGGGTATGCGTCCTGGTTCGGTAGAGAGGGAATTTCGGCGTGCGGGTTGGCGCCGGGGGAATTTGAAGGCTGGGTGAGCGCCGTCTCGGAAGCGGACATGCGGTCCGTCGAGGCCTTCCTCCTGGGCGATTGCGGGAATCGCTGTGCGCTCGCGAAGGTTATTCGGCGCCGTTCTGCCGTGGCTGCCGTCATCGCGATGAACGAGAACCGGTCTCTCGAGGAGACGCTCGATCTGTTCGCGGCCGGCGTGGACGATGTCGTCCGCAAGCCCATTCACGTCCGCGAGATCATAGCGCGCGTCAAGGCGATCCGCCGCCGTGCGAGCGGAGCTCCGGACTACACGGACGTCGGCGAGATGCGCGTCTTCTTCGACGGCCGCGATCCCGAGGTCAAAGGCGAGGTCCTGCAACTTCCGCGGCGCGAGCGTCGCATTCTCGAATATCTCGTCAGCAACCGCGGTTGCCGGATCAACAAGACGCAGATCTTCAACT
>VFQQ010002380.1_pt1 | contig 21419 bp, 18 predicted proteins | sample 3512341 | NCBI WGS metagenome assembly VFQQ01 (sample SAMN10412373, study PRJNA504923) | tailings metagenome | isolation source: Relicate 2 Philex TSF1 revegetated site | place: Philippines: Tuba, Benguet | collected 2017-08-29 | reverse complement strand
GAATTCATGGGTATATTGGAGCAACTCGCGTACAAAATATTTCACGCCTGAGTTGGCACCTTCAGTGAGTTTAAACTGAAATGTAAGTTCGAAAGCACCAAATTCGTCAGTAGTAATGATATCACCGCCGTTGGTAGATTCGCCACCGTCGCCTTTATCGACCGTCAAAACACCATCTTTAATGTTCCAGCCACTTTTGGGGAATTCTGTTTTGTAAGCACCGCGCCAGCCTTTAGTGGTCTGACCGTCCCACAAAAAACGATAGCCTTGGGCTTTTTCGGCCTCTGAGATATTGTTGACCATCCAGTTTTCGATACGAATATCACTGGCGGGTGAGGGCTGCAAATTGGTAGTTTGAATACGTACATTTTTCCAACGAACTTGCTTTCCAGCTTCGTTGGCGCGATTGCCTATGGAGTGAACTTGCAAGCAAATAAAGCCGCTTGGGGTCAAATCGTCGATAACATGCGAAATCTCGACTCCATTTACAAAAGTACGAAGGCTATTTCCAATGGCTTCGATGCGGTATTTGTTCCATTGATTGTTGCGCAAAAACACGCCTTTTGATTTGGGATTGGCATCGGGAACATACAACCATCCTCGGCGTGCTTCGTCGTAGATTCCGCCCGAATAGTCGCGGTCGCTCGCATCGATTTCCATTTGATAGCCATGCACGCGCCCATTGTTGTAGTCGGGTTTTGATAATGACCGAAACTGAATCCCCGAATTGAGCCCTTCATCGACGTTTACCTCGCATTCAAAAATGAAATCGCCGTAGTCTTTTTCGGTAGTCAAAAAGGAGTTTGGGGTATTAGGAACAGCCGTTCCGACAATGACGCCATTTTGTACTTCATATTTGGCTTGGCCATTGAGTTGTTTCCAGCCTTTGAGGGTCTTTCCGTCAAAGAGTGGAGTCCAATTGTTTTTTTGTGCCGATACATTTGGAATCAGTCCAACACTCAGAAGAGCCATAAAAGCTCCCATCGCAAATAACTTTTTCATTATTAATATTTAGCTTGAATAATAGTAGTTTGATATAAGCATACTTTTTTCCGAATCTTCTACAGGCTATGATATGCTTATATCTTCTTGATAATAAGATACAAATGAGGGCTTTCTACCCTGCCAAATTTTGCAAGAATCCTGCTTTAAGGGCCTTGAATCCATTTTTTAGGAATAAAAAGCCTCCATTCTATTCTTTATTTTGGAAAAATAGGGCGGCAACTTTTACGTTTTCTACCATACTATTTATCAAATGAGAAGTGTTTACTTTGCAGCTAAAATATCGATCTTTTAAATTCCCACTTTGCCCGATGAAATTCAAAACCTCTTTTTTTACTCGATTATACCAACTATTTCTAGGATATACATTGCTGGTATATGCGTTGGTATATTTTGCATTTTCGGGGCATTGGATAGTAGGTTTTTTGATGATTACCTTTCCGGTTGTGTTATTGATTCATTTTCTTTTCTGCCTTTTTTGGTTGTTTTTCAAGCCTCGCAACGCCCTACTTCCTGCCTTAGGAGTACTGCTGAGTTTTCCTTTTTGGCCGCGTACTTTTGGATGGCATTCGGCTCCCGCAGAAACGGGCAAAGAAATTTCGGTTTTGAGTTACAATGTCATGTCTTTTGATGTGGGAGGGTATTTAAACCAAAAACAACTGTCCAATGCGCTCAATCTGATAGATTGGACTAAAAGTAAAGAAGCAGACATCAAATGTTTGCAAGAGTTTTATAATAGCAATGCAAGCGAAAACTTCAATACATTGTATCGGTTCAAGAAAGCCAATCATCCTTATCATGCTTCACTTTATGCCAATCCCTCCCAAAATGAGCGTAATTATTTTGGTTTAGTAATTCTATCAAAATATCCAATTGTAAAAACGCGCAACAAGGTTTTTGAGAATCAAAACGGTATGGTCTATGCCGATATTAAGATTGAAAAAGACACAATCAGGGTCATCAATGTACATCTTCGCTCCATGATTGTCCGCTTTGGCGGAATCAAAGAAGCCTATAAAGGGAAAGATTATCAGCAAGGTAAATCCGAAACTCGGAAAGTTTTAGGAAAACTTAAGAGAGGTTTTATTCACCATGAAAAAGAAGTGGAACAGCTCATAGAATGGATCGACCAAAGCCCATACCCCGTGATGGTTTGTGGCGACTTCAACGAAATCCCCTACAACTATGCTTATGGGCAAGTCCGTAAACGTCTGTCCAATGCTTTTGAAGAAGCAGGTACGGGCTTTGGTTTTTCCTATAAAAACGCGCCTAAGTTTATTCGGATTGATAATCAGTTTTTTGATTCTAAAAAACTGGAAGCGTTGGATTTTCAGACACTTAGTGAGGTTAAGTACTCTGACCATTATCCGATTTTAGGGCGTTATAAGTTGTTGTAATATTCAAAAACCTTGGCCAAATCGGTGCGAGATTTGAGATTGAGACTATTGGTTTTGATGAACTTTTCAACATCATCAGCACGGTCGGCAAGCGCATCCAATACTTTTTTCTTAGAGGTAGTCAGAGGAAAGAGCGTATTGCCTTTGACTACATAGTATTGGCTTGTTTTGACGAGCTTGGTGTCTTTGCTCCCTACCGAAAGCGCTTCGTTGTAGTTGGGTTTGATGATATTTAGTTTCGTAAACTCCACAAGTGAGATTCGACCGCCTGCCACCAATTCCACAAAACCTTGAAGGTTGTCTTCACTGCGGAAGCTTCTGGCGTTTAGAAAAATGCGCCGCTGGGGAGATTCTAGCGTAAAAAAACGAATCTGAGTGCCCTTTACCGCTCTAATATCTTTCGCGTCATTGGCTTTGAGTTCTAGCTCATTGGTATATAAATCTAGGCGTAAAGGTACATTGGCGATGCTGTCGCCTTCGCGTCCGGGAGCACCTATCTTTTGAAACAATTTGACACTACCGAGTGTCCAAGTTGAATCTAAATAAGAATCCCCAACGACTCCTCCTTTGGGCCCCTTAATATCAAAAAAAGCAAGACTTGTATTGGTAGCGGCCATCACATATAGCCCTTCACGATTGATAGCATCGCGGGTAGTTGCGTTGATTTGTTGGGCGATGCTTGTGAGAGAAAGCCCAACTGACAAAAAAAGAATGTTGATGATTTTCATGGTGAGTGGTAAATAAAAGGTAGTTGGTAAAAATATAGATAAACTGGCTAATTGTCATAGCGTCTTCTGAAATAATGAAAAAAATAAAACGACTAAAACATTAAAACTATTCATATTCGCCTGTTTTTATAATTAAAGCTTTAGGGGCGTGCTTGATTTTTTTGTTGGCTCTGTGTAAGTTGTCGCCACAAACCCTCCACCTTATGCGTTACTGGATTGTATTGCTTGGTTTTATGCTTCTTTTTTATGAAATAAAAGGCCAACAAAAGCCCGATTTTGCGCCGCTTGAGACGTATCTTATGTCTTTTTCTTCCAAAATGCGCATCAATATCCAAGTTGAATCTTTGGACGGACACGTTTATTTTAGTCAACAATCTCAAGAAATGGTGCCCTCAGCGAGTGTCATCAAAATCCCAATTTTGGTAGAACTGATGGAGCAAGTAAAAGCGGGGCGTTTTCAATTAGAAGATAAATATCTACTCGCCGATAGTGACAAAGTGGGAGGCTCTGGCGTCCTTTCTAAACGGATGGCGGGCGAGGAAATGAGTATCGACGAGCTTGCTAGGCTGATGATGATTGCAAGTGACAATACGGCAACCAATGTTATCATCCGAAAAGTGGGAAGAGAGAATATCAACCACCGCAGCAAAAGTTTGGGATTAGAAGGTTTACAGCTCAATCGTGTGATGATGGATACCGTTGCGGTGGCTCGGGGTATTGATAACTATGTCACATGCCGTGATATCAATACCCTTTTAAGGCTTATTTATCACCAAAAAGTGGCTACGCCCATGTTGTGTGAGCGCATGATGGGTTTTTTATATGAAAATCAGGATACGCTGACTCTTCCTCGACTTATTCCGAAGCACGTCAAAATCGCCCATAAAACGGGTGGATTGGCGTACGTGCGCGGAGATGCGGGGATTGTTTTTGGTGAAGTTCCTTTTGTGATTTCGGTATTTATAAGAGATACTAAAGTAGAGGAAGCCGAGAAGATGTTAGGCGAAATTGGCGAGATTTGTTTTAAAATTTTGAATAAAAATAACTAAATCTTTGTATGGATTGGATCACAAATTTGCCGGCTTGGGGCTGGATGATAGTAATGTTAGTGGTAGTTTTGATTGCGGTAGCAGTGTATGATATTACCCAAAAAAAACATACCATTTTACATAATTTTCCCGTGATTGGGCATTTTCGGTATTGGCTCGAAACGGTAGGGCCGGAGTTGCGCCAATACATTGTAGCCAACAACCGCGAAGAACTTCCCTTCAACCGCCGTCAACGTTCGTGGATTTATGCTTCTTCCAAGCGCGAAAACAATTTTCAGGGCTTTGGCACCGATCAAGATGTCAATAGTGCGGGATTTATTTTTATCAAACCAGCCTTATTGACCAAACGACTGCCCAAAAATCACCCCTATCGTGAAAATCCTTATGTGTTGCCCGCCCCTAAAGTGATAGGTTTGACCCACAACCGCAAAAGGCCCTATCGTCCCAAACAAGTCATCAATATTTCTGGTATGAGCTTTGGGTCATTGTCGGCTTCGGCAATCACGGCCCTCAATGAAGGCGCGGCCAAATTTGGCTGTTATCACAACACAGGTGAGGGCGGTTTTTCGCCTTATCATGACAGAGGGTCGGATGTAGTGCTCAATATCGGCACGGCCTATTTTGGCATACGAGACGATGAAGGGAATTTTGTCATGGAAAAATTAATAAAACTCACCCAAAAGAATCCAAGCATTCGGATGTTGGAGCTGAAGTTGTCGCAAGGAGCCAAACCCGGTAAAGGAGGAGTACTACCAGCGGCCAAAATCACCCAAGAAATTGCCGATATACGACATGTGCCTATGGGAAGAGATGTGATTTCGCCCGCTGCGCACAGTGCATTCTCCGACTTGCCAGAAATGCTGGAGTTTATAGAAGCAATGGCTGCGGCAACGGGGCTTCCGGTGGGTATCAAAGCAGCAGTGGGTAAACTCGAAATGTGGGAAGAGCTAGCGACACTGATGGTCAAAACGGGGGTAGGACCTGATTTTATTACGATTGATGGGGGAGAAGGTGGTACAGGAGCCGCTCCACCGTCTTTTGCCGACCATGTGGCGTTGCCTTGGGTGTATGGTTTTTCGAGTGTGTATAAGATTTTTAAAAAACATGGCCTTACTGACCGAGTCACTTTCATAGGTTCGGGTAAGTTGGGCTTACCAGCGCAGGCCATCATGGCTTTTGCGATGGGAGTTGATATTATCAACGTGGCTCGCGAAGCCATGATGTCGATTGGGTGTATCCAAGCCCAACTGTGCCATACTAACCATTGTCCTGCGGGCGTAGCTACTCAAAGTAAATGGCTACAAGCAGGACTTGACCCTACGCTCAAAAGCGAACGTTTTTATAACTATGCTAAGACCCTCACCAAAGAGATTCTGGAAATTTCGATAGCATGTGGCTATGAACACCCCTGTCAGTTTACGATGCACGATGTAGACGTAGCCATGGGCGACAACAACCACACCCGCCCCCTCAGCGTGGCTTATGAATATGAAAAGGTGCCCCTATTGTACGAGGGAATTGACTCCCTCGTCAACTGCCCATATCTAGGCGGCAAAAAGCATTAAGGTTTCGGAAAGGTTATGGAAAACTCTACATACGCAGATTGTAGACCTCACTTAAGGTTTATAATCTGCAAATACATCATTCCAATAACCATTCAAAAACAAAATTATGAACGAACGCCTTTTTCAATTAGGCTTGCATTTGACACCCGGTTTGGGGGGAGTTTTGATTCGACATTTAATTGCCAATTTTGGCACTGCTCAAAAAGTATTTGAGGCTAATTTTAAATCTCTCATCCGTGTTCAAGGAGTAGGAGAGAGTATTGCTCGGGTCATACTAAACAAAGGAGGACTTCGAGAAGCCGAAATAGAACTTACAAAACTTCAACAAGCGGGTGTCCAAGTTTATTTTTTTACGGATGCTGATTATCCTCAGCGTTTTAAGTCTCTTTATGAAGCACCAGTCGTTCTGTTCGGAAAAGGCAATATTGATTTGAATAAAGGGCATTTTGTGGGTATTGTAGGTACACGCAAAGCCACTGATTATGGTAAAAATATAACTGAGCAGCTCATAGAAGGATTGGCTGGAAAAGGCATCACGGTGGTGAGTGGGCTGGCCTATGGTATCGACATCATGGCGCATCGGGCATGTCTCAAATATCAAGTACCTACCATAGGCGTAATGGCTACTGGAATAGACATAATTTATCCGGGTACACACGCCAAAACCGCCCAAGAGATGCAACAGCAAGGGGGTGTTTTGACCGAATATCCCCTCGGTACTAAACCTGATTTTATGCGTTTTCCGGCCCGTAATCGTATTATTGCAGGAGTGACTGATGCTATTGTGGTAGTAGAAGCTGCCGATAAAGGAGGCGCACTCATTACGGCAGAATACGCCAACAATTATAATCGGGATGTATTTGCAGTACCCGGAAATCTCACCAATTCCTATTCGGTAGGATGCAACAAACTTATCAGGACTCACAAAGCTCAAATTTATACGGGAGTAGAAGATTTTCTAGCTGCTCTGAGCTGGCAGGAAGGAAAAGAATCTTCAAAAGGGGAGATTGTTATACCTGAGCACTTTACGCAAGAAGAAACGCAAGTTGTGGCTTTACTTCGAAAAAAAGGAGAAATGTCGATTGATGATTTGACGTGGGAAAGTCAGATTCCTCCCGGAAAACTAGCCAATTTATTACTCAATTTAGAACTCCAAGGCTACGTTCGGTCGTTGCCCGGTAAGCGTTTTACTTTGGGGTAAAACAAAGAAACGGAACTGTCCAAAAAGTAACAGGTTGCAAAATATTCTTTGGTTTCAACCTCATCCCAACCCTTCTCCTGGCAGGAGAAGGGCTTTCAAAGTCCCCATCTCCAGAAAGGAGAGGGGGATTTAGGGGACGGTCGGCCGCTGCCGTGAGGTTGAATATATGCCAAAGATAATTTGGTACTGCTAGACTTTTTAGACAGCCTCGTTTCTTTGGAAAAATCAATGTTTTACTTCCCAATTACCTTAATCAAGGTACCGCGTTTTACTTGGTCGTCGGCTTTCATGCTATTGACTACTCCTAGCTCTTCGATGCGATTGGCAGGCATTCCTAATGTAGTCATTATGTCTTTAAACGAGCCGTCACGGGGGACAGTCTTTACAAAAATTCGTTCGGGCTTGCGATTGAGCTTATCGGGGTCGGTGAGCATGCGAAAATTTTCGGCGGTGTTTTTGAAAGTAGGAAACAGCGTAGTGAAAATATCAGCCGTTGTTACGCCATGAATGGCATAAACCATGCCGTTGTAGCGAATCAACCATGAGGCAACTTGTACTGTATTGGCGGGCGTTTGCTGCTGTTGAGGTTGGCCCTGCTGTTGTTGCTGTTGTTGCTGAGATACAAGCACAATCGCCTGATTGCCATTGATGGTACGGCGGGCACTTTCCAATACTTTCAAATTAAATTGTTTTTGTATGTTTTGTGCCGCAGAGTCGAGGTTGGTACCTGCAAGCATCAAAATCATTTGTGCTTTGCCGTCTTTGGGTGCCATCACAAACTGCGCAGGAGAATTTTGGGTCTGCCATCCCGCAGGCGTCGGAAATTGAAAACGTAGTTCAGGATGATAAAACACGTTGTTTTCAACAAAACCCTGTTTAGGGTCTTCGCCATACACGATTCCGTTAATCATCTGCAAATAGCTATCCCGATTGACGGCGTAGTTTTTGGGCTGTGCAGTTTGGTATTCTTTAGCCATTTGGTGAACGTTGTTGAAGCGGTCACCGGGGTCGGGGTGAGTTGACATGATATTGGGAATCGACTGTCCTGCGTTGTCAGAGATGCGCTTGATAGTACCAAAGAAATTAGCCATTTGGTGGGCATCGTAGCCGATTTTGCTCGAATATTCCACCCCGATTTTATCGGATTCTGATTCGTGGGCGCGGCTATAACTAAGCATTAATAATTGTAATCCTTGCATGGCTTGTTCGCCAAACTGAGCAAGTTTGGGAGAAAGTACCATTCCTGCAATCAAACCTACCGTCCCCAAAATTTGACTGGTTTGTTGACGGGCGGAATGGCGAGCCGTTACGTGGCCAATTTCGTGACCAAGTACGCCAGCAAATTCGGCTTCATTGTTGAAGTGAGCCATAATACCACGCGTAAAATACACGTAGCCACCTGGCACCGCAAAGGCATTGACCACGGGTGAGTCGATGATATTGAACTGATAAGGTAGCTCAGGCCGGTGCGAAATCTTGGCCATTGCCATTCCTTTTTCAGAAATAAAACTTTGCAGTTTTTTGTCTTCATACAAACCCATCGAAGCCACAATCGATGGGTGCGATTGTTGGCCAAGGGCAATTTCTTGGTCAGTTGACATCAAAATAATTTCTCGCTTCCCTGTTACGGGATTGCGAGAACATGATTGTAGCATTACTACACCGACCAGCATTGAAAAGAGAAGGAAGCGTGGGAGCATTCTCATAAGTAGTTGAAATAAGTCTAAAGAATAGATTCAAAGATAAGTTTCCTATCTTGACTGTCATGAATAAAAAATGTCACTTTTGAATGCAATTTTAATAATAGTTTTGGTTGTTGCAACACCGCAGGAACATTCTATGGTCTTGACACGTATATTAACAAAACGGTATAGTTCATCTATTGCCCTTTAACTAATCGCATTTTTCCTAATTATGATTCCTTTCGTTACCCTCAATAATGGTATCCAAATGCCCCAACTAGGCTTGGGGATTTATGACCCCCAGCCCGACCATGATATTCGGCAAGCCGTATTGTGGGCCTTGGAGATGGGCTATAGGCTGCTCGATACAGCTACAATTTATAAAAATGAACGCCAAGTATGGCAAGCTATGCGCGACAGTGGTATCGCTCGTGATGAAATCTTCCTCACTACCAAAGTCTGGAACGAAGACCAAGGGTACGAGTCTACGCTCAAGGCTTTTGACGAAAGCCTCCGTAAACTCCAAACCGACTACGTAGATTTGTATCTCATTCATTGGCCTGTACGAGAGCATCGCATCCAGACTTGGAAAGCCTTGGAAAAAATATACGCCGAAGGTCGCGCAAGAGCAGTGGGGGTATCTAATTATTATGCGCCGCACTTTGAAGAACTGTGGCCGCATACGGATTTAATTCCCGCAGTCAATCAATTTGAACTGAGTCCTTATTGCTATCTTCCCCAAGAACTTGAGTATTGTAGGGCGCGAGGCATCCAAGTGGAAGGTTATGCTTCGCTAGTCAGAGGACTAAAGTCAGGAGATTCGCGCTTGATTGCAATCGCCGAAAAATATGGTAAAAGTACGTTTCAAGTGCTGATTAAGTGGTCATTACAACAAGGAGCCATTACGATTCCTAAGTCTGTGACAAAGAGTCGCTTGAAGGCCAATCTTGAAGTCTTTGATTTTGAAATTTCGCCGGAAGATATGGCCCAAATGAATACTTGGCACGACAACACCCGCGTAGCCGAAGACCCTATGGATTATTATTGAAAACAACCTTGAATAACCTCCACTATTTGCGCCAATTCATTAGGCGTAAGATTGGAGCCTGACGGCAAACAAAGCCCGTGGTCAAATAAATTTTCGGCCACGTTTTTTCCATAAAAGGGAGCTTTTTCAAAAACAGGCTGCAAGTGCATGGGTTTCCAAAGAGGACGAGCTTCAATGTTTTTGGCCGCAAGGGCAAGACGCACGTCTTCGCGGCTGATACCACCCGTCTGTAATGGGTCAATAATGACGCAACTCAGCCACCGATTAGAGAAACTTCCTGCGGCTTCGGGCTGAAAACTGATGCCTGAGATAAACGACAATGATTTTACATAATAGTCAAAATTGGCGCGTCTTTGAGCTACGCGCTCGTCAATGACCTCCATTTGCCCGCGTCCGATTCCGGCGCAAATGTTGCTAAGGCGGTAATTGTACCCAATCTCCGAATGTTGATAATGGGGCGCATCATCGCGGGCTTGCGTTGCCAGAAACTTCGATTTTTGGATAAATTGTTCATCATCCGATAGCAAGGCCCCTCCGCCTGAGGTAGTGATGATTTTGTTGCCATTGAAGGAAAGTACATTCAGTTTTCCAAAACTCCCTAGTTTTTTTCCTGCATACGTAGAGCCAAGTGCTTCGGCGGCATCCTCAATCAACGGTATATCGTAGCGTTCACATATGGCTAAAATTTCGTGCAGTTGGGCTGGCATACCATAAAGATGTACCGCTATGAGTGCCTTGATTTGTTTGCCTTGTTTCTGCTGGTCTTTAATCGCCGTTTCAAGGGCATCAGGGCATAGATTCCAAGTATCTGTTTCGGAGTCTACAAAAACGGGCGTAGCTCCTAAGTATACGATTGGATTGGCAGAGGCCGCAAAAGTAAAGGACTGACAAAGGACCACATCGCCCGCACCTACTCCCAGCATGACCAATCCCAAATGCAAAGCTGCCGTGCCCGACGATAGGGCAGCGGCATGAGCTACTCCTACATAGCTACAAAGGTCTTCTTCAAAGCCGTTTACATTTGGGCCAAGGGGCGCTACCCAATTCGTGGCAAAAGCCTCTTGTACGTATTTTTGTTCATGACCGCTTAAGTGCGGAGAAGAGAGCCAAATTTTATTCATCATTCCTTCTAAAAACTTCCCGAAAGTTCTACATCTTTCGGGAAGTTCCCAAAAAAATCATGTTACCTATGTACGCACTTACCAATTGTACAATTTACACTGGCGACGAAATAATAGAAAATCACGCGGTTGTTGTTGAAAATGAACGTATTAAAAAAATAGTTTCTCCCGACCTTCTTCCCGAGGGTTTGCGCATCCTCAATTTGCAAGGGCACGACCTCATTCCGGGTTTTGTTGATTTGCAGCTGTATGGAGGCTCGCAAGGCTTTTTTGTGCGCGATTTGTCAGAAGAATCTTTGCAAGATATGGTCGATACCCACGGAGCCGATGGTACGGTCGCTATCGTACCTACCTTGTATTCGACTTCGCATGAGCGTATCCTAAAAGCCATTGACGTTACGAAAGCCTATATCGCTTCTGGCAAAAAAGGCGTCGTAGGGCTACATATAGAAGGGCCTTTCATCAATTTTGCCAAAAGAGGTGCCCACAGTGCCAAAGAAGTGAGGATTCCTACCAAAGCAGAGGTAGTCGAAATCATTGCCCAAGCTGAAGGATTGACCACTATGATGACAATCGCCCCGGAGATTTGGTCTGAAGAGCTTTTGCATCTTTTACAAGAAAGCCACTTTATATTGTCTTTGGGCCATACCAATGCGACCTATTCACAGGCCAAAACGTATTTTGAAAGCGGGATTCATTTAGCAACGCATCTTTACAATGCCATGCGGCCTTTTGAGAGTCGTGAACCTGGCGTCGTAACCGCGATTTGGGATACTCCCGTGGCTCATGCAAGTATCATTGTGGATGGTTATCATTGCGATTTTGCAACGGTACGAATTGCCAAACAATTGATGGCGGAGCGCCTGTTTTTGATTTCGGATGCTACGCTCGCCAAAATACAACCTATGCAGTTTAAGTTTGAAGATTTTACGGCCAACTATGACGGCAAACGCCTCCTCAACGACGACGGCAAGCTAGCGGGTTCAGCCATTACTCTACTCGACGCCGTCAGAAACTGCATTCACAAAGTGGGGATTCCTAAAGATGAAGTTTTTAGGATGGCTTCGCTCTATCCAGCTACTCATCTCGGAATCGATACGCAGTATGGCAAAATTGCCCCAGACTATTTGGCAGAAATGATAGTGTTAGATGAACAACAAAATCTCATACCTCTAAGCCAATTCAACTAAAATAAGCCACTTATCTGATTTGTTGACCTTTTATCAATTTGTTTTATTAAAACATAGTACCTTGTATTGCATAATATCAGTAATTGCCTATATCTTTGTATTGTATAGTAGCAATATAAAAATTCTATAGTCATGAAAAAGATATTATTTTTTGTTTTGATGGTCGTAGTAGTTGCCTGCGGCGAACGCGAAAAAGCCAGTATGAAATGGCTCAAATACAAGGGCGAACCAATGACTACCATTAAAGAAGGTAGTGATTTTAGTCAAACCGTTATTAGGTTTTCACGCGGAATTGTATTCAATGAAGAAGGGACTGCCATCCAAACCATGCCTCCCCATTCTTATTTGAGTTATGACAAAAACGGGCAGCTACTTATCGTAGAAAGTGATGATAAGGGCAGAATTAGCTACGAATTTTACGAAGAAGATACCCGTTTGCCTTTTGATGAAAAAGGAAAAGCGTTTTTGAAAAACGTTATCAGGGAAATTAGGCGATTGGATAAAAAAATGTAATTATGATTTAAACGCCGTTTAGTGTTTGGGCTACTTCATGATAGATTTTATCTTTGAAGTAGCCTTTTTTGATTCAAATTTGGTGTAAGTTCGCATTAGATTCAATGACAACTTTCATCAAAAACCATGAAAAAATATACTCTCTTCCTACTTTTTCTATTGTACACTGTAGTGCTACGCGCACAAGTGATTTCTTCTAGCGAAATCGATGCTTTGGTCGAAAAAACCTTGAAAACTTTTGATGTACCGGGTATTGCCGTGGCCGTTGTCAAAGACGATAAAGTGATTCATGCCAAAGGATATGGCGTGCGGTCGCTCAACACCCAACAAAAAGTCGATGAAAATACTTTGTTTGGAATTGCTTCTAATAGCAAAGCATTTACGGCGGCGGCATTGGGGATGTTGATAGACGAAAAAAAGCTCAGCTGGGATACCAAAGTAACCGACGTGATTCCTGAGTTTAAAATGTATAATCCCTACGTGACAGAGGAATTTACGGTAAGAGATTTACTCACTCACCGAAGTGGCTTGGGGTTAGGAGCGGGCGATTTGATGTTTTGGCCCGACCAAAACAACTTTACTTTAAAAGATATCATTCACAATCTACGATACTTGAAACCTGTTTCTGGCTTTCGTACCAAATACGATTATGACAATCTCCTCTACATTGTAGCGGGCGAAGTAGTGACGAGAGTATCGGGAATGAGTTGGGAGGAGTTTATCGAAAGTCGCATTTTGCAACCCCTCAAAATGACCCAGACGGCAGCTTCGTTTAAGCGACTCAAAGACAAATCAAATGTAATAGACCCTCACGCACCCGTGGAGGGAACCCTGAAAGTAATACGTCGAGATTGGAGTGAAGTAGCCAATGCCGCTGGAGGTATCTACAGCAATATCGCCGACATGAGTAAGTGGATTATGATGCAAATGAACGGTGGAAAATATGATGGCAACAAACAGCTTTTTAGCAAAGCTGTACACGAGGAAATGTGGACACCACAGACGATTATCCCCGTCAGAGGAAGTTCTGTTTACAATACCCACTTTGCTAGTTATGGATTGGGATGGTTTTTGAGCGATGTTAAGGGCTATAAGCAAGCTACGCATACGGGAGGCTTGGCGGGGATTGTAACTCAAGTAACGCTCCTGCCCGAACTCAAGCTAGGTATCATTGTTTTTACCAATCAACAATCAGGTGCGGCTTTTACGGCTATCACCAATACCATCAAAGATAGTTACTTGGGAATCAAGGGCATCGACCGTATCAAAGAAAACCACGAGCGCGTTTTGCAAAATGAAGCCGAAGCCAAGAAAATAACCACCGAAATCTGGAAAGACATCGAAACCCAACAAAAAAACAATACGGCCAAAATTGACCCTAATTTGTACGTAGGGAGCTATGAAGATAAGTGGTTTGGGGAAGTGGTGATTTCACTCAAAAATGGCAAAATGTGGTTTGATTCCAAACGTTCTTTCCAATTGACGGGCGAACTTTTTCCGTACAGAGGCAATACCTTCATCGTAAAATGGAACGAACGCAGCATAGATGCCGACGCCTACGTGATGTTTGACCTCGACAACACCGGCAAAGCCTCGGGCATGAAAATGCAGGCGATTTCGCCTTTGACCGATTTTAGTTTTGATTTTCAAGATTTAGAGTTTAGTCGTAAGTGATTGATAAAAAGAGACTTTCTAAGTACAGTGTTAGCTAAGTTTCTTTAAATTTTACCCGCCGATTGGCGCAGATTGAAATCGCAGAGAAACGCAGATGATTGGCTATATGCCCCTTTTTTCGGCGCAAATCTGCGTTTGTATTATTCAGCGCACCTCTGCGAGCAAAAAATAAAACTATTTACTTAACAATGTACTAAGTTTTCGCCCATGCTTTAAACTTAGAAAGTCTGAGGTATTGAGTAAAAATAATCCATGTGCAGGTTTTAACAATAGCTATTTTTATAAATTATGAAACTTACTTTTGCTTTATTTGGAATGAGCTGCATGGTCGTTGCCGTGGCGCAGGCTCAAACCCCTTGGGAGACTGTTCAATCAAGCACAAGCTGTACGGCTAGGCACGAAAATGCCTTCACCAAAGTCGCTGACAAGCTCTATCTCATCGGCGGGCGTGGCACTCGTCCCGTGGATGAGTACAATCCCGAAACCAATACTTGGCGACAAATGACCTCACCTCCGCTCGAAATGCATCATTTTCAGGCCATAGAGTACAAAAATGAAGCGTATGTGATGGGGGCATTTATGGGAAATTACCCCCACGAAACGCCCATTCCTAACATCTATATCTTCAATCCTGTCAAAGACGAATGGCGCAAAGGCCCCCAAATTCCTACCGACCGACTTCGGGGTGCCGCAGGCTCGGTGGTGTATAAAGACAAACTTTATTTGGTGTGCGGAATTCAGGACGGCCATTATGACGGCCATGTGGGATGGCTCGACGAATACAACCCCAAAACCAATACTTGGCGCAAACTTCCCGACGCCCCTCATGTACGCGACCACGTATCGGTGGCAGTGATTGATGATAAACTCTACGTAGCCGGTGGCCGCCGCTCTACAGCGCGTATCAACCAAGTTTTGAATCTGACCGAACCTGCCGTGGATGTCTTTGATTTTAAAACCAATACATGGACAACCCTCCCCGAAAGCCTCAATTTACCCACGCAACGGGCCGGAAACTCCGCCGTGCCTTTTGGGTATAAATTGCTTATTTTGGGGGGCGAAAGTGCTAGTCAAGTAGAAGCTCATGCCGAAGTGGAAGCCTTGGACACCAAAACCATGAAATGGGAGAAATTCCCTAACCTCAACAAAGGTCGTCACGGAACAGGTGCTACTATTTACAAAAAGAAAATATATGTAGCAGCAGGGTCGGGCAATAGAGGCGGTGGACCTGAACTCATTTCCTTGGAGGTATTGAAATAAAAAAAACCTCATACAAAATCACCAACAATAGACAACAGAATGGTAATTGATTCGCATCAACATTTTTGGATTTATGATGCCGAGCGCGACGCTTGGATTAACGAACAAATGACGCGCATTCGGCAAAACTTTTTGCCCGAAGACCTCCAACCGGTATTAGCAGCTAACGGCGTAGACGGCTGTATTGCGGTACAAGCTGACCAATCGGAGGCCGAAACTTTATTTTTGTTGGCGCTCGCCGAAAAACATTCCAGCTTTGTAAAAGGCGTAGTAGGTTGGGTCGATTTGCGTGCCGACAACCTTTATGATAAGCTGGATTATTATTCACAATATGAGTTATTAAAAGGATTTCGGCACGTGGCACAAGCCGAACCCGATGATTTTTTGGCTCGCCCCGAAGTCATCAAGGGTATTCGCCAACTAGCGGCCTTTGATTTCTCATATGACATCTTGATCTATCCGACCCAGCTCAAGGCAGCGGTGCAATTGGTTCGCGAAGCACCCGACGTTTCGTTTGTAATAGATCACCTTGCCAAGCCTTATATCAAAGACCAAAAAATCAATACTTGGTCCAACTACATGCGTGAACTCGCATCGCACCCGCACGTGAGTTGTAAAGTATCGGGCATGGTCACAGAAGCCGATTGGAAAAACTGGACCAAAAAAGATTTTTATCCTTACTTAGATGTTGTTTTTGAAGCATTTGGAGTAGATAGGCTCCTTTTTGGGTCAGATTGGCCCGTATGTTTAGTGGCGGCTGAGTATGAGCAGGTCATTGGTTTAGTACGCGACTATATGGCGCATGTGGGCTTTTCAAGTGCCGACCAAGCCAAAGTATTGGGTGAAAATGCGGTGCGTTTTTATCGCATCGAAAATGAGTAACTGCTGATAGTAGACTTTCCAAGTTTTGGTTTCAGAGATTTCTAAACTTGGAAAGTCTATTTTTTTTATAGAAACGAGTAAACCCTCTTAGCAGACTTTCCAAGTTTTGGTTTCAGAGATTTCTAAACTTGGAAAGTCTATTTTTTGTATAGAAACGAGTAAACCCTCTTAGCAGACTTTCCAAGTTTTGGTTTCAGAGATTTCTAAACTTGGAAAGTCTATTTTTTGTATAGAAATGAGTAAACCCTCTTAGCAGACTTTCCAAGTTTCTAATGTAGAAGTTTACAAACTTGGAAAGTCACGACCAAGGACTTGTTACTTTTAGGTCAATAAATTGAGAATCTCTCGCAACGAAGAAAAACTCTGAAAATGAGGATGCTCGATTGTATGTTCGATATGCTCATAAGCCCAAGTCGTATGGTATGGAATATGAAACCCATGTCCACCTATTGCTAACACCGGGAGTACATCAGATTTTAGAGAATTGCCAATCATCAAAAACTCCTCAGGCGCAATATCCAAGTGTTTGAGGAGTTTTTGGTAATCACTTTCTCGTTTGTCGCTCATGATTTCGATGTGATGAAAATAGTGTGCTAAGCCCGACTTCATCAATTTTCTTTCTTGATCGAGCAAGTCACCTTTGGTAGCCACTACAAGGCGATAGCGACCATGAAGTGTTTGTAATACTTCTTCTACACCATCCAAAAGTTCGATAGGTTTTTGGAGCATTTCTTTGCCAAGTGCAATGATTTTTTCGATTACCTCAAGGCTGATGGTTTTTTCTGATACCTCCAGCGAGGTTTCTATCATGCTCAAAATAAAGCTTTTGACTCCATAACCATAGAGCGGTAGATTCTGGATTTGGGTTTTAAACAGCTCCTGCGATACGGTATGATGCGGCAGATAATCTTCCAAAAGAGCGCACAATTTGCGTTCGGTTTCTTGAAAAAAAGGTTCATTGACCCAAAGGGTATCGTCGGCGTCGAAAGCGATGACTTGGATAGGATTCATACGAAAATGGTCGATTTGGTTTCAAAACTGCGTTTTTTAACGCAAAAACAAAACCAACGTCCCAACAATTTATCACTCTCTCTTTGCCTCAAAGAGGGGTTTTTGGTTACATTTGGGGTTAAATTTTATAAATTATCTTAGATGAAAATTATAAAAACACCTTGGAAAAACGATTTTCTCAAGCTGGTGGCCGAATCCAGTGTTTCTGTTAAAATCACCTCACCTTTTGTGAAAGCAAATATTTGTAATGACCTCTTATCTGTAAAGAAACCTTCAACCCGAATAGAGCTTATCACTTCACTAAAACTTTCCAATGTTCATGCAGGAGCGGTAGATTTATTAGGACTAGAAAAGATCATCAAAGCAGAGGGAATTGTAAAAAATTATAAAAAACTACACTCTAAAATATACCTATTTGACGAAGAAAAAGTAATTGTTACATCTGGAAATTTAACCAATGGTGGTCTTCTCAATAATTTTGAATATGGATTGTATTCAGAAGACAAAAACTTAGTAGCTCAAGTAGTAGAGGATTTTAATAAACTTTCAAAAGATAAACAGACGAGTCAAATTAAACAAGAAGATATAAACACTGCAAAAAAAATACTGGAAAATATTCCCAAATCTCAACCATTGCCTTTTCCTGATTTGCCCTTAGAATCTCCTGATAATCAGGAAGAAGAAATCGTCAACTTATCGGCGGAAGCCATACTTGCTTCTTTAAATGGCTGGAAAAAGGAGGTGTTTATATGCGTCAATTCAATCCCTAATCAACATTTTACACTTCAAGAAGCATATAAGTTTCAGGAATATTTTTCGAATGTATATCCTGAAAACACTAGAATAAAACACAAAATACGACAATTATTACAACAACTTCGAAACATTGGTCTTCTTGAGTTTTTGGGTAATGGAAATTATAAAAAACTATGGAAATGAAAAGTTACATATTCCTTTCTCCAGAAGGGCGAACTTTCTCCCCAAATGGCTCGGAAGTCGAAAATTTACAAGTGATTGGGATAATACGTGGCGTACGCTATGAAGACGAAGCATTGCTACAGCTCCTTCAAGAAAATCCGTGGATTTTTGATGCAGAGTTCAATATTGCCGACTTTATTTGTTATGAATTAGCCACAACTTAACGATTTATTTTAACGGCAAAAATCTCCCGGCTATTCCGCTATTTTTTAATGCTTGAGCGTTTGTTTGTCCATAAGCTACAAATACGCTAGGTGCCCCAGAAGTTCCCCCTTGTATTCCTGAAACATGATAAAATCGAATCCTTCCTTTGACAAAGAGCAGAGCGTCTGCGGCATTCCAGATGTGGTCAAAAAAACATTTTGTTTCGGTGCGAGCAAAAATAAGTGCTATACCGTTTCCATGAAACTTTAGTTTCTCAATCCATAGCTCCATTCCTTTGCCATAAGGCGGATTGAGGTAAACCCTACCGAACCAATCTTGAGATAAACCATCTTCATCTACCGTAAAATTTTGTTTGGCATGATAAAAAGGGGCATCTAATGGACAGCATGGGTCTAAATCGAAATATCCAAGTTTCTTTACCAATTCTGGTGGTGTGAGCCAATCTACTTTTGTATTAGTGCTGCGTTCGAAGGAGGTATTCATAGAATCATATTTGCCGCAAAGATTAGATCAAAAATCTTACATAGTAAATATAATGCAATCATTTTCAGGTCTTTATGAATTTTATTTTTGTTATACCTGCCGTTTTTTTTCCCATACCTCCTTCCATACCTACGACTTATTACACATTCCACCAATACGTCAGTTTTAGCACGATAGCACGGTTTTTGACGCGGAGGTTTTCGGGAAGGTAATTGTCGGTATAAACAATAAACAAATCGGAGGCAGGTTGGTAGCGCCATTGCAAACGCGTATTGAGGTTTACGTTGTCGGCTTGATTGTTGTATTGCAAGAAAGTCGTCCAAAACAGATTGTTGCGGAATGTAACATCGATACGTGGCCCTACGAGAAGCAATTCAACGGGTTTTTGTAAATAAGGTACTTTGATAATGTTGTAATCGACCGAAAACTTCGTAGCAACGTATGGCTGAAAACGATACCCCAGCGTAGTACGGAGATTGAGGCGTGTACCATTGGCATAAAACCCGCCGTAGCGTGTACTAAAAGCATAGGTAAATTTGGTACGTGGACTAGAAGTAAAATCCGTTCCCCACGATTTCCAGTAGTGATTAGAGCCAGCAGGGAGCCGTTCGCGGCCTGTATTGGTAGGGTCGAAGGGCGCGAGTAGCTGCACATAGTTGGTGGCAGCCCAAATCATACCAATGGCGCGATTGCGAAAATTGAAGTTATAAGCCAAAAAAGTCTCGTTGTCGGTCAGGTGATTTGACTTGTTCCAAAACAAAGTCGTTTGCAACAAAGGCCCGTGACTGATGAGGGTTTTGGAATTGACAAAAAACAAATAGCCTACATTAGGCATCGCCATTTGGTAGCCCCTACGGGCGGCGTTGGGTACGTAGCCCACTTCTGCGTTGTAGTTTTCGCCCACGATTTCGTGGCGCCATTGCCAAAACACGTTGGCTTTGTTGAAATTGAGGCTAGTTGCCACCGCAAAATCATTGCCAGTAAGGTGTGGACTAAATGATTTTAGCACCGATGCCTTTCCCGTCCATACGTTGTTAGCCGAAGCTAAATTGTATTCCATCCCAATGTTGCGATTGTACTGCGAAAACGACTTATGAATCTGTTCGTCGTAGCCTAACGATTCTTTATTGACCATCAGCAAGCCTACGTTGGAGCGCGCAAAAACCTTGCGTTGAAGCGCCACTACCGCGAAGTTTTGGGCGGGCAAGTCACCTTGTTTGCGCGTTTGGGTGTCGAGCACCCCAATACGCCAATTTTTATCAAGCTTGCCACTCATTCGCACCCCAAAGTCAATTGGTACACCCAAACCAATGCGACGCGAGAAAAAAGGCCGTAAAGAAGCAAAACCAAAGCTCGCGAACAAATCGGCATTTTCGAGAAAAAATTGACGACGTTCGGGAAAAAACAGCTCAAAGCGGTCGAGATTGGTTTGTTGGACATCCACTTCTACCTGCGAAAAATCAGGATTGACCGTAAGATCAAGATTTAACGAAGAATTGAGGGCGATTTTGGCATCTCCGCCGATATTGGGTCGCCAATCGGCAGGATTATCCGTAATGTGGTTTTTAGAAACACTGCTCGATACATACGGAATCAGAGAAATGTTTTTGCCAGCAGGAGGGAGGGGTTTGTCCCAGACGAGCACCCCCGCATAGCCCAAATTGGCCGATTGAAATTGACGCGGCACGGGTGCCCAAGCCGATTTTTCGTTGATAGTAAGGTCTAAGCGACTAAAATTAATGCCCCAACGGGTATTTTCGGGGCGATACCGAATGGTTTTGAACGGAATAGATGCCTCCCATACCCAGCGGTCCTCGTAGTTTTTGGTAACACAATGCCACTTATTATCCCAATTAAGATTGATAAAAGTACCGTCGGCTTCTTGCCCATCCCAATAAGCCCCCGCTGCACTCGCCCCAAAAGAGAAGCCATTGGTCAAATCCTCGAAAGTATCGAGCACCACAAAAAAGTTGTCGTTGGCTCCAAAATTAAAATCACGTTTGAGTGACTCCACCACAAAAGACCCTTTGACGGGCTTGTAGTTGATGGCTAGGATATAGAGGTGATTTTTGTCGTAAGCCAGTTTTACCTCGGTTTTGGCGCGCGATTGACTCGTATCCATCGGCGTTATCATAAAAAAGTCTTTGGCCGTTTGGGTATGTTGCCAAGCTTCGTCATCCTCAATACCGTCGATTTTGAGGGGAGAGTTCAGTTCTTTGATGTGATATTGGAAAGCTTCGTTTTTCTTTTGGGCAAAAGTTGCCGTAAATACAAACAACAACAGCGGCAAAAAACGGTACATTTTCTGAGTTTTGGGAGAAGGGTGAGAGATAAAGAAGGGCGGTATGTAGATACAACCGCCCCTTGCATGAAAAAGAATTCGGAGGTTATTGATACGCCACCGCTACTTGACGTTGGGTGCCGAGATTTTCGATGCCAAGTTCGACTACATCGCCAGGATTGAGATAAC
>VFQQ010002379.1_pt1 | contig 21438 bp, 34 predicted proteins | sample 3512341 | NCBI WGS metagenome assembly VFQQ01 (sample SAMN10412373, study PRJNA504923) | tailings metagenome | isolation source: Relicate 2 Philex TSF1 revegetated site | place: Philippines: Tuba, Benguet | collected 2017-08-29 | reverse complement strand
TGGCAGCACCATCATGCCTCTCCGTGCTCGCCTGCCCATGCGGCGTGCGTCTCGATCCACCACTGCCTGCAGGCATGCGTGCGCAAGTCGCCCATGCCGGTCGCAGTAGTGCCCCACGTTCAGCAGCGACCCAAATCGGCGTGACGCCAGCGAGCTTGCTGCAAAGCGCTGGTGGAAAGAAGGGTGGAGGCCAAGGCAACACCGCCGACCTCCCTGTTCTCGGTGTTGATGCAGTTTTGTGTATGTTCTAGTTATGAATGAACTTGTATAGCCCTGACCCTCCAACCACAACAGAATGCGTCCGCCAATCAACTTGTAACGAGACGTGGCACGCTGGGGGCCGCTGCGCTGGCCTCTGCTGAGTGACAGCATGCGGTGGGCGGCCCGTTGCGGGATGTAGGAAGCTCTGGGCATTCGGCATGTTGCTTTTCAATTGAACGCAAGCCAAGGGAGCTTTGGAGAAAGACTGCTGGGGCTGGCAAACCCCAGTTGCGGCGTTTGCGGCTGACGGACCGCCTGGCGCAGGCTCGACACCAATCGAGGAGCATTGCACCGCTCATCAGGCGATCGGCGCTACGGTGAGGCTCCCCCTTGGGCTTGCGAGCATGCGGGCGGCGCCTGCTGGCGTGCAAGCGCTGCGATGGCAGCCCTACACGATGGTCAATATCGGATGCATTGCGGAGCAGCGGTCGGGCCTCGGAAAGCTGCACGGTAGCCCGGCTCGCAGTTATGCCCGCGAGCCTGTTGGCTCCCCAAGGCATGCAGGCTGTTCAACTTGCGCACCATGCAGCCTACTGCTGCCAAACGGCGCCGATGGTCCTACTGGTTCCCCGCCGACCGCTGCCGCCGCCACCGACGTGCCTGCCCTGCCGCCGCTCTCTTTCGCAGGCGCGCCGCGGGGCGCTGCAGCCCCTGCAGCTTGACATAGCATTGCAGCGTGTTATCAAGGGAAGCAGGCAGGGCAGGATGGACGACTTTGAAAAGGCCATCCTGTTCACCTTTGACCAGACGGGCAGCGTGGGGCCCGACATCAAGGCCCAGTCGCAGGTGCGGTGATGTGGGTTGCAGAAGGAGCGAGAGCAGGAGCTGCGAGCCGGCACTGTATACCTGTTGAGACTCCTGCACAGATGCTGGCTAAGGAATCAAGGTTGCTGGTGCATGCTGCTGTTGGATGCATGTTACCTGTTGCGCTGGGCCGGCCCGGGTGCCGTGAGCCGCAGCAGCCGCCAGGCTGCACCCCGCCCGGTGATGCACCGCTCATCATTGAGGTGGCTGCTGACTTTTGCATCTCCCACCGGCCGTGGCGCAGGCGTACCTGGAGCAGGTGCGGGCCTCGCCCGACTGCTGGCGCCTCTGCCTGGCGCGCTTTGAGGCCAGCCAGTTCCTGGAGGTCCGCTTCTGGTGCGCCCAGACGCTGTCCAGCCTGGCGAGATCCTCCTACGCACAGCTGCCGCCCGAGGCGCGCGACCAGCTCAAGCGGGCGCTGGTGGCCGCGGGCACACAGCCCGGCGCGGCGCAGCTGCCCTCGTTTTTGCGCAACAAGATTGCGCAAGCGGTGGTGGCCATCGCCGTGCACGAGTACCCCGACCAGTGGCCCTCCTTCTTCCAGGCGAGCGGGACGCTTCAGGGTGGGGCTGAGAGGGGCAGATGGGCCAGCTTGCATGAATGTTGCTGCTTGACCGGGGGCCACTGTCGTTTTCAACAGTCCAAATGCAGTGGGTTGCTCAACATGTTGTGCCCTTGGCATGGTGCCCTGCTCTCCAGCCTGCCAATGCCCTCCTGCCGCCACCGCCGTGCCCTGATGCTCTTCTCTGCAGGACCTGCTGGGCACGCTGGCCCAGGGCGCGGCTGCAGTGGACCTGTTCTGCAGGTGGCTGGCTCGCCAGGGTGGCAGGGGCGGAGGCGGCCACGGCAGCTGAAGTTGTGCACCAGTGTCTGCACCTGACGAGCCCAACAAGCAAGAAGCGCGCTACTGCACACCAGCAGTTGCTATTTGCCGGCATGCCACGCTGTCCTGCAGCTGTGCCTCACCTTGCATTGCAAGCCCTCCACCTCCTCCACATTGCCCCAGGATCCTGGTGTCCGTGGACCAGGACATCATTTCGCTGGACGTGCCGCGCTCCGCAGATGAGGCCAAGCAGTCGATGCACTTCAAGGACAGCATGCGGGAGCGGGCGCTGAGCGACATTGCGGCTGCATGGGGCACCATTGTGGCCACATATGCCGGCAGCGCGCCAGATGTGGCCACAGCCGCGCTGGAGACGGTGCAGCGGTGAGGGGTGGGGGCTGGGGAGGGTGCGGAAGCAGTGAGGGGGGCAGAAACTGTGCTGCGAGCTGGTGCAGGTTTGGAGGATGTGCTATGCTGAAGCTCAGCTACTAGCGCACAATCCTAACAGCCGCCCTGCCCACCGCCTGCCTGCAGGTTTGTGCACTGGATCGACATTGGCCTGGTGGCCAACGACACCTTTGTGCCGCTGCTGTTCCAGGTGCTGAACGCACCGCAGGAGTCGCTGCGCGGCGCCGCAGCCGACGTGCTCACAGAGATAGTCAGGTGGGCTGCTTCAATCTTTACTTGCTCCTCAAGCGGCGACCCTGGCATTGCACCACCAAACTGCTGCTGCATCACACATGTGGGGGCAATTCAGCACCGCTGAGCTTGTCCATGCCTGCTGACCGGCGCTTCCTCACTGTCCCTACTCCCCCTTGCGCCTCACAGCAAGCGCATGGAGGCGGTCGCCAAGCTGTCGCTGATCCAGCAGCTGGGCGTGGTGCCTGTGTGCGCACGCTGGGCGGGCGGCCTGCCCAGCGTGGACGACGAGCCGGAGCTGGCGGTCAAGTACGCCAGGTGCGCTGCGCTGCGGTGTGCTGTGGTGTGCCGTGCAGGCTGGCAAAGTTTGGGCTCTCCAGTGGTCAGGGGTGTTGCCCTCGACCAGGAAAGGACTCTGCCTTTGGATGCAGGCTGCTTGCAGTTTGCCACAGCACGCTGCGCCTCCCATCAAGCTCTCCCCTCCGCCTCCCGCTCACCCCCACCCGCCCTCACCCGGCAGGCTGCTGGCTGCGCTGGCCACCGAGGTGCTGGAGGCGTGGAAGAAGGTGGAGAACAGCGTGCTGTCCATGGCAGCAGTTGGGCTAGAGGTGGATGCTGAGGCATCAGCGGATGCAGCATCGGCCTGTGCAGGCGCGTCAGCTCTGCTGGACGCCCTGTTTCCAGCGGTGCTGGCGGCGCTGCGGGCGGGGCAGGATGAGGTGGCGGCAGCAGTGGTACCCTTCTTGCTGGCCTACATCGCCCGGTTGCGCGCGCTGCAGAAGCGCGCCCCCGGCGGCGGCAGCGGCAGCCTACCAGAGGGCAGCCCGGAGGCGGCGCACCTGCCGGCCATTCTGGAGTCGATAGCTGCCTGCGCCCGCTTTCCAGATGACACGGCAGCATATGAGGTGGTCGCCTCGTCAGCTGGCGAGCGGTGAGGCAGGGTGTTTGGTGAGGCGGGGAGTTGGTGTAAGCAGTGCATGCATGGCAGGGTTTGCACTCAAAACGGGTGATGCGACATTGACTCAAGGCGCGCAGCACTGGGCAAGCTTGCTGCTGTGTATCTGCCGCTGCAACAGTTCACCCACCCACCACCCACCCACCTGTTTGCAGCGTGGCGGCCGAGGAGGAGGAAGCGGCTATGGCGGAGCGTCGGCAGGACTTGTTCACCCTGTTCCGCAACACCGCCAGCCTGGCACGCTCTGGCGCATACTCGTTTGTGGGCGGCCGCCTGAGCGCAGCGGTGGGCGGCGGTGCAGCGTGGCAAGATGTTGAGGTGGCGGTCAGCCTGCTGTACCAGCTGGGAGAGGGGGCACCGGAGGCGGACACCAAGCCCGGCACCGGCGTGCTGGCGCAGCTGGCGGCAGGCATCATGGCCACGGAGGTGCGTGCAGGCGGCAGATTTTCTGTGATTTGCTGTACATCACCTGAGCTCGCTCATAGGGTGGCGGGCTGTGCAGCAAGCAGCTGTGATGGGTAAGCTCAGCCGCGACTCCTGGCACACTAACGCTTCTGCTGCCCGACCCTGCTGCCCCATATAACGCAGGTTCCCGCTGCCAAGCACCGCCTGGTGGCGCTCGCGCTGCTCGAAACCTACGTGCGCTACTCCCGCGTGGCGGCAGCAGGCGGAGACAGCGCGCTGCCCGCTGTGGTGGCGCGCTTCCTAGACAGCCGCGGCATGGGCCACCCATGCGAAGCGGTAGCCAAGCGGGCAGCCTACCTGTTTTGCCGCCTGGCCAAGCAGCTGCGCAGCAACCTGCGGCCCCTGGTGCCGGACATTCTGCAGGTGGGGTGCCTGCTGCATTGCATCGGTCGGCTGGCTGGAGGTTTGGCCTTCCAGAGACAGCTGAGCTGTGCAAGCGGGGCTACTGTGTTGCAACAATGCACCTTGCACTGCTGCAGTGCAGCTCACATTCTCACACAGCTGTCTCTGCTCCCCTCCATGTGCCTCTCCGCAGCGCCTGCAGCCGCACCTGGCAGCTATTGCGGCCAGCCCCACCCAGGACGCGGGCGCCTCCACCAAGTCAACGGGTGTGACGGGCGGGCGCGGCGCACTTGGCCAGGGCGCTGCTCTGACTGCAGTAGACGACCGGCTGTATGCCTTTGAGGCGGCAGGCCTGCTGGTGGGGCAGGATGACCTGCCGGCCGCGGAGCAGCGCAGCTGGGTGGCCGCCCTGCTGCAGCCGCTGGTGGCGCAGATGGAGGGGCAGCTAGCGGCAGCGGCGGGCGGCGGCAGCGCCCCCGCCTTTGCAGCCTCCGGCCCGCCGCCGCCGGCGCTGCTGGTGCAGCAGGCGCTGGAGGCTGTGACGCGCGTGGCCAAGGGCCTCAGCCTGCGGCTGTGCACCGAGGCGCGGCCAGAGCTGGGTGCACTGCTGGCGGGCGCGCTGCAGGCGGCAGTGGCTGCGCCACGCGCGCTGCCCGCCAACAAGCCGCTGCGCGCCCGCTTCATCTCCTTCCTGCACCGCATGGTGGAGTGCTTGGGAGCCACGTGAGCCGCTGCGGGTGGCGGTTTTGGTGGTGTTGTGGTGCTGCTGCTCTGCTGCTACTGGATGGGTGGCAGCACCTCTTGTTTTTGGCCTGCAATTCTGCAAATATGTGTCTGCTGAAGCGTACCAGCCTATCTGCATGCCGGGCCCTCCAGCAGCAGCCACCCCACAAATCTCACACCTGTCTTTGCCCTCCCCACCCGCCGCAGGCTGCTGCCCTACCTGCCTGCTGCGCTGGAGGTGCTGCTGTATGCGCAGGCGGACGCCACCGATGTGGTGGACGTCCTGCTGCTGCTCAACCAGCTGGCTTTGCGCTTCAAGGACGCGCTGGCGCCCGTCATGCAGGTGGGCTGCGCTGTGCCTGCTGGGCTGTGTTTGCTGTGGCCTGTGACGTCCTTTGTGTGGCCAGGTGTGGGGCAGCACATGAAGGCGCAAATGCTGTGCACCTGACACCCCTCTGCCAATGGCATTTGCTGACCCCGCCTGCCATGCCCCACTCCCACCCCTCCCCAGGAAATGGCGCCCGCATGTGTGGCGCGCGTGCACTCCCTGCTGCCCGCCGACTGGGACTGGAGCGGCGCCAAGTGCACCCCTGCAGCGCTGTCCACGCCCACGGCTGCTGCAGCTGCGGGCGAGCGGCCAGCGGGGGCAGGCAGCACAGAGGACCTGCGAGAACGAGCGGAGCTGCAGCGCGCTTACTACGCCTTCCTGCACGCCCTGGTGCACAACGGGCTGACGGGGGTGCTGCTGCACGCACCGCCTGGCACGCTGGATGCGGCGCTGGGTGCGCTGATGCGCGGCGCCGCCACCCACGTGGATGCGGGTGCGCAATGGGGGGGCTGGGTGGCATATGGTGTCCCCTGTGCATGTGCAATGTTGCCATGGCAGTGCGCAGCTTAGCAGGAGTATTGCTGCCATGTCTGGCTGGCTCCAGTCCTCCCTGCCATACTCCCTGTCCAGCGGTGCCTGCTGGGCTTGGTTGCCTCTCATTGAACCTGCTGCTCAACACCTTCGCAAACTTCCTTCCCAACCCCTCTGCTTGCAGGCGTGCGCAAGACGTGCGTGCAGACCGTGGAGCGGCTGGCGGCGGAGTGGTGCAGCGCCGAGGGCGGCGAGGCGCTGCCCGGCTTCCGGGAGTTTGTGATGAAGCAGGTGGGTGGGTGGGGAAGGATGCGCATCGTCGTGTTTTTGGCGGCGGCCTGGTTGTGGTTTGGTTGTGTGGGCTGCTTGACCTCGCCTGGCTTGTCCTCCCTCGCTGACAAAGAAGGCTAGGTTGCTCACCTTCTCCACCTGCCAGCCCTCCTCCAGCCCCGCTCAACCCACACCCACACCTCCCTGCTGCTCCGCCCACCCCCTGCCCTACGCAGTTTGGCGGCGAGGTGCTGCTGGAGGCGCTGGTGGCGTCCAGCATCGACATCCGGGACGCGGCCGCCATCTCGCTGCTCACCGAGGTGGCGCAGAGCCTGCAGCTGGTGCACTCGCGCTGCGGCGAGGCCTACCTGGCCTACCTGTGCACCGCGCTGCTGCCGCGCATGGGCTGGCCGCCCGAGGCTGCGCAGCAGCTCATGGCTCACATCACAGGCGCGTGTGGGGCAGGGTGGCGGGGCACGTTTGCATGTGCGGGGGCAGGCAGGTGTGGTGGTACAGGTGTTGCGTGGTTCAGGCAAAGCGCTCAGCCGGAGGCAATGCAGATGGCAACGGGCCCTACACCCAACGTGCGCCATTGTCACCACCATCTGATGCTATGCAGGCAGCGAGGTCAGGGTGCTGAAGGACTTCCTCAAATCGGCGTTGCAGCAGATCAAGCAGCAGCAGCAGCAACAACAGCGGCAGCAGCAGCGGCAGAATGGCACGTAGCAGCATCTCAATTTTTCCATGTGTGCACACCTGTTGCCCATTATCCTTGTTACTTGCTCGCCCCTGCTACCTGTACCATCATCTGCCCGCTGTCTGGCTGGCCGCTTGTGGCCATGCACAGATTGTGACACCAGAGTGACTGGCATCGGGCAAGATGGCTGGGCGTGACCTCTTGCCCAATGCAAGATGGCTGGGCGTGACCAGACTGCGTGCCCGAGGGTGCCTAGCATGGGCTCAGCCTGCGGCGCACAGCCTGCCAGCAGCTGGCACTGCCACACTAATCTCCAGGGATATAGTCTGTCCCAACTTTGGGATACTGCAACTGGGTGGGGTGTCTGTGGTTGTAGGGCGCGCGGTCGTTGGAGGGCGCTGCACCCCCAACGGGCTCCCACCCCGCAACAGCGGCGGCTCGCGGCGGCAAACCTGTTGGGTTGCCCCTCCAGGTTCCCAGGTTTCACCTGTGAGACGCTGTATTTCGAAGGCTGACAAGCCTCCAGTGCAGCATCAACAGAGAACCAGGGCCTGACCTCACGTTTGACCTGCATCATGTGGGTGACGTGCGGGCGGCACATGGGCCAGCTCAGCTCCGTGGCGCACCTTCCACTCGGCCTGCCCGCCGCAGCCTTTGCCTGTGCGCGGCTGATACCGCGTCAAGGCAGGCAGACCGCCAGCGCCGGGTGGCTGGAGGAGGCGCCTCAACCCCGCGCACCACTGGCGACCACTTTGGCGCCCTCTTTCGCCGCTGATGTGCGGCGTTGTGAACCACCCGCTTGCGGCGGCCCTGCAGCAGCAACAGCAGGTGCGCAGCCTGGCGCGCAGGGGCGGCAGGCGGGTCGACCCGCGCTACGGCGCTGCCCGGCCCTGCAAGCCCTGCCCCGCCGCGTAGATCTGCCGTGCAAGCATTCTGGAGGAGGTTTGAGCGGCGCGCTCGGGCCCACGTGGTGCCTCAGGCCAAGCGCCGCTCCCACGCCGCCGCTTCCCGCCGCACCGCCGCTTCAACCCTGCCGCCTCGCCCACCCTGCAGCAGCAGCAGCAGGACTGTGATGTCCATGGGCCTCGAAAGCCCTCAGTTGCGCCGCTGGATGCCTCGCCCGCCTCCAACATCCATGTGCTGGTGGTGAGCTGCCTGCCGAGCCGCCTTTTGAGATGGACAACGATGTGGTGCCGCCCTGGCCAGCATACTAACCTTTCCTTCGTGTGTGCTCAACTGCAGGTGGACGATGAGCGCCTCACGCGCATGGTGCTGTCTGGACTCCTCATGAAATGCGGCTATCGCGGTGAGTTGCTTGCTGGCGCCTGGCTGCGGCCCCGCCCTGCTCCCCCCGGCCTGCCTCGACCTGCCTCCGCCCTGGCGCTGAAAGCGGCCCTCCCCTGCCCCGATGCTCTGCAGTGACCAGTGCCAGCGATGGTGCAGAGGCGCTGCGGCTGCTGCGCAGCAGCGCACCAGACACCTTCCAGCTCGTGCTCACAGTGAGTGGGCTGGGCTGCCTGCCGAACAGTGGAGTTGTGCCACCAGCTTGCCGGCTATCCCGCTGGTCCCAGCAGCCAGTCGCCTCACAGTGCACGTGCTGCTGCCTGTCCCTACCACAGGACGTGTGCATGCCGGAGGTGAATGGCATTGAGCTGCTGAGCCAGGTCAAGGCGGACGCCAACCTGCGCGCCGTGCCCGTCGTCAGTGAGTGCGGGGCCCGACATTGGGTACTGGCGGCGCTTCGTGCACTGTAGCCACTGCGGCTGGCTGTGCAAGGGAGCCGCAGCTACTTGCCGCAGGGTGGCCGCAGCTCAGGTACAGGGCCATCACATCCTCCGCCATGTTTCCTCATCCCCCTCGCTGCGCACCGCCCCCTCCCGCCCCCCCAGTGATGTCGAGCGTGGACCAGGAGGAGACGGTGGCCGAGTGCGTGCAGTACGGCGCGGAGGAGTACCTGGTCAAGCCGGTGAGGCGGGTGGGCGTTCAGCTGGTGGGGCAGGGCGGCAGTGAAGCGGTGGCGCTGCTGTACGTATTGTGCAAGGGCAGCCAGCCGTGCAGTGTCCAACCTATCACCCCACCCCTGCCCACCTCCTCTGTGATCAGGTGACCAAGAAGGAGGTGCAGCACATCTGGCAGCACGTGTGGCGCAAGCGCTGCGCAGGCGCCACTGTGCCGCAGCTGCCCCCCGAAGCGGCAGCGGCCATGGCAGCGGTGGCGGCGGCGGCCGCCACCCAGCAGACGCATAGCGAGCAGCAGCAGCAGCAAGAGGCGGTGCTGCCGGCGCAGGATGTGCAGCAGCCGGCGGAGCCCTCTGTCCAGCAGGCGCAGCAGGCGGCCAGCGGCGCCAGCGTGGAGCAGCTGATCCTGAGCGGCCCCGCTGCCGCCGGCGCCGGCCTGCAGGAGCGGCAGCGCGTGTTCACCGCCGCGGTGGACATGGTGCAGGCGTCTCACCTGCAGAAGCAGGCGCTGCGGTGCCTGCGGCCCTCCCGCCTGCAGGTCTCGCAGCAGGGCCTGGCTGTGCAGCAGGAAAGCGCAGCCAGCAGCAGCACCTGCAAAGCGGATGCGCTGTACTGCAGCCCCGAGGAGGCGGCGGGCCAGGGCGGCTGCCCCAGCGACATGTTCAGCCTGGGCCTGCTCTTCCTGGGTGAGCTGCTGCTGAGGGTTGCTGAGGGTGTGCAGGTTGTGGATTGTCTGCTCCATTGTTGCTGCCATGGTGAGGTGGCTGGGCTTTTGTCTGGCTGCACAGCTTCGAAAGTCAGCCCACCCTGCTCAACAGTCCCATGCTCTCTATTAAGCCTCATCTTGCCCCTCTGCTCCCCTTGCAGACCTGTTCTTCCCCTGCGGCTCCCAGGAGGAGCGGCTGGCGCAGCTGCGTGCCGCACACAGCGGCGCGCTGCCGGCTGTGCTGAGCGGTGCACACACCGCGGGCGCCGCGCAGGCGCTGCAGGACTTGGTGCGCGGCCTGCTGCAGGCAGACCCTGCGGCTCGTCCCAGCGTGCATGCCGTGCTGCGGGCGGGCCTGGCCGATCCCTTCAGCCAGGTGGAGCAGCTGCCGCACTGGCGCCTGGCGTCCACCCAGCAGCCGGCGCAGCAGGCGGCGGCACAGCAGGCGCAGCAGCCCCCCGCAGCCGAGGAGGCGGCCGCCGCCACCCAGCCGCTGGCGCTGGGCGGTGCGGTGGTGGCAGTTGACCACGATGCGGTTCGCCACTTCCTGCTGCTGCTGCGCAAGTCGAAGCAGCAGGAGGTTGCGGCGGCGCAGGCGCAGCTGGCGGCGCTGGAGACGGACATTGGCGAGACGGTGCGGCGGCGCAGCGGCAGCGATGCCGCCTCCTCCTGCCCCGCCGGCGGCGCCGCCACCGCAGACCAGCCGGCTGCCAAGCGGCAGCGCTGCGGCAGCGGCCCCGCTGAGCTGGGTGCTGAGGTGGCGGTGGAGGCGCGGCAGCGCCTGGCCGAGGCCCTGCCCCGCCTGGAGGAGGTTTACTTCCAGCGGCGCGGTGCTGTGCAGGCGGCAGCAGCCCAGCATGCGCAGTCGGCCGGTCCGGGCGAGGCTGCAGCAGCTGGTGAGGGCAGCACAAAGGGTGCTGCCGCTCCCCAGGCGGCCCACCTGGAGCCGTTTGCGGCAGACCTGCAGCGGCTGGCGGCGCGCTCGCGCCTGGGCCTCAAGGCGGCGCTGCGCTGCGGAGACATCGCCTCGCCCACGGAGATGGTGAGGCGCTGGGTCTGCTGGGCTGCTTGGGAAACCGCCTGTGTGGTTGCTTGCCGAGGTGGGGCTTGCTGCTCAGGCATGCAGCATGCAGCCAGTAAACCCGTGGGCCGGGCACCCACCGCCTCTACCCTCGACCACAACCACCCAACCCACTGCCCCACCACCTGCCCTCCCTCCTTCTCTCTCCAGGCCTGCTGCGCTGCCTTTGACCGTGACGACGAGTTCTTTGCCACCGTGGGCGTGTCGCGCCGCGTCAAGATCTTTGACTTCCGTGCCTGCCTGGAGGGGCGGCGCGGCGGCGCGCTGCACTACCCCGCGCTGCAGGTGGGCTTGGCTGCAGCTTGGTGGTGTTTGCTGGCAGGCCTGTGGACGGTGTGTGCAGCTCATCAAGGCAGGCAGGCGGAATTTGTGACTGCAGGTGTATCTGCTTTGGCCACTTGCCAACCTTGCTTGCATTTGTGCTCACGGATCTAACCGCCCCGCCCCCCTGACCCGCACCGCTGCAGATCACGACGCGCAGCAAGCTGAGCAGCGTGAGCTGGAACCACTACGTGAAGAGCCAGCTCATCACCAGCGACTACGGCGGCCTCATCCAGGTGTGGAGGCGTGCTTGCTGTGATGTGTGCCTGTGTTCTGGCTGCACTGGCCTGCTTGCTTGCTGCTTGCTTGCTTGCTTGGTTGTTGGGTTGCGTGGCTGGCGATTTGGTTGAGCACGTGCACTGTTTCCTGCCCTCTTCACGCGTTGACTCACCTTCTCCCCCTCCCTACACCGCCCCGCAGCTGTGGGATGCGTCCACTGCGGGCGAGGCGGCGCAGTTTGACGAGCACGCGCGGCGCGTGTGGTCCGTGGACTTCTCCACCACAGACCCCATGCGCTTCCTCAGGTGCGAGGCATGCTCTGTCCATGGTGCTGCTTCAGAGAACGTCTGTTACATCTGGTTGTTGCTGCTTTCTTCCAACAGCTGGGGAACAGCCCCCAAGCTTCAGCACGATGTCTTGTTCCCAGGAGCCTGACGCCACCCACTCCCCCTCTCACTCACCCCCCCGCAGCGGCTCCGACGACGGCTCCGTGCGGCTGTGGAGCGTGCACGACAGCGGCAGCGTGGCCCGCATCCAGGCCCCCGCCAACGTCTGCTCCGTGCAGTTCTCCCCCGCCGACGGGCACACCGTGGCCTTTGGCTGCGCCAACTACCGAGTCTACCTGTACGACCTGCGCCACACGGCGGCGCCGCTGGCGGTGGCCTCCGGCCCGCAGCGCGCCGTCTCCTACGTCCGATTCCTGGGCGGCTCGCACCTGGTGTCTGCCTCCACCGACTCCACGCTGAGGTGAGGTTGCGGTAGAGGGGGGGGGAGGGTTGGGGCAAGGTAGGGTCCTCAGCTTGGGACGGCAGGCAGGGTGGCGAATGGTCACCAGCCCAGGGTGCCTGCCTGACGCTCACTCACGCACACGGGTTGCATGCTCGCCAGCAAGGCTCACCCCCTGCACCCCTGCCTGCTCCCCATTCCCCCCAGGCTGTGGGACCTGCGCGACCTCGTCTCCTCCGGCTCGGCGGCCGCACCCTGCCTGTCGGGCGCCACCGCCACCTCGCTGTCGGGCTGCACCAACGACAGCGGCGCCGGCGCCGCCGCCGCCGGCCGCACCCGCCCCGCCTGCACCTACACGGGCCACCGCAACCAGCGCAACTTTGTGGGGCTGTCGGTGTCGCCCTCGGGCCACATCCTGTGCGGCTCTGAGGACAACTCGGTCTACTCGTACTACCGCTCCCTGCCCTTCCCAACCGCCAGCTACCAGTTCCCAGACGCCGCTGGCAGCGGCCCCGCTGGCGGCAGCAGCGGCGGCAGCGGCGGCGCGCACCAGCCCTTCGTGTCGGCGGTGTGCTGGGCCAACAACAGCCGGCACTGCCTGGCGGCCAACAGCCAGGGCCTGCTGCAGATTCTGGAGCTGGAGTGAGGGGAGGCGCCGCCCCCATGCCACACGCTGCGACTACGGTCCCGTCATGTTGCTGAGAATACACCACCCCACCCTGCCTGCCATTTCCTGCTCTGTCCTGCAATCGGATTCCCTGCACTCCCATCATCTGCTTTGTTGGCTGCGCGGCGGGTGCAGAGACCCCTCCCACCAGCCACCAGCTGCACTGCCCCTCCTGATCGTGCTGCCCCGTGCCACTTTGCCCCTTTTTTTCCACGCCGGCCGCCCCCGGCAGCACATCACGCCTTTCATCTGTCTGCCACTATTCATTGGTGCCGCAGCACCCGCTCAGCCACGCACGAATGCCTCTCTCCCCAGCGCCTGTACGAAACGCCATGAAACCAAGCCCCATCACATGTCATTGCTACCCTGCTCCTCCTCGCCTCCCGCTACTACAAAGTCTCTGTTGCTGCCGCCGGCCTCTGACTCTCGGCCCGCCTCAGATTCTTTTTCCTTTTTTACTGACGCACGGTTGTACTAAAGGGCACATCGGCCGCCACAGGCGGGCCATCTTGTAAAGTCCCACAAGACCGTTCAAACCATAGCTGGCTGCTGTGCAATGGGGCCAGGCATCAGATACTCATGAGCGGGTGCGCTTCCACGCCGCCTGCCTGTGCTGCCATAAGCGTGGCCGCTTCCTGCCATCCAACTTGCCGCGGTTTTCAGGTGCAGTTTGCCAGGGCTGTGGCGATGGCGCTGGCAACAGCCGTCTGCATGGATGTGGCAATGGCATCTGCCGAGGCCTGGGCACTCCCTCCCTCAGCCACGACTTGAGTGGACGCTTTTGCTGCCGCCTGCAGGGGTCAGGAGCAGATCAGTGCGGCTGGGCTGCAGCTTGGGAGAGATGATGTTGCGGTTCCCGCCCTCATCCAATGCATTAGGCCGCAAGCTGCTCTGCTCACATCGGCAAACGTCTTTTGCACGCTCTCAGACGAAGTGCTGGCCGCAGCCTTGTCGGCGCAGCCAGCGGTCGACACAGCCTGCAGTGTTGTGGGTGGGTGGCAGCCAGGTGGGCTGGGAGGTTGCATGTCGGGCCACTGAACCCTTTGAGGCCCATTGTAGCTGTGAGCTACAAACGCAGTTTGCACACCTGCCAATTGAGCAAGAGGGCAGTCTCCAGCACACAAAGCGCGCATCCAGCTGACCGTAGCAATGTGGTAGGCGTTCCCGACTCCCCACCTCACATATCCACCTGCCCACCTTGGCGTAGGCCTCAGCAAGAGCGCTGGCCTGAGCAGAAGCGGTGGCATTCGCTTGGCCCACGCAGCCCGGCCCGCCCTTCACGCTCCCAGCGGTCTGGGCAATGGCAGTCGCCACCGCTGTAGCCACGCTCTGCAGGTGGGACGGCAAGTCAAGCTTTCTATGCGGGCTCGCAAGGACAAAAGGCCACGCTCTGCAGGTGTGGTGACGAGGCAGCTTTTGGGGCAGGCTCGCAAGGGCATAATGAGAGCCTTCGTTGTGGCTGCATCAACAACCAGCGGCTCTCAAGTGCTGCAACTAGTCGAGAACAGCGCTAGGCCAAATGGAGAGCTGCCTTCCCTGGTGGCTGGACCGGGGATTCGCAGCTCTAGTGCCAGCGCTGCCAAGCCCTGCCCTGCAGCTCACCTTGGCGGAGCTCTGTGCCACCGCATCACAGCTCTGGTTTTGAGGCAGGGCCTTGCAGTCTGCAAATGCTTTGGCCACTGCCAGGGTTGGGCGGTGCAACAAAAGGGATGCTCGTCAGACTCGGCTGCGGGCCATCACAGTGCCCCCTGCACTCCCCGGCATGCCACCCCTGAGACCGCCCACTCCAACTTCCTTGCCTGCATCAGAGACGGCGCTTGCAGGCGAGCTGCGGCAGAATCGGTGGAGAGAAGAGCGGCCTTATCAGAATGGGCAGGCCTGCGCTACAGCGCGGACGCCCACAAACACCATCTGCACAGGCGGCGCGATCGGCGGCGGCGGCCCTTGGTTTACCTGGAGCTGCCAGCCACGGCTGTGGACGACACCTCGCACTGCAGGAGCTCACGGCCTGGCACCGCCCTGGCATCCGCTCCAGCCGCGTGCAGAGCCGCGGCTGCAAGCAGGCCGGCGAACACCAGGCGTGCAAGTGATCCTGCAGGGCCCATCGTGCTGGCACAGGGCAAGTTGAAAACCACGATGGCAAAGCAGCACGGCAGAGGGATGCCAGAGTCGGAGTTGCTTGCAGCCGCCGTCCATAGGATGGACCAAACCCTGCAGCCTCACATCTTGACCAGCACCGTGCGGCTCTCTGCTCAGTGTCCCAGGCATAGTTTACAGCAAAATCCACAAGAGGAGACCGGGATAAAACAACTAGGGTGAATGCTAGAATGGCATGTGGGCGTCGCGCCTTCTAAACGAGTCGGTGGGGAGGCCCTGAGCCAGGCCAGGTGGCAGTCATGGAGGTGGTCACTGTCCTCGATCCTGAGTTTGGCATTTGAGTTTTATCACTGTGATGCTCTGTCATTGCGAAGCATGGCTGCTGCTTCAGTGGGCCTGACTGGCTGGTTGGCTGCCCTCTGTCTGGGATAGGAAAATTTGTGTCTACTAGTTGCCCGGCAGCCCATGGGTGAACTGAGCGTCGTTTTGCGCCGCGCCAAAAGACGTGGTGGCGGTGGCCTGCAGAGTGGGCAGGAGCAGCGAGGGTAGCCAGGCAGGTGAGGCGTCGCTACGCACAAAGCAGGCCCAGCATGGTCTTATTGCAGTGCCATATGCAGCGCCAGCTCACGGCAAGCCAAGCCGCCCCCCGCCCCGCAGCACCGCTCTCCTCAACCCATTCGCCACCCACCTGCACCCCAGCACGCTCAGCGGGCTGCTGCTCCTCCTCGTCCCACTCATCATCGCCCACGCCCTCCTGCCGCAGGCTGCTGCCGCCACCGCTGCCACTGCTGCCGCCATACTCCATGTCATCATCATCCTCGCTGTCCCCTTCCCCATCGCCGCCGTCCGCCAGGCCATCGTGCAGCTCCCCCACCTCCGTGCCCAGCTCGCTGTCTCCGTCTGACGAGCCAGCGGCGCCGCCGTCCCAGTCCTGGATCAGCTGCCGCTGCTCTGCGGCCGCTCCCGAGCCGCCGCCGGCACCAACCACGCTGTGCTCCTCCTCGCCGCTGCCGCTGTCGCTGCCCGCAAAACTGTCGCCGTCGCTGTCGCCCTCATGCCCTGTGCCGGCGCCAGAGTCGTCATCGCCATCCAAAAAGTCGCTCTCATACACAGAGCCGCCCTTGGTGGCCGCCTGGCCGCCGCCCTCCTCCTGCTCCTCCTCCTCCTCCCCCTCCTTGGCCCCGCCGCTGGCTGCGCTGCCTGTGTCGTAGTCGTCCTGCGCTGCATCGGCGTCGCCGTCTCCCTCCGCATCCAGCTGCTGCTGCTGCAGGCACCGGGGAGCAGGAAGCAAGGTAATGAGGCGCGTGAGGGTGAGCGACGACCGGCAGGCTGCTGCTCGCTTTGCAAGCGGTGCAGCTGAACTGGGGAACTGGCAGCCAGGCGGCGAGCAGCACCGGTGCAGCACATGGTACTCAACCCTGCGCATCAGACCCAACCCGATGACTGTCCCAGCCCACCTGTGTGCTGGGGGTGTGCAGCTGCTGGCCGGGGGTGGCCTGCAGCGGCTGCACTGTCGAGGCAGCGCGCGTGCCCGAGCCGCTCGGCTGCACATAGTCTGAGGTGCCGGTGCCGCCGCTGCCAGAGACGAGCCCGCCCAAGCTGGCCTGCTGTGCCTGTGGCTGTGCGCCATCCTGGCTCAGCTGCGCCTGGCTGGCGACTCCCACATTGCCGCCCACTGGCTGCTGGTCCAGCGCCGCCGCGTCCAGCGCATTGAGCTGCTGCTGCAGGAACAGGGAGCCCTCGGAGTCTGCTTGAGCGGCACCGCCTTGCGCCGCCACACCGCTGTTGGCGTTGGCCTGGGTGCCGCGGCTGGTGGTCCACCAGGCATCATCATCCGACGTTTGGTCGACACTGCTGCCGGCGGCGTCGCCGGCAGCTGTGGCACCGCCGCGCGAGCCGGTCAGCAGCCCATCGCCTGCCTCATCCTGCGGGGAGCACAGATGCAGCATGGAGTGGGCAGGAGGGTGCTCGGGCGCACGCCAACCATGGCGGTTTGAAGTGGTCGCAAGTAGGCCTTGCGGTCACGCCCAGTGTGGTCGCTGAGATATCAGAAGTGACCAGCGCGCGCCGACACCCGCGTCGCCTCACCAGCGTGGGGCCCGGGCGTGCGACCGTCCCTTGCACCGCCAGGGCCAGCGCCAGAGCTAGAAGCAGCGTGCTGCGTCGTTGCATCCTGCAAGAATGCAAACAGCCGTGCCAGGGGAGGCCAATGATGATATGAGGGCCCTGCCGCCGCGGCGCGACGCTGTGCCACACCGTCATGCAATGCACACCCCCGTTGCCCCGGTCCTGCTGATCATACAACTGCCGTCGGCCACTGCCCCACCCCTCTCAGTGGCCCTTAGCTTTTACAGGTATTGACGGCTCCGCCCTCGCCGCAGGCTAGGGAGCGGCCTCAGGCCGCGCATTTGTGGGAGCATCGAGGGGCAGGAGGCAGGGAGAGGAGCAGCAGAAACAACGACAGCAGAAAGGGACAGAGGTGGCCTAGGCGAGGCAGCAACGCCGGCAGGATGCAGGACAGCCCCGCTGCCTGCCCACCGGTCCGGTTGCGCCACACCGAGCCGCCCCCATCAGCCAAAGCAAGTAGTAACATGGGACGCCAACAGTGTCGGGCACTCAGTTGCCCGTGGGCGCCTGGTGCAGGCCGGGCACGGGGGTTTGCCGCGCCTGCAGGCACACACGGCAGGTGGGCGGTGGCCGATGAAGCAAGGGCCCGAGCTGTGGTGCATGCAGCATGCATTTGCATAAGCAGAGCTCACAAAAGAGCGGCCCTGTGGCCAGCCTTCCAAGCCACTCGTACGCCTGCACGGCAGTGTGCTGCACCCCTACTTGCATCCCCCACACAAGGCACTGCTGCTGCCCGCACCTTGATGCACTTGGCCATGACCTTGGAGGCGCGGGAGATGGCGTCCGTCTGGTAGAACTGCGGGATGGAGGTGGCCAGCGGCTCTGCGCCCGCCTTGGCCGCCTTGGCGCGCTCCGCAAACGCCTGGCGGTGGAAGTTAGGGGGGCAGAAGTAGGTACTTAAGTGGAGAATGGTGTGCGGATGTTGGCCGCACTGGTACCTTGCCAGGCAGTATGCTTCAGGTCCCACACCTCAGCAATGACAACCGCTCCTCTGCACTCGCAACCTCACCCCCCGCCCTCATTCGCACCTTGAAGTACTCGCCATTGAGCCAGAGCGGCGCCTCCACGGCGTCCCGCCGCCCAAAGTGCGGCGCCACGTCCGCCAGCCGCCGCCGCACGTCGTCCAGGCTGTTGTAGGGCAGCGGCGTGCCCAGCACCTGCGCAGGATGGAGGGCAGGTTGGACAGGGAAGTTGGGACGGTGCCCGCAAGCCAATACTGAACCACACCAGGAACACCGGCAACCCAGCCTTCCTTCAACATGTGGCAGCTGCAGCTGCAGTGCGGCCTGGCAGGCAGCACCCACCTCGGACAGCGCGCGCACAACCTTCCAGTCGTCCCGCGCGTCGCCTACGCTGGCAACTGCCGTCTGCAAGGGCAAGCGGGGCGGAGGCGTGGCCGGGATCGACATCGTCAGCTGAGCATGCTGAAGGGAGAACCAGGAAGGCATGTAGCCAGGGCCACCAGGCATGCAGGCAGCAGGGCACGCTATGAGCAGCACTGCCTCACCTTGGTGGACTGCGGCCGGCCCTCAAAGTTCACGTACGTGGCAAACCTGCGGGGGTGACGGAACATGGGTAAGATCCACACGAAGCAGCACAGCCACTGGATGTGAAGCGAAATCAAGTGCTGCTGCCGGCAGCGGGGGCATCAAGTAAGGCGAGGCACATTTCCTGTAATCCTGGCTGTCAGCCGTTGCTCACTTCTCAGTGTAGGCGGTGGCGGGCAGCACCACATTGGCGCGTGCAGCGCCGCGGTCGCCGTGGTGGCCCTGCAGCGGTGTGGAGCCAGGGCAGCGTGAAGGTGTGTGCGCCTGGGCAAGCACAAGCTGGGAAGTCAAAAGCCAAACCTTGCTGCATGTCTACAGGCAAGATGGTGCCCAGCTGATGTGGTCGAGCTGACTGTCAAATAAGCCTGCCCGACCATGGGCAGCCCTCTTGCTCACACCTATCCAGCCTGCGCCCCACCTGGTAGATGACAAACGCATCCTTGGGCACGTCCGCCTCGCTGAAGTCGTCGGCGCCCAGCAGGTAGACCAGCTTGGGGGCGGCTGCGGCGGGTGAGGGTTATGTGTGGATGGTGAGGGTTGTGAAGGGTGGAGTTGATGGCCACATGACAGACAATAGGGCCGGTGCGCACTGCTGCCAGCAGGGGGGCTGGCCAGGCAGGCTGCGAGGCCCCCAGTGCTAGGGCAACCCTGTGGGCCCACACATGCAACTGCTCTGCGCAGTGGCGGGGCTCACTGGAGGAGGCGCGGGCGCGGGCGGAGGGCAGGAAGCCAATGTCCAGGGCGGCCACGCGCGACGCGGTGTCGTGCAGCACGTTGAAGCCGTTCCAGCCGTCGCGCACCACGTCCGCCTTCTCAACCACCTTGTGCACCTGGGCAGGTAGGGCAGGGGCGGGGGTGGCAGGAATGAAGTCGTTCAATGAGAGGGCAGGTGTGGGGGTGGCAAATGTCAGAATGGGGTCCGAATGAGCGGCACATGCCCAGGCAGGCACAGATAGCAAAGCAGGGCCCTCACAATCGGCATGCTGCGCCCTTGCTGCCATGCTTCCTGTTAGGTTTGGCTAGCAACTCTTACCCCCACACGCCCACCCAGCCACACCCACCTTCTGCAGCAGCGCGTCGCGGTCGTCGCGCTGCAGCACGCCGGGGCCCACAATCACCAGCGGCCGCTGCGCGCTCTTGAGCCGCTTGAGGAAGTCGCTGCGGGGCGGTGGGGAGGCAGGGGGCGCCGGGGCAGTGAGGGCACAGGTCGGCATGCGAGGTGGAAGATCTCGGCTCGCAGTGGTGCTTAAAAGCACCCAGTCCCAAGCACACAGCTTGACGTAGGCAGGCTGTTGTGTGCCGGCACTGGTGCAGCATGCTGGCATAAAGCACCCGCTGTAAGACAGCCACCTTGCGCCCCTGCTTCCACCCCTCCCCCCGCCTCACCCCTTGAGCAGCTTGTCCAGCGCGTCCGCGCCCTCGCCCAGGTGCTCCACCGGGTAGGTCAGGTCATACTGCTTGCCCACCGCGGCCACGGGCACGCCCGCCAGGTTGGCTGCACAAGGGCAGAGGGAAGGTGAAGGTGCAGAGCGGGCAGGTGAGGCAGGTGCGCACGACACTGATTGAAGGGCATATGCAGTGCCTGCACAGCAAATAGCTGGACCCCACACACAGTGTCACCACATGCCCAAAGAACCAAGCCGACCCATTGCACGCACCAGCACGGATGCGCGCGTTCAGCACCGGCGCCTCAATGCGCGGGTTGGTGCCAATCTGCGGGTGGGCGGGCAGTGGGCGGCGTGTTGCAGTGCAGGTCTTTGCCACTAAACTTCTCGCGGTCCCAGCTCAGGTTGTGCTTCAGCCAACTCAGCACCACCGCCCTTCCCAGCCAGCTGCCTGCCCCCATGCAACGCACCAGCAGGATGGCGTCGGCGGAATCGATGCCAGCGATGGAGGAGTTGAACAGGTAGTTGGAGCGCACGTCGGCGTCAAAGTCGGGGAAGCCGCCCTCGGACTGCACGTGTGGGGTGGAAGGAGGGCAGCCAAGGTGTGAGCCAGGCGGGTTGGCAGGCAGTCGCAGGAGGCCCTGCAAAGCTGCTGACCCAGTGATAGGCAGCTCCAGACTCTTTGGAGCATGCGCCAGCTCTGCCATCCACCCGCCCTCTTTCCCACTGCTCCCAGTGTCCCCGCCGCCTTCCGCCTCACCCGCAGGTCGCCGGCGCCCAGGCGGTTGAACAGGTCCTTGAGCGCCACCATGGACTCTGGGGAGGGAAGGGGCAGGGTGGGGAGGGTGTGTGGCGAGCGAGGGAGTGCGGGCAGGTTTGGTGCTGCCCGCACGATTCCTGTTCCACAGGGCTGGCACACCCTCTGCACCCAGCCGCTGAGTGCGGGGCGAGTCTGCGGCACACCCGGCCCTGTCCTGCCCCCGCGCCTCACCAGCGTCCGCCAGCTTGCCGGCAATGGCGCGCATCTCGCCGCCCTTCACCCCCGCCGCCGCCTTCTGGATGGCCGCAAACGCCTCGGGCCAGGTGGCCTGCTGCAGGCCCTGCGGTTGGGGCATGAGGGGTGGAGGGCCCGGCAGGGCAGCAGGGAGGACAAGTCGGGGGCTCCAGCTAAAGTGCAACCAGCACGTGCTTGTAAAAGGCCGGCTGCATGGCCACTCAGCACCTGCACTCTTTCGGCACAATCTCTGCCCTGCCCACCCCAAGCCATCCCATGGCCACCCCACGCCCCCTCTCCCCCGGCCACCGCACCTTGTCGCCCTTGACGTACGGCACGTTGAGGCGCTGGTAGCGCAGCGCGTCGTACTGGAAGCGCGCCTTGTCGCTGATCCACTCCTGGTTCACGTCCTCGTTCAGCCGCGGCACGATGCGGATGACCTGGCGGGAGGGCCGGGGTGGTGCAGGGTAGCTTTTGTGAGGGCACTGGCTTGCGCACCAACACCGCTTGACGAACAGATTCAAGCCGCCCATCTGCCACAAGCCAAAGAGCACTGTGTTGAGCTGCCCTGCTGCACCAGCCCACCCCTGCCCCTGCCCTCAACACTCTCCCATGCGCTGCCCCCGCCCCGCCCCGCACCTCCACGCCACGCGAGTCGACGCGGATGTTGGCGCCCATGGCATCGCTGGTGTCCACGCTCTCCGTCGTCTTCAGCTCCCAGTTGCGGTAGGTGAAGGCCGCGGGCTTGGAGGTCAGCGCTGCGTGAGGCAGA
>VFQQ010002377.1_pt1 | contig 21450 bp, 34 predicted proteins | sample 3512341 | NCBI WGS metagenome assembly VFQQ01 (sample SAMN10412373, study PRJNA504923) | tailings metagenome | isolation source: Relicate 2 Philex TSF1 revegetated site | place: Philippines: Tuba, Benguet | collected 2017-08-29 | reverse complement strand
GGGAACGGTTGGAATGGCATGCAGCAGGCGGTGGGGCAGCTTCTTGGGTAATCTGGTGGAGCCAGCTACAGCATGCTGCAAGCGGCAGCACAAGCGTGCGTGCGTTGGCAGGCAAGCATGCCCACGCCCAAGAGCAGCGGTGCGCACCTCCACCGCCCGGATGCCCACGTAGAAGGCCAGCGCGTTGACCAGCGGCACATTGTACTTGGTGCCTGCGGGGCGGGCAGGTGGGCGGGGAGGCAATGAGACTGAGCTCAGCACCGATGCAACGTGCATGCCAAGCAAGGCAGCCAGCAGCAGCCAGCAGCCTGCAACCTGCAGCCCTGCAATACAGCCGCCGCCGCTCACCGCAGACGAGCGTGTCGGAGGGGGAGAGCGTGAGACGGGAGCGCAGGCCCATGAGGAAGGCGGGCGGGCCGCGCTGCGCCAGGTACGAGTCCACCTCAGCCCGCAGCTGCGCCGGAAGCAGCTGCTCGGGGGCGGGCACAAAGCGCGGCGGCGAGGCAATCTCGGGCAGCAGGTCCACCTGGGGAGGGAGGGGGCAGAGGGCAGGGGCGGGGAGGGCAGGGATAAGGAGAAGCGCGTTATCAAGCTGTGTTCCACAAAGGATTGCCTGCAACAGCTTGAGCCAGCCAGCACCATAAAAAGCAGAAAAGCTTATGGCAACGCTTGTGTAGCTCACCTTGAGGTTGGGGGTGAAGGGGTCGGGCAGCCGCATGGCGCGCGGGAACGCCGACAGCACCAGGTTGCGCATCTGGGGGCGAGGGGGAGATTGGGCATGAGCGCAGGAAAAGGACGGCAGGCAGCGCACAGCAGGCAGTGTGCCTAGCAGGGCTTGCGCCATGCCCGTTGACATGCAAGCAGGAGCCCCAGGAGGCAGGCGGCTGCAGCCCGCCCCCGCCCCCACCTGGATGCACGAGGGCGGGATGACGTCGCAGAGGTGGAAGTGGAACTCGCACAGGAACTCGGGGAAGTCGTGGAGCAGCAGGAGCAGCACGCGCAGCGTGCCCTTGTACAGCAGCCGCACCTGCGGCAGGGAAAATGCACCGGCGGTTCAGCCTCAGCACAGGTTGATGCACACCACTAGCTGGACCGCAGCCCCTGTGCCGCATGCAGCGGCCTGCCCAGATCTAGCCCTCATTCAGCGGGCGCCTCAACCCAGCAGCAGCAGCGCACCGCGTCTGTGAGCTCCGCGTTGCGCAGGAAGGGCTCCAGGAAGCGCAGCTGGGCCAGCAGCAGCTGCAGGTAGGCGCCCCAGCCGCGGTGGCCGGGCGCGCTGAGGAGGCGCGGCATCAGCCGCTTGTCGCTGGCCAGTTGCAGCCAGGGGAAGGCAAAGGCGGGCGCCTTGAGGGCGCGCGTGGCGTACAGGAACGCCGCCATTGCCTGCGGCGCAGGGGCGGGGAGGAATGGGTCAGTTATGGGGCAGCAGGGATGTGTAACATGTAACTTGCGTGCCTTCAGGAGGTGCGCAAGCTGGCCAAGCGCATGTCTGTAACGAGCCGCACAGGCAGGCAAACTGGACGACCACAGCACAGCACAGTGCAGCGCAGCTCAGCGCAGCCCACCTGCAGGTGCTGCAGCCCCGCCTCGTCGGCAGGATCAGCGGGGGACAGCTCCGCCAGAAAGCCCACACACCTGCGAAGCGGGAGGGGCGGCGGGTGAAACAGATGATGAGGATTGGTACAAAATAGCATGTTGAAGCAAGGTGGTCACAGATCATTGCAGTGTGGCCGGTCTACCGAACACTGCTGCAGCTGCACCAGGCCGCCAAACACAGCGCCGCACGCTGCGCACATGCGGTAGTAGGGGCGGCCGTTGAAGGCGCCGCCGCGCTCGTCCACGTCGCGCTGCAGCACGCTGGCCAGGATGCCCAGCACCTGCGAAGGGTGGTGGGTGGGATGGTGGGGAGTCTTCCGGTCAAGACAGGTCACCAGCCCTGGGTTGGCATGGCTGCCGGGAGGAGTATATGCACCCTGCCGGTGTTCCAGCTGTGCTCACTCCATCACTCGCTTTTAGTCAAAGTCAGTCTGAGCCCTCGCTGCCCAGCCATGTCAGCCCGCACCTTGACAAACAGGGAGTTGCCGCCGCCGTGCTGCGTGATGAGGCAGACGAAGAGGCGCACCGCCGCGTCCACGGCAATGAAGGACAGCGGGGCGGGGCGGGGTGCGCCCGGCGGCATGGCCGCCGCCGCCGCGGCCTCGGAGCGCAGGCAGTGCTGCACCGCCAGCTGAATCATGATGCGCAGGAAGCGCTCGGTCATGTCGTCGCCCTGAGGGGGCGGGGCGGGGTGGGGAAGGGGCAGGGCTGGTGGGTGCAGGAGGTGGGTCGCCGCAGGCACGTGGCGGGGGCTGTTGAGGGAGGCCTTCTGTGGGGCTGCTCGGATGCACTGCCCGGCTGATAACACGATACAGTCCCCACCGTGCGCCCACCGCCCCCGCCTCACCTTGAGGAATCCGGCGGCCTGCAGCTCCGTCACAAACGGCGCGTGCACCTTCTCCTGCGGCGCCTCCTCCAGCAGGCGCGCCCAGCGGTCAAACAGCTTCATGATGGCCTCAACCTGGTGGGGCGGGAGTGGGCAGTGGGGCCAGGTTAGGTTTGGGTAGCGGATATGGAAGTGGGAGTGCACAATCACTAACCACCAGTTCCGGCCACAAAAGCACACCTAGTCCGCGTTACGCAAGCCAGCTCAGCCCTTTGCCCAATCAAGTTGCAGCAGCCTCACCAGCTGGGGCGGGTCCTTGGGACCCTCGGGCAGCACGCCCGGCGCAGCGCCCGGCGCCCCCGGCATCGGCTTGCCAGACCGCAGGCTGCAGAGGAAGGCAGGCGGTGGCAGTTAGGGAGCATCAGTTGTAGAGCTCAGGAGCGGAAGGGCCGGGCACAGCCTCTGCATACAGAATGCCCCTTGCATGCCATGGCCAGCCTGTCAGCATCTGGCCACTCAAACAAACCACCTCGGCCCCTGGCCGCCTGATGCTCACAGCGAGACGCGGCGCGCCTCCTCCACCAGCTGCAGCACCGCGTTGCCGCCCGACACGCGCGTGGCCAGCTTGGACAGCAGCTCCATCGTGTGCGCCAGCTCCGCGGCAGACACCACCTGCGGGGCGGGCAGGGGCAACGGGAAGGGGGGATGCATGGTCTCGCGCTGCTGGGCAAATACTGAGTTGATACAACATGGCAATGCACTGCAGTTGTCGCTGCCATTGCAGTGTCTGAGGCAAGTTCGCAGCTGCTGTAGTCAAAATGCTGTCCAAGCCGATGCCAGCTGAGCGCAAGCACGCAAGTTCAAATCCGCACAGGCGTCTCACCGGCTCCACCACGCAGCACTGCTGCACCAGGTGCAGCGCAAACTCGGCGGCCAGCTGGTAGCGCGGCCCCGCCAGCACCTGCAAGGTTGAGCGGCCGGTGCGGGGAGGCAGCAAGTTGGTGAGGCATGCTCCAAGCTGCTGTGTGCAGGCTGGTGATCATGTCCTCCACATGAGGATGCAATGCGCTGCAGACACGAACATTGTCTGCGTACAGCAGCCGCAAAGCAGGCAGGCTGGCCCCTCCCTCCGCTTCCCCCCTCACCTTGGCCAGGTAGATGTCCAGGTCTGGCAGGTACAGCAGGCCCGCACGCAGCAGCGCCTCGCCTGCGGGCAGGCAGGAGCAAGCAGGTTGGATCAGGTCCCGAAAGCTGAGCTCAAGCATGCTGGATGGCACCAGAGGCGCCACGTTGGGGCGGCAGGCAGTGTCACTCGTCTCTCACCCATGCTAGCGCCACCCAACCTGCCCCAACCCTCTCCTGCCATCCCTCCCTCCCTTCAGTCCACTCACCCACGTCCTTGTGGAACTTGCCGTCCTCCGGCAGCTGCGTAAACCAGGCGGCCAGCTCCACGGGCAGGCGGCGCACCGCAGTCTCGCGCAGCACCTCGAGCGCGCCGCAGTAGGCGGTGACATGCAGGCGCGAGCTGGCGCCCTGGTACACCTTGGCAAAGATGTTCTTGGCCACCTGGGGCAGGCAGGGCGTTGGGAGCGGGGGTGGATGTGGGAGGGACCGTGCATGCAGGGGCGGGCTGGGAGGCGGGCTGGCTTTTTGGTGCAGGCAGGCATTAGAACTAGGCATGGAGGGGGCGCAGCTACTGGGCATACAACTGCCCGCAATGCTGCCCAGGCAATCTCTCTTCAGCTGCGCACCTCGAGCGCGGTTGCCTCGCTGGTGGGGATGGCCGCAATTTCGTTCACCAGCACCTTCACCTCTGCATGAGGCGCACGGCAGTTGCGAAAGCACAGGTCACAAACATGACATGCATTGCATGTTCATGGCACACATGGCCCGTGCCGTGCCCTCACCACTGCACAGCCCATGCCGGCATCGCATCCAACCATCCAGCCTCCCCACCCGCCCTGCCCACCTGAGCCGTCGGACAGCTGCGACAGCTGCGCCTGGCGGTCCTTGGAGATGGCCAGGTCCATGCGCTGCAGCCAGGAGATGAAGCGCGAGCGCAGGTCCGCGCCGGGGGGCGCCATGCCCGCAGCACCCGCCGCAGCCGCGGCCGCCGCCTCGGCGTCGTTGGAGGGCACGCCCGGCATGCCGGGGGCACCGGGCTCCCCTGGTGCGCCGCCCTCTGCACCACCCAGGCCGCCTGCGGGCCGCGGCTGCCCTGCCGACTGCGCGGCGGCGGCGGCGGTGCGCGGGATGCGCGCAAAGTCGTCGTACACGCGCTGCTGCTGGGGCGTGAGCTGGCCGGGGCGCGGGCGCAGCGCCTCGGGCAGCGCGCCTGCGGGGAGGAGTTTGCGGGGTGGGCGGCATCACATGCATGGATGTTGGAGAGGCCAGGGAAGTGGGGCCACTTGAACAGCATGCTACCATGATGCCAGGTCATCAGGCACTTCCTGCAGCCACATCCCGCTTCCCACCCACCTGGGAAGCGGCCCTGCATGACGCTGGTGTCGGCAAACGGCTGGCCGGCGGCCTTGGCACGCGCACGCGCCGCGTACGCGCCCTGCAGCCGCTCGTCGATCTCGCGCTGTGCACGCTCCCCCGCCGCCTTCTCGATGACCTGGCGACAGGCAGGAGGTGTGTGTGTGTTAGGCACGGCATGTAAGGTAAAGGCAGTAGCTGAGCTGGGCTTGATCACAGCTGGCTGCACTGTTGCACTCCATGGACAGCACCACATTCATCCTTTTCAAGTGCTGCCAACACACCGCAGGCGCCCACCTGGCAGCAGAGGTCCAGGTTGTCGGCAACCAGCATGGCAACCACCTGTAGGTCAAGGGCAGAGAGGTGCAGAGCAGGGAGCATGGGGCCTCACAAGCCACACATCAGCCCCAGCTCCGCTGGTCGTGCGCACAGCCCACCTATGTGCCGCTTGCAGCAAAGCTTGCATGCGTGCAGTAGCTCTAATACACACCCAGAGCAGGCCTGGCACCTCCCCCACCCTCGCCCCACCTGCTCCAGCGTGTTGGCGTCCAGCTGGTTGGTGAGCAGGGTGCGCAGGTTGTTGGCCACAGCAATGCGCAGCGGCTCCTTGGCCGTCACCAGCGCCAGCGACTGCAAGGGAAGGAGCAGAATGGGTGGTGGTGGGTGGGCGCACGAGCGTGGTCCCCGCTTTGGGTGGGTGCCAACGGGTGGGAGGCGCAGCCACACAGGCCCACCTGAACCCCACCCCTTCACAAGATGGCAACCTTACAATGGAGCTGGCACCGCAATCACAGCCCCCCCGGCCCTGCCGCCCCGCTGCCCCACCTGCGCCAGGCCGGTGACCATGAGGTGCGCGGAGCGGCGCAGCGCCTCGCTGTCCGGCTCCAGGGCGTGGTCCTTCAGCACCAGCTCCTGCGGGACGGATGGATGGGCACAAGGGTGCGCACTAGGGTGTGATGGAGGGAGGAAGGGCAGGGTGGTGGGAGGGGAGAGGGGGCAGGCAGCAAAATCGCGGATGTTGTCTGGATTCGCAGCCTCGCTGCCAGGTGCAGAGCCCACGTGCCAAGCTCGGCTTTGCCCCTTACTCCCGTCTGCCAACCCTCGCCGCCCCACTCTCAGAGCAGCCCCCTGCCTCATGCAGGGCGGCAGCCCACCTGCGTGGTCATGCAGGCGATGGTGACAGAGCGGTCCACCACCGGGGAAATGATCTCCACAATGGCGCGGTCCACAGCCATGGGCACCTGAAAAAGATGGGTGGGTGGGTGCAAGAAGGTTCAGCCGGCAAGTGAAGTGCCACAGGTGGTCGCAGAGCGGATTGGTGTGCCCAGGGGCAGAAGGCGCAGAGGCAGCTTCGCCATACCCAGCTCCAGCACAGGGCTGCATGGCAGTGGCAGCAGGCCGGCGCGGCAGCGGCGGCGGCGCACCAGTCGCTTGAGCTGGAGGCGCTCGCCCACGATGGCCAGCTGCGGGTTGATGACGATGTAGTTGTGCAGGTTGGCGATGATGTTGGGGTCGATCATGGGGCCTGGGGGGAGTGAGGAGAGGGCAGGGTGCAGGGTGGTGCGTGAAGTGGGGTTGAGAAGAGAGACCGGCCGGCAGCAACAGGCGCATGCCGGCACAGAGCATGCAGGCTGCAGCCGAGCAGCTGCTCCATGCCCACCTGGTGCCGGCGGCGCGGGCTTGCCCTCGCCGGCTGCCGCCGCCCCCTGTGGCGCCTCGCTCTTGGACGGCGTGCCGCCGGGGGCGCCGGGCGGCACCACCGCGCCGCCCTGGCTGGTAGGACGCTGGGCCTGAGGGTGGGAAAAGCGGTAGTCGGTCAGCAGTTCAGCCCCGACAACCGCATGCGCGTGTTGACCATGGGCCCCCGCAGTCCAATGTTACTGCCCCTGCCCATGGTACGACTGGAAGGCCACTCCGCAAGCAGAGTCGACTGCTTGGCACTCCTGTGCCTGGCACCTCAACACCCATCCCGCCACAACTGGGCACCTGGAAGTCGATGTTGTCCAGCGACTCGCGGCGCCGCCCCGCCAGCAGCGAGGAGGGCGGCACGTCCTGCAGCTGCATGTTCATGCTCTTGAACAGCAGCTCCACCTGCGCAGGCGGGGGTGGGCCGGGCGGGGTCGTGAGGCAGTGGCAGCAGCAGGTGGGGCTCCCACAGCTGGCGCTGCACAAGCCTACTGCAGGAACCCTGAGCCTGTAGGTCTGCTCAGCCCTGATTCACCCACCTACCAACCCCTCACAGGCCCCCGCAACACGCACCTCGAACTTGAGCCCCGTCTTGATGTTGTCCAGGTTGTACACCTCCACCAGCAGCGCCAGGATGGCCATCACCCAGGGGTTGGGCGGGCGGAACACCTGCACGACACACGGTACGGTGTGGGGCTCAAGTGATTGTGAACATGTAGCCAACGTGTGATTTGGCGTCTGCTCTCAAACCCCGCTTGAATGCAAGTGCCTCCAGCCCGTCCTGCCAACTCTCCCTCCAACACATCCACCGTGGCAAACTCCCCAACCGCTCCCCTGCCGCCGCCGCACCTTGGAGTCCATGGCGGGCTCCAGCAGCATGCGCACAAAGGACAGCACCGCCAGCATCTTGCCCTGCTCGTACGCCTCCAGGATGGTCAGCTTCACATCCAGGTGCTTCTGCGCTCAGAAGAGGAGTGGGCAGGGCAGCGGGAGGCGATGAGGGCGCGGCAGCCAGCTGGCAAGGGGGCAGGGAGCACACCAAAACCCATGAGGCGCCACACGCAGCAGCGCCCCCGCATGCAGAGCCGCCTGCCGCACCTGCAGCACCGGCCGGTTGTTGGCCAGCGTGAGCTTGCCCAGCCAGGCGCCCAGGTTCTTGAGCAGCGTGCGCTCGCTGGTGATGGTCTTCAGCTTGCCGCTGCCCAGCATCACCTGCGGCAGCGGGAGAGGTGCCACGGGACGAGGGCGGGGTGTCAGCCAGCCTCATTAACGAGCCAGCTTGGAAGCCACTGCCGGCCATCCATGCGCAAGTACAATAGTGCAATGCAAGCAGCCCTCCAGCACGGCAGCACGCATGCACGCTCGCCTTGATGTAGTGCACGGTGGTCTGCACCAGCGTGTCGCGCATGCGCCGCTCCCCCCACTTGTCCACCAGCTGCACGTATGTGGCGTGGAAGTTGGGCTCCTGCGCAAGGGGGGACAAGGTGCAGCGGAGCACATGAGGTTTGACACAAGGTGTTGAAATAGCAGCAGCACACGCGGTAAACACCGGATGAACGCTGGCCCCCTGATGCGCCAGCACACCCTTCAAGCGCCTCCAATTCAAGCAAGCTGCACTGGGGCTGCCACAGGGCCCCTCACCTGCGCCGCGCGCTTCACCACCAGGTAGTTTGCAAACCAGGGCCAGTACTCGGTCGCAACATGGCTCTTCAGCTCCTTGACCTGCAGTGGGTTAGAAGGGCAGGGTTGGGTGGGAGGGCGGCAAGCAAGGGCAGCGCTGCTGCAAAAATACTCGGCAACATCGCAGCACGGCAAGCTGGGGCAGCCCTGCTCCCTGTTGTGCCCGGCTGTCCCACCTTCTGCTCGATGTTGAGGGTGGTGATGTTATTGATGATGAAGTGCACGCGATCAATGACCTGCGGGGAGTGCCAGCAGTCAAGGGGGTAGACTGTAAGGGAAGAGCCACCTCATGTGGGCACCTGCGACCTTCTGCAGTCCTTTAAAACCACCCTCAAACGCTCACTTTCTGCTGCACACAAACCCACTCCACCCAGCAGAGCTGCCGCCTGCCTGCTCAGGCTGCCTCCCCACCCAAGCCCCACCCAACGGCCAGCAGCCCAACCCTACTCTTCTCCCGGCCCCCGCACCTTGTCCTCGGGCACGGGGAAGGACACGTTCTGCGCGCTGCTCTCCAGGGTCTCGGCGTTGATGGTGGAGAAGAGCATGTTGGGGTTGGAGGGTGTGGAGGGCAGCGGCGCAGTGGGGAAGCCCGCCGCGTTGCCCTCCCGGGACTTGGGCGGCGTGAAGGCGGCCGCCGCGCCCGCGCTGGGCCCGCTGCGGACCTCCACCGACTTGGCTGCATCTGCCACCGCAGAGGCGGCGGCGCCGTTGGCAGCAATGGTGGCCAGCGCCGCCTCCACCGCTGCCGCCAAGTCAGGTTCGGCCTCCTTCAGCCCCGCCACCTGTTGTGGCACAGTGGAGTGCACACAGTGCAGCGGTGAGGGTGGGCTGGGGTGGCTTGACATGTGATGCCTGCCTCAGCTGCGACAGGCAGCAGCACCCGCGCAGCCTGCCACACAGGTGCTGCCCTCAATGCCCGGCTCACCTGCTGGAGATGGGTGCAGTACTGCGGCCACTGCGACAGGTCGCCGCTGAACTGCTTGAGCGCCGTGGTGGCGAAGCGGAACATCTTGCTGCCCGTGCCTGCGCCACAAATCCGATTGAGCGTTGGTGAACGTGCTGTCTGGTGATACTGTACGATTCACAGCAGCATGGCAGCGGCAGCACACAACGTTACTAGACAGCAGCTACTGGGCAAAAGGCCCCACTACACTGAGAGAGCCCTGTGCCCAGCCCCACCTGTGCGCAGCGCCTCGAGCACGTATCGCAGCGCGATGCCCAGGGACACGGAGGAGACCAGGGAGTGGTGGATGAGCTGGCCAAACAGCACAGCTGCGCAGCAGGCAGGGACGGGCAGGGCAGCAGTGGGTGAGCAGGTGGGATGCGCAGGAGGGTTCAGCAGCACGGCAGGCCATTGTGCTTCTGACCAATACCTGCTGTATGCATTTAGACAAAATCAGTGCTCCCACAACAAGCCCAGCGCAGTGCTGTTCTCCTTCCTGCCTTCCTCCCCCTCCTCCATCCCAACCATCCCCAGCCACCGCACCCGTGGTGGCCAGCTCCTTGTCGGGGTACTTTGGGAAGAAGCGGTACTCGTCAAACAGGTTGTGCACCATGCAGGCAAACACCTCCTGCTCCCGCCCCAGCGTGCTGTTCTTGAAGCCCTTGAGCACCTGCGGCGAAGGCGGCCGGTGAGGCAATGCGAGGGGTGAGTGCTGATGATGTGGCCAATGGCAGCCCTCTGCAACCGAATCAACGCACTAGGTAGGACATGCAGAGGCATGCCAACCACCTCCTCCCAGTCAACCCTGAGAACACAGCTGTGCTGCAGCACCACCCCACCCACCTCCACCAGGCTCTCCACCGAGATCTCGCCCGCATACACGCGCTGGAAGTAGGCGTTGGCCTCCTCCTCTGCAGCACAGGTGAGAGGGTGCGGATGCAGGGCGGCATGAGCAGGCGGTGCAGGGCAGGGTTGAATGCTGCTGTGCTTGGCAGACGACTGCTGAACCTGGCCCCCAGCAACATCCACCACGCAGGGTGGCTCATGTCCCCAGCGCCACCAGAGCCGCACGACTGCGAAGCAACTGGCGCCCCTCCCACACCCAACGCTGCGCACCAATGTCAGGCGCAAAAGCCTCGAGCGAGGAGGAGTCTCCCACCACCGCCGCCAGCTGCGGGTGCGCCTGCACCGCCGCCGCCTGCACCTGCTTGAACTGCTGCAGCGTGTCGCTGGGCAGCAGCCCCGCGTTGGCGGCCAGCACGCGCAAAAACACCTCCAGCGTCGACTCGCTCAGGTTGATGCGGCCGGCAGCAGGGGAGCCTGCGCCCGGCAGCGCCAGCGACGTCGCCGCCGTCTGCACGTCAGAGGCAGCAGGAAATGGTTGTCACATGCCTGCCAGCCGAACCAGCAGCTGTGCGCAGCAGCGACAGGTAGCATTGCAGTGCTATGCATCAACTCCAGCTGATGAGGGCAGGCTGCAAGTAGCCAGGCGCACCTGCAGCGCCGGCTGCTCGGAGCGCAGCTTGCCGTCCAGGAAGGAGACGGAGGCCTGCATGAAGCCGCTGCCCTTGGCGGTGAACTGGTCGCTCAGCCACCTGCGGGGGAGGGCGGGAAGAAGGAGCACAGGTTTAAGGCTGGATGGGGCACTGCTCTGTTTTGCAGTTTGCACCAGCAGGAATGCTGCCATGCTGCCGCGCTCAGCCTGCACCGCAGTGGCCTAAGCTCGACAGCAATGCCCCCGCCTGCCAGCTGCCATTGGTTGGTGGTGCTGCTGCTGCTGCTGCCGCTGCTGCTGCTGCTGCACCCCACTGCTCACTTCTCCAGGTTCAGGTACTCGCGGCGAGCTGCCAGCGCCGCCAGCTCAAGGCAGAAGGGCGCGGGCGTGGCGTCCAGCACCACAGTCAGCCCCTTGAGCTCCTGCAAGTCAAGTGGCGGGTAATGCAAGGTGCGAGCTGGGCTGGCTGCAGCTGTGCACCACCTGCTGCCTGCCCAGCATGCAGCCCGGCGCCTGCACAACAACACCAACCCGCATTCGCATTGGACATCACACCAGGCGGCAAGTGTGGCGCAACAAGCACATCCTGCCCGTGCCTCCTGCATGCCTGCCACATGCTGATCGCACACAACTGATGCTGACGCTGATGGAGCCCCCACCTGGCACACATCCAGCACACGGGCCACGTTGCTGGCGTCCTTCTGCCAGAGCGCCACCATGGCGCGCAGCAGCAGGTCGCGGTTGAGGGGCCACAGGTGGGCCAGCACCACCGCGGAGTTGGGGTGGGAGGCCACATAGGTGACCACCAGCGGGTCCACCACCTCCTGCGGCAGGCATGACAAACAGGGGTGGAGGTGGTGGCATGAGCATGGCAGGGTGCCATCAGCGGTGTGCTGTCAAGCAGGCCGCGAAGCAGGCAGCGCGAGGGGTGCGATATGGCTATGGGCCAGTTGCAGGGCAGGCACACAGCGCGCGCCCGCCAAGCTCGCCAGTTGCGTAGCGCGCACCTGCTGCAGCGGGCCCCAGCCGCTCTTCACGGTGGCCATGCTGAGCAGCAGGACCTCGGGGCACTGCTTGAGCGGCAGCTCCAGGATCTGGCGCACCGGCTGCGCGTGCCCGCTGTCGGCCAGGCGCGCCAGGCAGTCGGTGAGGTCGAGGCAGCACCAGGCCTGGTTGGGCGTGCCGTGCGGCGACTTGCCGGCGTGCAGGCCCTCCACCGGCTCCAGGCGGCGCGCCGCGTGCGCCCAGCTGAACAGCTCGGGCGGCGCCGCGGCGGCCTGGCGCAGGAAGGACAGCTGGCCGGCGGTGTTGGCCCACAGGCTGCCCACCAGCGCGGGCAGCGGGAAGGGCTCGCCGCAGCTGCCGCGCGCCCAGGCCGCCATCAGCAGCTTGAGCGCGCCGGCATCAGGCACCAGGAAGCCGGGCTGGTCCAGGGCGGCCGCCACGCGCAGCCAGTCGAGGTGGGGGTTGGCGGCCGCCAGCCCCGCCGCCAGCACCGCCACGTTCCAGGTGGAGGCGCCGTCGCCCAGCGCCGCGGCCGCCAGGCTGCCTGAAATGCCCGCCATGTCGCCCGACAGCTTGCCCTCGCTGGTGCGTGCCACCATGCCCAGCACGGCCGCCACTGCGGCCTCGGAGGGCGGGGAGAAGGGGCCCAGCACCGCCGCCAGCGCCGCCTCGCTGGCGGTGGCCCGGGGCCCCGCCTCCTCCAGGGCCGCCGCCATGCCGCGGCCCCCGCCCGGGTCGGCCATGCCGCTACGGCGGTGCGCTGCCGCGCCGCCTGCTGCTACCACGCGTGCTCGCCCCGGCCGCCGCCAGGTCTGCCGCCGTCGGTCTGCGGGGCGGGCGGCGGGGCAAACTGCTCACTAGCGGGGCGGGGCGGGCGGCTGGCAGGGGCCAGACGGCTGTGCAGGCAGGCGCCGTGCGGCAGCTGGGCGCAGGTGCTCAGCAAGCGGCCCGAGGGGGCGAGCACGAGCGGGACTGCCGGCGAGCGGGCGCTGCGCCGCGCGCCACCCCTGCCAGGGCTCACCTACGGGCCGGTGAGTGTCGTGGGCAGCTGCAGCAGGGGGCAGGGGGCCGGTGGGCGCCGCTCAAGGAACGGGCATCAAGGCGCAGCCCTGCACGCCCCGGCTGGCGCATTGATCTGCTGCGGTAGCCTGCCAGTGCCGTGGGGGCGCGCCGCTGGTGCCGCCAGCCGCCCCGCGACCGCCCTCTCCCTCACCTCTGTTGCGCTTGGTGGCCTTGGCTCCCGCGCGGCGCTGATTGGCGATCCAATGGAGTGGCGATCCCGCCGAATCGGTGCCCCGATGGCCGCCGCGCAGCACTCGCTCGCATGGCCAGGCAAATGGAGGACTAGTGGGCGCTGCAGGCCGGCCCGCCCCCATTTGCGCATTCCATCCCGCGTCCAGGCCACGCCACTGTTGCTGGGAGGGAGCGCCGCGCACCGGAGGTCGAGTTTGGGCAGCGGGAGAGAGCGACTGCAACCATGGTGAGCGTGGGGCCCCCTCTCGATGCCAGATCCGCCTCAGCGGGCCAGTCGGCGCGCCTGGGAGCGCGCCTGGGCCCCCAGCCGCCCTCAGCAGCTCTGGAAGGCGCGAGCATGACGGCGGCAGTGCCTGCGCAGCTCGGGCGCCCCTGCTGGAGGTGCGCCCCGCCTCTGGCAGCGCACAGCAGCGGCCCGGGCGCCAGGGCAGCCCGGCGATGACCGCCCCGGCGCTCATTCAAGTGTGGCAGCGCCGCCGCGGGCCCCCAGCCGGCCAGCCGACTGTACACATCTGCAGGGCAGCCTGGGCAGGGCGGCTGCGGCCGGTGCGGGCGCCCTGGGGCTGGGCAGCACCGCTTGTCCCACCCGCCGCCACCCGCCGCCGCCGCCCGGCCAGCTTTGAAATTCTGGGCGCAGCCAGCTGCCAGGCTGCCAGGGTACACCCTGCTCCCCTCAGCTCGACCAGCGATCAGCGCCAATTGCTCTTGTGCAGCGCCGCCTGCGCCGCAGGACCTCTCGCCATGCTGCCCGCTCTATTAACAACCGCCCCACCCCTGCTGCCTGCCCTGCCTGCAGGCACTGCCCGGCCAGGCCGTGGACCAGTCCATCCCCTCATTCAAGCTGGTGCTGGTGGGCGATGGCGGCACAGGTGCGCAGCAGCGGCGGCAGGTGCTGCAGCCGCGCCGGGGCAGGCTGGTTCTCAAGTAGCAACCTCTGCTATGCTCGGCAGCCCAGCGTGGTTGCGGTGCGGCCGCGGCTGGGGCCGACCGCTGCTTGCCCCGCGCCCCCTCCCTGCAGGCAAGACCACGTTTGTGAAGCGCCACCTGACGGGCGAGTTTGAGAAGAAGTACGAGCCGACCATCGGCGTGGAGGTGCACCCCCTGGACTTCACCACCAACCGCGGCAAGATTAGGTTCTACTGCTGGGACACGGCGGGGCAGGAGAAGTTTGGCGGCCTGCGCGACGGCTACTACATCCACGGCCAGGTGCCGCGAGGGGCCTGGGCAGCAGGGCGCAGGGGCGCATGCACCGCAGATGCGCCGGGCGGGTGACCACAACTGGTGTTGTTAGCTAGCACAGGCTCGCCGTTGCTGCTGTGGGCATGCCGGGCAGGGGTGCATGCCGCTTGCCCTCATGCCACCTACTGACCCTGCCCCGCTGCCCTGCCCCGCCCGCACCGCAGTGCGCCATCATCATGTTTGACGTGACCTCGCGCCTCACATACAAGAACGTGCCCACCTGGCACCGCGACCTGTGCCGGTGAGCGGGCCTGGGAAGTGAGGCTGGCTGGGCACGGATGGCATGGCACGGCAGACATCTTGCCCCGGCCATGACCAAGCCGCTGCCGCCATCCTGACTGGTGTTGCATGCCTGCCTGCCGCCCATCTGCGCGCAGCGTGTGCGAGAACATCCCCATTGTTCTGTGCGGCAACAAGGTGGATGTGAAGAACCGCCAGGTGGGCGGGGCCGGGGAGTGGGGGCTTGTTGGGTGTTGCAGCACCAGCCAGGTTGGGCAGTGGCTGCCGGAAGCTTGGCCAGCATCACTGTACAGCATGCAGCTGGGCGGCAGCTGGTGGCAGGATGCTGCTGCAGTCAAACGTGGAGCAGGGCCTGCAGTTATTGCAGAGCGACGTCTTCCCTGCACCGCCTTCACCTGTTCTCATGCCTGTGCCCCTCCCCACCCCATTGCTGCCCCGCAGGTCAAGCCCAAGCAGGTGACCTTCCACCGCAAGAAGAACCTGCAGTACCACGAGATCTCCGCCAAGTCCAACTACAACTATGGTGCGAAATGGGCCAGCAGTGCTGTGAGCGTGACCTTGTGTCATGATGCAGTCCTTCCGCTATTGAAGCAACCGCCGCCTGCGCTGAATGCCAGCGCCGCTGCAGCTGGGGCCCACGTTGCCATGCCTGCCCACTCCCCATGCCATGCTCCCCGCCTGTGCCCTAACGCTGCTGCCCCCGCCTGCTGTATTGCAGAGAAGCCCTTCCTGTACCTGGCGCGCAAGCTGGTGGGCGACCCCAACCTGCACTTTGTGGAGCAGGTGCGTGGTGCAGGGGATGGCTGGGGCTGCCTGGCGCCTGGGGGAAACATTGAGGCTTTGGCAGGCTCTGCTGGCTGTGCGGTCGCATGTGATGCTTGCGCATGACCCACTGCTGTCACCCACCAAACCCCATCCATGCTTCACTAACTCCCTCCTCCCAATCCACACCCCGCCCCCTCCCTGCAGGTCGCGCTGGCGCCGCCCGAGGTGCAGATCGACCTGCAGCAGCAGCAGGAGTACGAGAAGCAGCTGCAGGAAGCGGCCAACATGCCGCTGCCCGACGGCGACGACGACGACATCGCCGAGTAGGGCGGCTGACATGATTGTTGCGGTGCAGCATTGCGGTGCAGGGCGGTGCAGGCGCCCAGCCGGCCAGGGCCTGCTAGCGGCGGCGCCAGCCAAGGCGGTTGCCGATCAATGCCTGCCTGGCGAGCCGCCTGCAGTCCAGTCGGGGGCCCTGCGCCGCACCGGCCGCCTCAGCCGGTGCTCTCGGCAGCTTGAAGCTTGTTTGAGCTCCTTCTCTCTGGCCAGCTCTCCCTCCCGGTTCTGTTTTTTGCCGTCTTCGACATAGCCTGCCTACTGTACGCAACTGCAACGTTGCAGCAGCCAAATGTGTAAATACACGCCGGCATGTGGTGGCAGGGTGTGGTGGCAGGCGCTTGCGCTGCGGCGTCACATGTTCCCTGGGCACTGGTGTCCCCAAACATTTGCTGAGCCGCAACTTGCAAAGTGCAAAGCTGCCGCTTCCTGAGTGGCTGTGCATCACCAGCGCAATCCGCCAGTAGTTACAACAAAAGGCTCAGAAGGATGCACATTATTGTACACAGAAGCCAGTGTTCAGCCCTGCAGCTTGCGGGCCACCACAGCAAAGAAGGGGTCCCGCCCGCCGCCCCCCAGCAGCTGCTCTGCCCACGCCTGCAGCCGCTCCAGCGGGCCGCCTGCCGCCGCCGCCGCTGCGCCGCCAGCAGGCAGCTCCACTCGCTTCACAACCTCGGCCTCACTGAAGCCGCCCGCCGCCGCCAGGTACGTCTTCACCAGCTGGCAGCGCCCCCAGTCGCTGTTATCCCGCCATGCCGCAATGGCCTGCAGAGGGGTTGGGCAAAGGTGAGGTGGTGGGGTCTAGCGCATGGTGGAGTGTATGGGGGCGTGTGAGTGTCATGGGAGGGAGGGTGCTGAAGGAATAAAGCAGCAGGCATGGTTTGTGGCAGGAAAGCGCTGTCCAAGCCGCTGCTTGTGCATCTTGCCCCGAGCGTCTGCCCAGCCGCCCCCTCACCTTGTCGCAAAACATGCGGTTGCTGAACGCAATGATGACGATGCCGCCCGGCTTGAGCACGCGCCGCACCTCTGCCAGCACCGCCTCGGGCTGCTGCAGGTACTGCAGCCCAGCGGTGCACAGCACCGCGTCAAAGCTGCCATCCGCTGCCGCCCAGCCCGTTGGCTCCTTGTTCAGGTCCCTTACAAACCACTGGTCCAGCCGCGGGTTGCGCGCCAGCTCAGCAGCGTTCATGCCGTGCCCCACCACGCGCGCGTATCGCCGCTCATTTGGCAAGTGCGATACCCTGGTGGGATTGAGAGGGAGGGGCAGCGGCAAGGGTGGGAAGGGCAGCCTGCCAGGTTCAGGACAAATGTTTGTGACTATACATGGAGTGTAATGTTGCGTACTGCTGCGACACCAGCTCCTAGCGGTTCGTCACAAGTGCTCTTCACCATACCAGCTCTAACCGCTCACCAGCTGCTGCACAGGTCCAGCACGGCCGCCCCCTCTGGGATGCGCTCGCGGATCAGCTGCGTCAGCTGCGCCCTGAAGTTGGCATCCAGGTGGTGCACAAAGCGGGGCATTGCGTAAAAGTCAGAGTCCGCCCGCATGTCCAGCTTGGCGCGCTGCTGCGGCTCCAGCACCAGGCGACCGCCGCTGCTGCTGCCGTTGTTTGCTGCTTGGGGGCGCACTGTGCCTCGCTGCCTCCGTGGGCCTGTGAGGACGGAAGGTAAGGGCAAGAGGCAGGTGGACGTGCACATGGTCAGGCTTTCTAACGTGGCAAAGTCGAGCTGTGTGGTCAGCAGGTGGGGACAACAGGCAGGTGGACATCTCATGGCCAGGCTCGCTACAGTAAAGTGGCAAAGTTGAACATTTGATGGCCCAGGCGGCGGAACGGTGCCGCTCCCCTCCCACGCCCACGCCGCTCTTCCCACCATTTCCATGGCGCAGCTCACCGGCTGGTGTGGCCGCGGTCCTGGCTGCTGGCCATTTGTTGGGGCAGGGCGCCCTGGAGGCACACGCGAGGGCCATTGCTGAATGGGCTTGTTCCCTTGCAGCAGGCCAACGCTGTCGGCAGCCTTTATCGAGGGGCTGATCGCCTTGCTGCTGTGTACAATGCACGTGTTCCTCGCAAACTGCCGGAATGGCACTGCAACACTTGCATTTGATGCATGGGGGCCACGGCGACGCCCGATCGCACTCGACAATAAAAATTACAGTCATCGGTCGCAATTGAAGAGCAGCCGAACTGGACTGGACCTCCCTAGCCGTCGGAAACTTTGACTGCGGCCGCCGGCGGCCGCGGCGGGCCGCCAGACGTGGCTTATAGCAAGGTGAGAACCGCAGGCAGCCGATCCCTGCATCCCAGCGCTGGCCGATCAGGCTGCTGCACCTGCCGCCGCCGCCGCCGCCGCCCCCGAGCCTCATTTTGCTGCCTGCTCTCCAACTGCTGCAGCCTGGCTGGGCGCCATGGAGCCAGCACGGCCGTACGATGTGGCCCTGTGCACGCTGTGCCGCATCTATCTGTGCCCCGATGCCAGCGACCCGCCACCCGACAGCCCGCTGCATGCCGTGTTTGGCGAGGCGCTGCTGCGGGAGATCCGGCGCCGCGACGAGGCGTCCAGCCCCTCCCTCATCGAGCTGCTGCGCCGCGTGCAGGTGTGATGCTGCGGGGGAGCAGCACGTTGCATGCATGCTGCCCGGACGTTGGTGTGCAGCGCTGCCACTGAGGGCCTTTGTCGGGCAGCCACTGTGCCCAGCCAGGTGCGGCAACATAGCCCCGCTGCTGTCCTGCCCACAGGACCATCTGTGCCCGCACGGCGACGAGGCCAGCGCCGAGGCCGACTTTTTCGGCGCGATCAAGGCGGGGGTGGGCCAGCGCTTGGCGCTGCTGGAGTCACCCGACGACTTGGTGGCCTTTTTTGGAGCGCTGGCTGAGGGCGTCATCACCTCGGCCACATCAGCGCCCGCCGAGGGCGAGGACGGCGGCGCCGATGCTTCCAGCGTGCTGGGTGTGTACCTGCGCATGGTGTACGCGCGCTACACCGCCATGTCATATGAGGTGGGCTGGAGGGGTTGGGAGGCAGGGGCGCTTGGGCCAGTGGCAGGGCTGGGAGCGCTGCTGGCTTGCGGGTGAGCGCTCGCCGTGCTGGTGCTTGATTCATGCTGGTTGGTGCAACCTTGGAAGCTTGGGCAAGCATGCATGATGGCCTCCACTCACCCACCTAAAGTAGCACCCTGCCAGTCCCTCCACGCAGGCCATCTGCCAGCTGCTGACCGAGGTGCAGGCGTACTTTGACGCAGCGGTGGCGGTGCTGCAGGTGGGCGTGGCATTGACCCTGTGCATAAGTTAGGAGTTGACGAACAGCTGACAAACAGGGCTTCCCACTTGGCTGGTGCAAACGTCAACACGGTTGATGCCAGCACCACCGCGCTGCAGGGCCAGCCGGAGCCGGAGCAGCGGGCGGGCGCCGCGCTCAAGTCTGCCGCCGAGCTCGAGCGCTTCCTGGTGGGCAGCTGTGGCCAAAACAGTTAGCTCTGTCCGCTGCAGTGGCCGGCAACCCACCATTGATGTCACTGGCCAGCATGGCTTTGCAATGGGCTGATTTGAGCTGGCCAGGCCGGCGCGCACTGCAGCCCATCCCAGCCTCCTGCGGTCAGCGGTGCCTGCCCAACTGCTGCCGCCGGCCCGCCTGCCTCGCCATGCACGCAGGCCAGCCAGGTGGCGGGGCTGCCCCAGCGGGCTGGGCGCGCGCCACAGGGCGAGCTGGAGGCGCCGCTGGCTGAGCTGCAGGGCACGGCGCAGCACCTGCCCAGGGCCTACCTGGCCCGCCACCTGACGTGCGTCCCCTGCCCTGCTGCGCTGCGCTGTGCTGGTCCCTCTGCTTGCCCAAATGTTCTGCCTGTCATGTTGTGTGCCTGGTTCGGCAGTCCGGGGGGTTGCATCACCCGTGTTGCTTGTGTGCGTCTTTGCGAACTGCTCCTGGTGGGTTGGCCCAGCGGTACAGTGACAAGCTGCCCACCCACCCCCTGCGCAGCTCGCTGCACCACCGCGACTTCTCCTCTGCCCTGGACCACCTGCACCGATTCTTCGACTACACGCAAGCCGAGGGCGGGCTGGCGGGGGCGCCACCCGCCGGTGCGGGCGGGGCGGCACAGGACGAGGTGGCGGCACGCAGCCAGCTGCAGAGCGCGGCGCTGAGCTTGGGCGCCATGCACGCCCAGCTGGGGCATGTGGAGGAGGCGATGCAGGCGCTGAATGAGACGGTGCGGTGGCAGGGGGGGATTGCCGTGGATGGCTTGTTGTGCTGGGGGCATCGCCCTGAGGAGGTGCCTTCAAGTTGGGATGGCTGGATGTCTTATTAACGAAAACTCTCTTTCATCGGTCTCCCTCCCCTTGCCAGGTGCGCATTGCACAGCAGAGCAGCGATGACGCCTGCCTCGCCCACGCGCTGGCTTCTCTATGCCAGGTGAGGCGGCGCATGGAGTGCCATCTGGTGGTGGCGTGGGTTCATCTGCTGCATGCCCAGGCCACTCGCTGTTTGTTAGCTACATAAGTGGTTCATGCAGTGCTTCTGTCTATGCTGCAAACCTTCACACCCTCATACTGTACGCTTCCCCACTGCTTGGAACAGATTCTGGATGCCACCACGCCTGGCACCATCACCAGCGTCAGCCAGATGCCCGGGGCCAGCCCGGCTGCGCGCCATTACTCGCAGTTGGGCCAGCTGCTGCGGCGATGCCTCAGGTGGGCCGGCAGGGGAGGCTGCTGCTTCATGGGTGATGGTTACTCTCGCTGTGCACTGGTTGCCGCATGCTGCACTTTCTGCTGCATACAAGATGCTTTGTGTGATGTCCCATCAAACTGTTTCTCACCTCTGGACTGCTGCAAATGCCCCCTTCCCACTGTCTGCCTCCGCCTCCTGCAGGCGCAGCGAGGAGCTGCAGCTGCCACACCTGGTGGCCTTCAGCCGCCTGGCGCTGGCACGCTTTGAGCTGCTGCACCCGCAGCCGCCACCCGCAGCAACTGATGCTGGCAGCAGCGACAGCTCCAGCGGCAGCGCTGGCGCTGACCCACCCTGCGCCTCGTCGGTGGCAGTGGCGGGGGCGGCCCGCGATGTGGCGCACCTGCACATGGCCACACGCCTGGCGGCTGCTACGCCCGCTGCACCTCCGGCCAGCAGCGGCACGTCAACCGCCCGAGTGCTGCGCGGCGTGACAGACCTGTTCACTGCCATGCCGCCCATGTTTGCGCCACGCATGCAGGGTAGGCATGTTTGCCCATGGATGTGGGTTGCCGCTGCGTGACAGCGTGCATGGAGTTTGGCAACAGTGGAAAGCCGCTGCAGGGAAAGCGCATTGATTAGCCTTGCATGCGCCCTGTGCGATCCCTGATGCTCACTATCCCCGACCCTCACCTGTTTGCCTGCTGTACAGCCATGGGTGTGCAAGCCTCAGCTGCCACCGAGCAGGAGCGCTTGGCCGGCGGGGCGCACCTGCTGCAGGCGGCAGCCTGGGAGCTGCGCGGCAGCCGGGCGCTGTCGCAGGCACATGCGCTGACCTGCCTGGATGCATTTGCAGATGTGGCTCGCGCTGAGGACCAGGCCACCGCACTGGCCCAGCTGGCAACCAGCGTGGCGGCAGCGCACGGCTACCGCGCCGCGGAGCAGCTGCTTGCGGTGGCGGACGAGCGGCTGCCCACAGCGCAGAGCCGGGTGCTGCGCGCCGCACGGCTGGCCATAGCACATGAGCGGGCACTGCACCGCCGCGACCTGCATGCTGCCATGGACATTGCGGCACAGATGGCAGCACTAGCATCGCCCACCGACAGCACAGACATCACACTCAGGTGCGGTGGGTTGGGTGCCCATTGCGGACCGTGCTGGAGGACTGCAGGAGCGCAGGAACTCGCAAATGCAGCCTGTGCGCCCTCAGCTCCTTTCAACCACACCTTTGTGAAATGCCGTCGT
>VFQQ010002376.1_pt1 | contig 21458 bp, 19 predicted proteins | sample 3512341 | NCBI WGS metagenome assembly VFQQ01 (sample SAMN10412373, study PRJNA504923) | tailings metagenome | isolation source: Relicate 2 Philex TSF1 revegetated site | place: Philippines: Tuba, Benguet | collected 2017-08-29 | reverse complement strand
CCCGTGGCGAAAAAGGAGGTCTTTACAGGACAGTTCCTGCTGGGGGACGGAATTTGACCCCTGCCGCGCCGCGGTCAAGGCCCGGCATCACGTTGACCCGCATGCACGGCAGGAGTGATTCTTCGACTCACTTCAAGTCCAGCGGCGGAAGCTTGGTTTCCTCCGCTTTGACTTCAATGATCAGGTCGGTCGTATCCTTGCGGGCATACTTCTTGGGAAGATCATTCGGCTTGGTGCCCATCGAGCCGGCTGACACGACAATCTCGTGGTGCACCACTGTTGCTTTGTACTTGCCGGCCGGGGCGCCGTCGCCACGGTCATAGGTTGACAGTGTGAACTCGCCCGACTCTGACGACTTCGCCCAGGGGCGCACCGATTCCGGAATGTTTTCGTCCATCGGGAAGAACGTGAGTTCGGCATCCTTCACCGGTTTTCCCTTGTGGGTCACGACCCCAGTGACGGGATAAACCCTGTCCCAGGACTTGTTGGCTTCGCCACAACCGCAGATCAGCGCGACCAATGACAGACCGAACGCTCTCGCCACGCGGCAGGCAGGAATTGATACAGACATCGCTTCAGATCTTTCTCTCGAGTCTCGTGTGGCTTGCGGGGTTCAACCGTCACCAGAGAGCCCATGAAAACCATGCGCCGCTGGCCACTGATTGGTTCGCGAACCGTGACGAAGGGTGGGCGACCCGTTTCACCGGGCCGCCCGCAAGTGTCAGTTCAGGAAAATCCTGGCAAGTGAGCTTCTTCGAATTCACTGGCCGCTCGATCAGAACTCGCCAATGACTTCGCCGCCGGACGGCGTGCACAGGCCGATGAAGGTCCGGAAGTCAATGTTTTCGCTGATGAATCGAACAGCGCCATCGCCCAGCGTGAAATGCGCTCCGCCCGTGTGCAGCGAATAGGGAGCGCCGGTTCCGTGGGTCGCAATCGGCAGTCCCAAAATCGTGGAGGCGATTCCGCTGGAGGTGTAGGACAACCCCCGAATGTTGTGGCCGTTCGCGCCGTTGATCGGGACCGCTCCCCCTAACACCCCCGTCGCCGCGGGGGTGGCGCCGAAGATGATGATGTCGCTGGCTGGCCGCGACCATCCGCCCGAATTCAGCCGGTCGGTATTGGCTGACGACGCGTCAGTGTCGGACAGGGCATTGCCGCCCGAGAGCTTGCGGCCCCCTTTCACGTACACAAATGGCCTTCCCGTCGACTCGGCAATGGCGATTGTGTTGCTCAAGCCGTCGGTGACGTCGCGGAACTTTTTTCCCTGATTGGTCTGCAGGCCGGTGCTCGTGTTGATCGTGGCGTTTTTCGGGAAGAAGCCCGGCACGTAGGTGTAGGGTGTTGTTGACCCGGCAGCGACTTCACCCGGATCCCGCCAGGTCGAAGGCGCTGGGATTCCCAGAGTTGTCGTGAACACTCCCGGAGCGATCCCGAAGATCGGCGAATAGTCAGTCGACGACGAGATGCCGGGAATGAACTGGGCGACCGATCCGGGAGGTGCGGTATCGAGCACACCCGCGTCCGGATTCGACGGGCACTGAAACGCGGCGATCTTCGTTTGAGAGAGCGGAATGTTCACACCCTGATTCCAATTGATCGCCTTGTTGTACTGGTTGAAGATTGTCGTCTGCTCGATGTACGGAAGCAGGTCGGTCAGCACCGAGACACGGCTTTGCTCTGCCGAGCCGGAGACGTTGGAAGGCGGACGAAGGCTCGTGGGCAAATAGCTGTAAGTGCTTTCAAAATTGTGAAACGCCAGGCCCAGCTGTTTCAGATTGTTCTTGCACTGCGTGCGCCGGGCGGCCTCACGCGCCTGCTGCACGGCCGGCAGCAGCAGTGCGATCAGAATCGCGATGATCGCGATCACAACGAGCAACTCGATCAGCGTGAAGCCACGTCGCGCTGAACCAGCGAGATCGCGAGCAAACCTCGGAGACATCAGAAACTCCTCTACGGGGAATTGGGAGAGCGGTTGCGAAGCGACCGCATGCAAATGCGCTCACAGCAATCCTGATCCGACCGCGAGCACGGCGGCGGACGGGGCGCAAAGCAAGAAGGCACGAGCCCAGCCTGAGCCAGAGTGGAGCCGTGGGCCGGTCAATACGAGCGGCGCAAGGCGGCGGTCGTCGCGAGACGTCCCGGGCAGGAAACGGCAGCCAGCCAATTGCCCCAAGGCCTCCGATCAATCGGTTGGCACTGGAAGCAATTCAACACGTACTAGAAAAGTGATATTTAATCTAGCAATGCCTGTCAAGTGACATGGCCTGACCATTCCCTGCCGCGCAACAATCGATTGTATGTCTTTTTCTGAAAATGACTTATAGCAGAATGCGCGTTTCAACGCAGGCTGTGTATGCCAAATTCGCATCTTCGATTGCATAAAAATCATCTATTCAGTAGTGTTTTGAACTGTCCTTGGAGAAAATCATGATGCGGCGACTGCTTTTATCGGCCCTGCTTCTGGCTGTGTTCCCCGGCTGCGCACGCGAAGAGAGTGACGCGATCCATCTTCTCAATGTGTCGTACGACCCGACTCGTGAGCTCTGGAGGGAGCTCAATGAGGGTTTCGCGTCGCAGCTGAAGAAGCAGGCGGGCCAGTCGGTTGTCATCAAGCAGTCGCACGGCGGGTCGGGAAGTCAGGCGCGTGCGATCATCGACGGGTTGCAGGCAGATGTGGCAACACTCTCGCTGTTTCCCGACACGGATGCGGTCCGCAAGGCAGGGCTGATTAGGGAGGGCTGGGTGGACTCGCTGCCGAATCAGTCGCTGCCCTACACGTCCACGCTCGTCTTCGTGGTCCGCGCAGGGAATCCCCGGCGGATCTACGACTGGAAGGATCTCGTTGATCCGGCGGTGTCGGTGATCACCCCAAACCCCAAGACATCAGGGAATGGCCGGATCAGTTTCCTCACGGCTTGGGCCAGCGTCGTCCTGAATGGCGGCTCCGAGGACGAGGCGCGTGAGTTTGTCGAAAAGCTCTATCGAAACGTCCCTGTTCTCGATGCAGGCGCCCGGGCGGCGACCATGACCTTCTCGGTGAAGCAGCTCGGCGATGTCCATCTCACGATGGAGAACGAGGCGCTGATGGAAGTGCGCGCCCACCCGGACGAGTTTCAGGTCGTCTATCCGTCTCTCAGCTTCCTGCACGAGCCACATGTCGCGGTCGTCGACAAGATCGTCGACCAGCGTAAGACGCGGGAAGTCGCAGAGGCATATCTGAAATACCTGTACACCCCCGAAGGACAGGAGGTCATTGCGAGGAACTTCTTTCGCCCGACCGATCCTGCCGTGCTGGCGAAGCACAAGGAGACGTTCAGGGACATCAAGCTCTTCCGCGTGACGGACATCGCCCGCGACTGGGACGAAGTGCAACAGCGATTCTTCGCGGATGGCGGAATGTTCGAGTCCATCTATCGGCCGCAGAGCGGGGGGCGGTGAGATGGCTCGGCGTTCTCGGATATTGCCCGGCTTCGGGCTAGGGCTGACCTCGACTCTTGGCGTCATGGTCGCGCTGCTGGCCATTCCGTTGCTGGCGGTCGCCGCCAAGGCGTCGACGCTCACGTGGTCTGAGTTCATCTCCGCGATCTGGACCGAACGAGCGCGAAACGCCTACGCGCTGACGGTCGGCGCGTCGCTCGGCGCCGCCGTGGTCGATTCGGCGATCGGCTTGCTGATTGCCTGGGTTCTGGTCCGTTACGACTTCTTCGGCAAGCGGCTGTTTGACTCGCTGATTGACCTGCCCTTCGCCCTGCCCACGGCCGTCGCCGGGCTCGTCTATTCGTCGTTGTATGTTGAAACTGGATGGCTCGGGCGATTCCTTGTTCCGCTCGGGGTTCAAGGCGCTTACTCGCGATTCGGGATTGTGCTGGTTCTGTCGTTTATCGGCCTGCCGTTTGTTGTTCGCACTCTGCAGCCAGTTCTTGAATCGTTTGATGCCGACGTGGAAGAAGCCGCGTCTTCGCTCGGGGCCTCGCGCTGGCAGGTGTTCTGCAAGGTTCTCCTGCCGGCTCTGCGCCCCGCGTTGCTGACCGGGTTTGCGCTCACGTTCGCGAGGGGGCTGGGCGAGTACGGCTCGGTGGTCTTTGTCTCGGGCAACATGCCGTTTCGGACTGAAATCGCACCTGTGCTGATCGTCGCCAAGCTCGAAGAGTTCGCGTACGCAGAAGCCACGGCGATTGCCGCGGTCCTCCTGTTGGGGTCGTTCCTGATGCTCGGGGTCATCAACTGGCTGGAGCGGTGGAGTCGCAGCCATGAAGCCTGAACGCCGCATCACCTCTGGTAGGCCGACCCGCCGCCTGACGGAGCCCGCCTGGCTGCGCTGGACACTGACCACGTTGGCGCTCGCCATCCTCGGCGTGCTGGTCGTGATTCCCGTGGTGAACGTGTTCGTCCAGGCATTTTCCGATGGTGCGACCGCCTACTGGCAGAATCTCGTCGGTGACCCGGATACGCGTCACGCCATCGGGCTGACGCTCCTGATTGCACCGCTCGCGGTGCTGTTCAACACCGCATTCGGAATTGCAGCCGCCTGGACGATCACCCGCTTCGAGTTCCGGGGAAAAACGCTCCTGACGACGCTGATCGATCTTCCCTTTGCGATCTCTCCGATCGTGGCCGGCCTGATGTTCGTGCTGCTCTTCGGCGCCCGAGGCTACTTCGGCCCGTGGCTGCAGTCGCACGGAATCCACATCATCTTCGCGTTTCCCGGACTGCTCCTGGCGACCACGTTCGTCACGTTGCCCTTTGTCGCGCGCGAACTGATTCCTGTGATGCAGGCAATCGGCGCCGATGAGGAGGTCGCCGCAATCACGCTGGGCGCAAATGGCTGGCAGATGTTCTGGAAGGTGACTCTGCCCAACATCAAATGGGGCGTGCTGTACGGGATCATCCTGTGCAACGCACGGGCGATGGGCGAGTTCGGCGCGGTCTATGTCGTGTCAGGTCACATCGCAGGCCAGACCGACACCATGCCCTTGCGCGTCGAGAAGCTGTTTCAGGAATACAACACGTCGGGCTCCTATGCAGTGGCATCCGTCCTGACGCTGCTCGCGCTGGTCACGCTGGCACTGAAGACCGTCCTTGAACACCGCACAGCGGCGACTGTTCAACAACTGGCTGATCCGACAACGGAGGCCGCAGCTTCGCCATGAGCATCCAGGTTCAACAGATCACCAAACGCTTTGGGCAGTTCACCGCGCTCGACGATGTGTCGCTACAGGTGCGCGGTGGAGAACTTCTCGCACTCCTCGGCCCATCGGGCTCCGGGAAAACGACGCTCTTGAGGATCATCGCCGGGCTGGAGACTCCCGATTGCGGGTCAATTCACCACGACGAGACCGACGTGACCGATCTAGCGCCTCGGGAGCGCCAGGTCGGCTTCGTGTTTCAGCACTATGCGCTGTTCCGCCACATGACAGTGTTCGAGAATGTGGCGTTCGGCCTCCGGATCCGGAAAGTCGCAAAGGACGAGGTGACAAAACGAGTCGAGGAACTGCTGCACCTCGTGCGTCTGGAGGGGCTTCAGAAACGCTACCCGGCCCAACTCTCCGGGGGGCAACGTCAGCGCGTGGCCCTCGCACGTGCACTGGCCGTTCGTCCCAGGCTGCTGTTGCTCGATGAACCGTTCGGTGCGCTTGACGCCAAGGTGCGGCAGGAACTCCGGCAATGGCTACGCAGGCTGCATGACGAGATGCATGTCACCACCGTGTTCGTCACCCACGACCAGGAAGAGGCGTTCGAGGTCGCTGACCAGGTGGTCGTGATGCGCGGGGGGCGAATCGAGCAATCGGGGTCACCACAGGATGTCTTCGACCATCCGGCCAATCCCTTCGTGATGGATTTCCTCGGACAGGTCAATGTGTTTCACGGGCGACTCGAAGGAGGGCAGATGCACCTGCCCGGCATGTCGGTCGACGTGCCCGAGCATTTGGAAACGCCGACACAAAGCGCGACCGCCTATGTCCGGCCGCATGAACTTGACCTGGATCGTGCCCCGCAGATGGGCGCGAGCCTCGCAGTCCGCGTCACGCACGTCAATCCAGCTGGGGCAGTGACACGGGTGAAAGTGATTTCAGAGAACTTCGGAGTGTCGCTCAATGTCGAACTGCAGCCCGACCGCTACGCCGAGTTGCTGCCTCGTCCGGGTGACCAGATGTATGCCGTTCCACGCCGGGTGCGAGTGTTCGTCAACGAAGAGTACGCGATCTAACGCCGTCCCCAATTTTTCAGACTGAAGAGGACTGTGATGCCTGTTTTTGAAAACAATCTCGACTCCATCGGTCGCACGCCATTGGTGCAGATCAATCGTCTGGCAAACGCACTGCCCGGCAAGATCCTCGCCAAAATTGAGGGGCGCAATCCAGCCTACAGCGTGAAGTGCCGCATCGGCGCTGCCATGATCTGGGACGCGGAAAAGCGGGGGCTGCTGAAGCCCGGAGGCAATGTCGTCGAAGCCACGAGCGGAAACACCGGCATCGCGCTGGCATTTGCGTGCGCCGCCCGCGGTTACCGCCTGACGCTGACCATGCCCGAGACAATGTCGATCGAGCGGCGTGTGATGCTGCGGGGCTTTGGCGCCGACCTCAGGCTGACACCAGGGGCGGACGGCATGAAGGGAGCCATCAAGGCGGCGGAGGAACTGGCCAGCCAGCCCGGCTGGTTTATGCCGAGGCAGTTCGACAATCCGGCCAACCCCGAAATTCATTTCCGGACGACAGGCCCGGAAATCTGGCACGACACTGATGGACGCATCGATGTCCTGGTCAGTGGCGTCGGAACCGGCGGTACGATTACCGGCGTGGGGCGCTACCTGAAGCACGAACGGAAGCACCCCGTTCACGTTGTCGCCGTGGAACCTGCGACGAGTCCTGTCTTGTCCGGAGGTGCGCCCGGACGGCATCGCATCCAGGGGATTGGCGCCGGATTCATTCCATCAATCCTCGACCGGTCCGTCATCAACGAAGTTCTGGCTGTCACGGATGACGAAGCCTTGGAAACAGCGCGACTGCTGGCGCGGGTCGAAGGGATCAGTTGCGGCATCAGCTGCGGGGCCGCCATGTCGGCCGCCTTGCGCATCGCAGCCCGTCCGAAGTTCGCCGGTAAGACGATCGTGACCATCCTGCCCGACGCCGGTGAACGTTACCTGACCACTGCACTCTTCGACGGCCTCCGTGAGAACGCTGAGCCGACCGGGCCGACAGCCTCTGCAATCCCGTATCCGCTGGGGACCGAGTGATGTCAGAGACGTCAGACAAAAATGATCCATCGGAGGAGCCGCCCGATCCGGTGCTGGAAGCGATCCTGCGCGAGCTGCAGGGCATTCGGTTCGGCCAGGTGACCGTCACTGTGCAGGACGGACATGTGGTTCAGATTGAGCGGGTCGAACGACGCCGCTTGAACGACGGAGAGAGGAGCAAGACCTAGCGATGTTTCGTGAGCGCTCATTTCAATCCATTGCCAGAACAACAGCGGTCGGTGTCATGACGAAGCCAGAATCTCTGCCTCCCCCTGCACTGGAATCTCTCCACGCGATGCCGCCAGTCGAAACTGGTGCTGCTCCCCCACTAGGGGACCGGATCACCCGGGCATTGAAGGGCATGCAGCACGGGCAGGTGACCATCATTGTGCATGATGGGAAGGTGGTCCAAATCGACCGCCTGATCCGAGTCCGTCAATTTCGGTCGAAGCGTTGAAGGCTTGACTCAGAAATTCGCAGTTAATAAAACACGACTTGGTCGTGATATTTTTGGCGACGGTGAAACCGAGCCTTAATTCATCCCCTCTGGTTCCTTGCTGATCGAACCGCTCGACAGCATCCGGGAACGCGGTGGTTTCGATGCCTGTCATGCTCGCTTCTTTCCGCACTGCTGTTGCGGTCACTTCGGCGCTCCTGCTCCGCCCGCGGTGTCGACGCTGTTGTTGAGTCCTTCCGGTGATCGGCTTCGTGTCGACACCCAAATCTCACTCCAGCAGTCAGGTCATCCACAGGAGTTAAATGCCATGGTTGCCAGAAATGCGCTCCACAGCGCCCTCGATCCTCATCAGGCCGCCACACTTCTCGTCAACGAGCTGCATTCACAAGACCCCAGTCGCTTTTCACGAATGGCGGTCCGCGTTTGCAACGGAGCAGTCGCCCTGACCGGCTCCGTCCCTTCTGACCACGCCAAGGCACAGGCGTTTCAGCGAGCCAGAGCGGTCTTCGGGCAGGCTGCAATTATCGATGCGATCGAAGTGACGCACCGTGGCGCGCGAAGCGTCTTTCGGTGCGATGTCGTCTGAAGCTGTTTACTCGTCTTATCTGCAATCACTCACCAAGGTCATCCGATGCCAACCACGCCTTCCAGACCGCGGGTCCGGGCCTTCACACTCATCGAACTCCTCGTCGTGATCGCGATTATCGCGATTCTGATCGCGTTATTGCTCCCGGCAGTGCAGCAGGCGCGTGAAGCCGCGCGGCGAACCCAGTGCAAGAACAACCTCAAGCAACTGGGCCTTGCGCTGCACAACTACGAATCGACTTTCGGGGTTCTGCCTCCAGGGTGGATCGCATCCCAGGGGCTGTCGTATCCACCGGGCGGCGTCAACTCGACAACCGGAACTGATGGTCACGGAAGCTGGAGCTGGGCGGCCCTGCTTCTGCCGTATATCGACCAGGCCCCGCTGTCCAATCAGCTGCGGGTCGGAGAAGACATTCGGGTCGCCTTGGACGACACGGCGAGGCTTACGCTCATGCAGCAGAGGTTTCCCGCGTTCAACTGCGCTTCGGACACCGCACCCGCCATCAATGATCGTCGGCAGTTCACGGGGTTCAGTGGAACGATTCGCCGACTCTCCACATCCAACTACGTCGGCTGGAACGCAGGCTCCTGGGGTTGGCTGCCTGGAGATCCCGCCGGTTCGGAAAGCCGCAAAGGCTTCTTCACGATGAACTCCGCCACGAAATTTCGGGACGCGACTGACGGATTGAGCAACACGATCATGGTGGGCGAACGGATGTACAAGTCGTTCCAGTCGGGCACCTGCACCATCAACTGCAACGCCGCGGTGATCTTCGCGAACGAGTGGAACAACATCTTTGCAAACTCGCGTCGCAATCCACGTTTCGGAAACACGAACACCCTCGGAATGGGTGAAGGCCACATCAACAGCATCTTCACTGGGGATCCAACCGCCCCGGGCAACAACTGCAACGCCATCTGCGCCCGTGGGGCGGCCAGTTACCACGTCGGAGGAGCCCAGTTCGCGTTTGGCGACGGAACAGTTCGATTTATCTCCGAGAACATTGACTGGTCGCCGAATATTCAGGTCAACAGCACGTACGAACGGCTCGGCGCCATGGCGGATGGTGAACCACTCGGTGAGTTCTGAAGCCATCATCTAGCCCCTCCCTCAGGAACAGGTCCCTGCCACTATGCGGTGCGTCAAACTCTCGCCTCTGGCTCTTTTGTTTCCATGCCTGCTGCCGGGTTGCGGCGGTGAACTCAAGGTCGCGCCCGTCAGCGGGACAGTGACGCTCGATGGCCAGCCGCTCGAGCGCGCGTCGGTCCTCTTCCAGCCCGAGGGGGGAGGCCGACCGTCATTCGGCGTCACTGACGGCAACGGCTACTACACGCTGTCGTACTCCATGCACGAAGCCGGCGCAGAAGTTGGCAAGGCCAAGGTGCAAATCACGACGCGGCTGCAGGCGGAAGATCCCAGCGGCGAATACCGCGACAATGCTCCCCGCGCCCCGGAAAGAGTTCCCGCTCGCTACGCGAAGGAGCCGGTGACCGTGGACGTCAAATCGAAGTCAAACATCATCGACATCACGCTGACGTCCGACAGAAAGTGAGGAGGGTGGACGGCGGGTGAAAGTGGTCGCGGGTGACGCACTGCGCGGCAACAAAGGGCTGCGTCAACTGCCACGATCGAACGAATCCAAACTCCAGAATGCGCCCATCGGGTATACCGACGGCGCCTGTTCTGGAAGTTCGAATTAGGGCAGTTGTGGACACCACCATCGAGCGTTATCCGTGACCCTGCTCACTCGGAAATGCCGTGAAAACGCAGGGAATTCAGTAATTCCGGGAGAACGTTGGAAACGCGTGCCTCTGGCTGAGTTTATTCCGAGGCAGCAGTAGTCGCAGTGCAGGCGTGTCACCGGGCGGATCCGTTCGACGAACTTGTCACGAGCGCACAGTTAACCACTGTGGCTCAAGCTCGTGTCTCGATCAGGGCGGGATCTACATGGAATGCACGCTCAGCACCGAGCAGGGTCGCACGTGGCAGGAGTACACGGCGGGGACCCGGAGCCAGATCGTGCTGCCCTGTCCCCATTGCCGGAAGTCCGTCCTGCCCGAGCGGTCGCACTTCACTGGCTGGCCGGAGGCGTCGTCGCAGGCCGAGGCACGATCACTTGGCCGGTTCGGATGCCCTGAGTGTGGCGAGACCTGGACTCCCGAGCAGCGGGCCGAGGCCAACCGTCATGGTCGGCTGGTTCATCAGGGACAGTCGGTCGACGACGAGGCGAATGTGACGGGTGATGCTGTGCCGACGGACACGCTCGGGTTCCGGTGGAGCGCGATCCATAACCTGTTCCTGACGCCGGCCGATCTGGCGGCGGATGAATAGCGGGCCTCCCGGTCCTCTGACGAGGAGAACGCTGAGCGCGAGATGCGGCAGTTCGTGTGGTGCCTGCCGGTGGCCCCTTCCCAGCAGGATGAGACCAGCCTGCAGGCGGAAGAGATCATGCTGAGGCAGTCCAGCTGGCCCCGGGGTCTCGTTCCACCGGACTGCACAGTGCTGACGGCCGCGATCGACCTCGGCAAATACCTGTGCCACTGGATCGTCGTCGGCTGGACGCCCGACGCGTCCTGCTACGTGGTGGACTACGGCCGGATCGAAGTGCCGTCGGACTCGATGGCGCTGGAGCAGGCGCTAATGGTATCTCTCCGGCAGTTCCGGGACGTCGTAAAGGACGGCTGGCCCGTCTCCCAGGAGTTCGGCATCGCGCCGTCCCAGAAGCGGCTGACTCCGAAGACCGTGCTGGTCGATGCGCGTTACATGACGCCGGTGGTCTATGCCTTCGTGCGTGAGAACCGGAACCCGTTCCATCCGGCGGTCGGTCGCGGAGCCACCCAGCAGCGGACGCAGTCGTACCACCATCCCACCAGCCGGGGCTCCACCGTCATCCACATCGGCGAGAACTACCACGTGAACCGGCAACCGGCCGATCGGGTGGACCTGGTCGAAATGGACGCCGACGCCTGGAAGACGTGGATCCACCAGCGGCTCTCGACACCCCTCGATCAGCCGGGCGCGCTCCGGCTCTACAAGGCCCCTCCGCAGGAGCATCTGTCACCGGCCAAGCACCTGACGGCCGAGCGGAAGACCGAAGAGTTCGTGGCGGGGAAAGGCGTGGTGACGCGCTGGGAGCGCGTGCGGCGGCAGAACCACTGGTTCGATGCGCTCTACAACGCGGCGGTCGCCGGTCACGTGGCGGGCGTGCGGCTGATTCGGGTGCAGAAGGCGTATGTGCCGCCGATCAAGCAGTACGGGGTGATCAGCCGGGGGTTTACGAATCAGAGGTTCTGAGCGGCTCGTCCGGCAATCGTCGTCTCAGGCGGGTTGCTCTCCGGCCAGCCGATATCCGATTCCCTGCTCCGTCAGAATGTGAGCCGGGCGCGCGGGGTCGTCTTCGAGCTTGCGGCGCAGACTGGCCACAAAAACGCGCAGGTAGTGATTCTCTCGCGAATCCTGCGGTCCCCAGACTTCCCGGAGCAGGAACCGGTGGGTCAGCACCTTCCCGATGTGCTTGACCATGGTGATAAACAGCTTGTACTCGAGGGGAGTCAGGTGGACGGGCGTCCCTTTTCTGGTCACGACGCGCGCCGTGAGATCAACGGCGATTTCCCCCACCCGGATCGTCGTCTTGTCAGAGCCAGCGTGGTGCGCGTGCCGGAGTGCAGTCCGCATCCGGGCGAGGAGTTCGCCGGTCCCGAATGGCTTGGTCACGTAGTCGTCCGCGCCGTGGTCAAGGGCCGCAACCTTCTGCGATTCCTGGTCCCGGGCGGACAGGACGATGATCGGCGCTGAATACCATTCTCGCAGTTGCTGCAGGACTTCCTGCCCATCCAGATCCGGAAGACCGAGGTCGAGAATGACGAGGTCTGGCGGCAGACTGACTGCCATTCGCAGTCCTTCTTTGCCAGTCGTCGCTTCACTGACACGGTAACCCTCCGCGCCCAGCGAAGCCTTCAGAAACCGACGGATCGGCTGCTCGTCCTCGATGATCAGAATGTGATGATCCCCCTCCGGCATGTGTTATCCCAGACTGATCTGAGGTGAATCGGCGGCCAGCGGCAGCTGGATGACGAACTCGGCGCCGGCGGCCGGGCGGGTCGACGCGGTGAGCCGACCGCCGTGCGCGACAATGATCGCCCGGCAGATTGCCAGGCCCAATCCACTTCCCCGGCCGCCATCGGATGTCCCGGCCGCACGATAGAATTTCTCGAAGATCCGCTCCTCGGCTCCCGGTGGGAGCCCCGGTCCGTGATCCGACACCACGATCCTCATCATTCGCGGTTCCATGCTGGCTGCGATCGTGATCAGTGTTCCACGCGGTGTATAGCGAGCGGCATTCTCCAGCAGGTTCACAAATACCTGCTCAAGCAGCAGGCCATCGACCAGGATCAACGGCAGGTCGGCCGGCAGGAAGACGCGCACCTCGTGATTCGCGAGATCCCGACTCGCACGATGCAGGGCCGACCCGACGATTTCTTCCAGCACATGCCACTGGCGGCCGGAATCCGAGACTCCTGCCTCCAGCCTCGACATCTGCAGCAGGTTTTCGAGCAGGCGATTGAGACGGCGTGCTTCCTCGGCCACCGTTTCGAGCAACTGCCTGCGGGTCGACTGATCGAGCGAGTCGGCCTCGAGCAAGCTGCTGCTGGCTCCGGCGATGGCGGCCAGCGGAGTCTTCAGATCATGCGACACGCTGCTCAACAGGCTGCTGCGGACGGCCTCGGTTTCGGCCTCAATCCGTGCCTCGGCGGCATCAATGGCCAGTTCGTCCCGTTCGAGTGCCAATGCCAACTGGCTGGCGCAGGCCTCCAGAAGTTGCCGCTCGGCGGGGTCTTGCAACCGGGCGTTGTCAGCGACGCGAAAGCCAATCGCTCCCAGTGTCCTTTGCGAACCGGTAATCGGGACGAACAGCGCGAGGGCGCTGGGAAGTGTATTGGTGGAGGCGCCGGCGATTTGATCGTGGTCCATCACCCACAGGGCTGCCGGCAGGCTCGATGGATGACGGGCGATCGTCGAATTCTGTCCGAAGACGACATCCGGTTCGCCACCAGGACTTCTCAGATAGATCGCGACTTCCCCGGCAACAAGTTCAGTCAACCGGGTCCCGGCGGCGCCCGCCAGAAATGACCGCCCGTAAACAGAGCTCAGGCGACGGCCCAGTTCATACAGCGCCGCAGTGCGCTGTTCCCGCAGTCGCGAACTCTGCACCTGCGCCCGCAGCCGCGACGTCAGCGAACTGATCAGCAGGCCCATGGCCAGCATCACGCCGAATGTCACCAGGTACTGAGTGTCCGCCACGGCAAACGTGTGGAATGGCGGAACGAAGAAAAAATCGAAGACAAGCACCGCGAGCACGCTCGCCAGCACCGCTGGCCCACGCCCGAACCGGAACGCCGACCAGGCAACGCCGGCCAGAAAAATCATGACGGTGTTGGCTTCGGCATCGGCCAGGTGCAGTCGCCGCAACGCAAATGCCAGCCCCGCCGCTGCGGCAATGGAAAGCCCGGCCTTCAGGGAGAGAGGAACATTGATGGATGTCCGCGGAGCCTGAGTCCGTGCGAGATCGCCCGGTTCGTTTTCACCCTGAATCACATAGACATCAATGCCGCCGCTTTGCTCCAGAAATTCGTCGACGAGTGATCCTGCAAGCAGTCTCCTCCATCGAGGCAGGTGCGTTTTGCCGATCAGAATCTTCGTTACATTGTGCGATCGTGCGTAATCGAGAATGGCCTGGGTGACCGCGGGCCCCGCGAGAGTCAAAGTCTCGGCCCCGAGTCGCTCGGCCAGCCGAAAATGTTGCGAGATCTGCTGCTTGACGGGGCTGCTGGCGGGTTGGCCGTCGACATCGACCGACACCGCGACCCAGGGAGCATCCAGTGCGGCCGCCATCCGTTTGGCCGTGCGAATCACCCGGGCAGTTGTCGGACTCGGGCCGACGCAGACCAGCAGGCGATCGACCGTCGCCCATGGCTGAGTGGCCGATCGCGCACTCCTGACGAGCTCGACATCACGATGCAGCCGACGCGCCGCCTGCCGGAAGGAAAGTTCGCGCAGCGCTGTCAGACGCCCTTTCTGAAAGAACTTCTGCAGCGCCCGCTGTGCCTGATCCGGCAGGTAAACCTTGCCCGACTTCAGGCGGTTCAGCAGCTCCTCCGGCGTGACGTCGACGAGTTCCAGTTCGTCGGCCGAGTCGAACACGTGATCCGGAATCGTTTCACGGACGACAATTCCCGTGATCTGGCCGATGACGTCGTTGAGGCTTTCGATGTGCTGAACATTGAGGGTCGTCCAGACGTTGATCCCTGAATCCCGCAGCTCCTCCACATCCTGCCAGCGCTTGTCGTGCCGGCAGCCCTCGGCATTGGTATGGGCCAGTTCGTCGACCAGCAGAATTTCGGGCCGCCGCCGGAGTGCGGCATCCACATCAAACTCCCGCAATGTCACACCGCGGTACGACACCTCCTGGACTGGGAGCGCCTCCAGACCTACGACGAGCGACTGCGTGTCCGGGCGGCTGTGCGGCTCGACATATCCGACGACGACATCGCGTCCGGCCGACCGCTCCTGATGGGCCGCCTGCAACATGCTGTAGGTCTTGCCGACCCCCGCCGCGTACCCAAAGTAGATGCGCAACATCCCCCGTCGCGGCGACTGTGCATCCGCCCGGGCCTCCGCCAAGAGTGACTCCGGATCGGGTCGGACGACTTCGCTCACGGAGCCTGCTCCATGGGCGCCGCTCGGTCCAATGCCAGGTTCAGACGCAGCACGTTGACCCGCCGCTCACCCAGCATTCCGAACTGCCGCTCTTCGGTGTGCTGCTGCACGAGCTGGTGCACCGCTGCTTCCGACACCTTTCTCGCGGCCGCGACGCGCCGAACCTGATGATCAATTCCCGCAGGCGAGAGATGCGGATCGAGCCCGCTGGCGGAGGCTGTCACCAGATCGACTGGAACCTTCGCGCCTGCCGACCCACCCGCGTTCAACGCTGTCACACGCGTCTCCACAGCACTGCTGAGCGCCGGATTGGTTGGCCCGAGGTTGGAACCACTCGACGCGGCGGCATTGTATGGAACCGGTCCGGTCGCCGAGAGCCGTCCCCAGAAGTATTCGGGGCGCGTGAACTGCTGCCCGATCAATTCCGATCCCAGAACTCGATCGTCATCCAGAATCAGGCTGCCGTTCGCCTGATGGGGAAACGACGCCTGTGCAACCGCTGTGATCAGCGATGGATAAACCAGTCCCGTCAGGAGGGTGAGGGCCAGCAGTACGAAGGTGGCGGCACGAAGTTGTGACCACATGGTTATTTCCTTTCCAGCAGCGCGCCGATCAGAAACCCGATCGTCGCTCCACAGAGAATCATGGCAATTTTGAGGACAGGTTGGGGAGCGAGGTCGATCATGAGGCCGGCAAGGCAACCGGGCCCCGCGTAGACGGCTCCCACGATCAGCCGGCGCCACAAAGCGGGAGGATTGCGAAGAGACGTCCGTTCGATTGCCGGGGCATGCTCCTCGTTCTTCCGCGTGTTTCGCAGTCGATCAATCACGAAGGAACTCTCAAAACGACGCCGGCGGACGGCGTCAGGCCAGGCCTGCGACAGTCAGCACCACATCAATGAGCTTGATGCCCGCAAACGGCACGAGCAGTCCGCCAAGGCCGTAGACGAGCAGGTTGTTGCGAAGCAGCTGCGCCGCGCCGACGAGGCGATATCCAACGCCCCGCAGCGCCAATGGAACAAGCGCGATAATGACCAGTGCGTTGAAAATCACTGCCGACAGAATCGCACTTGCGGGCGAAGTCAGCCCCATCAGGTCCAGAGTCTTCAGCTCCGGGTAGGTGGCCGCGAACGCCGCCGGCAGGATTGCAAAATACTTGGCCACGTCGTTGGCGATGCTGAACGTCGTGAGCGAACCGCGCGTCATCAGCAATTGCTTGCCAATGTTCACGATCTCGATCAGCTTCGTCGGATTCGAATCGAGGTCGACCATATTGCCAGCCTCTTTTGCCGCCTGCGTCCCGCTGTTCATGGCGACCGCCACGTCGGCCTGGGCGAGCGCGGGAGCGTCGTTCGTCCCGTCGCCCGTCATGGCCACCAGGCGTCCGCCCCGCTGATACTCCCGAATGAGGGCCAGCTTTGCCTCGGGTGTCGCTTCGGCGAGGTAGTCGTCAACGCCCGCTTCCGCAGCAATCGCCGCAGCGGTAAGCGGGTTGTCTCCGGTGATCATCACGGTCTTGATGCCCATCGCACGCAGCTCGGTGAATCGTTCCTTGATGCCTCCTTTGACGATGTCCTTCAGCTCAATCACTCCCAGCACCCGGGCGTCGCGACAGACGACCAGCGGCGTGCCCCCCGCCCGTGCGATTTCCTGAACAGTGGTCCGCACCTCGTCCGGCAGATGGCCGCCCAGAGTTCGGACGTGTGTCTCCACCGCTTCCGCGGCCCCTTTCCGAATTTCATGGCCTTCCAGCGTGACGCCACTCATTCGTGTCCGCGCCGAGAACGGAACGAAGTGCGGCTGGATCTGTTCCAGGTCGCGACCCCGCAGACCGAACTGTTTTTTGGCCAGCACCGCGATGCTGCGACCTTCGGCCGTCTCGTCGGCCATCGACGCCAGGTGGGCCGCCTCCGCCAGATCACGTTCCGGCACTCCGGGTGCTGGTGCGAAACGCGTCGCCTGCCGGTTTCCCAGTGTGATGGTGCCGGTCTTGTCCAGCAGCAGCACGTCGACATCGCCCGCCGCCTCAACCGCCCGTCCGGACATGGCGATCACGTTCGCCTGGCTGAGTCGATTCATCCCGGCGATTCCGATCGCCGAGAGGAGCGCTCCGATCGTCGTCGGCGCGAGGCACACAAAGAGTGCGACCAGCACGGTGAGGCTGATCGCCTGCCCCTGGCCGGAAACCTGGACTGCATACATCGAGTAAGGCAACAGGGTGGCGACCACCAGCAGGAATGTCAGAGTCAATGCCGCCAGCAGAATGGCCAGCGCAATCTCATTTGGTGTTTTCTGGCGTTGGGCGCCTTCGACCATCGCAATCATGCGGTCGAGAAAGCTCTGGCCCGGCAGCGTTTTGACCTGCACCAGCAGCCAGTCCGAAATCACACGCGTCCCGCCAGTGACGGAACTCCGATCACCGCCGCTTTCACGCACCACTGGTGCGCTTTCCCCGGTGATGGCGCTTTCATCGACCGAGGCGACGCCCTCGATCACGTCGCCGTCCGCCGGAATCTGGTCGCCCGCTTCAACGAGGACCATATCTCCGACGTTCAGCTCGCTGGCCGCAACCTCGACGGTGCGGCGCGCCGCCACATCGATCAGCTTTCGGGCAGGAACACTCGTGCGATTCTGTTTCAGTGACGCGGCCTGTGCCTTCCCGTGCCCCTCCGCGATCGCCTCCGCGAAATTGGCGAACAGCACTGTGAACCACAGCCAGACAGTCACCGCCAGGATGAAGCCGGAGGATTCGCCGGAGCTTCCCGACAGCGACTGGATCCAGAACAGGGTCGTGAGGATGCTTCCCAGGTAAACGGCGAACATCACCGGGTTCTTCAACTGGATTCGCGGATCGAGCTTGCGAAACGATGCCGCGATCGCCTGCGTCAGAATGGGGCCGTTAAACAGTCGAGTCGTTGATCGATTCATTGGACTGCCTCCGGAATTCCAGCCGGGAGGCTGAGGTGTTCAACAATCGGCCCCAAAGCCAGAGCCGGAAAAAAGCTGAGTGCGCCCACCACGATCACGACGCAGACCAGCAGGACGACAAACAGCGGAGTGTGAGTCGGCAGCGTGCCGGGGCCGGCCGGAGTCGTCTTCTTCGATGCCAGGGATCCTGCGATCGCCAGCACCGGCAACATCACCCAGAATCGGCCGATCAGCATCGCCATCCCGAGGAGGCCGTTGTAGAACGGCGTGTTCGCTCCCAGCCCGGCAAATGCACTGCCGTTGTTGTTGCCGGCCGACGACAGCGCGTAGAGCACCTCGCTGAAGCCATGAGCGCCAGGATTGGACACGCCAGTCCGTCCGGCGTTCGAGGTGACCGCGATGGCCGTTCCGACAAGTACCGTCGCACACGGCAGCAGCACCGCGAGCGCCGCCATCTTCATTTCGAACGCGCCGATCTTCTTACCAAGATACTCCGGCGTCCGACCGACCATCAGTCCCGCGATGAACACCGCGATGATGGCGAACACGAGCATTCCATACAGGCCCGAGCCGACGCCACCGAAGATCACCTCTCCCAGTTGCATCAGCCACATGGGAGCCAGTCCCCCCAAAGGGGTGTATGAGTCGTGCATCGAGTTCACCGAGCCGTTGGAGGCGGCCGTCGTGGCGACTGCCCACAGAGCCGAGTTGGCAATTCCGAAACGGGTCTCCTTCCCTTCCATGTTGCCTCCGGCCTGAAGGTGCGACGGGGCCTGATCGACGGCCAGTCGGGTCAACTCCGGATTGCCCAGCGATTCCACGGTCGTCACCAGCAGGAGCAGCGGTACGAACACCACCGCCATCGCTGCGAGGATGGCCCATCCCTGTCGCCGGTCGCCCACCATTTCGCCAAACGTGAAACAGAGCGCCGCGGGAATCAGCAGGATTGCCAGCAACTGCAGGAAGTTGGACAGCGGCGTCGGGTTCTCATACGGATGGGCCGAGTTCACGCTGAAGAAGCCGCCGCCATTCGTGCCCAGTTGCTTGATCGCCACCTGCGACGCGGCCGGTCCCAGGGCGAGTTTCTGAGTCGAGACCGTCTGGCCATCGGCCTGGACCGCTGGCTCGACGAGCGTCGCGTCGCGGTACGGTCCCAGCGACTGGACCACTCCCTGGGAAACGAGCAGGAGAGCCAGGACTGCCGACAGCGGGAGCAGGATGTACAGCGTTCCCCGGACCAGATCGACCCAGAAGTTGCCGATCATCGTTGTCGATGAACGGGTGAAACCGCGAATCAAAGCGATCAGCGCCGCCATCCCGGCTGCCGCCGAAACGAAGTTCTGCACTGTCAGGGCGAGCATCTGCGTCAGGGCGCTCATCGTCGTCTCGCCGCCGTATCCCTGCCAGTTCGTATTCGTCACAAAACTGATCGCCGTATTGAACGACGAATCGGGTGACACCGCCCCGAGCTGCTCGGAGTTCAGGGGCAGCAGTCCCTGCAGTCGCTGCAGTCCGTAGACCAGCAGAAAACTCAGCCCGCTCAGCAGCACAATCGCCGAGGCATACTGCCGCCAGGTCATCTCCGACAGCGGATCAATTCCGGCCGCCCGGTAGATGCCTCGTTCCATTCCGCTGACCAGGCGTGGACGCCAGGCGTCGGAATAGACTCGGGCCATATACAGGCCCAGCGGCTTCACGCAGGCCGTGAGCACGGCGAGGTAAAGCCCGATCTGAAACAGTGCGTTCGCGGTCATGAAAACCTCTCCGGCGCAAGCAGGGCGACGGCCAGATAGGTCGCCAGGCAGGCGGCGACGATCAGTGAAATCAGGGTCGTCCAGTCCACGGTTAGTCCTCCGCTCGCAGACGGTCCACAAGGTGAATCAGTCCCAGCGAGGCGGCGAAGAATGCCACGCCGGCCAGCAGCCACACGTGATCCATGCATCACTCCCTCAGTTGAAGTTCACTGAGGGAATTGAAGCGGTTGTCGTGTCAAAAGGGGGACAAGAATGGCCCAGGCGGCATCAAGATTTTGTCAAGAACGCTGTCGTCGTTCGGTTCGCACTGTCGGGAGGAATGGCTATCGACCGTGAAAAGGCATGAGCAACACGATGCTTCGCGACCTTCAGCAATACGCCTCAATGAGGCCACGGTCATCGACCGTGGAACGGTCTCGACGGGATGATCAACCTCTTTCTAAGCGGTCAGGCTTCAATGAGGCCACGGTCATCGACCGTGGAACGGCTGGACCTGCGCCAACTCCCGGTCCCGGCGGAACTGCTTCAATGAGGCCACGGTCATCGACCGTGGAACGGTGAGAAGGTTCTGCTGTTCGCGTCGCAGCCGCTGCCGCTTCAATGAGGCCACGGTCATCGACCGTGGAACGGCTTTCAAAACGCGACCTCTCGACCGTGCTGCGGAGGCTCGCTTCAATGAGGCCACGGTCATCGACCGTGGAACGGGAAGATAAATTTGAGACGATTGTAAAAGAAATAGAAGCTTCAATGAGGCCACGGTCATCGACCGTGGAACGGCTGGAGAGAAAGATGGAGTGGGGAGTCTGGGAGTTGCTTCAATGAGGCCACGGTCATCGACCGTGGAACGGCTCGGTACGCAGATGACGAACTACGACGGGAAAGAGCTTCAATGAGGCCACGGTCATCGACCGTGGAACGGACGACGCTTGGCAGGACCAGGTGAACGCTGAAGCAGCTTCAATGAGGCCACGGTCATCGACCGTGGAACGGTTTAGACGTTTTCGTGGACTTCTTCAGGTAGCGGTTGCTTCAATGAGGCCACGGTCATCGACCGTGGAACGGCAAAATAGGATTCCCCAGAGGAGGTCATAGGGATGGCTTCAATGAGGCCACGGTCATCGACCGTGGAACGGGAGAGCACATCTGGGACCTACAGGAATACCGTCTACGCTTCAATGAGGCCACGGTCATCGACCGTGGAACGGAAAGACGATGTCGCAGTCCGTTGCCGCTCAATATCGGCTTCAATGAGGCCACGGTCATCGACCGTGGAACGGAACGGGATGGCAGCCAAGAAGAAGCCAACGGATACGCTTCAATGAGGCCACGGTCATCGACCGTGGAACGGCAACCATTTCCGATTTAACTAGTCGCCGCAATTCGTGCTTCAATGAGGCCACGGTCATCGACCGTGGAACGGGTGGCGGCCATCAAGGCGCTCGCCGAGCGGTATGTCGGGCTTCAATGAGGCCACGGTCATCGACCGTGGAACGGCTGACTGTGATCGTCGGCACCTGGAAGGTCTCGGGGTTGCTTCAATGAGGCCACGGTCATCGACCGTGGAACGGAAGGGCTCGACGGAGCCAACCGGAAGCGGATCCACCAGCTTCAATGAGGCCACGGTCATCGACCGTGGAACGGTTGGCGAGGGATACGATGACGAACCCGACGAAGCAGCTTCAATGAGGCCACGGTCATCGACCGTGGAACGGAGCGAAGGCTTGGACTAATCGACCACGCCCAGAGGGCGTGGGTTTAGGAAGGCCCCTCCAAAGGGGCC
>VFQQ010002375.1_pt1 | contig 21467 bp, 37 predicted proteins | sample 3512341 | NCBI WGS metagenome assembly VFQQ01 (sample SAMN10412373, study PRJNA504923) | tailings metagenome | isolation source: Relicate 2 Philex TSF1 revegetated site | place: Philippines: Tuba, Benguet | collected 2017-08-29 | reverse complement strand
CAGCAACCCCAGCCCCAGCCGCAGCAGCGCACCTTGGGCACCCCCGGCTGCACGCTGTACACATGCAGGGCGGTCACCACCTCCAGCTTCGCCTTTGCATCCTCGATCTGATTGGGTGGGGTTGTTGCACAAACGAGAATGGCGAGAAATGATTCTCTATGTGATTCGATTTGCGCCGTCACCACCCCCAGCTTCGTCTTTGCATCCTCGATCTGATTGGATTGAGTGGTGGCAGGAAGGCAACTAGGCAGCCACTCTGCAAGCCAGCCCGCTCGGCAATCCGGCTCACAGCACTTGTACACAGCATGAAAACAATCGCCTGCAGTGCTAGACGTCACACATCACACCCAGCTCAACGTCACAACTGTGACTGATTTATCACAAAGCACGTGAAGCAAATTTGGACAAAATTAGCCGCACCTGCTGCCCCTCCACCAGGCGCACCACGTGCCGCGCCTCGCCGCCGTCCCCCCCCGCCGCCCAGCCGCTGAGCAGGAAGGTGGCCTTCACCTTCTGCGGCGTGCACAGAAGGATGGTTAACAGCATGACAAATAGCAGGAAGGGGGGATGTGTGCTCAAAGAAAGGAACAGGGCGAGCGGCAGCAGCGATGGGTGGCGGAGCGGCCGGCCTGCTGCCCAGCTCTGCGCTTCCGCACCTGGCCGTGCTTGGTGAGGAACTGGAACAGGATGCGCTTGGCGGTGTCGTACGGCACGTTAAAGCGGCGGCCCAGCCACTTGTACGTCACCACCTGAGGCAGCAGGAGAAAAACAGCAGGGAAAGCAGCTCGAGGGCTGAAAGAGGCGGCAGCGGCGGCGGGTGGGGCGCGAGCAGCGCCGGCGCCTCGGCGCGATCCTGCAGCTAGATCAAAGGATGCCCGTCCGATCGGAATAGACAGCAGCGCCTCTGAGGACCCAGCTCCTGCCAAAGCGGCTGCCCGCCCTCTGCGCGCCTGCAGCTGGTCGCTGACGATGTCCTCCAGCTCCGACAAGATGCCCGAGACGGTGGCGGCCGTCATGGCGGCGACAAACGCCCCGCAGCTGTCGGCGGCGGAAGGGGCGGGCTGTGCAGCGGGCGCGCCGGTCTGCAGACGCCTTCAAGCTGCTATGTAGCGCGATCTCAAAGCGGGACGGCGCTCAAAGGCGGCCGACGGCGCCCCACACTCAAATGCAAGAGGCGTTCGGAGCGCGCTGCTGCGCTAGCGGGCGGCCGCCGCACGGACTGGTCATGCTGCTGGTTGTCCAGTCAGGTACATGCCTCTGAAGCATTTCTACATCAAATGGTAATAAGCGAGTCTTCCCAACAGTGAATTCCAGCGTTCTACAGCATTAAGATCTCGCGCCTCCCGTTCTCCTCCCTTGCCCCGGACAGACAGCTGCAGCACCAGCACTGCGGACCGCATGCAGCTGCCCAGCTGCCAAACTGCCAGCTGCTTTCTCATCTGGCCTAGTGTTACAAGCTAGTGTACAAAAGCGCAACAGCCTAAGGTAAGCAGTCCGAGGCAGCACGGGGGGCGGCAGCGTAGCAGCAGAGCAGGCAGCATGGGGGCAGAATGGCATGTTGCCACCGTGAAAGAATCATGCCGCTTGGGCGGCCAATGAAGTACCCCCTGCCGGCTCCGCTGCGCTGCAGCAGACGTGCAAAGAACCAGGTAGCAAACAGAGGAGCTGCACCGGAGCAGCGGCTACCGCCGGTCTGTGGTGCCGCGCGGCCGCTTTCCAGAGAACAGGTGCTTGGGCTTGAGGTCGGGGATGTGCCTGCAGGGGCGGCAGAGGGGCCGAGATAACAGCAAGGTTGATGGCTGCAGAGCATGCAAGCGTCAGCTTGGGTGGGCAATGCGGGGGTGAACCCCCAAACAAGCTGTCGATCAGCCAGGCCGCGTGAACTGTCCGTATGCGAAAAGACAGGCACCCCTGCCCTGCCCCGCACCTGTCGGCCTCGCCCTTCTTCGCCGCGCGCCCCAGCTTCCACTGCGCCTTGTCTGCAGCGGGGGCAACAGGGCGGCGCGGAGCCAGTGAGTGGACTGGCGGACCAGGGTAGCAGCGCTGCAGAGGCGGGCGATGACGGGAGGCAGGCAGGCAGGCCAGGCAAGGGCGGCGCCGCAACGCTGTCAACATGCACACACTTGCAGCAGCGCGAGCTGCACAGAACGCCCACGCACCCGCCATCTTGATGGCCTTGTTGCGCTGCACCGCATCCTTCAGGCCCTTGGTCTGCTCGGGGGCCGCCAGCGACAGCGCGCGCCCGCGAGACATCGAGCTGCAAAGGAGGAACAATGGGCAGGGGTTGAGGTGTGAGTGGCTGTGAATTGAGAGGTTTGGGGCTGCCGGAAGCTGGAGGCTGTGCATCTGCTTCTCAAGGCTGCTCCTCCGCAACCCTGCCCCCATTTCCTAACCCACATCAACCCAACAGCCCAAGCCACCCACCGGCTCTTGCTGCTGTGCACCCGCTTCTGCGGCTGCTCCTCCGCCGCCATGTCGGCGTCCGCCGCCTCGCTGCGCCCGCGCTTGCGCACCAGGGAGCGGCCGCGCCGCGACTGGCTGCGCGCTGCACGCTCCGCTGCCGCGCCTGCAGAGAGAGGTGCACAAAACGCGGAATGCCGTGGGCCAGGGTGCAAGGGAGGGCATCAATGGCAGGCTGCTGCCTGCACGCCGCATGCTCGGTGGTGAGGCTTGGTGCAAGCAGGTGATGCAAGCCTCTTGCGGCAGAGCAGGCAAGGGGCACAGCCAAACAACAGGGAAGAACGGAGCTCCTGAACGATTCCGCCAGATGCTAGCGCCCAACCACAACCCAAATGGACCAGAAAGGACTCAAAAAGCTCACTTGCATCCAGGCCCAGCGCCCCCAGCTCGCGAGTCATGCGCTCCTTGGTGCGCGACCGCTCCGCGTCCACAGCGCGCGGCATCGGCGCCGCGTTGTTGCCCGCCGCCTTCTTGCGCCGGTGCTCTGCGAATGGCGAGCGAGGGCAGGAGGCATGGTTTGCCTGGAATGTGCACAAAGGGCTACAGGCCGCACACTTGCTCGCCAGGCTGGCGGCACACATGGCTCACATTCTTCAATACCCACTGCAGGTGCTGCCTGCCCACGGCTGCATCAATCCTCACACACGATCGAGCAGGGGCAACATCACAACCGACCAGAGCAATGCACCCACCCGCCACAATCTTCTTCTTCTTCTCCCGGATCTGCTGCAGCGTGGCGCGCTCCTCGGGGGCCAGCTCGTCCTCCTCCATGCCGTCGCCAATCTGTGGAGAAGCAATGAAGGGGATGTGCAACCAACGTGACAGCATGCCACGTGCCCCCTTTTCCTGCTCAGCGTGAGCCACCCAGCAGCAGCAGAAGCAGCAGCGTGACTCAGACGCAGACATGACTGCGCAGGACACAGGTGCATAAGGTTGGTGCATTGGGGCCTTTGCTGACAAAGAAAGCTCACCACCTCGGAGTGCGCAGCAGCGGCGGCCTCATCCTCCCGCTCCTTGAGCTGCCCACCACCGCAACAGACCGCAAGAAACAATTCGTTACACCACTCACCACCTCGGCGTGCGCAGCGGCGGCGGCCTCCTCCTCCCGCTCCTCGAGCTGCCCACCACCGCAACAGACCGCAAGAAACAATTCGTTACACCACTCACCACCTCAGCGTGCGCAGCGGCGGCGGCCTCCTCCTCCCGCTCCAGCCACCCAAGCCACACACACAGTATGTTATAAGCGAGTTTTGTGACACAACTTTGGCTCACCACCTCGGCGTGCGCGGCGGCGGCCGCCTCCTCCTCCCGCTCCAGCGCCTCGAGCCGCGCATCGATGTCGGGATCCACAAAGTCCAGGATCTGCGAAATGAGAAAGGAAAGAAACAATCGTTGGATGGTAAGCTGCAGACGGTGTGCAGCGGGTTGTGCAGCGAATGGGGAGGCCGGGCATTTGATGTCGGGGTCCACAAAGTCCAGGATCTGCAGGACATTTGACAAACTAGCCTGATGAGAAACTAGAGCGCATGCAGTCGTCCGAATGCCGCACTGGCCGAATGCCGCACTGCGCCCATACCAAGCGCTCCCAGAGCCAACAGTAATCCACAAGGCCAAGAAAAATCGGCCGCTCACGTTCTTGCCGTTCATGATTTCGGGCATGATGTCGTAGCGCCAGGCGGGGTCCTTGAGGTCGTACAGCTTGCGCACGTCGCTGTTGTACACGCCCGCCCCGCCCTGCTCCTCCTGTAGCGAGTAGCAGGATCAGAGGGGGATTAGGGTTAGCTTGAAGGAGGGATGTGAGCATTGCTGTTGTACACGCCCGCGCCGCCCTGCTCCTCCTGCAAAGCAGAAGTGATCGAGGGGAAACGGCGCATGCACGGTTCGTGGCAGCTTGCAAGCATCGCTGTTGTGCATAACCGCGCTGCCCCTACCCCTTTCTGCCCCAACCAGCCGTCTTCGATCACTAATCAAACGTGCCTGCAGGTCCTTCTCCGTCTTGCGCTTGTCGCCCGCCTCACGCGCTGCACGCTTTGCTGCCACGCCCGGAGGGATGACGGGCGGTCGCGACACATTGTCCCGAGTCTTGGGCTGCAGAGGGGGAGGGGCGGCAGGAGGGGAGGCAGTGAGCGGCAGGGAGGGGCTGACCATGTGTCACCGCTTGTGCCTGGATGCACCCCAACTGCCTGCCACGAGACCTACACAGTACAAGTGCTGGAACCATTGCACATCCCTTCACACACCTGTGCCACGTGGATGCGGTTGACCACATCGCTCACACGCTTGCCCTGCAAGGAGCGAGAATTGAGGTTGGGCAGCCGCGAGGGGACAATGCAGCAGGTCAAATACGCAGGCAGGCAGGCTAGCACGTGCCCTGCACACCACAGCGCATGACCGCCCCCTCGCCTTCAGCTATGCCTGCCCGCAGCACAGCGACAGGCAGCCAGGGCGCAGGCCCCTGACCACCGCAGCGTCTGGGCATGCCAAACACCAAAATGAACGTGCAGCGTCTCCAGCCAGCTTGTTGAGCCATTCATCGCACCTTGAGCTTCACCTCCTCACGGCTGGCAACTGAGCAACTGGCAACTGAGCAACCAAAAAAGCCTCAATGGGGCATGAAACGAAAGAGCAACACCATTTGTCGCACCTTGAGCTTCACCTCCACGCGGCTCGACAGCAGTCGGTCGCAGGCCACCTGCTTGACGTGGGAGATGCCGTCCTCGGTGAGGGTCGACATCGTCACCTGCAATTTGATCAGATCGATTTGGCAGGTGAGAAGCATCTTGTCTTGCAAAAGGGCGCAGCAGTGTGCTTGGAATGTGACAGCAGCATGCGCACCAAAGCTGTCTCAGCATTGTCGCGCAGCAGGCACAGCAGTGCAGCAAACATGCCAGCACACGCACCAGTGTGGTCTCGGCATCATTGGGCCCCAGCAGAGCGCCGCCGCTGGAGATCTTGCGCGCCTCGGCCGCCATCTCGTCAACCAGTGCCCGGTCCTCGGCTGCAAATAGGGCGGCAAGACATCATGGGTGGGGACAGCTGCTGGATGTTCCAGGATAAAGAGTGAATCGACACCACAACTCGAGGCTGAATAGCACAACTCGAGGCATGCTTTTGAAGACAGCAGAGCCACCCTCCCAGGGAAGACGCACCCGACAGCTGCTCCAGCTGCACCACATCCGTCTTGTTGGCCACGATCAGCACGGGCTTGTTGGCGAACAGCGGCTTGATGGAGTGGAACAGCGTGGCCTGCAGTTGATGGGTTGCAGCAGAGACCACTCAGCATTGCAATGCAACCCAGCGGCTTGATGGAGTGGAGCAGCGTGGCATGCAGTAGGGGATTGACATGAGACAGCTCAACATAGTTCAGTGAGCGTGCTTGGCGGTCAGTCGGGGAGTCCGAAACCGCTAAGGTGAGCGCTTGGCACAGCAGGGGGCGTTTAAGCTGCCACACAGCCCTCTGTGGTCGGCTCTGTAGGCTCTCATCCGACCGTTCCCTTCAGCCCACCTGCTGCTTGATGGTGAAGCCGCACTGCTCCGAGATGTCGATGACGTACAGCACCGCGGCGCGCAGGTGGGCCAGCGCAGTGATGGACTGCGGGAGAGCAGTGGAGAGGAGCGATAAAGCTGGTGATGCATCAGCAGGGCAAAAACGGCAGCAATGTGCGCAGTAGAAAGCAAGGGAGCTTATGAGCAGGCCTAGGGCGTTGCACGATGCACGCCACAGTCGACCAGCAGTTTTGCATCAAAGGTCCAAACCCCACAACCACATGCACATGAAACCCCAGTCCCCCAGCAATGTACCCACCTGCATCTCAATCGTGCTGCCACCGCAACCGGCACCGGCGATGTCATGTCAGAGACAAACAGCTGCCAAGCAAGTCTGGCCCACCCACCCACCTGCATCTCAATCGTGTTGCGCTCCTCCAGCGGCCGGTCCAGGATGCCGGGGGTGTCGATGACCTGGGGCAGCAAGGGAGGGCACACGCGACGAAACGAATAAGCACACAAGCTGCCCATGCCGGTGTCCATGCCCACTTCCCCCATGGCCCATCGCAGGCCGTTGGCCAAACAGAGCAAGGCTCGAGCTGCGTCGAATGAGCCATGCAAAGCATTGCCCACCTGCCAGCGCAGGCATTTGTAGTTGGTCTGCCCCACGCACAGCCCAGCTAGCAATAGCTAGCTGTAACAGCTGCAAATGCAACGCTCACCTGCCAGCGCAGGCACTTGTAGTCGGTCTGCCACACTCGCTGTTTTATCAACCGCAGCCTCTGAATCATGCACAATAACTAGAAAGCTAAGAACATGCCACACACCTGCCAGCGCAGGTACTTGTAGTCGGTGTGCCCGACATACAGCGACTTGGTGGTGAAAGCGTAGGGCTGCACCTCCACGTCCGCCCGCGTGACTGTGAGAGGGCGAGGGACAGGGAAAAAAGTTCAGCTCGCAGCAAGGTGAGCGACAATGTACGGCTGCACCTCCACATCTGCGCACGCCACTGCAGGGCGCGATGTGCGAAAGAGCAGATTCAGAGAACTATGAGCAGCAGCTTTGCGGTTGGCAGTGAGGAAGAGGGAAGGGAGCCATGCCAGGTAAGCGCCTCAGCTGTGCCCTCGTCCTCGCCCTCGGGCGAGAGCTCAGATCTGCTCACCCTTGTTCATGAAGGACGACTTGCCCACGTTGGGGTAGCCACACACCAGCAGCGTGCGCGTGTTGGGGTCGATCGACGGCAGGCGGCTCATGTGCTGCCGCACCTGCAGGCGGCACATTGGTGGGGGCAAGAAGTGGTCAGAGCTCGGTGCAGTGAGGCGGGCCAGCTGCAACCGCCTGCCAACGAGCAGCAGGAGCAGAGCGCACAGCAAAACAAGCGCAGCAGCAGCAACAACATTGCAACCTAACAGCCCAGCCACAGCCACCGCCAATCAGCGTGCTGCTGCAGCCAGAGCACGACATTATCATCAACAGCAGCAGCAGCATCAAACGCGCCTGCTCCAGGTAGGCGAGCGACGGCCCCTGCTGCTTCATGAGCGTGCACACAGGCAAGATGGAACAGCCATAACAGCAGCAGCAGCAGCAGCTGGCGCGCCTGCTCCAGGTAGGCCAGCGACGGCCCCTGGCGCTTCATGAGCGTGCACATGTGCAAGATGCAACAACGGCAATAACAGCATCAAACGCGCCTGCTCCAGGTAGGCGAGTGAGGGGCCCTGCCGCTTCATGAGCGTGCACATGCGGCCCAGCGCGGCGCGCTTGAGCTGCTTGCAGCGGTAGAGCGAGTCGCCGTACTTGAGCAGGCGCACATAGTCCTGCATTGACAGATTAGAAATTGGAGCACGGTAAGAAACTTTGCAAGGAACCATTTGCAGCAGTAGAGCGAGTCGCCGTACTTGAGCAGGCGCATATAGTCCTGCACGAACCACAAATGAAACAGAGTGGCACGTATGTAAAAATTTGCAGCAAGGAAGCGGCGAGTTTTTTTTCGCCGTACTTGAGCAGGCGCACATAGTCCTGTTGATTGGGGAAGTTGAGGACCAGTATAGCATGTATGAGCTTCCAGCGGGCGCGCAGCTGCTTGCAGCGGCAGGGCGAGTTGGCAGAAGGCAGTGCACTCAGCGGCGCAGCACAGCCACAGCACGCGCAGCACACACCAGCATGCACAGCAGCAAAGCACAGCAGCGCGCAGTGTGCACATGCTCAACAGCACACACCTGGCAGATGCGGTCGATCAGGTTGCGGCACATGTTGATCTGGCCCAGCGCCAGCTTGTAGTGGTCCTGTTGGGGGGAGTGCAAAGAAACCAGGTGGTTAAGCTGACTGCAATCGGCTTGCTAGGCACTGTGAAATGTCGTGCAGCGCGCTGAACGCAATGCATGGAGCAGGTGTGTATCAATAAGCAGCAGCACTGTCGCACCTTGTCGTACAGCACGTTCATGAGGTCGGCGTAGAAGGGGTGCACGTCATCCACCTGCGGCAACGAAACAGGCAAGTTGGCAACCAAATCGGCCGACTTGCCGTCTGGCAACCACACCACAGCGGCGCAGGGCTGGCAGTCCAAATGCAGCAGCAGCCAGCTGCCAGGTTGCAGGGCAATTTTCCATCCTTCCATTCCGCCCTCGCCTTGGGGAAGTCATCCAGGATCTGGGTCAGCTTGTCGTGCCAGTTCTGCTGCGTGAACTTGACCTTGCGCATGTAAAACTGGCGGATGCGCTGGATGGCCCAGCCTGCGGAGCAGAAGGAAGGCAGGCACAGCACGCTCAGCAGGTCTGCGCATCTCACAGCACAAGCCGCAACTGCATTTTGCTTGGGCATGCACAGTTGGATGCCGCAGCCTGCGCCCACCCACACGGCCGCCCTGCCGCTTGCAACGCAAGCCCCCACGACTGCCACCTCAAAAGGCTGCGCACCATTGTGTACGACGGTGGGGGTGCCGCGCTGCGTCTTGGACAGCACGATGTCAATAAAGTCCTTGGCAGTCGGCACCGACTGCATGGACTTGAAGTTGTGCACCATGGCGCCCGCTGCTCCTCACTCGGGCTGCCGCCGTTCACACGCTCGCGCCGCTGCGGGCTGCAAGGAGGATCTGAGCTGCGGTTGGGACGGCTAGTTGCTGGCCGCCTCCGAGCGCTGCGTGAGAGCTGCCTTGCTTTCACACCACCTGCAGCACGTTGGCGGACAGGGGGTTAGCACCAGCCCCAGTTGACGGCGGCGGCAGCCGGGCGGGCAGCGGCGGCAGGCGGGTCTGGGGTGGCCTGGAGCGACGCCGACTTGCGGCATGCCTTCCAATCGAGGCGCTGTATCATGTGCAGGGTAGCACCGGTCGCCTGGTGGCCCCGCAGGCTGGCACGGCGCCTGCATGGTCGGCCACACGCACCTGGCGGCGGTATCGGCTGCTACCAGGATTCGTGTGCCTTCCCAGATGGGGTAGCAGCGGTCCGGAGGCTCCGTCGTCGCCTGGGCGGCGGTGCAGAAGAAGTGGCGGCGCGGGCGGGGGCCGGGAGGGTTGGGGCGGCAGGCTCACAAACTGGCTGTGGGCCGCCTGGAAAGAGGGCGAGGCGGCAGGGCGCGGCGCTGTCCTCGCAGATGCAATTTCGCGCCTCCAGCGTGGCCGCCGAGATGGAAGCTCAATTCCGCCGCATCCGAGCTTGCTGCCGTCGCACCAACCTGCTACAAATTACTGGGGCGTGTAAGCAGCGCTCGCAGCCGCTCGCGCTTCCCCACCCCCGCTTTCCGGGCCCCAGCCGCCCGTCCCGTCCATCAGCTCCATCCGGCCGGTTTCGGAGGTGCATCGAGCGAAGCAGCGCCAACAATGCAGGCCCTGGCGCTCTGCACAGCGCCCGCCCCGCTCAGAGCGGCGGCCTTCCGGCCCGCGGCACCCAGCGGCAGGACCCTGAGGCTCGCAGTAAGCGCTGGGCTGGATGGGAGCGGCGCCACGGCCGGCTTGGGGTGGTGGGCGGCGGCGGGCAGGCGGCAACCGCTGCCTGCACCACGCACCTCGCGAGCGCTGCCTGCAGCGTGTTTCCAATGTAGCTCATCTCCGCCCTTTTCATCATCTAAAACCTGCAGGTGTGCAGCCAGGGGCCTGGCGGCCCTAGCACGACGCCGCGCCCGCCGGGCACCCGCCCCCACAACAACGGCAGCGGCCGCCCTGCTCCTGGCGGCGGCCGCCCAGGCCAGGGCGGCGGCCGTCCCGGCGGCTACGGGCCCCGCCCTTCGGGCCCCCCCGGCGGCTCCGGGCCCCGCCCCTCCGGCCCCCCCGGCCAGCAGCAGCGCCGCCCCGGCGGCAACTTTGGCAGCAGCAGCGGGTCTGCGGGTCCCCCGCGGCAGGGGCCCGGTGGCGGCTACCGCGAGCGCGACGGGCAGTTCCAGCGTGGGGGGCAGCAAGGGCCGCGGGGCGGGCGGTTCCAGCGCGAACGCGACCCCGGCGTGACCATGAACGAGGCGATCCGGTGCGCAAGGCGGGGTTGCTTTGGGGAGGTGGTTGCCAGGCTGGGCAGCAGTGCTGGCACTGCTGACCTGCCGAGTTGCATGCAATGTCGACCTGTGCTGGTGGGTGCATGCACAAAAGCGCAAAGCGGACAGATAAAGGGCACCTCACATGGATGTGTCGCCTGCAGCACCCCCCATCTTGCTGGCTCCCGATGTTCCTCGTTCTGTGCAGGGCGCCCGAGGTGCGCATGATGCATTGTCATGCGACCATGCCTTGATCCTTACGACAGCACAAATTGGCATTTGATGTGCAGGGCGCCCGAGGTGCGCGTGCTGGCGGAGGACCGCAGCCCGCTGGGAGTGATGCCCACGCGCGAGGCGCTGGCCGAGGCGCGCTCGCTGGGCGTGGACATGATCCTGGTGCGTGCCGCGGTGAATTGCTGGTTGTAATGATGCTGGTCTGCGCGGAGGCCATTTGTGCTTTTGCCTGCATCTGCTCTCCATGGTGACGCGTTTGCATCGGGTCCCGACTGTTGCTACTGCATTGCGCAGCTGGTGCCGGCTTCAGACATGCCAGTGGACTGGTTGTTTGCTGCGTGTGCCGAGCACCGCCGCTGCTGCCGCTCTCTCTCTTGTCTGCAGGTGGTGCCGAACGCGGCTTTCCACCACACAACTCCCTACACAGCTGTGCTGACCGCCTCCCCTACCACCCTCGCTCCCATCCGCAGGTGGTGCCGGATGCTGCGCCCCCCGTGGTGCGGTTCATGGAGGTGTCCAAGTACCTGTACGAGCAGGTGCGCTGCGCACGCTGCGCTGTGCTGCGCTGTGCTGTGCTGCGCTGAGGTCTCAGGGTCCTGCGCAGCCTGGGGTTGTCGTGCTGGGCAGCAGCCGCTGCTTTGCCCACTGCTGCGCCGCCTGGGTGGGGCAGGGGGGAGCCACGTTCAGCTCAGCCGTGGGCATGCTGCCTGGCGTTCACGCTGCTGCCTGGCTTCACGCTGCCTCTGTTCCTGTGCTGCTTTCGTTCCGAGCAGATCAAGGCTGCCAAGGAGGCCAAGAAGAAGCAGCGCGAGGCTGTGTGAGTGCCGGGGCTGGGTGGGCTGCGTGCGAGATGAGGCTGTGCGTCGGCATGCCGGCCGCGGCGGCTGCCGCCGCTGTGAAAGGGTGGAAGCAGGAGGCGCAGGCAGCAGGCGCAGGTTTGTGGCGTCAGATCCCTGCCTTCATCCCATCATCCTCCCCTCCCCCTCCCACCCGCCGCAGCGTGGAGACCAAGGAGCACTGGCACCTTGCCATATGTACGCTGAAGCAATGGCATGCGCCTCTGCTGATTTATCTCCGTCCTTTGCTGCCCATCTGATGCTGTGCAGCGTGGAGACCAAGGAGCTCAAGCTGCGCCCTGCCACCGACGTGCACGACTACCAGGTGCGGCCGCTGTTGGAAAGCCTAAGCAACTGCATATGCATGTGCCTGGGCTGTGGGGCCCACTCTGCCCAAGGAGCGACTGTCGCCGTATACTTGGCGCTACGTCACAGTCTGTTTTGGGCTGCCGGTCCGGGTCAAGGCGGCACAGAGGTTCCTGAGCAAGTGCACCGCTGCAGCACATGCGCTGAGCAATTCTTCGCACCCTGCTCCCACTGTATTCCCCCACAGGTCAAGGTCAAGGCGGCGCAGAAGTTCCTGAGCAAGGGGCACCGCGTGAAGCTGACGCTGCAGTTCCGCGGCCGCGAGATGGAGTTCCAGCAGATCGGGCGCGAGATGTTCCAGGTGTGTGCGCTTTGATTGTCACGGCTCTGTCTTGTGAGGTGCGCTACGAGTGCCATGGCTCTGTCCTGTGAGCTGCGGTGGACCGATGTTGGTGCCGGCAAGACAGAGTTGCAGCAGCTATGGGGCGCGAGATGTTCCAGGTGCGGGCAGCCCGATGTCACCTAGAGTGCATCCAGGTGATGGGCGCACAGCGCACATTTGCCGCAGCGGGGCGGGCCGCTGATGGCTGATGCAGGCTCTCCCACTAGGGGCACACCCATGACCTCTCTGTCGCAACGTCACACCCTGCAGCGCTTTGTGGAGGACTGTGGCGAGGACGTGGCGATCGAGCAGGCGCCCGCGATGCAGGTGCGCCTACCTGGCCCTCTGCGCAAGCCCGCAGGGTGCATGCGGTGCCTGCTTTGCGATGTGGAAGATAGAATGCCTGCTGTGCCTGCTGTCGCATCTGGCAGCCCTGCGGCAGCGCCGGCTAGCGACTGCCGCCCGCGCCGCACTGCTGCTGCGGGGCGTCACCCCAGCCATCCACCTGCTAACGCGATCTACATGCCTGGCTGTGCTGCTGCTTTCTCTGTGGCGCAGGGCCGGCAGATGTCCATGGTGCTGGGTCCTGCCAAGAAGGAGATCTAGGCGGCAAGCACAGCATGCACAAAGCGGGCCGAGCATGCAGATGCTGCCCAATAGCGTGCCAGCAGCCTAGTGTTGCGGCAGCCCATGCACTATTCAGCGTTCCTGCGGCGCGTATTGGCAGCCGCACTGATTATGTGTTTAGCTTCTGCGAGCATACGTTTTGCCCCTGCTTTTCACCGCTCCACCCGGCAGCTACGCAATTCTTTGAGCCTGCAGCACTGTACTTGTAAATGTCTTCCGTAGCGGTAGGTGAGCGGGCAAGCAGTGCTGCCATGCATCAGCCTGCCAGCAGGCAATGCATGCTTGCGTCTGCTGTTGACTGGGATTGCATTTAGACACATGAATCAATCGCTCAATAAGCGATTGCTCATATCAGCACACTAACACCGAAGGCCGCTCATCGCCGCTCATTGCCCCAGCAGGCCACAGCATCAGCTGCACAAAGCGATCATTCGCTGATCCGTTCAGGCAGTGCTTATGCGCTTCTGGTGCGCTTCAAACGACTCCATGCCGCCCTCCCTGTCCAGCTGCGGCAAGGGCGCTCGGCCTGCAGCCTCTGCGGCTGAGCTTGCACGCCCGGCGGTCTTTATGCAAGCTGAAGATCCGCAGGCAAGTGCAACACCCCGCGATGGGGGATTACGGCGTGGAAGCAGTCACTTGGCTGCCGCCGCCGACCCCACGTGCACCGTCAACATTGCGTTTGCATCACGCCTGCCAACATTTGATGCAGGAAGACCTTTTCAAGGCTGTGCAGCTTCCCGACCGCCACAAATGCCTGGCCGGCATTTACGCAGCTCTGAGCGCGGGTGCAGGAGTGACAGCCAGGGACAGCAACGGCATGACAGCACTTCACCTCGCGGCCTGTTGTAACTCAAATGCAGAGGCCGTGGCAGCAGCCATTGCAGCTCTGGTGCACGACGGGGTAGACGTGGACACCTGCAGCAACGATGGGCCGCAGGCAACAGCACTGCACTGGGCGGCCCTGAACACCAATGGAGCAGCGGCGGCAGCAGCAGTGCGGGCGCTGGTAGCAGCCGGTGCAACGATGCACAAGGATGCCTATGGCCGAGAGCCGCTGCACTGGGTTGCCTACCAAAGCTGTGCTAAGGCAGTGCCAGCAGTGGTGCGGGCGCTCTGTGCAGCTGGCGGCAATGTGAATGCACGAGAGCGGGGCCACTACACACCACTTGTGAGCCGCACTTCTGTGTATGTATGGCGTTTGCAGGGCTGGAGGGTCCGTACATACTGACTGCTGCTGCGCCTAATGTGCCAAAGTATTGACTTGTGCAGATGTTTCTCTCAAGCCTTTACCAATAACCAAGACATGCTCCTGCCCTACCTCCCGCCCCGCAGCACCTGGTAGCCGCAGCCAGCAGTGCAGCGGTGGCAGCAGCAGCTGTTCCAGCGCTGGTGGCAGCTGGTGGCGCTGTTTGCTATAAAGACACGGCTGGCGACCAGCCCCTTCACCTTGCCATTTGGTTCAACAAACACAGCCAAACGGCTGCTGCAGCCGCAGCAGCGCTCATCGCAGCTGGTGCCGATCCGCATGCACCGAATGGTGAAGGCAAGCTGCCTATAGCCCTTGCTCTGGCGCGAAAGGATGCAATAAAGTGCGCTGGGCTGCTACGGGTGCTGCTGGGCAAGGCTGCTGGCCAGGCAGCTGATGGTGCTGGCCCCAAAAGCGGCAGCGGCGTGCAGCAAGTGCTGCAGCTGGCGGCAGCGGCCGTGGGCCAGCTGACAATAGACGAACGCCCAGCAAAGCCCGCCCAGCCGGCAGCCCAAGAATGCCCTGTGTGTTTGCAGCCCGGCGCCTGCATGACCGGCCCATGCGGCCACCTAGTGTGCGAGGGCTGTGCGGCAAAGGCCCAGGTGCGGCATCGCCGGAAGGGCAGCCAGCACACAAGTGCTGCCTGTGAACTGCGCAGTCCCATGCCTGCGTGCATGTTCATGACAAATCTATGCAGCGCTGTGCAAGTTGCTGCATGCAGGCAGGCTGAGCCACTCACTGAGGTGGTACCTGTCCTGTTGTGGCCTGCTCCCCCACCCCTTTTTGCAGGTGCGCACCCAGTGCCCCGTGTGCCGCAAGAAGCGCCGCTCGCTGTTCAAGGTCTTCCTGTAGCGGGCAGGCGCAGCGCCCCTGCTTGACCAGCTTATCAGCAGGTGCTGTGCAGCCAGCGTGACTGCTGCAGTAGCAAACACATTAAGCTGGGTTACCAAATCCCAGCCCATTGTTTATGCCCCTTTGAGCTCAAACTGTCGATGCCCCCAGCTTGTCACCCCACTGCTTGGGTGTCTCTGGCGGCTGCATGCCCCTGTGATGCAGCTGCTACTGCTTTGCTAGTTCTGTGTGTTGCTGCCCTTGTCGTATTATCGCTCCTCTGATTCGCCATTGCTGCTTTTGAAACTGTGACGCCTTGGCTTTGGCTACAGGCAGAGGCCAGCAGATTTGCTACATGCCAGGTCAGCAGTTAGGCTCGTGTTCGTTCTTCAAATGAACCAAGCAAGGCATCTGCGCCGTCGGTCCCGCTGCCGGTGTGTGCTGCTGCCTGCCCCTGCGCCATTGGGTCTGCGCTGCTGTGCCCGCTGTGCGGCAGGCCGGCCTGGGCATACAAAGCGGTGCCCGCCACCAGCAGCCCAAAACCCAGCGCCTGCAGCCAGCTGGCTTGCGTCCACGGCTCGCCAAACCTGCGGGAGGGCAGGGGGCGGGTTGCTGTGGTGTTCATACTGCGACGTGCCCTGCTGTCCCGTCAGATGTTGTACATTGCTGTGATTGACGCAGTGTTGTTGCAGCACAACCTGCGCCATGACGCTTTCAAAGGCAAAATTGCACGTACCTGCGGTCTTCGCCGTCCAGCGTGTACCAGATCAGCAGGTCCAGGGCCCAGACCGACAGCATGCGCAGGCTCTCCAGCATGGCTCGGTACACGGCGCCCACGCTGCCCGTCATCAGCATGCCTGCACACGGTATGCCATCATGCAAAGCACTGTTAGTGTCCCTGTGGTGGCGGCATGGGCGGCGCACTGCACTCACGGTGCCCGTCATCAGCATGCCTGCAAATCGGAATGGCAGCCAGCCAGTGGCACCACAGCGGCAGTTGCAGGTGCAAGCCAACCAGCCCTCCTACAGCCACAGCTCTTACCTGACAAGTTGAAAGCGCCCGCCACCGCAACGTATGACAGGGCAACTGCCCGCAGCTGCCCGCTGTGCCTCAGCATGTACAGCGTGTCCCAGCTGTCCTCATGCAGGCCCTGCACAGCAGGCACAGCAAGCGCAGCGGGCGCCAGTCAGCACAGCTTGGCGGTCATACTGCTGAGAGATCTCACGAGTCTCGAGTCAGGAGGGAGGCTGTGGCAAGGTATGCCTGCAGGGCGGCTCAAAAGCAAGCACATCAGGCACAGCAGGCACAGCAGGCACAGCAAGCCCAGCAGGCACCACCCGCCCACCTTGCCGTCCGATCCCGGCAGGCGCTGCGCCAGCGGCAGCACGACCGCCAGCATGGTCGCCACGCCCAGCACGCCCTCTACGCCCACCACCGTCAGTGGATGCAGGTGCAGGTTTGAGAGGTAATGATCCTCTACCACAATCTGGGCGGCGTGCAGCGCCTCTGACAGCTGCGGCACCGATGCGGGTGGGTGGGAGCGAGCGAGGGAGGGGGCAGGGGGGCCGGGCAGGTAAGTCAGCAGGGGTGGCAGCGGTCCCAGCAGCGGCAACAATCAAGCTGTGGGGGCAGCAGGCGCTGGTTTGGCGCGGCTGCGCAAGGTGCCGGAGCCAGAGCGCACACAGCGTGCTCAGTGCCTAACCATGGATAGCGTGCACAGCTTGCACAGCGTGCACAGCGCACCACTGTGATGAGCATGCCAGCAAGCGCGTGGCGGCGGGAGACGTCTGAGGGTGCGACCTGCGGGTGCGCCAGCAGGCCGGCCACTCCCACAACAGAGATACCTGCAGGGCAGCGGCGGCAGGCAGCAGTCAGCAGGCGGGTGAATAGAGATGTCAGTGGATTTGTAAGATATGGGTAGGCACAAGCTTGCAAGATGAGACGATGATGTCAGTTGGCAGCATAAAAATCACACTCGCTCACCCGTTATCACAAGCGCCAGGCCGCCTGCATGCCGCACAGTCAGCCGCCGCCGCAGGAACACAACCGACAGCAGCGCTGTGAACACGATTTCCGAGCCGCGCAGCATTTGGTAGACTGAGACTGCGAGCCACATGAGGCCTGCAAGCAGAGGCGGTTAGCTGGCAAGTCAGCCTGGAGATAAGACAGTGCCACGTCAACCGGCCAGGGCAGGTTGCAAGACCTCGCCGGGCAGGACCAGACCTACAAAACAGCAGGCGCGCTGTGCACTCAGGCAGGGCTTCACAGAGCCCACAGCAGCAGCCCCACCCACCAATCTTGTGGGTAGCGGTACAGGCCACATCCAGAAGCGTGGGCACAACCAGCAGGCCGCACTGCCTCAGCCAGTCGGCAGCGGCAAGCTGCTGCTGCTGCTCGTGCTGCTGCTGCCCTGCTGGCGGCGCCGCCGGCGGCAGCAGCGGCTCATCCACTCTGCTGCCCCTCTGCGTGGCATTTGATGCAGGCAAGGCGGAGGCGCCACGCTGCTGCCGCTGGCGATCCTGCTCCCGCCACCGCTGCAGCCGCTCCTGGAGCCAGTCCATCAGGGCCATGAGGGGCAGGATGAGCGCCATTCCCAAAAACATGAAGAGAGTGTTGGCCAGCGGCTTGCGAAATGGCTTGGGGCGCCCATCTGCAAGCCTTGGGGCTCGCACACCGTACAGGCTCTTGCTGAGCAGCGTGGAGCCCGACCCTGCGGCACAGGGGCCGCCAGGTAGAACGTGAGTGAGGTGCGAAGGGGCACCCAGCCGACCGCACAGGCGCAGCAGCAGCAAGGAGGCGGCGAGAGCGGCGGCGGCGCACCGGTCGCGACCAGGGCAGCGCCGCCGAGCCTAAGCTTGCCGTCGCCATCGCTTGACATCACATGCTCCGGCACAGCTGGCTGCGGCAAGCTTGTTAGGGCCCGAGGGCAGGTGCCCCAGCGTGAGAGCTGAGGCAGGCCGCGACAGGGATCGTTGCAGAGTGTTATAGAGAGTCAATCAAGCAGAAGGCAGGGCGCGATGGCGCTTCGGGACGCTCTGCTGGAAGATGCCCCGGCGGCCCGCCGCCCAGCGCAGCAGGCAGCGGCAAGGCGGCAGGGTGAGGCACGGGCGACAATGCACAAAGGATGAGCATTGCTAGGGACAAAAGGAAGGTCCACGCAGGGATTTATGCATGTCAAAGCATGCACAGATCTGCAAGGGGGCCTATTCCCCAATCTGCTGCTGCACCCGAGCAGCGTGCATTCCCAAGCGGCAGGCTCCTCTGTTCAACCTTCAACGTGACTTTACAGCAGGCACAATGGACATTCTAAAGCAAAGACGCAGTACTGCTGCAACCAAACTGCAGGCATGCAAGCTGGAGCGCATGGCACAAGCAACAATCAAAGCAAGCTGTGGGAGTTGATGATTGCGGCTGGCGGAGCGCACGAGGAGCGGCAACATTGTGGAGCATCGCAAGCATGGACGAATGGGCATTGTAAACAGCGACCGCAAGTATTGCAAAACCCACGGTTCACTTGCAGCCGGCTCAGTCGTCCGCACAGCACGTTTGGTGCTGGCGTAAGGCCTTACCAATAAACGCCCGGAGCTGGGGCCGGTCCCGCAGAAGCCGCTGCACCCTGCGCCGATCCTCATCCGACAGGGGTGGCAGCCTCAGCATAGCCAGCCTAGGAAGCTGCTGCAGTGTAGCCACGCCACGCTTGCCCACTTGGAAAGTGGTGTATAGTGTGCTGCCCAGGCGCAGCTCGGTCAGGCTGGTCGCAGCCGCCAGGGCGGGCGGCACGCGGGAGAAGCCCACAACACTCAACGTCTCCAGGCCTGCAAGCAAGCGGGTGAAGATCAGAGGCAAGTGGGTCAAAGTATCAAGCAAGCAACACCCAGCACATGGCACAGAAATGTTTGCTGGGGCGACGCACGCTGTGGGAGCAGCGAAGCCAACCCGCCAGGCAGCAATCGCCACAGTCAGCCGCACTCACGAGGGTCGGGGAGCGGTGGCAGCCGGAACGAGGCCCAGTCCTCTGCAAACGTGCTGAGCACTTCTGCCCTGACCAGAGCGGGGTGGCTGAAGATGGCAGTAGGGAAGGCGCGCAGGCGGCTCTCAGGGTAGGGGTCGGTAGCCGAGCAGAACTTGAGCACGGCGAGCCGCGGCGCGCTGGCGAGCAGCTGCAGCACAACTCCATCCATGTTGACTTCACCACGGCAGTCGCACAGCTCCAGCTGGCGCAGCTGCGCCCACTGCTGCGCTGCCAGCATCACCGGCGGCGCATCAGGCAGCTGGAAGGAGCAGAGATTCAGGTTGAGTGCATCCAGCTGCTTGCCGCGCGGCACAAGTGCCGTCAACAGCGGATGCCCGCTGCGTGCACGAATCGGCCAGAAGCTGGCCACGCTTACGGACAGCGCGCCTTGCGCTGCATCCACAGTCGCTGCACCTTGTTCGGAGCTGCTGCTGGACGTGCACGTGAAGTCACCGCTTTGCATAAGCAAATCGCCAACCTGCGTGGTAAGATGGGGCAACAGCGGACGGCGCCAAGTGAGCCGGCAGGCGGGCGTCTGAGTATCGCATGTGCTGCATGGGCAGCAAGTAGCAACCGGTTGCCTGCACAGCATGCTGGGGTGGGAACAAACGAGCGGTTCCCCAGCCTCACCTTCAAGTTTTCGAACACCGTGGAGTGGAATGAGTAACGTTCCAGCGCTGGGAAGTCAGCAGGGACTGGCAGGAAGCCCCACAGTATCCTATACCCGCCACGGTCCTGCACAACCAGCTGCTGTAGCCGTGCAAGCCGTGTGAGCTGTTGCAGCAGCGGCAGCGGGCCGGCGCGCGACACAATCTGCAAATCTGTGAGGCTGGAGAGCTGCGGCAGGGCATCTGCTGTGGCCTGGGGCAGCCCGCGGACGTCCAAGTGCAGGCTGCGCAGCGGCAGCGCCGGTAGCACGCGCGCCAGGCCCACAATAGGGTCGGTTTCTTTGTGTCGTGCACCCTCACAGTTGAGCTGCAGGCTGGTCAGCTGCGTCAGGCGGCACAGCGCCTCCAGAGCGCTGGTGCTGGCTGGCAGCTGGTAAGCAAGGATGGACACATCCCTGACGGCCGCGGGCTGCAGCTGCCGCAAAGTGCTGCCGAGCCAGTGCGGCTCGCGCCGGCTACGGCTACCCAGCTGCACGTCTGCTGCAAAGCCTGCCACTTGGCGCAGCAGGTGGGCCACGGCTGCCTCCCAGGCCGCCCACCGCTCCTCCTCATCGGTGGGCAGGTCTGGTGCATCGATCTGCAGCCTGCGCCACAGGGCCGGTGTGGACAGCAGCACCGACTGCCAGCGCTTGCAGACGAGGAGCGCAGCGGGCCTGCAGCGGAGTTGTGGAGGGAGGAGGCGGGGTAAGCAACAGCGGCAAGCGGGCGAACGCTCAGCACCCCAAGCAAGCCGCGCCGGCGGCCTGCGCATGAAACTGCCGCACTCACAGCAGCTCCTTCAGGCCGGCCATCGCTAAGATGTGGCCCAGCAGCTGGTCAGGGAGGTCGTCCATGCTGCAGGGCAGGGCGGCCCTGAAGGGGTGTGAGCGACGACAGAACGGCGGCGTTGTGCACGAGCGGCGGTGCAGCCAGCGGGGCGATTCGGCGCTTCCGAGCGCACCTCGACACTGCTGGCGTTTCGGAGGCGGGTTGGTAAGTGCCAGCGGCCTGCATCCTCGCGGGTTTGCGGGCGACCGACACCGAGCGGCAAGGAAGAGGCTCGAACTAGCTTGCACGACTGTGAGCGATCAAGTGAAGTACCGATCAGCGTCTACCGAGACCACCAGGGCCAAGCGGAGTGGCGCCGCCGCGTGTGGCGTGGAGTGCCGTTGCCGCCGCCCAGCGTGGCACAACGAGCAGGCGGCCGGTGCTTGAGAGGCAATGCGCGTAAAAGCTGCATTTCCATTCAGCACTACGAGAGAGAGTGAGTCAAGCGTGTGCCGAGGTGTGCGTGAAATCATGAAAGCCTCACCATTCCATTAGGGATGCGCAGGACCCCGTGCATCACAGCGGCGGCATGGCACCACCTTCAATAATGGCAGTGTCAATCACCAGAGCACTCTTACAGCAGCAAAAAATACACGCGTGCAGTCGCAAGGGATGCGTAAGCAGCATGGGAGGAAGCATAAAGGGTGGAAGGTTGTAGAAGGCAGTGCTGGTGGGGATGGCAAAGGGCAATTGGTAAACAGCAACATAGGATGCGAGCTTAGAGCATACGGCGAAAATAGCAATGGTAACAACCTGCACAGGCACCTCACTTGCTGCCTGATCGGACTTGCATGCAGCAGGTTTACTGCCCGCCTGCCCCACCTATCTGCACCAGCAGCTGGGGCCTGTCTCGCCGCAGCTGCGCCACCCTGTGCTGATCCTCATCCGACAGCGGCGGCAGCGCCAGCCTGGCAAGTGTGGGCAGCTGCTGCAGCGCAACCAGGCCCTCCTCACCCAGCTGGAAAGTAAGTAGCTGAGCATTGCCCAGTCGCAGCTCGGTCAAGCTGGTCACAGCCGACAGGGCCGGCGGCAGGCGGGAGAAGCCCACAACACTCAGCAATTCCAGGCCTGCATGCCGGTGGGTGGGGAGATGAACGGCAAGTGGGCTTGAAC
>VFQQ010002374.1_pt1 | contig 21468 bp, 7 predicted proteins | sample 3512341 | NCBI WGS metagenome assembly VFQQ01 (sample SAMN10412373, study PRJNA504923) | tailings metagenome | isolation source: Relicate 2 Philex TSF1 revegetated site | place: Philippines: Tuba, Benguet | collected 2017-08-29 | reverse complement strand
CTGGGATTGGATTCTGACTGCTTGACTCTTCCGATACCGAAAAGAACATAATTGTGGTGAGACGACACCCAGGCAGAACGAAGATTCCCCTTGCTATCTTCGATGGTCGTCCTCGTAAACGTCATAGTTTCAAATTGCGCATCAATCGGGTCTGTCGTGTACTCGTGAGCGTATGCGCCAAACACATTAACAACAACCTTATTGTCAGTAGATCGACTTTGATCGACTTGAACTCCTAGTACCACATGTCCCATATCAGCGCCCCAGGGTCCTTGAGGGATGTTATGCCCCATGAATAAGACATCACCCTCTTCGATTTTGTCGAAGTCTGATCGATTGAAATCGACTTTATACGTGCGTCCTCCGATATACGCCCCTTGTGCCTCACTTCCAGTGATGAGCTCGCGACTGATTGAAGCATGCGAGGAGGGCCTGGCAAACCAATCAAACATACCTTTTCGAGATCGGTTTTGGAAGCCGGCCTTGCCGTAAGGATCTCCTGTAATATTGCGATAGGCGAAATAGACTATTTCATTACACACAGCCTGTGTTGGGACAACGCCGTGTTTAAACGAACTGCCAGGTTCAGTCGCCCAGGCTTTCGAAAGTAAACCACGAAGTTTATTAACAGCATAGACGAGTGCTCGTCTCTCACGCTTACCATCAGCGTCCACGTAATTCATTGGCGAATCGAAGAATGCTCGGTAGGCCGACCAACTGGGAGTCTCATTTTCAAGTGGATCCGGGCTCAACCACCGTCCTATTCTAGGGTCGTACATCCGTGCATCATAGTCCTGCTGGTTCCCCTCGCCCTTCACATCGTCGTCGTTTTCTTTGCCGTTGTAGCCGTAGCGATAGCCGGCGGTCGATGTCGAACGCTGGTCCATGATCATCCCAAAGGGGTAGTAGTCTGTCTGCTTTGCTACGGTTGCAAGATACACGTTTGCGCTTGGCTTTTCAACCTCGTCGGTAAGGACAACGCGGATGTTGCCGAGGTGGTCCTTGAGTTCGTAGTAGCGTTCGCCGGCTGTGCGTCGCTCGACGACGTCGATGGTGTCGACCCACGAGTTCGACCATTCGCGGTTGGGCTTGATCATTCCCAGCCGGTCTGAGCCGTAGAGAGGCACCTCGGTTTGGACGATGCCCCCTGTCCCAACCTTCTTGTAGATGGAGAGGACTTGGCCGTCGCCATCGCGGATGTACCATGTTGTGTGTTCGTGCGTGTTAGACGGCGTCCACGATCGCGCCCGTACGCGATTGCCCATGGCGTCGTATGTGTAGGCAATCTTGCGGGTGGTTGTTACGATAGAGTCAATCTTGTTACTCGGAGTCCAGAAGACGGCCGTAACGTTTGCTCCTTGATCGGCTGTAAGGTTGCCTACGTCGTCGTAGCTGTAGTTGTCTGTCGGCTGTGTTTCGAGGTCGTTGGGATGGGTAGCAGCCGTCGTATGTGCGTCGGTGATATGCCGCAATCGGTTCGATTTGTGAGGTGAGGTAGTGTATGTGTAGGTTAGGTTGTCGAACTGATTGCCGGCACCATCGTTGCGGCGTAGTTCAATGATGTTGCCGTTACCATCATATTTGTACTGCGTACCCCAATACGACCCTCCGGGTTGTGCCCAAGCAGTGCTGCCACGATCGTAATAAACGTCTGACCGGATGCGGTTTAGGATATCGTATTGATACCTTGCTCCTATCGAACTTGGAGGTGTTGTTCCGCTCGCCGTTGTACGGCTATTCCACGCCCACCCTGCGATATTGCCGTTGTAGAGGGGATATAGACGTAGCGGATCGTCGACGCTGCTATTGTTATGCGGAGAACCCGAGCCAGCTTCGTAGTCGTTATTATGGTAGTGCAACATCATCCCAAATGCGTCTCGAGCGAACGTGCGGTTCGTTCCGGTGGTTTCATCACCATCGTTGCCTGGGTCTTCGGTATGAGATAGACTAGGCAAATTGATGCCCTTTAGCCAGCCTGTAACTGTGTAGGCATAGTCAAGTCCCTGAACCGAGTCTTGGCCGAGTTCTATCCGGCGTAGGAGTCCGATCCTGTCATATACATAACGGGCATCTTCGTCCCATATCGTGCCGTCAAGCGATGACTTCGACGATACGACCTTTCCATCATGATCGTAGGTAAAGGAGCGCAACACTTGATCAAACCGGCCGCGCTGTTGTCGCACTCCGGCTACACGCCCTGAAATGAGGTCGTAATCGTACTGGATGAGAACACCATGACGTCCGTTCCCGTCGTCAAGGCCAGGCAGATCTTGGAGAATCCAATCAACATTACCGTGTTCATCATACGAAAATCGCGTAATCACGCGGTCATCAAGTGTTGCATCATCTCCATCTTCATCTGTAATCGTCTCGCTTACGCGATTAACGAGGTTTCGTTGAACGATCGTGGTTCCCCATGGGTTAGGTATGCTCGTACTAGCGTCCGAATACAACGACGTAGTTATCCAAGTACCACTTGTAGCGGAGGCGAGGCGTTCTCCAACCGACGACAATACGACATCCGGCGACGATGTCAATGTGCGCTGACCAACCTCGATAACTCTACCGAGTTCGTCATAATGCGAATACGAATACTTGTTCGTCTTAGCCTGCTCGGCATTTTGCGAAAACCGTAACATACCAAGATCATTGTACCAGAATTTCGTTACACCTCCATCGGGCGTCTCGCTTCTTACCAATTGGCCAACGGTGTTGTACGCATACTTCGTCACATAGTCGTGATCAGGACATGTAGTACGGTTCTGATTCGAAGCCAAGAAGTTCACACCCTCAGGCGGGACGGTTTTAACGAGGTTACCCGCTCTGTCATAGTAGTACAACGTATAATGTCCGATCTGTTCCTGACGCTTTGCAGTAAAAGCGTCCACAAGACTGTCGGGACTGAAGCAAGAGTTGTAGTACGAAATCTCGATGTTCCGGAGCATTGTGTCGAGGCAAGGGCCATTCAACTGCATCTCGAAACTCTCGATGACGCGCTGCATCTCCTCGACTGCGCACGTCGAGGGTTTGGAATAAGAGTTTACAGGAATGGTATCGGCTCGAACCCACCTAAAGCAGAGGTTGGCGCACTGAACTGTGCCGCACGGCGCACAAAGCCTCGTCGTATTACATGAGTCTTCGGCACTACGCTGCGGACAGGTAAAGTCGATGCAGGGAAACAGGATCTCCTGCTCACCTTCATAGTTCTCACCGTTGAATTCAGAGCCTTCGAAACGCAATTGCAACATGTTGCCTGCTCCTTGTGTGAACTTCATCACATTCTTGAGAAGACTAGGAAGGGTAGCTACATTGATCGACTTCGTGTTATTCTTTAGGTGAGGGCTTCGGTATAGGTATATGCACTCTGCCTTATTGAGAGGTGTTGTTGGCTTCTTGGGGTAGATGTACGTTGTCCAATATTTCGCACCATCCCGGTCTTCGTACGCTATTTCGACAAAAAGAACGAGCGGGGCGTCTTCGTCGAGGACAGCTGGTTCACCGCATGGCTGAATTGCTATGCGTTCGATTAGCCGGCTGGTACCCTTGGGCATCGAGTGCTCTAGGTGGATGAACTTCTGAGAGAAAGACTTAATGTTGATAAGCTGTTCGATGTCTGCCAAGGTCCTAGCTTGGCCTTTAATACACTCAAACTGCTGATCCTCCAAGCCCCAATAGCGTTCCGCTGACTTCGCCTGCTGCTGATCGACAAACTTTGGAGCGGCTATGTTGGCTTCGGTTACATCTCCGAGTACTACGGGCGGGCCAACAGTATAATTGGGACGATCGACCGTCGTGGCTTTGTACCAGTTGATGCTCTCATGATTGGTAGGCGGTGGGCGATACACCCAGCTGTCTTGGACGTTTATCTCTTCGCCATTGGGAATCGTTGTTGTATCTATAGACTTCGCATAGGTTGTGTACACATGGTCGTTTAGGATGTTCACTACCGGATGATAGTTATCCTCATTATAGAAGTTAGCGGTGTTGATCACGGGATTAACATAATCGACGTAGCACCCACCCTCTGTTTGCACGTAACGAAAGCCCTGTCGAGTGTCGCCCTTCTTGACAAGTACACTCATCGGATCATTAGGACTCTTCTGATTAGGTGGCACGGAACCCCACCAACCTGACGTTCTTGAGTCAGCGTCTGAAAGACAGTCTTGAATTTCAGGGTATTCCAGCGTCAGTGCATCAACAAGTTCGCGCACGCTCCATCGGGATACTTGAGTCGTCATGTTGCTCTCATAGCGGCGAAGCTCGTCATTGAGGTAGTCAACAATGAGATTCGCAACCGGTACATCGTGAGTTACGCGCGTCCACGAATAGTCTTCACCAGGCGCCGGGCAGTTCTCACCATCAGCAAACGTAACCCTAAAGGACTGCGACGTCATAGCCATGTGCCACCGCTGCATCTGGGCAGCACTCGGAGATGTGATCTCATCATTAACAATCACAACAGGTGTCAGATCACAGTCACGCCTACATTGCTCTGCTAGTGCAAGAGCGCCGCAGTAGACTTTGAATTGTGATACGGAGTCTGTAACACCCTCTACTGGCGTCGGGATTAGGTCTGGACGTCCTGCAATCTTATAACCAGCCTGTAAATACATCGCGTAGAGCGAACTAACATATTGGCCTTTGAATGACTCGCACCGACTCATGCAGTCGTTCTCAAGTTTCTGCAGTCTCGACTGTATTCCTTCTGCCGTTGCTGTTACCTTCTCATACCCAGCATCCTCGGCATACTCGTCGGCAAGATTGTCTATATCGGCGTAGTACAGCACCTGATAGAGCGACCTGAGGCTTCGATGTGCATTATCAACCAACTTGTTGTGTTCATCATCTTGGTTACATGCAAGGATGATAGCGTTGTTATTGCCGTCACGGATCATTGCATCGACTTGCTTTGTTGTCGTGTCAACTGATAACGGCGAAGGCAGAATCTTCCAAGCATTCAACACCCACGCTGCGTCGGTATATGACTCGGTAATCGCAGCGCTTTGACAGTACTTCGTTCCCGTACACTCCAGGAACGCATCCAACAGATTGTACGAGAGACGCCTTTGAAACTGTGGAGCATTGTTTACCGTCACGGTTCTAAACGCAAGTTGGCGGAACGTTAATACCACTCCAGACCAGCACTCGTACAGTTGCCGACAGTCATAGCCGTCGAGTTTCATATTTTCTATCAACTCATCAATCATGCCTCCGTTATCGTAAGGGGCACCGGCAGGTCCTATGTGATTGTCTCCGCCGTAGTTCCAGAAGAGTTTCCATAACGTTGCGCTGGTGAAATTACTGCCGCCATTGAGCAAGTTCTTTACCTCAGTATATTTGTTCGCTTCGCTTAGAAGGAGCCCTTCGTAGTCGATTGTTTCGTTCTCTTCACATCCCGTTGTGCAATTCACTACAGGGAACTCAATGGTGCAGCAACCAATGAGGGTATCCTCGTTTGTTCTCTCACTTCGTAGCTTCTTATAGCGTGCGAGCATCTGCTCGGCAAGCCGCTCGCGGTTAATGACTTCTAACGCATTAGTAGCCGTGCGTCGACGAAATTTCGTTAATGAGTCGATTGCCATGGCTGGGTCAAGCACATAGTGTGCTATAACATCCTCAACGAGTTCAGCATGTGTTTCGCGTTGCCCCTTAATCTCCTTGTCAATCTCACGTAACGGATCTGCTGTGGTTGGTTGCCGGGGGCGCAGCATTCTCTCCATAATGTACGTTCCTGTGGTGAGGGTAAAGCTAGAGGCCTGTTCCTGTTGCCATGAAGTTGTTGTACACTCACCACCGGAATAGACGTATGGCTCAGGATTGTAGAGATACGAAGAGGCTCCCAAGCGCTTTACTCGTATTGACACTTCATAGTCGCACGTTTTACAGATCTCGGGACATGCAAGTGCATAGTCGCCAAGTTTGATAGCATATTGAAACTCGTATACTGTGTCTTTTGGAACGGTAAGCGTGTAGGATTGATAGATAGAGTCCTTACCAATTCGCACTCCTCTTCTAAGGCTGTCGGTTATGTCAATAGTCTGTTCATTTCCGAACGGTAGATCGAGCATCGATGGCGTAACGGTGGATGAAGAAATTGCAGTTGCTAAAATCTTCCCGTCTTCGCGCTGGTATGCATATGACACAACACCGTTAGGGTCTTTGGTGATAATTTTTTGGACTGCCTTTGGCGAAGGGGCTTCGCAGCCGAAGATGGACACGAGTTCACGCTCGGTAGCAGTGCCATACGTAGTGGTTGTCGTTCTGTCTGAGGCGGCACCTAGTCTCAAAACGCTACCGGGTCCCGAAGCACGAGATTCCTTTGCATTAGGATCTGACGTCAGTAGCGTCCTAGAGAATGGATATCCATTGGCTTTGGGCACAAAGAGTCCATCGTGCTGTGTACCAGAATAGTATGCAGCGGGACCCTGGAGGACAGGTTCTGGATTGGCGAAGTTATCACCATCAAAGTGCTCGGCACGATAGGGAATACCAGTAGACTTCAGCGCAAACCCAGCTGCATACTCTAAAACGTCGTCATCACTCGTAAGAGACTTTGGCGCTGGGAGCAAATTCAGCAAGGGTCTTCCCTGAAAGTCAAGAATGGTACCTTGCACGATCACTTGATTTGTAGCCTGGCTGCGGCGCTGCGTCTGTACGGGCGATAGCGCCGTTGTTGCGTACGTTATACTCTCGGCAACACCGTTACCACCCTCACGATCTTCAACGAACACCCGATCATGACGCCAGTTTTTATCGGCATCAAACTGCTCGTAGTAGAACGACGACTTGTAGAGTGCTAACTCAACTCCTGTGCTTGTACCCGTTATTCCAGCATACGAGCCAATCGTTAGCCCACCAGGACCGTTATCAAACACATCGCCTTGGCTTGGTGACTGCGACCAGACTCCGTAGTTCGAATCATTGGCGATACCGCCTGCATAGAAATTACCTATGGGACGTACTCTCCATACATACCACCCCGTTCCTTCTGTCAGCGTCAACTTTGTCAGTAGCGTCTCGGTTGGCGACGGCGCATAAACATAGACATTCTGAGCACGACCCCAATCAACGTTAGTGCGACAGTACTCGAGGTCGGTTCGATAGTCTTCCTTGGTATTATAGAGGCGAAGAATCTGAACCTGATGCACAGGCATGTGCGGAACGCAGTTCTGGTAGTTCCATTCGAACACCACTTGGTTGCCCTGTTCGGGTCGTACCGCCCTAGGTAGGATACCGCCTGTTGGATCAGTATCGTTGAAATGGTATAACTGGTTGGTTGTTGACAATGGAAACGGATGCATCGAATAGTCTATGACAAGCGATATCTCCAGTCTAAGACTATCCTTTACGACCTGCGGAGTACCCGTTGAGAATGTCAGCGACGATACAACAAGCCCAACCTCTTCCAACACAAACAGATTGTCGTCCATGCATGTCCGTCCAGCAATCGCAGTAATATCGTGAATGATCGAACTACGCGACTGATCTAGGCCTGACGATTGACTATTCGAAATACTGAATGTGCCGGACGAAGGCAGCTTACCCTCTTGATACGGACCTGCTGAATATGATCGTACAGTGTAATCAACTTCAGCACTATAGTCCGCGCTATTACTCAATAGTCGGCTTGTTGTTCCGCCCGTTGACAACGTAACCTGCAGCAGAACCCTTCTACTGCAACGGTGTTGGGCATTACAAAGGTCCTCTGGCACATCTGCAGGGATGACGACGAGCTTAGTCGGGCTAGTTTCGATCTCTGCGCCGACCCATACCTCATAAGTCCGTTCTAATTGAGGGGGAACGAACTGTACGCGATCGTACTCCTTAACCTGCGAAAGAGCAGGATTCGCAGTCCCAAAGAGCAGGCAGAACAGTCCAACCGTAGTGTATAAGTACATATCGACACCTTCCTATTCGAAGCGAACGAGTCTGAAGCCTACATAGTGGTAAGCAGTAAAACGGTCTATATCGGTCTGAAACCATCTGACTAATGTACTGCCAACGGAGCCTACCGGCGTATTGCTACCGCCTTTGATTGACGCAACTCCATTTGATGAGGTAAAGTCAGGGTCTACTTTGTCTTCGCTTGTATAGGGTATAAATCCCCCTTCTGCGAGTTCCGCTGCATTGCCGTGCACGTCATACAAGCCCCAGGCGTTAGGGCGCAATTGTCCAACAGTCAGTGGCTCGGCACTCGGTGCACCCTGGAACGTCCCCCTGTACCATGCTACCTTGTCGACTTCCTTATAGTAGCTTTCAAGGTCCGAGCCTGGCGTAGGATCTGGAATACCAGACACAGCTGTTGTACTGCCAGCCGCAGCAGCATATTCCCATTCGGCATGCGTGGGCAGTCGATAGCCGTTTGCCGTGCGGTCGACTACGGTAGCACCAAACGGACCGCTATACACAGGACGCAGCCCATGCAACTCCGACAGACGGTTGCAGAAGGTGATTACTGAGTCGTACGGCATTTGCGTGACAGGATTGCCGGGGTTCTTCACTCTACTATTATTCACCGTCATGACACGTTCCCAGACGGCCTGTGTTACTTCAGTCTGTCCTATAAGGAATGGACGAGTAAGGGTTACTTTGTGTCTGGGTCGCGAGATCTCACCGCATCGGTAGTCTCCTTCATTGCATCCCATCATAAACGACCCCGGCGGAATACGAATTAGGTGAACTGAGTCATACGGAATTCTGTCTATTGCTTGCACGAAGTCCACATTCGCAATGTCAGCATCGGCAACTACGACGTTTCTTGATGCAGGAGTAAACGAGCTTCCTGCCCTAGACGGACGTACCTCATGGCTTCCGTTAGCTACCGAATCAAAGTGATATTGTGACGAGTCATTCGTAACCGTACTGCGCACACCATCGAGTGTTACCTCAACACCTACGCTCGCCACGTTCGGTGGCACCATCGTGATCTTGCCGGATATCCGATGTTTCGCTCCTGACGGCACCGTTGGCTCGGTTGTGCCACATCCAATCATGACAACTGCAAGTAAGGTAAGAAGTGTCTTCATCGTAGGTCAATCAGTTTGTAATGTGCAAATGCAGGGGTTAGTTTACCCTTCGAGTCAAAGACGATACGTACAGGGTCGATGCGGTTCGTTGATAGATCACTCGTCTCCTCAGATCGCTCCAGAGTCATTCGCTGAAGCTGCTTGTCGCCATTCGCGTTGAATGTGCGCTGAATTTCTACCAGCCTGCAAGATGACGAGTCAACGACAATACTCAATTGTTCCATTTGAAACTCGGCAGTCGAACTGCTCTTGGCAATTGGATTGGTAACATAGATGACTTCAGATGACGCGACTTGACATTTCACAACTTTACGATTCATAATCTCAGACACTAGGAGGGTCCATCGTGAAGATAACTCGGAAGACCGGGCTTGAACCTTTCGAATCAAGATGGTCTTGGAAGGATGGACAACTGAGACTAGAATGGTCTCATCAATGCCTAGAATGCTAGTACTGGATGTTGAATAGTAGTAACCTGGAGCCGATACAACTTTCACCGTATCGACAGTGGCAGGACCTGTGATGCCCTTCGTTTCAACGGTATACGAAATGATTTTTGGACTTGGACTATTTAGCCATTCTATGTGCCTCTCAAGGCAATGACGCATCCGCTCAAGGCATGACTTTTCATACGCTACCGCGGTCAAACTGGCGAATATGACTGCTGAGGCGAATACTGAAATCCTACGGACCACCTATACCTCCTCTCGAGAGCTTAAAACGATCAACCGTCTTTTTGTAACTCTTTATGAGGTCGGGTTGACAGTGAATAACACAGTCCGAGAACATGTTTGTGGGTGGTGGTGGCTCTAGGGGCGGTGGGCATGATTCGCAAGGCTTACTTGCGAAGACATTAACAAGTTTGTCCAAGGCAATGTCATTCGCTTCACCTTGCTGGCCGGTAGGCACACTAACCTGCCTGTGCAGTTTAACGTATTCATGAACTTCCGGCTCATAGAATGTGTACGCATTGTCGCACGTTCCAAGGAACGGGTATAACACATTGACGCAGCAATCGTTAGGGTCACAGGGCAACCAGCCAGTGGGGGCATCACTATGCGGAATAGAAGGATCTTCAGCACACGGTATTCGTCCTGGCATTTGTCGCTTTCGCCAACATCGAGGTTTTACAATCCTCCAACAACCATTTTGACCCGGTTTGGCCGTATCAGGATAGAACTCCATCGAATTCGATAGAATGAGTTTGCCAATCACAAGCGCGGGAATCTCATCTGTGAAGTCAGACTCCGAACCTGGTGCTTGACCGTTAAGCGGGCCAAATGCCGTGCACGGTACTGGATCAACTGGCACGATCGACAGAATCTTCAACTCTTGGCACCCATCTATCCCACAGACGCGCTTCTTGAATCGAACAACGAAGGAACAGCCATCAAGCTGAATAGTTGCACTATCTACTTCAGCGTCCTCCCACTCTTTAGACGGATAGTTACAAGGATTGCACGGCTCTGTAACGGGTCGGAATTGACCAGTCCACGATTGGCCACTGAGTACAATTGCACCAAGTACAACAAGCGCGGTCGAAGTGAGAAGTTTCGCTATCATTATCTGTCTCCATCATTAGGTATACGAAGAGCGGAGTCCGACCTTACAGAACCGCTATCAGCACCCAGAACTTTGTATTGAATCCGAGACGGATTGATACGTAACTGAAGCGCATCAAAAGTGCCGCCTATGCCAGACGGTGCTGGAACCTGGCCAATGCGGTTCGATATCGTAGTTTTCAAGGTCGAATTGGCCTGGCGTTGCAGGCCACTGCTACTGCTAAGCATCAGGGGTTCATCAGCAGAGAACGGAATAGATGGGCGATTGTAGTGCACCTCTTGGAGTGGGAATCTTCCACGTATTGTTTCGCGGTCTTTCCGCGTAAGTCGCCCTTCTTGATCGTACTTGTAGATGACAGCGAAATGCTGGTCATCGAACTGCGCAACTAGGCGCAATGTTGATGGATCATAGACATAGCAAGTCGAAGCGGCATACCGAGGCTGACAACGAATGTCGTCAACATAGCAAGTTCCCGTCGCCCCTGAAACACTTAAGCTCAACTCGTGACCGCTTCCAAGTGTCCAGCTAGCTAGCTGGGCAGGCGTGTAGCTTGCTTCAAACAGGTGCCATCCATCAACTTGCGGTCGAATCACGGCCGTGGCGTTAACACTGTTGAGAGTGAATGTACCAGATAGGTTGCCAGACCGCGCCTTAACCCATGCTCTAACCAGCAGTCCTTGATTCTTTATCCTAGATGTGATCTTCGTTGTTACCAAGGCTGTCGCTCCAGACGTATTCAGCGCCATAGATTTCAGCCCCGTATGAGGTGGACCGGTTGCTTGAACATCCTCTTCGTACGACTGAAAGACAACAGATCCCGCATCTGCATTCTGAGCGATAATACCAGGCACTGCCTGCGCATGACTAAACACGACTGTAGAGGGTATGCCAAGGGCATTCAGCTCTTCGATCGCCTGACCTTGCGGTGACAGCTTCGTTGTGGTTGTCATCCGAACCCACTCTGCTGCATTTGACGATACGCTAGTAAAATTAAACAAAGGCATATCGGCACCGCTGTTGCCGATAACGGCAGGATGTTTGACGCCTACAGAAAACACATCCGACGTAGCCGCGCGGAAGACGTAGGACTCTGAAGGTTTCCATCGTCCTCTTTGGCCAACTGACCATTGACTCGTCCCCACTCCTACACTTAATGCTGGATATTGGTCGATCTGATCGCTATACACTGTCGCAGTCGCGCTAAGTATTCGCGAGATGGCATTCGGAACCGGATTCGTATAGCTTATTGGCTCATTGTGTCTAGTAAATGCCATCGCCACTTCGTGAAGTTGATTCGAGCGCGCAGGCCTTACTACAACAATTTCTACAGCGGTAGCACCACCGTACACGATATACGGTGTGCTAGTGCAGTGATCAACGATAAGCGTAGCGGTCGATGTACCAGTGCTTGATACGCGGTATAAACGCCCATTGGCGTGTGTTGTCGAGCTCTTTGCAACAACATATACAATGTCCCCTGCTACCAGCCTGAGTCTTTGTGCTCCAGTAGTTCCAACCGTCAGTGTCAGATTCGTACCTCCGCCATTCGATGTTACTGTGGGATTCTGGCCTGGCGCAGCACCAAAAATGACTCCGTCATTTTTGGCAGCGTCCGCCATTCCCTCATAGTAAAGATGGGCAGGAATCGAATACTCGTCTTTACTACCATCGTTCACACCTCCATTTACAAGCATATCGGCGTATTCGTCCCGCGTTCTTACAATTCTTGGATCTCCGGTCAGTGCATCAAACGCAATATTCTCAACTGTAGTTAGAACACTTCGACGTTGAACAGTTGTTGACTTCAAGAAGCAAGGGTGCGTAAAAACCTTAGTAATCGTCGAGATGTCGACCTGAGCTTTGACGTTGTTGCATGAGGGGAGACCAACATGAGCAAACGGTACGAACAGACCACTGATCCCGATATCAAATGATATTGAACCATTCGTGCTTTCTGTCATGTATCTGCGCGAATCGATACTCACATCCTCTTCAACACCCAGCCTAGCAAGCTTCATCTTGAACAAGCCTTCAGCGTCACGATACAGAACTGGCTTGGGATCCTCGGGCGCGAAGTAGTTATAGGTTATTGCTTCGACGATGCTATGCTGGCCCTCGGGATTGCCTTCATACTTCGTTACCGACCGCAAACGACCATGCATTCCATTCGTATGAATAGCAAATCCCTGCGTTGCAGCAGCCATATCCTCCTGTATATTGAGAATCCCAGTCATAACGAGAGGGCTGAACTGTGTCTTCTTGTCGAGAGGCGTGTAGTCAACTCTCACAGGATAATCACGCGCAGTGTAGTACCGAGAGACAGTAAAGCCAGGCATAGTCGCAACGTTAGCAATACTGCGGGTTAGCGTTCGTGAGTATCCAATCGACGGTGGCGGTAGAGCATCTTCACCGATTGGTCCTGCGTACTGATCAATCTCCTCACCTGCTGTTAAGCGCTGGTACCACGAGGCTGCCTCCTTTCCAGGGAGAAATCGAAACAACGGATTCTCTTCACGTATGGCCGTTGGCTCATTCGTTGCAACGCCAGAAGAAAGCGCAACTCCGTTTTCGACCATGCTATAGTCATACTGTGTACCATATAGTCCACCATGGCCCTCTTCTAGACCAACATCGTGAATGAAGATTCTTTTGACACGTACCCCACCACCATACTTCCAGAGACATGGAATTCGGACAGATGACAACCGGTAAAATGGCGTTGGACCGCCGTTGGACGTTAGCGTCGTGATTCCCGCGGCTCGTGCTGCAATCGAAGGCCCTGCGAGAGCGAGCTTATCCCAGCTTTTGCGATCCTCGCGATCTACCAATGAAGGCTTTTCTGGCGACTTAAGATGTGGTGGCAATCCACATGCTGGAAACGATCCATCACGATTGAACAAATATTCGCGCAGCAAGTCGCCCGGTGTTGGGTCCGTGTCGAATTTGATTACGATCTTTCCAGTCGTTTCATTGAATGTCACGTCATCGTCATCTACGGGTGCAAAACCGGACACGAACTCGGACGAACGAGGTACGCTCCCCTGATCGCGTGATGCGTAACAGTTTACTACTGGATAGAGAAACTTAAAGAATAGTCGATTGTCTGTACGCAGACTTGCAAGCAATGCATTGTATACTTCTCTCGGCGGCCTGCCAGGCAGTCGTACCGGTATGTCAAGCGTACATCGAACGGTACCGTCATTGTCGACGACTGCATTATCGAGCGTGATCGAGGCCATGGCTGGCTTGTCTTGTACGAAGGAATATGTGTTTGCCTCATATTGGACGTGAATCTGTGCTCCCGACGGAAGCGTAATCATCTTAAGTTGCCAGGCAGCTGGATCATAGACATTCGGACCGGAACCGCTACCGGGATGGATGTCTTGTCGGATGAAAGGTCTCCACGTCCAGCCCTTCTCCTTTCCCGTCCTCCAATGGGCACCCCACGGATCAACATCAATTGGATCGTACGGTGGATTCTGACGCATCTGATTGACCTTCGTTGCCGTCACGTTGTTAAGAGGTACATCGGTCGTGTACGTCGCAGAGAAATCGCGTGGTAAGTCCCAAACGTGACTCGTGGTACTTGTAACAGCAGCTGACCAATTGAAACCGTTAATTGATGCTCGTGGATACGTATAGTCAAAGACGTAAGGTGAGACAGTCGCTCCCTTAACATCACCATACTCGGTCCACACGCGTTTGAGAGTCAGCTTGCCATATTGCTCTAAGTTCGTCATGTACGCTGCGTGTTTGTCACGAACAGAGTCATTCGTAAATCTATAGGCGGAGTTCAGCATTCCGTAACAATAGTAGACGCTATCCCACACAGCAACTGGTAGTGTGTCGGAAGTCTCAGTTCGTGGGTTCCACACAGTATTCCATACTTGCCAGTCTGCTGGTCGCGCCTGTAACTCGTAAGAGTATTCAAAGTGTACAGTCTGCACGACTTCGCGGAAGTTCCCGACTGAATCCTTTGCGATAAGGACAATCTTTTCCAAGTACTCAGATTTGTTCTTCCGTGTGTTTTTCTGAAGCCATGCTTCATTCACTAGTTGTCCTCTACTCCCACGGCCCAATCGTTTACCAAGCCCAACACTCGCCGTAGATGGATCAATGGAGGTCGCGAGATTAGAGTCGACCATGGGGTATCGACTCATTAGATTCTCCTCCAATAGACGAGACTGAAGTGAAGCTCCGATGTTAGCCGCTTCATATGCGTCCCATCGTTCCTTTCCGCTGCCTTTTATTTCAAGAGCTTGTCCCGCTACCGTTACCGTCTGATTCGTCTTGTTAGTAACGAAGAACGCAACATGGGACTTGGTTTCAATCGTTCCAACGTAGTAGAGTTCCTTCTGTCCCATCGAGACCGACGCCCTGTCCATATACGGCTGCGACACTCGTTCAGCAGAACGAACGTAACCCATATACGGAGTTCGCCAGCGATACCACTCAGTCGACGATGGAGCGCTCTTTCTTCTCGTACCAGCCGCCCGTCGATAACGTAATGCCACGTATCCCCCTAGGTCGTCACTGGATGGGCCCGCAGCACCCAAGTCAACGTAGTCTGGAGTATAGATATCCGTTAAAAGTATTGACGACGCATACGGAGTCTTTCGATAGGTCTCAGTAACTGGCGAGTGTGCTTCGAAGGCACCAAGTGCAACTCGATTGCTTCCTGCATAGGAACGATGCCGGACATGGTCGCCCGAGTACATATAGCTTCGCTCCTCACGCGAATACGACGGTAGACCATAGACGTAAGTCATACCATTGGGATTGACAACCGATATCTCACCAATCTGAGATCGTATTGCCGACTCAGATCGATCAAGGAAGGTCCCCTCTCCACTGCCTGGTCGGGGCGATATGGACTGAAGTGATGACTTACCAATGCTCCCAACAGTACCGCTATTCACTAGAAGCTCACGGTTGGTTCTGAATGCGACCAAAGTGCTTGCTCGAGGTCTTCCTTCGCCACTGGAACTGCCATTCAAATGTCGAAAGCCACCCGATGGTAGTGTCGGTTCATACCCTAGTGCAGCCGTATGTGGCCGCTCTGGTCTGAAGGTGTTCGAATAGCGTACAGAATCCGCGAGATCTCCTGAGACTCGCATAAACACGTCATTCCGATTGCCGAAGGGGTTCCGTGCTAGGGGTATTGGGGCTTGATACCCAAACTGAGAGAACAAGACATTGCTCATTCCATATTTCTTCGTTGAGTTACTGTTCACGCCAATGGCTATTGACGCCCCACCGCCAATCTTAAGTGGGCCTACCGAGCCTTCCAGTCCTATTGTGCTAACCGTACCCGAACCGGTAGCTTGTGCAGGACCGTTGGCACCAATTGTATTGTGAAAGAAACGAGCTGATCCGGATACTCCATGGGCGGACATAGAGAACGCGTCGTACATATTATATGTGGGTGAAAGGAAGAGATCACGACTATTGTAGTCGTTCTCACGCTCTCGTGTCGCGTCCGCGATGGTGTTCGAAGCGACCGACGTCTGCTGACGCTGGGCATACAGCATGCCCCATGCGCGACGGTCCTTGCCATAGACAGAATGCACAGTTAACGAACCACGAATACCGCTGTTCATCCCGACGACAACGGGTATCGGTGCGAAGTCCGCTGTAAACGCAAAGTTTACGTGATACGAATCAGACTTCGTATCTGCTGAGGTCGACGGCACACCAAAGTTGCCTAACGCGCGCCCAACGTAGTTTGCAACGCTTGAGTACATCATTCCACCTAGTTGTCCAGTCGAGATTTCAACTTTTAAAGACGGGTCCTGATCACTCGACTGCGGATTCGTAGCCTCAACTACCGCACCTGTTACAGCTTTTGATTCTTGCGCAGACTCATTCTGTTCCGAGACCTCAGCTGCTGCCGCAAGAGCGGCTAATGAAGATGCTGCCCATTGCAAGATGTTCATCCAATTCGGATTAGCTGTAAATCGAGTGACACCGTTCTGACTTCTCCAGGAAAGCGACGCAAAGCCACCAAGATTAATCGAAAATCCCGACGTGCTAGAGAAGCCAGTCATCGTTGAATATCGATTAGCCTGTTCGAAAGTAAATAAGTCCGTGCTCATTGCTTGGAGTGAGAGAACATTTCCCAAAACCCAAGTTTGAACATCAGGTTGTCTATTCGTTTCAACGATGAGAACGTCATCCCAGTCATCAGGAACGCCCCGAACCGCACGTTGGATAGCCCCGGGGTTCAGTGACCAGCCATAACCGACCCATGACGCATCAGACTCCGCGCTCGTATTACTGTGGTAAGCTAATGTAAGCGGATACGAACTACCATTCGGACCTGGTACTTCAAGTATTGGTAGGTTATACGTGAATTGGCCCGTGAATTCGTTCACCATTCCGGTTGTACCCAAGGGCTCAAACTCTGCGAACTCGGGTTGAGTTGGTCCCGATGTTAATGCTAGAACGATTGCAGGAGACAACAGGCTCATCAACATCTCAAAGAGAATGGTGGCCGCCGCGACTCGATAAATTCTCTGTTTCATCATTACATACTCCGCACAATTCGCTTTTCAAGAGACTCGACTCTATACTGATAGATCAACCGTCCTTCGCCAAACACACGATCATCGAAATGAACAGCTATTTTATCGGCCGAATGCAAATCGTCCTCATTAATATCAAATACGATGTACACTGACACCTGTGGCTTCAACGACTGTGTATGTACATGCTGTGCACCTATCGCTTTAACTTCTCGTTCACCGATTACGAGAGTAGACATCTGTTTAACATGATACGCGATGTCAGCAACCCGATTAGAATACGCATCCAGCGAAGTTATCCCCTCAAACGATGCATCAGGTAGATCAGGGTCTGATGGTGTGATGGTTAAGAGCACTGTCACGTTAGGGCTTGCACTAGGATTGACAGTCTTCCGCCACGTCTGTGGCAACAGAGTCATACTGTAGACTCTACCAGATCGCGTAAGACGTGCCGCAAGCCCGCTTTCACTTGAGTAGAGCCACTTGCGGTACTCCTCTGTCGAAAGTGACTCGTTGCACCCCGTACCTAGCACTAGCACTATGAGCGCAAGTATATGCATAGTTGCTATCACCTTCTCATCTCGTTACGGTAGTTCTTCTTTAGCTCTCTAAGAACGTCTTCAGTAACGTCGGTTGCGACATCATTATACAGCAGTAAATTCTCGTCTGTGATTGCAATCACGATCTTGAGATTCTCTTGCTCAGCAATTCCTTCCACGGCTGTGCGGACATGAGAGATCAACTGCTTACTAACTGTGGTCCGCTCCTCTTCATCTCTCTTCTCTATTGCGCGTACGTAACTCTCTATTTGTGCTTGTTGTTCAGGCGTGTTGGCTTCACCACCTGCGCCGCCTATCGATGATATAATCGAGTCTACATTTGCCTGAAGCGCCTGTTGTCTCTGACGCAGCTTGACCGTTGCATCTACTGCACCTTGGTACTTTTCCATAATCACTGCCATCCGTACGAAGCACACTTCTTTCTCAGGCGTTCGTACAAAAAGGCTCCATGAAGAAAAAGCAACTGCAACTACTGCTGCCGTAAGCGATAGGTATCCGACGTTCATATAGTTTTGCTAGCGAATGTGAGTGAAATTTGCGACGTAACGTTCGCCTCTGACAACTGCACTGACGAAGTAAACACCAGAAGAGCAGGTAGACAGTACGTCAGCTATGTCAATCTCATGACGCCGGCCACTAACAGTGATTTGTGGCCACGTACGAAGTGTGCTACCGTCACTTCTGTGCAGTTGCAAACTAACAAGCGATCCCACTGGCTGTCCTACAAGCGTTACAATACCGTCGGCGTAGGTAACAGCCGAGGTATCGCTTGAAGATATAACCGTATTGCCCGCACCCCGACGAATTACGGATCCGTCATCAGATGTAAATCGCTCCCTACTTTGTGAGCCACGGTCCCATGTGACAATTAGTTCCGAGGGACCAAGCTGCCGTCTAGTTTGCAGTGGCGCTATGTTTGAGACTTGCATTCCACCACCGTGCACGTTATGACGCAGCCATACTGAACTCCCATACTCATTACGCTGCTCAACGAGCTCTGGCAGCTGCTGAGTTGGCTTGTCATTACGAACAAAGACGTAAGGTGATTGAGCGTGACTTCCGCTGCCTTTATAGACTTCAAGACGACCACGCCGAATTAGGATGAGGTCGGGTGTAAGGTTGCCGTCGATATCTGCAACAACGCCATCACGAACATCGTCGATTCCGTGAAGTCCCATAGCGTACGTCTCGTCTGCCAATGCCCCCTTCGGATTAGACCATGCGCTTAAGAAACGACATTGTCCTAATGACATATTGACTATCTCGGGTCTACCATCAAGATCTAAGTCAGCTACTAACGATGATGAGAGTGTTTCTTCAGCTCTAGAACCCGGACTGAAGTGAGGTTTGCTATCATCAGCTCTTGCGGGTGCTAGAACAGTCGTACTCCAGTTATCAAACGTATCTGGGTAATGCGTCTGAAACGCAATTGTTCGGTAGGCACTCGTGTCGTTGATACTTCGAATCGAAGGCGAAGCCGGCCCCGCAAGTAGTTCGCTTGCCAAGAACGTGACGATAGAACCGCGCGATAGTCGCACAACGACCTTCGAAGCTTGGCCAAATTCATTGGGAACGAGCGTTGCCGCCACTGCATCGTCAGTAATGCCCAGTGTAGGGATTCGGACGACTTCGATACCACGTTGCGACTTGCGGAGCAGCGAATACGTACGTGACTGAATCAGGAGAATCTCTTCGCTGCCATCGCCATTCAGGTCGAGAATTACATGTGCGACAACTGGCTCATCACTCGGCAAGCTACACGTTGCCCTTTGCAAAAAGTGGCCGTTCGAGCGATTCGACTCCTCATGAGTTGCTGCTTTATCTCCATTGAAGGTATACAAAATTGCGCTGCGATGAGAACTCGCTTCGGATATGAGCACTACACTAGCTTTCCCTTCTCCATCTAGGTCCGCAACCGCTCCATAACTAGCCCGCGACGTCGGATCTACAACACAGGCCTTCCAATCAGAGCCAGACCATTGCTGTACCACACCAAAACACAAGACGTCGGGAACTCCATCGTTTGTTACATCGGCAACAACGATGTTCGACACACTTGAACCATCAGGTCTTAGATCATACTCCTCTACAAGAGTATCGCGCGCAAACGAAACTCTACTCTGGTTCGAGTTTGACTTACTGACCAATTCTATGTCAAATCCAAAAGGGAGAACTTTCCGGCTTCCATTCGCCTCGACACGCACTTGATCATTCCACGGAACCCCATCGTCAAAGCAGACCGCTTTCCGCGAATGCCGATCGGTAACTAGAGTAACGTCATCCTCAATCTGTCTGAATCCGACAAATACCTGCCCTCCCGCGTGTGTATAGGAGATCGGAAGTGTTACTCTCTGATAGCCCACAGTTGTCTTCGCTACTGGAACAGCTACCAATGGTTTCGTCGAACTTAGAGGGACAATTCTACCCTCTGAATGACCGTGTATCTCAATATTGCCGGCATGTTCCGATACGGGCCCTGATAGACCTAGAGTGACACTATCAACCACTGTTCCTGCTGGTAGAAGGAAGCGTTGTAGGTGTAGGGAACCAACTTGACCTCGATACTGCCCCAGTGGTCTCTCAACCACTTGCGACGAGGCCATGGAAACAAGCACTAGACAGCTGCAGCTAAGCAACACGGTGCGAGCCAGCCATAATATGCGGATATCATGACAAGATTTCGTAAGACATTTCATCTCGGTATCGGCCGAAGCCACGTTTTCTGAAGTGAAGTTCAAAGAAAGCCTTCTTAATCAACGATACTTGACATGTCGTATCCTTAAGTGTCTTAATCGAAACGTTCGCTGAGGTGCAGTCTGAAGCGACTGAATCGTGGCCTCCGTAACATGCTTATCAGCTTGAGGTGTGCTTTGTGCGGGGATCGTAACTACGATGTTATAGTAAGGTCAAATGGTGTATCGGCACTAAATGTCAAGTATGGTTGATTTTAGGTATCAGGCGAGCAGATGAGCGATGTTGAATTGAAGACTGCACGTAGGAACCAAAGCCAGTTTCATCAAAAGTCGGCACACTGATGCGAATTCGGACTGAATTAAGTCTTCTCGTCTCATCTCGCCTAAGGCCGAGATACGTACGTCCCTCAGTTTTTCTTCGACTGAGGCGAAACTAATACAACGAATCCGTCTTGTCAAGCACTTTATTTTCGAATTCAAGTGATTAAGGATTCGTATTAGCGAAGTTCCGGGGTCAATTACTCTCAGCAACATCAACAAATGTCATCAAGTGGATCTTGTAACCTCCTGTTTTTCAATACACTTAACGCATACGTAGCAATACGCATGCCAAACTGCTGTAGAACTACGAGTTCGGCTCTGACATATTCAGAACTTTTTTACCCATAGAGAGACTGCGCGTGTTTCTATGTCGGCTCGTGATAAGTCCATGGAATCCGATATGCCTATGTTGTCGTAACCAAAACCGCATCTTGTTTCAGTCGACTCGTGTAAATTCCGGCGATACTGACCCCTCTACCGGCCATGTTGACCCCGGGTCGTCGTTGAGTTTGTTCAGGCCATGGTGATACGTGACAAAATTACATCTTTTTGCGCATCGACTCTCCTTTGAGTTCGATGCGATGAGATGTGTGAACGAGCCTGTCGAGGATAGCGTCGGCGATTGTGTTTTCGCCGATAACGTCGAACCACTTTGCTACGGGTAGTTGGCTGGCGATGATTGTCGCGGCGCGTCCGTGGCGATCTTCGATGACCTCCATGAGATCCATGCGTTGTTGAGTATCGAGGGGCACGAGCCCGAAGTCGTCGATGATGAGGAGGT
>VFQQ010002373.1_pt1 | contig 21476 bp, 28 predicted proteins | sample 3512341 | NCBI WGS metagenome assembly VFQQ01 (sample SAMN10412373, study PRJNA504923) | tailings metagenome | isolation source: Relicate 2 Philex TSF1 revegetated site | place: Philippines: Tuba, Benguet | collected 2017-08-29 | reverse complement strand
TCAGCTTGGACCCTCTGGCCCCTGGCAAGGGGCTGCTGCTGGTGGGCGCTCAGGACGCTTCGGTCACCGTGTGGACGCAGTCTGGCGGCCTGGTCGGCGTGTTTGGCAAGCACACCTGGGACCTGGATCAGCCCGCCACCTGGCAGGACCCGGATGCACTGTCGCCGCCGCCGCTTCTGCCCCTGGACAGCGGAGGCAGCGGGCTGACCCCACGGGAGCTGATTGCCAGCACGCCCCGGCGCAGCAGCTGGGCGGTGCGGAGCGGCAGCCGAGCAGGCGCTGTGCTGGGAAGCGGCGCCACCTCAGCGCGCCACCTGGGCGGCAGTGGGAGTGCGGCGGGCAGCGCCCTGCCGTCGGCCTGCAGCATGCGTGGCAGGGCAGAAGCTGGATCTGGAACTGAAATGGTTGATGCGCATGCTGAGCAGCGGCCTGTTGGCACCAGCATGCCCCCACCGCTGGAGGGCCTAGCTGAGGCGCTGTCCTGCCTGGCGCAGCTGCGCCTGCCCATTGCTGAGGAGCCGGGGGAGGGCAATGACAGCCTGGGAAAGACAGGCATGACCACTGCTGTTAGCATTGAAGCTGCCGCCCCGGCCGGCCAGCCAGACATGGGCACACCGCTTGCTGCTTCAGAGCAGGCAGGGGCATCAGCAGCCCCCAACCCCGCGGGAGCGCGCCTGGCGGCGCTGGCCGCTGAGGCGGCGGCTCGCAAGGCCGACCGCTGGGCCATCCCGGTGCATGTGCAGGCGCACTCGGCGCTGGCGCTGCAGCGCATGGAGGCTGTGCCGGTGGAGACAGGTGGGTGCTGAAAAGGGACGAGCGGCTCATGACACCGAATGCTGTACAGCACATGCGCACATTTGGTCTGCCCTGAGAATGCGCTTGCCTGCCCACCCCATCCAACTGACACACTTGCCGGCAGGGGTGATGCAGCACACTATGCAACTCATGCTTCGCCCGCCCTCTCCCGCCCTCTGGTGCAGCCGACATGTGGGCGGCAGTCAAGGCTTCCGGTAAAGTGGCTGGCTACAGTGGCGCAGCCGGAAGGGAGGCTGCTGCACGTGCAGCCAGCCCCAGCCCGCCCAACGGCCGGCGCAGCAGCGCGGCAGCGCCCAGCCTGGCTGCCATTCTGGGCCGCTCTGCCACCGCCTTTGGGCGGCGCGCCACGCAGCCGCATGCGCCAGCACCGGGCCAGTGACGTGTGCAGGGTGGAACACTGTGACCTGTCTCTGCCGGTGGATGTAAAATATAAAGCGGTAGATTGAGCAGTGATTTTGAGCGGGGGGAAGATTGCCCATGGCCAGGCCGAGCGCTGGTGACGTGGCGGGCGGCTGATAGCCAGAACCCAAAGCTGCAGAGTTTCGTTACCGGTGCAAGCACGTCACAGCAGCTTTTGCCAGCTCTCGAGGGGCTAAGCGGAACAGAGAAGCCCGGCTCTTGCTGGGCGGGTGAGCGCTGCTTCTGCAGGCTGGGAAGCCCACGAGGCACACCGAGGCACACCGTGTGTGGCACGACCTCTATCGAACCTAGCGCCGCCGCCGCACCTGCTGCCACCGTAGTTGCCGCTGCCACCGCCTGTGTGCCGCTTGCACCGCTGCCCCGATGCAGAATAGGATGGATAAAGCCCGTCGAGAATACCCGATTTCGTGGCAGCTCAGCAACAGCGGCTGGTGGTACAGGCGCATTGTAGAGGGCAGCTTCCAGTGGGGACACACATTCCACAGTGCGCGGTCTTTCATGTGACCGGCTGGCCGCCCGCCGTCCTGCCGACACTAACACCCACTGGCTCCAACTGTGCCCATGCAGCACTCGTGTTTGAGCGCATTGCTGGCAGGCCGCTCGATGGCGACGATGACTGGCTCACTGCACACGGCGTGCAGCTGGGCAAGCAGTACACCATGGAAGTGCGCCGAGTGATCACCGGCGGAGGCCCAACCCGGCGGGCTAACTTGCGGGTGCGACTCGGGAGGGCCTGTTTCAGGGGAACAGTCGCCTTGCAATTATGCCACACCCCCTATGCCATGCTGATACTTTCAAGCCTAAACGTTGACGCAGGGCGCTGAACTTTACGAGTGGCTGGTGGACCACGGTGCACAGCCTGGGGACATCGTGGCATTCAAGCAACAGGACCAGCAGCTGTTAGTCCGGTGCATCAAAGTGGCCGCAGCGGATCTTACGGAGTTTCCGCCACTGACCTATGCTGATGCTTCTTATGTACGGCAGCGGCTTTTGGCGGCCGGCGCATTAGGAGTTAATGGGACAATTGGGCAGCCTGAGCAGCAGCAGCCTGAACAGCAGCAGCCTGAGCAGCAGCAGCAGCAGCAGCAGCCTGAACAGCAGCAGCCTGAGCAGCAGCAGCAGCAGCAGCAGCAGCAGCAGCAGCAGCAGCAGCAGGCGCCGCCGCCGCAAGAAGAGCAGCAGACGCAGCAGGCGCTGCCGCCGCCGCAGCAGGAGCAGCAGCAGCAGCAGCAGCAACAGCAGCAGCAGCAGCCTGATAATGATGCAGCTGGAGCGTCCGGAGGCAGCAGCAGCAGTGCTCTAAAGCGCAAGCGATCTGAGCCCCAGCAGTCTCCAGAGCTTGGGCCTGCTGCTCCAAGTGCAGATGCTGCGGCGGCGGCTGCCGCTGTAGGCGGTGCATTGCAGGAGCTGGCAGTTGAGGCCGCCCCTGCTGTGCCCCCTGCCCCTGCCGCACCCGCGGCACCGGCGGCGGCTGCCGCCCCTGCCGCGCCTGCTGCACCTGCGGAGCCTGTGCCGGCGGTCGCGGCCACTGCGCCAGCTGCTACGGCCCCCGCCGCACCTGCTGCCCCTGCCACGCCCGATGCCCCTGCGGCGCCTGGGCCGATGGTCGCAGCCGCCGCGGCCGCAGCCGCTGCTGCTGTACAGGTAGCAGGCCAGGTTGGGCTTGCGGAGCTGCAGCAGAGGTTGGTGGCGCTGGCAGCACCGCGCAAGCAAAGGCGACTGGAGCAAGCACTGGCAGCGTTTGAGGTGGCTGCAGCAGGGCAGGCTGATGCCGGCGGCATGCTGCGCCCGCTGAGGCTGCTGGCGCTTGCAGGGCACGGCGGATCTGTGCTGCAGGTGCGGCGGGCCTTGCGTTATGCCCGTGCCACCGTTTGCTTGCAGCATGCTGCTTGGTGACCATGGTGAACAGGCGGCATTTGTAAAATGCGTGGCAGTACTGATGCATGCACTGCTGAGCTGTCTTCCAACTGCCAGCATCAGCATTCCGCCATTTTTCCCGCCCCTGTTCAACATGCAGGATATCTATCAAGCAGTGGGCCACCCTGCCGCCAAGCTCCCAGGCAGCGGTGTTTGACACAGCACTGATCGCTGCTGCAGACGGCAGCTGGGCGGTCCTGGCGGATCAGCTGCAGCTGGCTCTGGATGTGGCTGGGCCCTGAAGCGGCACGGCTGGACTCTTGGCTGGTTGTGTGGGCCTTGCTTACTCATTTGCAAGTGCAATCCTCGTTTGCAAGTGCTGTGAACAACTACTAACGTAAAATCAATGGCAACAGATAGCAATACGATCTCCATACGGTTGCGAGGGAAGCTATTAGTTCCGGAAACAAGCAACAGCCGCACCAGCCTACACGCTGTCCTCTGCCGCCTTGCCCTCACTATCCGGCTTGCCTCCATTCTGCGCCGCCGCGCCGCTCAGCTGCAGCTGCTGCTGCTGCCCTTCTGGCTTGCCAGCTGTGATAGTCTCCCCCTCTTCATCTGCCACTTCTGGCACGCCTGCCTCCTGAAGCACGGCAGCCACCAGCTGCGCCTGCTGCAGCAGCACGATGCAGGCCGCTCGCGCGCTCTCGCTCACCGCAGCCGCCGCCGGTGGCAGGGAGCCATGCTCCGCATGGGCTGCCTGCACCAGCCGCTGGTAGGCCGCAGCAGCGGCGTCCAGCGCCGCTGCACTGTCACGGGGTGGCGTGCCAGGTATGGTGGGCAGGTCTGGCATGCGGGGGGCCGCCTTGGCGGCAGGGCGGCGGAGGCACGGGGCACACACCGCCTTCTCCAGGTGCCAGCGCTGCATGCACACGCTGCGCAGCGTGCCGCGCAGGCGGGCCGCCAGCGCTGCGAAAGCGGCGGCCAGGGCAGCAGCCGCCTCGTCAACAAGGTCCTGCGGAGAATTGGATGGGGTGGGCATCGAGGCATTTTGATGTGGAAGCCAGCCATCACATGCGTTGGGCAGGCCGCATGTGTTGCTGCGTGAGTAAGGCTGGGGCGAAAAAAAAGCTCAACATCCTGCCAAGCCCACGGTTGCTCCGCCAGGCATGCGGCCGCATGATCACCAGCATCAGCAACGCCCCAAATGCACGCTCCCAGCCAGCAGCCGCACCTCGAGGTGTTGCGGCAGCGGGTGGTAATCAGTGCCGGCCAGATTCTTGTGGGCCGCCTCCAGGACCGCGCTCAGGTGGACCGCCGTGGAGCCCACAGCCGCGGCTGCGTCCACCAGCGAACCAAAGGCGGCTGCGCTGAGCGGGCCAGGCAGGAGCTTCAGTTCCTGTGTGAGAGGAAGGGGCAGAGGGAAACAGGAGAGTTGGTTAAGTTGCGAGCTGAGGAGGCAAGGGGCAGAGGGAATCAGATTATGGGAATTACGGGCAGCAGCTTCAGCTCCTGTGTGAGAAGAAGGGATGGAGGGGATCAGGAGTACTTGGTTTCGAGGTGAGAGATGCCAGCTGCAGCATGTGGCGGCCAGCAGAGGGACCTGACCCCAGTTCCAAACGACTTCCGCAGCCTGTACCTTACACGAGCGCCACAGTACCCACAGTCTCACCACTGCCGTGGGACCCAGTAGGCTGTCCAGCCCAGCCGCCTTCTTGCGCTGCTCCCGCTGCAGCGCCGCCGTGCGCCGGCCGGCCGCCTTGCCCTTGCTGCCCGCCTTGCGCCTGCTGGCTCCGCTTGCATCGTCGATGCGGCCGCCCAGGCTGGCGCTGCTCACATTATCCTTGGCTTTCACCGCCGACTCATAAATGAGTGATACGCTGTCCTCCAGTGCAGCTGCCAGCCGCTCTGTGAGCTGGCGGCGAGCAAACACGGGGAACACCAGGACCTGGAACAGGACCGCGATGCCAAAGCCAAAGAGGATGGACAGCATGCGCTGGATGGCGGGCCACACCTGGCCCTGGCTGGCCCTGCATCGGGGTGAAGCAGGAGTGGAGTAGAGGGGTTTGGGGGTTTGGGGGTTTGGGGGCTCTTCGGCAGTCTGGTAGAAGGCTGCAGTGAACAAACAAGCAGGAGGTTGCCGGTCTGTGCTGCATGCGCGGGCGGGTTGGTGGCGACACCCTCCCGCTGGGCAGGACTTGGCACAGCGAACAGGTTTGCCTTCGCCAAGCAGCCCTCACCTCAGGCCGGGCACCCAGATGATGGGCATGGTGAAGACAGCCACCAGGTAGGCGTAGCTGTATGCCGGGTGCTGCACCTTCCACACCAGCAGCGCCGCGGCAAAGAGGGCCTGCGGACGTTGGGGAAGCGCGGCAGTGAATGAAAACCATGGGTAAAAAAGGGGGAAAGACACGGCAATTATAGCTACAGTGCCGCTGCAAAGAGGGCCTGCAAAGGATGGGGAAGCGCAGCGAGGCGGTGAAACAATCGCACACGGGCAGCTGCTGGCAGCCGCTGTACAAAGCACACGGTGCCCGGCAGCACGGCGCTTCGCACCTGGACCACAGTGACCACCACAGCCATTTCCACAGACCCGTCTGCAGTCAGGGAGCAGCGACGGTGAGGCACACATAGGCATGTCAGACATACTGCAGTTCTGCTGGCCAGCAGTGCTGGGCAAGCCAGGCGGGGCGGCGAGTGCACAATGGCCTGAACCCAAGCACCAGCTGCCTCCATTCCGTGGCAACAGAGGCAGCCAGCTGCCTACACCGCACCCACCTGCCCACTCCTTGCCGCCCGCGGCTGCAAAGGCCAGATATAGCGCCGCAAGGCCCGCAAGGCCGCCTGCCAGCGTGCCCAGCACTCGATGGAAGGACTTGCGGATGCCACCTCCCATGGTCGGTTCCAGGGTCACCATTACCGAAATGATGACCCAGCTGCAGCAGAAACAGAGCAGGCCAGGAGCGTGGGCACAGGCAAACACGTTTTGCCAACAGCAAGGTCGGCGCCTGAGAGCTGCCACTGCATCGCGAACGATCAACACGGCACGGGTAGCAAGCCAGCACGAGGCGCAGCTGCTGGCGCCTGCCCTGCCAGTATCCGCATGCACGCGCAGCTGCCCCCAGGCCGGTTCAACTCACGTGCCGTTTGCGCCCCAGTGCGACCAGAGTGGGTCCACCACAGCAAAGAGGCAGGCGACCGCCACAGCCAGCGCGGCCTGCGGCGGGTGGGCGCATGCACATCAGAGACTGAGAAAACTGGGGCAGGGCATACATGTTGGGGGACGAAACCCACAGCGACCGCCACAGTCAGCAGCGGGCACATGCACTGATGGGAGGCTGAGCGAGCAGGGCCAGGGACCACAGCCACATTGGCTGAATCACTTTGAAACCAAACCAAATGGAGTCCCACCAGCCCGCTGTAGCTCACCTGCAGCGCCAGCCGGGCCTGGTCGGCAGTGAGCGGAGTGCAGGACGGCATTGCAGGCGCTCCGTATCTGGCTGCTAGAGGCGCTGGTGGCGGCCACTGAGCGGCGGCGGCGGCGGCAGCGGCGGTGGTGGTGGCCTGCTGCCAGTGCAGCTGCGCGGGTTCGTTGCGCTAACGAAGTGCTGCCTTTGTGAGGTACTCGTGAGTAGACGTTTAGGCCGCGGCTGTGGTCGGGTCGCACGAGGGCAAAAGCGGCGAGCGTGCAAGCGGCCCTTGCGCGCTCGCTTGCTTGATGGCAAGTCGCAAGTCCGAGGCGTGATAGCCAGACTGGCGAGGACGGTGCTGGCGTGCAATCAGGCTGGCGCCGCCCTGCTGCCGCCTGCTGCCGGCTTCGATATCTGGGCGGTACAACAGGCTGACCGTAAACCACAAACAGCTGCTTGCCTGCTGTTCCAAAACATGAGCAGTGGTCCAATGAGATCCCTCAGGCGGCCTAGCAGGTGCTGTTGCATTGTGGCAGCACAGCGATGCAATTAAAGGCAGACGGACACGCACAGCGAACGGCCAAACGCAAGAGCTATTGATAAATGAACCTAGAGCAGTAGACGGGCACGCCGTTGGCAGCTGTGCGGAGCGCAGCATAGCGCTGTGGTGGTGTGTGGCCGGTTGCAGTTTGGGCGCTGGACGCCGGCCGCCCTGCCTGCCCAACAGGCAGCAGAGCAAGCAGCAGCCACTCTGTGCTTTCCCGCTGGGCGGTCCCAAGCTGTTGTTCCTCAATTCTTCTTGTTCTTCTTCTTCTTGCTGCTCAGCGGGGCGCTGCCCGTGCTCTGGCTGCTCTCCCCCGCCTGCACACACAACCATACAGTCGGGCAGCAGTGCTGGAGAATGAGCGCTGACGAGCCGAGGGCAAGAAAGGCGAGAGCAGGGCAAGGCACGCCAGGCACGCATCCCGGCAAACCTGCCATAGCAAGCACTCCAGCAAAGCCGCTCATACAGAACTCGCCCGGCGAAGCGCACCTTGGGGCCGGCGCGGCGCAGGCCCAGCAGCGGCAGGCCAAACGTGACCAGCGGCACCAGCACGCCGGCATACACCTGGAGGGCGCGAGAGGTGGGGCAACATGAAGAGTCGGTGGGTTGCAGTGCAATCGCTGATTGCCAATTCAGCCTGTTTTCTGGTGGACGGGTGTGCTCTTGTAAAGCGGAACTGGCGCCTCCGCAAATCAGCTGATCCACAAGCTGGCCCCGGCCCAGCAGGGCGGAGCACGCAGGCAAGTACACACATCATATCGATTCGCCCTACTAAGCCCCAAGCAATCCCAGGCCCTCTCACCATGTAAGTGACGTAGGGGCGGCGCGCCAGCGGCGCCGTGTTGTTGTTCTTGCTGAGCAGGCTGTGGGGGGTTGGGGCGCAGCACAGCATGTCGGCGCCAAGCATGACGAGCAGTGGTTGGTTGGACATGCGGTTTCAAACAGCACAGAGACATTGAAGTGCCATGCTGTGGTTCGTATGCTTGTGCCCAACACCACACGAAGCCCGCCAACGCAGCCCCAGCGAAGCAGCCTTGGTACACAACAGGCAGGACTCACTTGATGAGCATGCCTTCAAGCTCGCCCTGCACCTGCTCCCACATTGCGCTGGCCTTGGCTGCGCCGGCCGCCAGAGTGGGGCGCACAGCCGCCAGCGCCTGCAGGGGGGATGAACAGAGCATGGCGTGGCACCTGGTTGAGCAATGGGCAACACACCATGCTACTCAACAAGCGCTTGCCAGTGGGCTTGGTAGCAGCCGCACTTCCTTGCCACATACCCTGGCATCCTTGTGTCACTTTTTCCAGTGCACTGCACCTCACCTCCGACTGCCACACGGCCTGAGCAGCGCGGCTCGCCGTGCCCCACGCCGCCGCCGCCGCTGCGCACGCTTGGCGCCACGCTGAGGCCACAGCGGCCTGGGCCTGGGGCCACTTGTCGCCCGCCTTGGCCTCGATCGCCTTGTTCAGCTGAGCGCCCTTCTCCTGCACGGATGGAACATGAAAACTAAATGCCCCTTTGAATCAGAAGAGGGTGGAGGCTGGCGGCCTTTGGTCAGCTGCGCGCCCTTCTCCTGCGCTGCAAATAGGTGCCACAAACAAGACGCCGCATTTGAGCCTCAGAAGATGAGGTTGCACTGGGCACGCATCGCTTTGCAGCAAACAACCCACAGAAAGGACGCCCTCCAACGCCGCCCACCTTGGCCAGGCTGAGGCCGCGCTCCAGGGCGGGCTTGCCGTGCGACTGCCACAGCTGGCCCGCAGCCTTGCCGCCCTGCGGGAACAGGCACAACGAGGCGCAAAGCATGCCGATGCAGTTGGGGCACGGGTGCTTGTTGTAGGTACGCTAGGCAGGTGCCGAGCAGCGTTGCAGGGGCAGCTTGGAGCTGCTAGGGTTTGGGCAAGGAAGAGAAGTGCAGAAGCTGGTACACAGCAACACCGCAACTACACCACGCCTGCAACAGCTCACCCCCGCTGCCCCACGCACCTCAGCCGCATATGCAGTTGCCTGGGCCACAGCGGGGCCGGCCGCAGCGCGCAGCGAAGCGGTCGCCTCCTCAGCCCAATAAGGCAGCCAAGCAGCCTGCAATGCGATTTGAAATAATGTCAGTATGGAGGAACGTGCGTCACCAAGGAACTGGGCTTGCAGGCAGAACACCGCAGAGCTGGCAGGCAGCAGGCAATGCAAACATAGCAAACACAGTCTTGCCTTCAGACGCTCCAACTCCGCCAGCTGGGCACGGCTAGCGGACGCCTCGCCGCGCACCTGCAGCAGAAGGCGCAGGGAATGGCTGGGAGGGGCACGGAGCAGCATGCGCATGCATTGCAAACGGCTGGCCGCCATGAAGGAAACGCCGGCGCACGAATGCAACAGCGTATGAATGCAACAGCACACCAATGCAACAACAGCATGCAAATGCAACGGCGCTCACCCGGTCCAGCTCGTCGCGGGCCTTGGCCAGATCGGCATTACACAAAAGTACACAAATGCAACAGCATGCAAATGAAACAGCACTCACACGGTCCAGCTCGTCGCGGGCCTTGGCCAGATCGGCCTTCAGAGCAGCCTGGGAGGCCTCAGCCGCCTTCAGCTTGGCGGCAGCATCCTACAAGGGAGCAACAGGGCAGGATGGGAAGCAAATGAGATGCACGCATGCAATCGGTCCGCACCGGGCCGACAACCCTGGCTGGCCAGCGGCAGGCGGCGCACGGACGGCCGTGCCCACGTGGGCTGCTGCTGCGACCACTTTAGCCAACCACAGACTTCCAGGTAAAGGCAACACAATCCAAGCCGGATAAAAAAGCAATGTGCCCCTCAAGCTTGCCTCAGCAGCCTTCTTCAGCGAGCCCTCCAGCTTGCTCTTGCTGGCGGAGCAGCTGCCTGCCTCGTCCTTTGCTGCCTGCAGTAGAGCAAGCAACGTAAAAGTTGAATGACATGTGCTGGCTAACACAACACTGCGGCCATCACAATGTGCATTGTGCGCAGCAGGCACAGCCACCGCTGGGTCAACAGCTGAGCATTTGCCAGCAGTTAACTGCGCCCTCGCCGCACCTGCACAGCCGCCTTCAGCGCCGCCAGCTCCTTCTCTCCAGCTTCCAACTTAGCGGTCGCCTCGCTCAGCTTGTGCTCGCTGGCAGTCAGGCTGGCCTGTGCGGCGGCGGCCGAGGCCTGCAGCAGGTGGCACAGCCAGTCACGTTGCATGCCCTGTTGCTGAGTTGGCCCTGCCAACCCTGGCAGGTGAGCAGCCGCGAGGGAAGACGAATAGCGATGCTGTGTATGGTGGCAGCAGCGGCAGCACCCACCTTGGCTTCGTCGATGGCGGCGGCTGTGGGTGCTGCCTCCAGCTTGGCCTGCAGCTCCTTGAGCGACGCTGCACCCTTGGCTGCGGCCGCCTCAGCCTGCCAGGGCAGTGATGGGGCAAGAGCACAGCAGGCGGAGCGTCTGCAGGGCGCTGTGTCGTGCCCAACTTGGGCAGGCAAGGCAGCCGGCAGCTGAGCGGGGGACCCGCCTGCAGGCACGCCTGCGGGCCGCTTCCAAAGTGCTCAGCCGGCTCTGCTCTACAGCTGGGCAGATACAGTGCTGGAGGTTTGCCCATCGCCACCAACACGGTGGTCCCCTCACCTGCTCCAGCTTGCTCTTCAGTCCGCCCGCCTCCTCGGTGCAGCTCGCACTGCTGGCCTCAGCCGCCGCCAGCCGCTTCTCAACCGTCGACAGCTTGGAGCGCAGGTCGCCGCACTGCGAATGGGGTTGAGCATGCCTCCAGGGTGGGTGCGAGAAGGCAGCTACAGGCAACGGGAGAGGCTTGTGGCAGCGGCGGCAGGCGGCGGCAGCGGCAGCAGTGGGCGTGTACAGCGCAGGGCCTGATCGCGCCTCGACCCCGCCCTCCGTACCTCTCCGGCCTCCTGAGCGGCGGCCAGGCAGGCCGAGGCGCTCAGCAGCAGCGCCAAGACCGCGAGTGCCTTCATAGCGGCTGCAACCGATCCTCGCGCAGCTGTGATGCCGTCCTGGGCGGATGTACAGCCTGATCCACAGCCGTCAGCCGCGGTTCCGTGCAAAGCCGCGCTGGACCACCAACCAGTGGCCGCAGCACCGAGTCTGCTACCGATCGGCCGGCAGAGATCGACAAATCGAGGGAGGAGCAGCACTGCCAGCCGCTCTTGCGCCCTCCCGCTGCCCATGCAGGCGCCCATCTCGGGCTGTGTCAGCTGTCGCGGCCCAGCCGTGCCGGCGCAATCCCATTGAATTCCAGCAGTGCTCGACATCTGCCAGCAGCGCCCGCGCCGGCTATCATGCCCGTTTAGGCCCGACTGTCACCGCCCCCAAGCTGCCCAGAGGCCCGGGGCGCCATGGCGGACTGGCTCACGGGTCACTGGGTGCTCATCACCGCGGTGCACCCACGGGAGCGCGACGAGCTGGCCCGGCTGGTGGCGCAGGCGGGCGGCGAGAGCCAGACGGCCTTCTCCGTGAGGGACCCGCCCCACCTGGTCATCACCCGTTCCGTGCGGTCCCCCAAGTACCGCGCCCTGCTGCGTGCCCACCCCCACACGCCGGTGGTGACGCCCGAGTGGCTCGCCGCCAGCGCTCAGGTGAGTCCGCTGCAGCATGGTCCTTACACCTGCCAGACGATTGTGGCTTGGGGTTGAAGATTGCGTAATACGACTCAGCAACCCTGCATATGCTTGCTGCGGCGCCAGCACCCGCGGCAGCTGTCAACAGACGGGCCCGACAGCCGCTGCCTCCCCGCCTCCCGCCGGCCCCCACCCCTGCCACGCTGCACCCACCTGACCCCCACAGGCGGGCCGCCTGCTGCCCTATGCCGACTTCAAGGCCGGCCCATTCACCGGCCTGACCGTCTGCTTCTCGGGGCTGAGCGCCAGCACCAAGGCGACGCTTGCCGCACTCGTGGTGAGCGCCTTTGCATTTCGGCGTCTGAAACGCAACGGGCCGCGCTGCCGCTGCCCCGCACCCTTGCATGCCCTGCTGCCGCTGCTAGCACGCCGCCGAGTGATCCCTGGTTGCTGTACTGGACGTGCCTGCAGATCAAGAACGGCGGGCAGCACTCTCCGGCCCTGGACCGCAAGTGCACCCACCTGGTCACCAATTCCACCGACAGCGACAAGTACCGGTGCGCTGCTTGCTGCGGCTTTCTGTGCTGCTGTGCTGGCTGCTGTGCTGCTACGCTGCAGGTTTGTGGGGCTGGCGTCGTGTCTATGTGGGCAGGCTGCAGGGTGCGCGTCGCTTGGTGAGTGGTGGGTGCTGCCGCGGGAGTGTCGGGTGCCCCAGCAGGGCACCTTTTGCATGACTCAACGCACCGCTTGTGCTGCCCCCTCTCGATGCATGTGCCAAGCAGGAGGCTATTACAGTGCTGCCGCGCCAGGCGCCCTGTGCACAAAACGAACTCAGCCCTGCGGCGCTCCCTGCCCTGCCCACCGCCGCTTGCTGCAGGTTTGCCAAGACTGAGGGCATCACAGTGGTGACCACTCGCTGGGTGGACGCCAGCCTGGAAGCAGGGTGGTGTCAGGATGAGGCGCCTTTCTTCCTGGTGGCCGATGGCGGGGCGCCACGGGAGGGCGCCGGCGACAGCGCCGCCGCAGCGCTGCTGCCGCTGGCTGCAGGGGTGGAGCCGGCGGCGGCGCGGCGCGCGCCGCCCACTGCCGCCCTGCTGGATGAGGCGACCACGCTCTCTGAGTTGGCCCCAGGCGGCAGCGGCGGGGTGCTGGCTGCAGCCGTGGAGCCCACTGCAGCAGCACCGGCAGCACGGGGGCCCAGCCGCCTGCAGCGCGGCGCCAGCGCCGCCGACGTGGCGGCGATGCGGGGGGCAGCAGACGCAGCGGCAGCAGATGAAGAGCAGGAGGGCGGGGCTGCGGCACAGGCTGCGGCGGCGCTGCAGGGCGGGGCGGCGCTGCAGGCAGCAGCTGCTGCTGCTGCCGCTGGCATGCCCACACAGGAGGAGCTGGATGAGCAGCTGGAGTGGGATGACGATACGCCCACCTTTTTGGACGCGGTCCGCCTCAAGCTGCTGGGCTGCTCCCAGGCAGAGCTGCGGGAGGCGCTGGGCCTGGTGAGGGCAGCAGAGAGGGGCTGTACTGCAAGTTGCTGGGGACAAGTATGCATTCCGAGGAGGGCTGTGCTTTCCGTTTGGGACGCTGCCCTTTGCTGCCTGCACGCTTCGCAACACAGCCTCGGCAGCTGACCTGCGACATTGCTCTTGGTGGTGGGGTATTTACCATCTCCCCTGGCACCCGCTCTGGCCTCACATACTGTATGCGCAGGTGCGCCAGGGCGCCGCCAAGCGGTTTGCCGACTGGCGCGACGACCTAAACCACCTTGTGGTGAGTCCTGCCGTTTGTCTGAGCCTGGCAGCTGGTTTGAGCGCTTGGCTGCGGCCACGATGGTTAGCTGGCTGCATCTCCTGCGATATTGAAATGCTGGCATTGCATGCACGCATCCAGACCAGCCTGCACGTGGGACGTTACTCAACACTGTCACCGCCGGCCGCAGGTTGGCTCCGAGCTGGGAGCGGGCGAGGCGGCCGAGGCCTCGGAGTTCCTGTCCACGCACCGCGCCTGCCTGCCCGTCTCCCTGGACTGGCTGCGAGAGGTGCGGCCGCAGTGGGGCGCTGGGGGCAAGCTGCTATGCAGGATTGCGTGCCTATGTCCCTGGCACTGGCTGTGAGAGATGTACGGCGCTGGGGGGCTGCAGGGGCAAGATGCAGGGAGACACGGCAGCTTGGTTCTGCACAGCATGCATCATGTCGCATGCCAGCCATTCATTGTGAGCGGTATCGATCGTCGGCCCTTTGGATGCTCCTGGCTGGACATCAATGTGCCAATGACTGTGATCAACTCAACCAACTGCCTTGCTGCCTCCGCCTGCCCCGCCCTGCAGTGTGTGGCGGCGCAGCGGCGTCTGCGGCCCGATGGCTTCACCGTGCCCTTCTCCCGCCTGTCCCAGCACAGGTGGGTCCCTGCCGGTTGCTCGTGCTGCAGTAGTGCCGCCGCTTCTGGACTTGTGTTGCTGCCTGCGTCCTTGCTGCACCTCGCCAAAGCAACTGTTGCAAGCGGATGGACGCCTCAGCGCATCCCACTTCCGCCTTGCTGCCGCTAAAATGCCCAAGGCATGCTCCTTGCAATCGCGAGTCCTTCCTTGCCAACCTCTCCCACAACCGCAGGCGCAGGCTGCCGGCGCTGGAGCAGGCGGCGGCGGCGGGTCGGGTGGAGCGCAGCGCGTCCTTCTGCAGCCGCGGCAGCGATGGCGATGCAGACAGCGAGATTGGCCGCCAGGCCTCGGCGGTTGCAGCGGTGTCGGGTGCGGGGCAAGGGGCTGGGGTATGGAGGGCTGCTGGGCTGCTGGGATGCTGGGCTGCGTGAGGCGGCTGGCAGGTGCAACGGCCTGGGGTCTGCTGCCTGGGCGTGCTGCGCTTGCTGCCGCTGGCATCCATTCACCATGACTCCTGCAACCACCATCATTTCCCTGCACAGGCCCGCTGGAAGGCTGCTACTTCACGCTGGCCGCCGTCCGTGGCAGCGAGGACGAGGCGCACGCACGCCGCCTGATCCAGGAGAGCGGCGGCCGCGTGTTCACTGAGACGACGCTGGCCCGGGTGCAGGGTGAGTTGTTTGAGTGTAGAGCAGTTCATCTGCAATTGGGTGCTGAAGTCAGGAGAGCAGCGGCCGCATCTTTACAGCAAACTCAGAACCAGAGCCCACTGAGGCTCTAGGCACGGCGTGGTGCTCGACCTGCCTCCCTTTTGTTCCCGTTGCCAGCCTCTAGCCAGGCATGTTCTAGTTTAATCACTCTTCACCAGCTCACTGCCGCTGTTGCAGACAAGAGCCGCGCCTTTGCCATTTGCCCGCACTCTCTGGTGCCCACGGCCATCACTCAGCTGCGCCTCACCTGCCCCGACTTCAAGCTGGGTGAGCTATGGCCGGTTGCTGCCTGGTTGCTTCACTTGCATTTGGGCTAGAGCGCAGTTTGCACCATTCCTTGCCGGAGCGCATCTTGCCCCCTCTCACTAATGTCCTGGCGACTGCTACCCTGCTTCTTGCCGCCTGCAGTCGACGAGCGGCAGCGCTTCACGGTCTACTGGCTGGAGTGCAGCTTGATGGCGGGTGGGCCGCTGCCTCCCAACCGCGGCGCGCCGCTGTACCAGCCGCTGCCCTACCCGCTGCCGCTGCCGGGAATGGACCAAGTTCTGTGAGTGCTCTTCCTGCAGCCCTCTATCGGTTGGACTGCTGAGATCTGCTGCCCGATTGCTCAGTCCGATCGTCCTGCGATCCCAAATGTGTTTTTTTTTGCCACAACACGCCACGCACCCGTTTCCACCACAGGGCCTGCACCTCCGTCTACGGCCTGTCCGCTGCTCCTGCTCATCCGCTGCCCAAAGGCTCAGCCATGTCGCCCCACCCTTCCCCTGTCATGTTGCGCAGGGCCTGCGCCTCTGGGTACGACCCGCCCATCCGCCTAGCCATCGGCCGCCTGCTGGAGACGCTGGGCGGCCGCATGACTGACAGCATGACCCGGCACAACACGCACCTCATCCTGCCGCTTGCAACGGGTGAGTCGCCGAGGTAGTGGGGGCCGCTCGGAGCGTCTTTGCGAGGGTGTACGAAACTCAACAGCTTGGGCCTGGTGTTCGGGTGTGCTGGGACCTGAGCCTCACCGCACATGTGTTTGTGTGATTGGACCACCTTTTGGCAATACATTGGAAGATCACCCTGCACCCCCGCACCCATCTGCCGACACACAGGCAAGAAGTACGACTTCAGCGCCTCGTATGGAGTGATCCCCGTTACAGCCGACTGGCTGGTGGACACCGTGCAGCTGGGCCGCGTGCAGCCGGAAGGGCGCTACCACCCGCGGCCGCCAGCTGGGCAGGAGGCCATTGCAGCAGCGGCAGCAGTCCGCCCGGCGGCAGCTGGCGGCCCTGAACCCTCCGCCGCCAGCGGCGGCTTCACTCAGATTGGCGTCACACAAATGAACACTGCTGCTGCGCCAGTGCAGCAGCCTGCTGCGGGCCGCCGCGGTGGGGTGCCACCGCCAGAGCTGCTGCAGCAGCAGCAGCAGGGTGTGGCTCCGCCTGCCGAGGCGCCAACCCGGCAGCAGCTGGTGCTGCCGCCGCCGCCGGGGCCGCAGCAGGAGGCGCCGGCAGGTGCTGGCAGCCGCCGCATGAGCCTGCGAGAGCGCCTGCGGGCCAATCAGGCTGCTGCGGCGGGGGCTGCAGCTGGCGGCTGGCCGGCTGAGCCGCCGCTGCAGCAGCAGCAGCAGCGGCAGCAGCCGGTGAATGATGAGAATGCAGTTGGGCAGGGCAGCAACAGCGGCGGCGGGAGCACAGAGCTGGGAGGCAAGCAGCAGCTGACGACTCGCTTCCAGCCGGCGGCGGCAGCGGCACCGCCCGTGCAGCGGTCAGCGCTTGATGCGGCGATGGAGAGCTTGGATGCAGGGCCCCAGCAAAAAGGGGCGGCTGTGGCACAGCAGGGACCTCAGCAGGCGCAGCAGGTGCCTAGCATGTTTGAGTCGCTGTTTGGGCCCTCGCCCCATGCCAGCCCAGCTGTGCCAGCTGGGGCTGCCGTGGCAGCAGCACCAGCACCAGCACCAGCTGAGGCGCAACCAGCTGCGCTACCAGAGGCAGCGCCAGCGGCAGCACTAGCAGGGGGTGTGAAGCAGGAGCCTGGCTTGCAGCGACAGTCACCCAAGCAGCCAGCGGGGCGGGGCGGAGGAAAAGGCAGACGCTCATCATCCCGCCTGCGGCCCACAGAGCAGCAGCAGCAGCAGCAGGAGCCAGCGCCCGCTGAGCCCGAGCAGCCAGCAGTGCTTGCAGCAGCCCAGCCAGCAGCCAAAGCTGACATGGCGGCGGCGCCAGCTGCGGGGTTGACTGGCATTGCACCACGGGGCCATGCGGCAGCGGCAGCGGCGGCAGCAGCAGCAGGCAGTGAACCGCAAGAGGATATGGCAAAGGCCATTGACAGGTGGGCAAGGGAATCACTTGCACATGTTCCTGCTATCCAAAGCTCCTTGACTAGAAATGTGCACTCAAACGGATGACGAAAGTGCAAGGGTTTGCTGGCGAGGTGGTCCGCAGCTGGAGCAATATGGGAGTGCGCTTCCCATACTCACTGCAATGTCTCTCCTGCCTTCCCTCGAACACTGCGCAGCCTGGGCCGCCTGCTGGGCGGGCTGGCTGCCGAGGCGCCGCCCCAAATCGGCTCCCAGCTGGATGCCATGATGCCGCCACCGCCTGCCCGTACACGTGCTGGCAGCAAGCGTGGCGCCTCTGCACCGGCTGAGAGCTCTCTGAGCAATGGCAGTGGCGGTGGGTCACGCGGCGGGCGAGCCGGCAAGCGCCCGCTGAACGAGGATGGCGCCGGCAGTGGGGGCAGCAGCGGGCGTGCGGCGCCGGTGCGACGGTCTGGCCGTGGCCGGGCGGCCGACCTGCAGCAGGCGCCGCATCTGGAGATGTCGCAGCAGGTGAGCTGCGTGGTATGGAGTTGTAGTGCGCATCAGCTGTTTCACTCGATTAGCCCTGTTGAGAGCTCTGTTCAAGTGGGGTGCCAGGGGCAGGTCTGCTGTCGACACATGTCAGCAACCAAGAGTTGGCAGCCGGGGCCACTCCCTCCCAGACATGTTCCCTCCTCCCCTCTTCAAACCCGCAGGTGGGCTACGCTGACAGCCAGGACGATCCGCCAGTCCGCATGCCCACCCGCTCCGCCTCGCTGCCCCACCACCAGCTGCTGAAACAGCGGCTGGCAGCACAGGCGGCGGGCGGCGCAGCGGGCCAGGGCGGGCGGCGCGGCGCAGCGGCGGCTCGCTCTGCAGACCCCCTGGCCGACCTGCTCTAGTGACGGAACAATGATACAACCATGATGCATGCAACCTGCTATTGCAACCTGCCATTGCTTGACAAATGTGACACAAATGCACAGGAATTGTAGGTCTGGCTGGCCGCTGATACACCGGCGCCGGCGATGCCCTTGTGGCGCCAGCAGGCGACGACCTGCATACCGTCCAGTGAGCTAAGGGGCGGTGCTCCGTTGACAGCTGCTTCGCCCCATTACCAACGTCTCGGCAGCCGCTGCGTTCAACCTGCTCGGGGCCTTGCCGAAAGAAGCCAGCTCCGGCTGTCGTCTTTGCTTGCAGCTGCAGTATGTCGATCTCAGCGCGATTAGCAGCATGCAGCAACAGCCATCCGGTCGGCGGCAGCTGCCTGCGAGGAGCCAAAGGGCGGCTGCGCTCAGGCTCGCGGCGGGCCTCGCCGCTGCTGCAGGCTGCTCGGCATGACGGGTAGGAGTCGCAGGCCGCGTGCCATGTCCCTAAGGGCCGCCTGGCTCTCGCCGCCGCCGCTGCCTGCCGCCGTCGCCAGTCCCCTCCCACGTGTGTGCAACCTCCTGCCGACGCTCTTGCAGGCCCCTGCAGCCATCGCAGCAGCAGCACCAGCAGCATTCAAAAGCCGCAATCCTCTATCCACATACAACCAGCTGCAACAGCGGAGCGACGGCAGATGCGGCCGAAGGCGGCATTCCAAGTCTCCCACCCGCAGCATTTGCGCTCCCTGCCGTGGCAGCGGCGGTGGCGGCCGTGCCGCTGCTGCTTCCACAGGCAGCCAGTGCCTCAGCGCCGCTGCTGGCCAGCCTCATGCCGCACAGCCTGCCGCAGCACCACCTCTCAGATACAATGTACTGGGGCTGCATTTGCTTGGGAGGTGAGCTGCCGGGGCTGGGTGGGTGTGCGCCAGAGCTGTGGTTGCGCTGGACCGAACGCGCATGCTGCAAGCAGCGATTGGTGCTGTATGCCTGATTGCCGCGTGCCTGAATGCCGCATGCCTGGCTGCTGCCCGCCCAGCTGCTGTCGGCATGCTCCATACCCAGTTCGATGGTCAGTGCCGTTGATCCCTGCCTTTGATCACTGCCTGCCCGGTGCAGCGGCGGGGCTGCTGACCACCACCGTCTGCACCGCTCGCTTCATCATCTCCTTGTGAGCGTCTTTGTTGTTTTACACTTTGTTGTTTTATGTGGCATGTACTGTGCCGTGTTGCTCACTGCCGCGCACTGTGCCGAGCTTGTGCGCACCGAAGCACCTGCCCATTTGGCGCCGTCTCCCGACCCTTCCCAACGCGTCCCTGTTCTTCCCCGCAGCTTCCCGGGTTTGGAAAAGGTGGCGGAGCAGCGGCGCTGGCAGCTGCCCTGGGTGGCCGTCACGCTGTATGACCCCCTGCTGCAGGTGGGGCCGTTGTGTTTATCGAAAGGGTTTTGGAACGGACTTTGCTTGCTTCGCCTAACTCTTTGAGCACGTGCATGCCAGGGCATTGACTCGATTGCGGCCGCCTGCAGCTGTGAAAAGCTGCCTGCCTGCCTTGGCTGACTCGGTGGCGCAGCATGGCAATGGCATTGCACTGCCGCTTTCACCTTGGTGCAGCCCGTGCGGCGCCGTGTGTTTGGCCAGACCCAGGAGGGTGATTTGGTGAGCCGATCTCATCCCGCAGTGCACCCAGCAACTGGGTGTCTGGCAACACCGCTTTACAAGGCTGCTCGCATGCCTGCATGCTGGCACGCAACCCGGGGCAGTCCTGCTTGCATGCCTGCACTCTCGGCTGGCCTCACATTGCTCTTCACCCCGCTGCCGGGCCAAGCGCAGGACTATGCCGCATGCTTGCAATGCGCATCTTCCGCAGCCCAGCCACCTCTGGCTCTTACGCTCCTACTCGTGCCCTTACAGCCCCCTTTGCATCGACGCTCGCTCCTCATGCAGGACTATGCCGCCGTGGCGCTGCTGGCCGTCATCTGCTCGCTGCTGGAAACGCTGGTCGGCAAGGACGGCATGCTCAATGACTTCATCCCCGATTTCGCGCTGCTGCACGCGCTGCAGTGGGTGAGCTGGCCGCTGCTTAGTTGTGATGGCTCGTTAGCAGTCTCTCGGCTGCCGCCTGCCCCGGAAGTCGCTGCATGCAAAATGTGGTTGCCTGGGAGGAGCAGGGCGGGTCAAACAGTCGCTCGAACAGTCGCGGCTGTCCATTGCATGATCGAAGTCGATGCCCACCGCTCCCTGCAATTCCAATGCTCCTGCCTATTATGCAGGTCATCATTTTCATGCACGGCCAGCTGCTGCCCGCCTGGGTGCTTGTCGTGCTGCGATGGGGCCGCCAAATCTGAGCAGCACGGCAAGTGTCCGCTTGCCCAGCGATAGTGCCCCTCCATTTTGGCTGCCAGCCCATACGCGGTGTACATTAATTGCGCTGCAGCCAAGGCTGGCCCCGCCACACCCGCTCCTCTGCTCCTCTGTGCACCCCTGCGCCTCTGTATTGCTTGCCACCTCTCTTGCCGGCTGTGCTTTTCACCCACCTCGCGCTCTGTACCCCCCTTTCTGCGCCACACCCGCTTGAGTGTGCCTTCCCTTAACCTCCCTTACCTATCAGATGATATTCGTGCGGTCTGGCGGCCCCTGTTTGCCACTGTGTCGTGTGATCCCGGTTTTCGGCTTCAAACTTGCTTCTGTGCTTTGTCCGACCTTGTCGATGCCTCGCGCGCCCCCCCCTGTTGATCTGATGACGATCCGATGCCACTGCCACTCACTGCCCTGCCATCTTTCCAGAGACGAACTTGCTGTGTATCAACGCCCTCTGTAACCCGCACAACGTGCGCCGGGAGGAGGCGGGAAGGAGCGCTGACGCGCTGCCGTGCGCTAGGGCGGCGCGGCGCGGCGCATGAAGGCGTCCCACTCACCGGGCAGGACCAGCCTTAGCGATCGCAGGCCCCTCTGCGCTCCTCCATACTCCTGCTCCTGCCGGCTGGCGAGCCAACTTCAAATTCGCCGCGCCTGCGCCCTCGCCGCCCCTCGCCGCCCCACAGCGCTGTTCGCAGCCTCGACATGCTGGCTACGTGTTGCCCGAGGCCCGCTGCCTCTGCGGCGCTCGGGCTTCTGCAGGCGCGAGCGGCCGGAGGCAGGCCCTGTCGAGCCGTCGCGGCGCTGCCCAGGCAAGCTGCTCGGGGCTGCGAGGTTAGGGTTGGCGGCTCGCGCGGGCATGGGGCGCCAGCTGACCGCCCGCCGCCGCCGCTGCCACTTGCGCCCCTTCCCTGCAGCGCGCGGCGCAGCCCGGCCCTCCGCTGGCCCAGCCCCACCCAGCCGCTGCGCAGCGCTGCGACGTCCAGCACCCGCCGCAGCCGCAGCGTGCCAGCCATGGCCGCCGCCGGCACGCTGCCGCTGCTGCTGCCGCTGCTGCTGCCAAGTGCCGCGGACGCTGCGACCGCTCTGCACCTCCCAGAGGTCAGCGGTTATTGGATGGCGCTGGGCCTGGGCGGCGCAGGCGTGGCCACCACCCTGCTGCTCACCAGCCGCTTCCTCGTCAGCTAGTGAGTTTCGGCGAGGGTGGATTGTTGCAGTCGCGACACATGCATGGCTGTAGGGATTTGGAGTGTCGTGCAGCAAACCCTCTCGGTGT
>VFQQ010002372.1_pt1 | contig 21476 bp, 18 predicted proteins | sample 3512341 | NCBI WGS metagenome assembly VFQQ01 (sample SAMN10412373, study PRJNA504923) | tailings metagenome | isolation source: Relicate 2 Philex TSF1 revegetated site | place: Philippines: Tuba, Benguet | collected 2017-08-29 | reverse complement strand
AGACGCCTACCGCCCGCGACGTGCAGCCGGTCACGATCGAGGAGGAGATGCGGCGCTCCTACCTCGATTACGCGATGAGCGTGATCGTGGCCCGCGCCCTTCCCGATGCCCGCGACGGACTGAAGCCCGTGCACCGGCGCATCCTCTATGCGATGGGCGAGTCCGGCTACACCTCCGACAAGCCCTATCGCAAGTCGGCCCGTATCGTCGGCGACGTCATGGGTCGCTATCACCCGCATGGCGACCAGTCGATCTATGCCGCCATGGTCCGCATGGCGCAGGACTTTTCCATGCGCCTGCCGCTGCTCGACGGTCAGGGCAATTTCGGGTCGATGGACGACGATCCGCCGGCGGCCATGCGTTACACCGAAATCCGCATGGCGAAGGCCGGCGAGGCGCTGCTCGAGGACATCGACAAGGAAACCGTCGATTTCCACGGCACCTACGACGACAGCGGCCAGGAACCCGACGTCCTGCCCGCCAGGCTGCCGAACCTGCTGGTCAACGGCTCCGGCGGCATCGCCGTCGGCATGGCGACCAATATCCCGCCGCACAACCTGGGCGAGGTTATCGACGCCTGCCTGCTCTATCTCGACAACAACGGCGTGCCGGTCGAGCAACTGATGGAGATCGTGCAAGGGCCGGATTTTCCGACCGGCGGCGTGATCCTCGGCCGATCCGGCATCCGCGCGGCCTATCTGACGGGTCGCGGGTCGGTGATCATGCGCGGGCGGGTCAAGATCGAGAATTTCAAGAAGGACCGCGAAGCCATCATCGTCACCGAGATTCCGTATCAGGTGAACAAGGCGCAGATGGTGGAGAAGATCTCCGAAGCGGTGCGCGACAAGCGCATCGAGGGGATTTCGGACCTGCGCGACGAGAGCGACCGCGACGGCGTCCGCGTGGTGATCGAGCTGAAGCGCGAAGCCATCGCCGACGTGGTGCTGGCCCAGCTCTATCGCTTCACGCCGCTGCAGACGAGCTTCGGCGTCAATGCGCTGGCGCTGAACCGCGGCCGCCCGGAACTGATGAACCTGAAGCAGCTGATCGCCTGCTTCGTGGATTTCCGCGAGGAAGTCGTCGTCCGCCGGCTTCGCTTCCTTTTGCGCAAGGCACGCGACCGGGCCCATGTCCTGGTCGGCCTCGCCATCGCGGTCGCCAATATCGACGAGGTGATCCGCCTGATCCGCACCTCGCCCGATGCGGGCACGGCGCGCGAGCGGCTGATGGAGCGCGACTGGCCCGCGGAGGATATCGCGCCCCTGATCGCGCTGATCGACGATCCGCGCCACAAGGTGGTCGGCGGCACCTACAGGCTGTCCGAGGAACAGGCGCGGGCCATCCTCGATCTGCGCCTGCAGCGGCTGACCGCCCTCGGCCGCGACGAGATCGCCGATGAACTGAAGAAGATCGGAGTCGAGATCGCCGATTATCTGGAAACGCTGTCCAGCCGGCCGAAACTCCTCGGCATCATCCGCGACGAGCTGGCCGCGGTGAAGGCGGCCTTCGACACCCCGCGGCGGACCAGCATCGAGGCGCAGGAATTCGAACACGATATCGAAGACCTGATTCAACGCGAGGACATGGTCGTCACCGTGACGCAGGCGGGCTACGTGAAGCGGGTACCGCTCTCCGCCTACCGCTCGCAGCGGCGCGGCGGGCGCGGGCGCACCGGCATGTCGATGCGGGATGAGGATTTCGCCACCCGGATATTCGTCGCGTCGACACACGCGCCGATCCTGTTCTTCACCAATATCGGCAAGGTCTACAAGCTGAAGGTCTATCGCCTGCCGATGGCCGAACCCCAGGCGCGCGGCAAGGCGCTGGTCAACCTGCTGCCCCTGGGTGAGGGCGAGGTCGTCCGAACCGTCATGGCGATGCCGGAAGACGAGACGACTTGGGAGAAGCTGTCGGTCATGTTCTCGACCGCCAAGGGCTATGTGCGCCGCAACGCCCTGGGTGATTTCGTCAGCATCAACCAGAACGGCAAGATCGCCATGAAGTTCGAAGGCGAGGATGCCGACGACAAGCTGGTCGACGTACAGCCCTGTTCGGATACCGACGACGTGCTGTTGGCTGCGCGCGACGGCAAGGCGATCCGCTTCAAGGTCACCGACGTGCGGGAGTTCCAGAGCCGGTCATCCACGGGGGTGCGCGGGATGAAGCTCGCAGATGGCGACGAGGTCATTTCCATGACCATCCTGCGCGGCGTGGAGACGACGACGGAGGAGCGTCAGGCCTATCTGAAATACGCGGGCCAGCAGCGCCGGCTGCTGTCGGGCGAGGGCGGAGAGGCGGAAGCGGAAGCGACGGCCGCCGAGGACGAGGACGCTTCCGTGGCGGAGGTGTCACTGTCGCCCGAGCGGCTGGCCGAACTGGGCGCGGCCGAGCAGTTCATCCTGAACGTCACGGTGAACGGCTTCGGCATCCGCAGCTCGGCCTTCGAGTATCGGCTCACCAACCGCGGTGGCCAGGGCATCATGAACATCGATACCCGCAAGCGGGGCGACAAGGTGGTCGCCGTGTTCCCGGTCGAAGACCAGGACGGCATCGTCATGATGTCGGACGGTGGCCAGGTGATCCGCTGTCCGGTCGACGACATCCGAATTGCCCGTCGTGGCAGTGCCGGGGTAACCTTGCTCCGTCTCGCCGAAGGAGAACGCGTCGTATCCGTCGCCCGCTTGGCCGATCCCGGCAACGGTGACGACGGCTCCGAAGGCGAGGAAGAAGGCCCGGCCGGCTAGGCACGGGCCAATTCACTGGGGAGTGGAAGTTCGATGGCCACGCGCGTCGGTCTCTATCCGGGCACGTTCGACCCGATCACCAAGGGGCATTACGACATCATCGCCCGAGCGGCGAAACTGGTCGACAAGCTGATCATCGGCGTCGCCATCAACATCGGCAAAGGGCCGCTGTTTTCGGTCGAGGAACGCTGCGCCATGGTCCGCGAGGAGGCCAAGCAGCTGATCGGCCGCGACATCGACGTTCGGCCGTTCGACAATCTCCTGATGCACTTCGCCATGGAGATCGGGGCGTCCAGCATCATCCGGGGCCTGCGAGCCGTGTCGGACTTCGAATACGAGTTCCAGATGGTGGGGATGAACGCCCGGCTGAATTCGGAGATCGAGACCGTCTTCCTGATGGCCTCCGACAATCATCAGTTCATCGCTTCCCGTCTGGTCAAGGAGATCGCCATGCTGGGCGGTGATATCCGTCCCTTCGTGTCACCCAGGGTCGCCCAGCAGCTGATCGCCCGGGTGGCGGAAATCAAGCGAAAGCAGCTTTCAGGTGCAGCGGAATGAAGCGTAGGCGTTTTCTCGGGGCTGCGGCGGCCGGCCTCGTCTGGAGTTCAACCTCGGCCGCCTGGAGTCAGACGGATTTGGAGAATACCCTCTATCTCGACCTGAAGGACGGTCGCGTGGTGATAAAGCTGCGCCCCGACCTCGCGCCGAACCACGTCAAGCGCATCAAGGAACTGGTCCGCCAGAAATTCTATGACGGGATCGTGTTCCACCGCGTGATCCGTGGCTTCATGGCCCAGACCGGGGATCCGACCGGCACCGGCATGGGGGGCTCCGGGCAGAAGCTGAAGGCCGAGTTCAGCAACGCCAAGCACCTGCGCGGGACCGTGTCTATGGCACGGGCGCAGAACCCCGACAGCGCCGACAGCCAGTTCTTCATCTGCTTCGAGGATTCCGCCTTCCTCGATGGCCAGTACACCATCTGGGGCGAAGTCACCGACGGGATGCAGTTCGTCGATCTGATCAAGAAAGGGGCGGGCCAGAGCGGCCAGGTGTCCGACCCCGACAAGATCGTCCGCATGCAGGTCGCGGCGGACGCGAAATAGGCCGGCCAGTCCCCTCCCGCCGGGCGGGAGGGGACTGCTGCTTCCTGCCGCTCGCTCGTTTCGCCTGGGCGCCTACTTGCCCTGCGCTTCCTTCGCCCGCAGCTCGGCGTCCTTCGCTGGATCGATCCACCAGGCGTATATGTCCGGCCCGTATTCCGGATCGGTCTTGGGACGGCTGAGCCGGTTCCAATAGGCGATGCGATCCTTCGACGAATGGAACTGCGGGATCACGTAGTGGCCCCAGAGCAGGACGCGGTCGAGTGCGCGTGTCGCAACGATCAGCTCCGGCCGATCGGCCGCCGCGACGACCTTGTCGATAAGCGCGTCCACCACCTGATCCTTGATGCCGGCGAGGTTGCGGCTTCCCTGCTGGTCGGCCGCGGCGGCGGACCAGAAATCGCGCTGTTCGTTTCCCGGTGAATCCGACTGCGGCCAGCTTCCGACGACCATGTCGTAGTCGAAGCTGCGCAGCCGGTTCACATACTGGGCCGTGTCCACGGTGCGGATCCGAAGCTCGATGCCGAGCCGTTCCAGGTTCCGCGCCATGGGCTGCACGACGCGTTCGAAATCGGGCTGAATCAGGAGGATCTCAAAGGAGAAGGGCCGGCCGGCGCTGTTGACCAGCTTGCGGTCCTTGACGGTCCAACCCGCCGCGCTCAGGAGCTCGACCGCGGCACGCAGATTCTCACGGTTGGTGCCGCTGCCGTCGGTACGGGGCACCCGGAAAGGCTTGGCGAACACCTCGGCGGGCAGCTGCGCGCGGAAAGGTTCGAGGAGGGCGAGTTCGGCCCCCTCCGGCAGGCCGCGCGAGGCGAAATCGGAGTTCGAGAAGTAGCTCTCGGTGCGGGTGTACTGGTCATAGAACAGGTTCTTGTTCGACCATTCGAAATCGAATGCGAGGCCGATCGCCTCGCGAACCCGGCGGTCGGCAAAGAGCTCACGGCGGGTGTTGAAGACGAAGGCCTGCATGCCGGTCGGGCGCCGGTGCGGTATCTCCGCCTTCACCACGAAGCCGTCGCGTGCCGCCGGGAAGTCGTAGCCGGTCACCCAATTGCGCGCCGAGTTCTCCGCGCGGAAGTCGTACTGGTGTGCCTTGAAGCCTTCCAGAACGACGGTCGTATCCCGGTACATGTCGTAGCGGATGCGGTCGAAATTATAGCGGCCGCGGTTGATCGGCAGGTCCTTGCCCCAATAGTCCTTCACCCGTTCGTAGACGATGGAGCGGTTGGTATCGACCGTCGCCACCTTGTAGGGACCACTGCCGAGGGGGGGCTCGAGGCTCATCGCCTCGAAGTCGCGCCCGGTCCACCAGTGTTTGGGGAGTACCGGAACCATTTGTCCGACGATCTGCGGCAGTTCGCGATTGCGCGGACCCGTGAAGGTGAACTTCACCCGATGCGGCGACAGGGCCTCGGCCTTGTCCACATTGGCGTAGTAGTTCCGATAGAGCGGGCGGCCCTTGGTCTTCACCGTCTCGAAGCCGAAGACCACATCCTCGGCCGTGATCGGCCTGCCGTCGTGCCAGCGGGCCTCGGGGCGCATGTTGAATATGACGAAGGAAAGGTCTTCCGGCACTTCGGCTGATTCGGCGATCAGTCCGTATTCGGTCGACATCTCATCCGGGGTCTGCTGCATCAGGTTCTCGTAGACGATGCCGATGCCCGGAGCGACGTCGCCCTTGATGATGAAGGGATTGAGCGAGTCGAAGCCGCCGATCGAATGCAGGCGCAGTTCGCCGCCCTTCGGCGCGGAGGGATCGACATAGGCGAGTTGCCTGAAATCGGGACCGTATTTCGGTTCGCCGATCAGGGAGAGGGCGTGAACACGTTTCAGATCCGCAGCCGAGGCGGCGGCCGCACCGGCCAGGACGGCCAGGAGCGCGGCGATGAAGCGTACCATTGTTTCCGAACCTCTCTGCTGCAACCCGCGGATCGAGCTATCGAGGCGAACCGCGCAGCGGCGGTCAAGCGGCAAGCAGGTCGATCACCTGGCGGTGAAGGGCGGGATCGCCGGCGGCCAGCACCCGGCCGTCGCTTTCGACGCCCAGAGGGTTGCCCCGCCAGTCCGTCATCACGCCGCCTGCGCCCTGGACGATCGGCACCAGCGCCGCGAAGTCGTAAAGCTTGAGGTTGGCCTCGATCCACAGGTCGGCGAAGCCGAGGACGAGCATGCCGCAACCGTAGCAATCGGTGCCATAGCGGGTGAGCCTCGCAGCCTCGTAGAGGCGGCGGAAGCGCAGATCGTCCCCGCCGCGGAACTGCTCGGGGAAGGTCGAGAACACCGTCGCCTGGCTCGCGGTGGCACAGGGGCGCGTACGGACCGGTCCCCCGTTGAACGTGGTCGGGTGACCCTGCGCGCCGATCCAGCGCTCGCCGGCGATCGGCTGGTCCATGACGCCCATGACCGGCACGCCATTGCGGAGCAGGGCGATCAGAGTGCCGAAGACGGGGAGGCCTGAAATGAAGGCCTTGGTTCCGTCTACGGGATCGATGACCCAGACATGTTCCGCATCGGCGCGCTCGTTGCCGAACTCCTCGCCGATGATGCCGTGATCCGGCACTTCGGCGCCGAGGATGTCGCGGATGGCGCGCTCGGCACCGCGATCGGCGAGCGTGACCGGGCTCAGATCCTGCTTGGTCTCGATCGCGATCGGCTGGCGGAAATGCGGTCGGATGGCGGCGCCGGCGGCGTCCGCCAATCGGTGGCCGAGGCGGATGAGCGCCGGGTCGAGGATGTTACTGGCCCGGCAAGGGCAGCGGCGAGTCGCTCTGCGTGCGCATCCATGCGATCAGATCCGCCCGCTCGCCCGGCTTCGGGATGCCGGCGAAGGCCATCTTGGTGCCGGGGACGAACTTGGCGGGCGCCTTCAGGAAATCGTACATGTCCTGATAGGTCCATTCCCCGCCCTTGCCCGTGAGCGCGGCGGAGTAGGTGAAGCCCTCGTGCATGCCCTTCTTGTGGCCCATCACGCCATAGAGGTTGGGGCCGACCTTGTTGGGCCCGCCCTTCTCGATCCCGTGACAGGCGGTGCACTTCTTGAAAATGTTGGGGCCGTTCTCCGGCTTGGCGGAGGCCAGGAGCTCCGCGATCGGCGGGTCGGTTGCGGCGGGCGCACCGGCGGGGCCGGAGGGGGCGGCGGCTTCCTCGACGCCGGGAACCTTGTAGGCCTGTTCGGCGAGCTTCTTCGGCGAATAGATGATGCCGGCCGCGTTCGATATGCCGAGGACCAGGAGCAGGCTGAACAGCACTGCAGCGGCGATCTTGTTCAGCTCGAAGGAGTCCATCCGACCGACCTCGGTTTTTCTCGTTCCTGTCCCACGCGCGCCATCGGCGGCGTTTCACCGGACGGCGCTCATTCGTATAAAGGAATCGCCCTTTCGTGCAACCGCCGAAGCAGCCCGCTGCGACCCCGCGTCGCAAGGGCGGCCGGCCATCCAGGAACCACACCATGGCCGCGCCCCGGCACCCGCTCGTCGTCATCCCGGCTCGTCTCGCCTCGACCCGACTGCCCGACAAGCCGCTGGCGGACATCCACGGCCAGCCGATGATCGTCCGCGTCTGGCGCCGCGCCAAGGAGGCGGATATCGGCCCGGTCCTGGTCGCCGCGGCGGAAGCGGCGATCGTCGATGCCGTGCGGGCGGCCGGGGGTGTCGCGGTGCTGACCGATCCGGATCATCCTTCCGGTAGCGACCGGGTGCACGAGGCGGCCATGCGCCACGACCCCGACGGCAGGCACGATGCGGTGGTCAACCTGCAGGGAGACCTGCCGGCCATCGACCCGAAGGCGATTCGCGCCGCGCTCGCGCCGCTGGCGGAAGACGCGGTCGACATCGCGACGCTCGCCACGGAGATCCGGGACGAAGCCGAGCGGGACGATCCGAACGTGGTCAAGGCGGTGCTGGCGCTGGGGGGCGGGCGGACCGTGGGACGGGCGCTCTATTTCAGTCGCAACCTCGTGCCCTCGGGACCGGGACCACACTGGCACCACATCGGGATCTACGCCTACCGGCGGTCGGCGCTGAGCCGCTTCGTCGGGTTGCCGCCCGGCATTCTCGAGCTGCGCGAGCGACTGGAGCAGCTTCGGGCGCTGGAGGCGGGCATGCGGATCGATGCCGCCCTCGTTGACACTGTTCCGCTCGGTGTCGATACTCCGGCCGACCTCGCCCGCATCCGCGGAATTCTGTCCAATGAATCAAAGTCTTAAGTCAGACCCCGCCGCGCGGCCCGAGGGGCGCGTAGCCTTCCAGGGCGTTCCCGGCGCCTATTCCCATCTCGCCGCGCGCGAGGTGTTGCCGGGTTTCGAACCCTTTCCCTGCGGCAATTTCCAGGATGCCTTCGATGCGGTGGCCGGTGGAGAGGTCGATCTCGGGATGATCCCGATCGAGAACTCCGTCGCCGGCCGCGTCGCCGACGTCTACCGCCTGCTGCCGGAGGCCGGTCTCTATATCGTCGGCGAGCATTTTCTGCGCGTGCGCCATCACCTGCTGGCGCCGAAGGGCGCCACGGTGCAGTCGATCAAGCGCATCTACAGCCATGAGCAGGCGCTGGCCCAGTGCCGGAACCTGATCCGCGATCTCGGCGTGCAGGCGATCGATGCCGGGGACACCGCCGGCGCGGCGCGGCTGGTGGCCGAGCGCGGTGACCCGGCGGAAGCCGCGATCGCCTCGTCGCTCGCCGGAGAGATCTACGGTCTCGAGGTGCTGCGCACCCATATCGAGGACGTGATCGGCAATACGACCCGGTTCGTCGTCATGTCGCGCCGCCCTTCGGAACCCGATCCGAAGAGCGACGCGCCGTGCCTGATGAGCTTCGTCTTCAACGTTCGCAACGTGCCCGGTGCGCTCTACAAGGCGCTCGGCGGCTTCGCCACCAACGGCATCAACATGGTGAAGCTGGAGAGCTACATGACCGATCACAGCTTCAGCGCGACGCTGTTCTATTCGGAATGCGAGGGCCACCCCGCGCACAAGAACGTCGAGCGCGCCTTCGAGGAGCTTCAGTTCTTCTCGACCCGCGTGAAGGTGCTGGGCGTCTATCCGCAGGCGCCGTTCCGGCGGAGCTGAGCGAAGCGGCGCCTAGTTGGCGCCGCCCTCCAGCAGGCGCCGCGCGATCACCTGGGCCTGGATCTCGGCCGCACCCTCGAAGATGTTGAGGATGCGGGCGTCGCAGAGGACCCGGCTGATCGGGTATTCGAGCGCATAGCCGTTGCCGCCGTGGATCTGCAGCGCGTTGTCCGCATTCGACCAGGCGACGCGGGCGCCGAGGAGCTTCGCCATGCCCGCCTCCAGGTCGCAGCGGCGGCCGGCGTCCTTCTCGCGGGCGGCGAAGTAGGTGAGCTGGCGGGCCATCATGAGTTCGACGGCCATCCAGGCGATCTTTCCGGACACGCGCGGGAAGCTGTAGATCGGCTTGCCGAACTGGATGCGCTCCAGCCCGTAGCGCAGGCCCAGTTCCATCGCGCACTGGCCGACGCCGAGGGCGCGCGCCGCGGTCTGGATGCGAGCGCTCTCGAAGGTGGCCATCAGCTGCTTGAAGCCGTTGCCTTCCTCCCGGCCCAAGAGGTTCTCCGCCTTCACCTCGAACCCGTCGAAGCCGATCTCGTATTCCTTCATGCCGCGATAGCCGAGTACGCGGATCTCGCCGCCGCTCATGCCGGGGGCGGGGAAGGGATCGGCGTCGTCACCGCGCGGCTTCGTCGCCAGGAACATGGACAGCCCCTTGTAGCCCGGCTGCTTCGGATCGGTGCGGACCAGCAGCGTCATCAGGTCGGTACGAGCGGCGTGGGTGATCCAGGTCTTGTTGCCGTGGATCCGGTACACGTCGCCGTCTTTCACCGCGCGGGTGCGCAAGGAGCCAAGGTCGGAGCCGGTGTTCGGTTCGGTGAAGACTGCGGTGGGCAGGACTTCCGCGCTCGCGATCTTCGGGAGCCACTCCCGCTTCTGATCTTCCGTGCCGCCGCGCAGGATCAGTTCGGCCGCGATCTCGGAACGGGTGCCGAGTGAGCCCACGCCGATATAGCCGCGGGACAGTTCCTCGGAGACGACGCACATGGCCTGCTTGCCCAGCCCCATGCCACCGTATTCCTCCGGGATGGTCAGGCCGAAGACGCCGAGTTCGCCCATCTGCTCGACCAGCGGCATCGGGATGAACTCGTCCTTGAGGTGCCAGTCATGGGCATGCGGCAGGACCGCCTCGCTGGCGAAGCGGCGAAACTGGTCCCGCACCATGGCATGTGTCTCGTCGAGGCCGAGATGCCCGAAGTCTCCGCTCTCCAGCGCCGTCTCCAGCGCGGCTGCGATGCCGGTCCGAACGGCGGCGGTATTGCCCGCCGCAGCGAGGCGGCGCACCGCGGGGGTCTGGACGAAGGCGTTCACGGCCTTGTCGCCGATGCCGAGATCGGCGGGCCGCACCACTTCTCCCTGAGACATCGGAATGCCGCCGGCGAACTGGCTCAGGTACTCCCCGAAGCCCGCCTGCAGGATGAGCTGTTCCAGCTCGCGGAGGCGTCCGCCGGCCTTCAGTGCTTCGGCCCAGGCCAGGGTCTGGCGCAGCGCCTCCACATAGGTCGCAAACCACGACAGGCCGTGGGCGGCGAACTGCTCGGAGTCGAGGCCGTTCGCCTTGACGCTGGCTGCCACGGCGAGCTTCGCTTCCGCCAGCAGGCGATCGGCGGCCGACAGGGCCTCGGCGCAATCGGTGAACAGCGACGGCAGGACGGGTGTCGTCTCCGGCTCGATCATGGCGGCAGCGGACATGCGAAAGGCCCCTTCGGAACGCTAGGGAGGGATGCTGGAGGGTCTGAGATGGGCCGGCGCGGAGGATTTTCCACGCCGGCGCCGCAGGATCAGATGCCGTTGCCGGCTTCGATCGCGTCTTCGATGGTGCGCATCCCCGGATAGCGAGCGGAAACCAGCACCGCCATGTTTCCGGGCTTGTGCTGGTTCTTCCACATCTTGGTATGCGCGCGGGGAATGTCGTTCCAGGAGAAGCATTCCGACATGCAGGGGTCCAGCCGTCTCTCGATGACGAGCTGGTTGGCCTGGCTCGCCTGCAGCAGGTTGGCGAAATGGCTGCCCTGGATGCGCTTCTGGCGCATCCACACGAAACGCGCGTCGAAGGTGATGTTGAAACCGGTGGTGCCGGCACAGAACACCACCATGCCGCCGCGCTTCACCACGAAGCAGGAGACGGGGAAGGTCTGCTCGCCCGGATGCTCGAAGACGAAGTCGACGTCATTGCCCTTGCCGGTGATATCCCAGATCGCCTTGCCGAATTCCCGGCATTTTTTCATGTAGGCGGCGTACTTCTCGGCGTCGAGCACCGGCGGCAGCTGGCCCCAGCAGTCGAAATTGTTGCGGTTGATGACGCCCTTAGCCCCGAGGGAGAGGACGAAGTCCTTCTTGGAGTCGTCGGAGATCACGCCGATCGCATTGGCTCCGGAAACAGCGATCAGCTGGATTGCCATGGAACCGAGGCCGCCGGCCGCGCCCCAGACCAGGACGTTGTGCCCGGGGCGCAGGATGTGCGGCCGGTGGCCGAACAGCATGCGATAGGCGGTGGCGAGGGTCAGCGTATAGCAGGCGCTTTCTTCCCACGTCAGGTGCCGTGGCCGCGGCATCAACTGGCGCGACTGAACCCGGGCGAATTGAGCGAAGGACCCGTCCGGCGTCTCGTAACCCCAGATTCGCTGGGTAGGGGAGAACATCGGGTCGCCACCGTTGCACTCCTCGTCGTCGCCGTCATCCTGGTTGCAGTGGACCACGACCTCATCACCGACCTTCCAGCGGGTCACCCGGCGGCCGACGGCATAGACGACGCCGGACGCGTCCGATCCGGCCACGTGATAGGGCGCCTTGTGGACATCGAAGGGCGAGATCGGCACGCCCAGTCCGGCCCATACGCCATTGTAGTTGACGCCCGCGGCCATCACCAGGATCAGCACCTCGTCGGCGTCGATCTCGGGGGTGTCGACCACCTCCAGCTGCATGGAATCTTCCGGCGGCCCGTGACGCTCGCGGCGGATCGCCCAGGCGTACATCTGCTTCGGAACGTGGCCGAGTGGGGGAATCTCCCCGACCTCGTACAGATCCTTGTAGCCAATCCCGTTGTCGGTTGCGGCGGTCTTCATCGCCTGCGCGGCCTGCGCCATCGCTGGTGTCTCCGTTCTGAAACCCGTGAGGCGACTTGCGCCGCCCCTGTTGCGTCGCAGCATGCTTAGGGTGCCTTTTTCCGCGATGCAATACCTTTCAAAGTTAAGGCCGCAAACGCAATTTTATTGCTTCTCAAGGCCGGCGGCCCGGTTCTTGCTGCGATTTCGCCTGTCTAATGGCCGGAAAAGGGGGAGAGTTCCATGGTCCGGGTTGCCGCCGCGCCCTTCGACTACGCATTTGCGAAAGAACACACGGCCTTGGTCGTCATCGATATGCAGCGTGATTTCGTCGAGCCGGGCGGCTTCGGTGCCAGCCTCGGCAACGACGTGGGTCCGCTGACCGCGATCATTCCGGCCGTCAAGGCGTTGCTCGACGCGTGCCGCGCAGCGGGACTGCTGATCGTTCACACCCGGGAATGCCACCGTCCCGATCTCAGCGATTGTCCTCCCGCGAAGCGGAACCGCGGCAATCCGAGCCTGCGGATCGGCGACCCCGGTCCGATGGGCCGCATCCTGATCGCGGGGGAGCCGGGGGCGGGCATTGTACGGGAGCTGGAGCCGTGCTCCGGCGAGATCGTTCTGGACAAGCCTGGCAAGGGTGCCTTCTATGCGACGCCGCTGCAGGAAATCCTTCAAAAAACTGGCATTACGCATCTCATCTTCGCTGGCGTGACGACAGAGGTCTGTGTCCAGACGACGATGCGCGAGGCGAACGACCGGGGGTATGAATGCCTGCTGGTCGAGGACGCAACGGAGAGCTACTTTCCCGCGTTCAAGTCGGCGGCGCTGGAGATGATAAGGGCCCAGGGTGCCATCGTCGGCTGGACCGCTCCCCTGTCGGCTGTGACGGCGGCGCTGGAAACCTGAGGGCGAACTGCTAGTTTCCGCAGCCGCGAGACAATTGCTGCGCTGCACAGGGTGGCCTGATGAACAAGCAAACGCCTAAGCGGGATCAGCCCTGGCTGATGCGGACCTATTCCGGTCACAGTTCGGCGGCGGCCTCGAACGCGCTCTACCGCACCAACTTGGCCCGGGGGCAGACCGGCTTGTCCGTCGCCTTCGATCTGCCGACCCAGACGGGCTATGACAGCGACCACGTGCTCGCCCGCGGCGAGGTGGGCAAGGTCGGTGTTCCGGTCTGCCACATCGGTGACATGCGCACCCTGTTCGAGGGTATTCCGCTCGAGCGGATGAATACCTCGATGACCATCAACGCGACCGCGGCCTGGCTGCTGTCGCTCTATATCGCCGTTGCGGAGGAGCAGGGAGCGTCGCGCGCGTCGCTGCAGGGAACCACGCAGAACGACATCCTGAAGGAGTATCTGTCGCGCGGGACCTACATCTTCCCGCCGGGACCCTCGATCCGGCTGACCACGGACACCATCGCGTTCACCTATCGGGAGCTGCCGAAGTGGAACCCGATGAACGTGTGCTCCTATCACCTGCAGGAAGCCGGCGCTACGCCGGTGCAGGAGCTCGCCTTCGCGCTCGCCAACGCCATAGCCTATCTGGACGCCGTCAAGGCGTCCGGCCAAGTGCCCACGGCCGATTTCGCCGCGGTGGTCGGCCGGATCAGCTTCTTCGTCAATGCCGGCGTCCGCTTCGTCACCGAGATGTGCAAGATGCGGGCGTTCGTGCGGCTCTGGGACGACATCTGCCGGGAGCGCTACGACGTGCGGGACCCGAAGCACCGGCTGTTTCGTTATGGCGTGCAGGTCAATTCGCTCGGACTGACCGAGCCGCAACCCGAGAACAACGTCTATCGCATCCTGATCGAGATGATGGCGGTGGTCCTCTCGAAGAACGCCCGTGCCCGCGCCGTGCAGCTGCCGGCCTGGAACGAGGCCCTCGGCCTGCCGCGGCCCTGGGATCAGCAGTGGTCGCTGCGACTGCAGCAGATCATCGCCTATGAAACCGACCTGCTCGAATTCGGCGATCTGTTCGACGGCTCTCCGGTGGTCGAGGCGAAGGTCGCTTCCCTGGTGGAAGAGGCGAGGCAGGAAATGGCTCGGATCGAGGCGATGGGTGGGGCGGTTCCCGCTGTGGAGAGCGGATATCTGAAGCAGTCCCTGGTGGAAAGCAATGCGCGCCGCGTCCGCGCGATCGAAACCAACGAGCTCCCCGTCATCGGCGTCAACATGTTCACAGACAGCGCACCTTCGCCGCTGACCGCATCCGCGGACGGCGGGATCATGACTGTGGACGAAAGGGTCGAGATCGAGCAGATCGCGCGCCTCAAGGCGTGGCGTGAGTCCCGAGATGCGAAGGCGGCCGAAGCGGCGCTGGCCGCGCTCTCGGCGGCGGCGCGTGAGGGGCGCAACGTGATGGAGCCCTCCATCGCCTGCGCGAAGGCCGGCATAACCACCGGCGAATGGGCCGAGACGCTGCGACGGATCTACGGCGAGTATCGCGCCCCGACCGGGGTGACCGGCGTGGCCACGGCGGCGGCGGCGGAGACGGCTGCCGTGCGCGAGCACGTGAAGTCCGTGGCCGAACGGGTGGGCCGGCCGATCAAGATTCTCGTCGGCAAGCCGGGGCTCGACGGACACTCGAACGGAGCCGAGCAGATCGCGGTCAAGGCACGTGATTGCGGAATGGAAGTCGTCTACGAGGGGATCCGCCTCACTCCCGAACAGATCGTCGACGCCGCCCTTGAGGAAGGCGTCCATCTCGTCGGACTGTCGATTCTCTCGGGCAGCCACGCTGTGTTGGCCGCCGATGTCATGGCGCGTCTGCGCGAAGCGGGCCTCGCAGACATTCCCGTCGTCGTCGGCGGCATCATTCCGCCGGAAGACGCCGCCAGGCTGAAAGCGGCAGGAATCGCAGCGGTTTACACGCCGAAGGACTTTGATCTGAACGCGATCATGCGGGACATGGCCGACATTGTCGCTTCACGTGCCATGGACGCGGCCACGGCTGCGTGAGGTGGGGTGGTATCGCCGGACGGGAGGGCTAGAATAAGCTGACGCATCCCGGTCCCGTGCCTCGGAGTCTCCCCTGACCGCCCTTCATCGCCTTTCAAGCCGGCGCACCGCCCGTTTCGTCGTGATCGCGGCGGCCGTCGGGTTCCTTTCCGCCTGTCAGGGCATGTCCGGTGACGATGATCTCGCCCATGACACCGGCGGGCCCGTCCGCATGACCTCGCCGCTGGGCAGCTATCTTGCCGCCCTGGCCGCACGGAACGATCGCGACATGCAGGCGGCGACCCGGTTCTTCGAGTTCACCCTGGACTCGGATCCCGAGAACCTCAACATCGCGCGCGGGCTCATGATCGCGGCGGCGACCTCGGGGCAGGTCGACAAGGCGGCCCTCAAGGCCGCACGCGTTGCCGCCGGCGATCCACGCGACCCGGTGGCAGGCCTGATACTGGCGTCCGACGCCTTGCGGGCCGGGCGCAATTCCGATGCCGTCGCCGCGCTGTCCCAGTCCGCCCGCGCCAGTGTCTATGGTCTTCTGGTGCCGATCACCAACGCCTGGGGCCTCTACGGCAGCGGGCGGATCGACGACGGGCTGAGGGAACTCCAGAGGCTGAAGGATTCCAGTCCCTTTGCTCCTTTCGCCGTCTACCATCTGGCTCTGATGAACGATGCCGCCGGCCGGACCCAGGCGGCCGAAGGCGCCTATGCCGAGACGCTGCGCACCAGCGGGCCGAGTTCGCCCCGGGTGATCGAGGCCTATGGTTCGCTGCTTGAACGGACCGGACGCATCGGCGACGCCGAACGGCTCTATCGCGACTTCGGTGCGCGTCTGGGCGACAATCCCGCCATAGAGCAGGCGCTCGATCGCGTCCTCACCGGCAGGACCGCGGGGCGTTTGATCGACGCGCCGGCCGCCGGTGCGGCTGAGGGATTCTACAGCGCGGCCCTGGCGCTGGGACGCGAGGAGGAGGGCGATCTGGCGCTCCTGTTCAGCCGTTTGGCCATGCACATGGCTCCCGACCTCGTCGTGGCACGGCTGCTGCTTGGCGAGCGCTTGGAACGTGCTCAGCGCTATGAGGAGGCCGCAGAACTCTATCGGCCCGTCGACCGTCAATCGCCTTATCTGATCTCGGCCAGGATGCGCCTCGCCTGGGCGCTGCATCAGATGAAGCGGGACGACGAGGCGGTCGCGATCCTTCGCGAGGCGGCCGCCCTTGATCGCACCGATACCGATGCGCTGATGACGCTCGGGGACATTCTGCGCGGGCGGGAGAGGTATCTGGAGGCTGCCGCCGAATACGGCCGCGCCATCGAGCGCCTGGATCCGCCCGGCGAACGGCATTGGCCGCTGTACTATGCCCGTGGCATTGCCTACGAGCGGGCCAAGCAGTGGCCCAAGGCCGAAAGCGATTTTCTCAAGGCGCTTGAGCTGCGACCGGATCAGCCGGCCGTCCTCAACTATCTGGGATACACCTGGATCGAGCAGGGGATGCATCTCGAGCGCGCCCGCCAGATGGTGGAACGCGCCGTCGCGCTTCGCCCCAATGACGGCTACATCGTGGATTCGCTCGGCTGGGCGCTCTATCGTCTCGGCAAGTACGAGGAGGCCGTCGTCCATCTCGAGCGGGCCGTCGAGTTGAAGCCGGTCGATCCCGTCATCAACGATCACCTGGGCGATGCCTACTGGAAGGTCGGGCGCAAGGTCGAGGCCCGCTATCAGTGGGAACGAGCGCTCAGCTTCAAGCCGGAAGCCGATATCGTTCCCCTGATTCGTGCCAAGCTCGACGGCGGGTTGGTCGAGAGCGCCGCCCGCAAATCGGATCAGCGCGACGGCGGCTGACGGTCGGGCGAAAGCTTGCCTATCTCATCCTTCGCGCCGGCGAAGCTCAATCTCACCCTGCATGTGACCGGGCGGCGGCCGGACGGGTATCACGAACTCGACAGTCTCGTGGTGTTTCTCGACGTCGGCGACCGCGTCACCGTCGCGCCGGCTGCTTCGCTGCGGTTCTCGCTGGCGGGGCCGACCGCGCCGGCGCTGGAGGCGGAGGACGACAACCTGGTCCTGCGGGCGGCCCGGATCCTGGCCACGGCCGGGAGAGTTGGCGCGGGCGCCGACCTCATGCTCGAGAAGGTCTTGCCCGTCGCCGCCGGTCTCGGGGGAGGTTCATCCGATGCCGCCGCTGCATTGCGTGCCTTGTCCCGGCTCTGGAACTGCGGCTTGAGCGACGAGGACTTGGCGGCTCTGGCGCTTCGTCTCGGGGCGGACGTGCCGGCCTGTGTACTGGCGCGGCCGTCGCGGATGCGCGGGATCGGCGAACGGCTCGATAGGCTTGCGCCGCTGCCGGAGTTCCACGTGCTGCTCGTCAATCCGGGTTTTCCGCTGCCGACGCGCAATGTCTTTGCCGCGCGCGAGGGGAGTTTCTCGCCGCCGGCCGATTGGCCCTCCCGGTTCGAAGGATTCGAGCATCTCGTGACAGTGCTGAGCGCCGCGCAAAACGACCTCGAGGCGCCCGCCTGCCGGATCGACCGTCGCATCGCCGATCTACTCGGCATCCTGTGCCGGCTTCCAGGCGCACGACTGGCGCGCATGTCGGGCAGCGGCGCCACCTGCTTCGCTCTGTTTCAACTGCGCGCCGAAGCCGAGAGCGCCGCTGTCGCTCTTCGCACGGCCAGTCCGGCGTGGTGGGTCTGCGTAGCCTCTCCCACCGACGCGACGGCGGTCATCCCGAAGGAGTGCCCGGGCAAACCCGCCACCGCGGGGTGACTGCGGGCCCGCGACTGGACGATCGAACGCGAGCCGGGACGCAGGAACCATCCTCCACGACGAACGGTTTCCTTCGGTGTGCTCCTCAACAGAGATGGAGATCGATCGATGCGGAAACTCACCCTCGTCCTCGGAACGTCGCTGCTTCTGGCCGGTGCCGGCCTCGCCCATGCGCAGAACCCTGGCAATACGAGCGGACCGGTGCGCAACTCGGGCGGTGCCGAGGGCACCACGGGTGCGGCGACGATCGGTGCGGATTTCAGCCCCAACCTCGTCGGGGCGACGGTCTACAATCGTGGCGGGCAGGCGGTGGGGATCGTGCGGGAGGTTCAGAAGGACCGTCTGGTCGTCTCCCTCGGCAGTTCGATGGGAATCGGTGCCAAGGATGTGGTCCTGGTCCGCCCAAACGTGCAGTTGACCGGGACCGGTACGGACCAGCGGCTGATCACCATCCTGACACCGCATGAACTCGGGATGCAGCCCTCGCCTCGCTGAGCCCACCGACCCACCGGCAGCTTCGATCCGAGGGCGATTGCCCTCGGATCAGCCGAAGCGGCACGCGCCGTCCATGCAGAGTGATGCCTGGGCTCGCCACGAGATCGGACTGAAGACCGGCGCAGGCGCGCCGCCCCCGATCGTCAGCCCGTTGGCTGGGGCCCCTCAGAAACCCCGCTGACGGCGGTTGTAGTCGAGCTGCTCCGCCGTAAGGTTGAACCCGACCAGGATCTCGTAGTCTGCGGCGCCCTTGCCGCCGGGCAGGGGTATGCGTTGGGTAATCTCCTCGCGCGAGCCGGCTCGCCTGCGACCCGGAGGGATATCGACCCGGCCGTCCACGTTCTCACGTGAGACGATACGCTGCGTCGTTCTTTCGACCACGGCGATGAAGAAGGGGAGCTGGATCTGGGCCGCTTCCGGTGCGGCCGGACCCCGCGCGGCGGCCATTTCGATCACCAGCGCGGCTTCGACCACCGCGCCCTTGCTGCCCGTTTCGCAGCTGCGCGACACGTTCAGGATCTCCGCCTGATGCTCGACATCGGTGAGGTCTCGCCCCTCGCCTGGACGGAACTTCACCACGGTTGCCGCTTCGCCCAGAATGCCGAAACGCGGGCAGGGCGGCGGCGGGCCGCGGTCGAACATCCCACAACCCGCCAGGGTCAGCGCCAGGGCCACCAGAGCGGCCGCCCGGCTCACAGCTTGTTGTGCGCCCCGTCGCAGAGGGGCTGTTTGCCGGTCTGCTTGCAGGCGCAGAAGAACACCTTCCTGGTGGCGTCCGCGTCGTACTTCATCGGCGCCATGCCGGTGCCCTTGTGGGATCCGTCGCAGAACGGCTGCTTCTTGCTCAGGCCACATGCGCACCACCAGTAACTCTTTCCTGCTTCCACTTCGATCGCGATCGGCGATTTCTGCGCGACGACGGGTTCTGCCATCCTAAATCTCCTCCCAGGCGCCTGCCGGCGGCCGCTTCTTGGCAATACGCCCCCCTGCCGCTAGCTTGGCCGGCGGACACTACGGAACCTCCCTCGCGTGTACAAGACGCGCCCCTCGAAGCAACTCCTGATCCCGTGAAGCCTCCCATCGTCTTGAAGCTCGCCAGCCCGCGCGGGTTCTGTGCCGGCGTCGACCGGGCCATCCAGATCGTCGAACTGGCGCTGGCGAAGTTCGGCGCACCCGTCTACGTGCGCCACGAGATCGTGCACAACCGCTTCGTGGTCGAAAGCCTGGAGGCGAAGGGAGCGGTGTTCGTGGATGAACTTGCCGAGGTGCCGGAGGGCCGGCCGGTGATCTTCTCCGCCCATGGCGTACCGAAGTCGGTGCCGGCGGAAGCGGCGCGGCGCGAAATGCTCTATGTCGACGCGACCTGTCCGCTCGTTTCCAAGGTGCACCGCGAGGCGGAGCGCCACCATGAAACCGGGCGCCGTCTGGTCCTGATCGGTCACGCCGGCCATCCCGAGGTGATCGGCACCATGGGACAGCTTCCTGAGGGCGCGGTTGTTCTGGTGGAGAAGGTTGCCGATGTGGCGCGGATCGAGGCCGAACCGGCCGAACCGCTCGCCTACATCACCCAGACGACGTTGTCGGTGGACGAGACGGCGGAAATACTCGCCGCCCTCAAGGCCAGGTTCCCGCAGATCGAAGGGCCTCGCAAGGAGGACATCTGCTATGCGACCACCAACCGCCAAGGGGCGGTCAAGAACATGGCCGAGGGGGTCGATGCCATGCTGGTGATCGGGGCCCCGAATTCCTCCAACTCGATCCGTCTCGTGGAAGTGGCGCGCAAAGCGGGTTGCACCAACGCCTTCCTGGTTCAGCGCGCGCGCGATATCGATTGGGCTCGCCTCGGCATGCCGCGCGCGGTCGGCATCACCGCCGGCGCTTCCGCGCCGGAGGTTCTGGTCGAAGAAGTCATAGCCGCCTTCGGCGAGCGCTTCACGGTCCGGCTGGAGACGGTCGATACCGTGCGCGAGGACGTGAAGTTCAAGATTCCCCACATGCTCGAGGCCTGACTGGAGATGGCGGTCTACACCGAGATCACCGACGACGACCTCGGCGGGCTGATGGCGCAGTACGACATCGGCGACGTGATGAGTTGCAAGGGAATCGCCGAGGGTGTCGAGAACTCCAACTTCCTTCTGAGGACGGGGAAGGGGCAGTACTTCCTCACCCTCTACGAGAAACGCGTTAAGGAAGAGGATCTGCCCTTTTTCCTCGGCCTGATGGACCATCTGGCGCTCAAGGGCGTGCGCTGCCCTGTACCGATCCGCGGTCGCGACGGTGTCATCCTGCGGCGCGTGGCCGGCCGCCCTGCTGCGATCGTGTCGTTCGTGGACGGCGTTTCCGTGCGCGCGCCGGGCGTGGATCACTGTGCCCAGCTCGGCCGGGCGCTCGCCGGACTGCATGATGCCGGCGCCGATTTCGCGATGCGGCGCGCCAATGCCCTGTCGGTCGCGGGGTGGCGGCCGCTGGTCGAGGCCTGCCTCGGCAATGCCGACCGCGTGCGCCCCGGCCTGTCCGAGGAGCTGTCGGCGGAACTGGCGCTGCTGGAGGAGCTCTGGCCGCGAGGCCTGCCGGAAGGCGTCATCCACGCCGACCTGTTTCCCGACAACGTGCACTTTCTCGGCGGCAAGCTTTCCGGCCTGATCGACTTCTATTTCGCCTGCAACGACTTCCTTGCCTACGATCTGGCGGTGTGCCTGAATTCCTGGTGCTTCGAGGCCGATGGGGCCTACAACCTGACCAAGGGGAGGGCGTTGCTGCGCGATTACGCGGCGGTACGGGCGCTCAACTCGGGCGAGATCGCTGCCTTTCCCCTCCTGTGCCGGGGCGCCGCCTTCCGGTTCCTGATGACGCGTCTCTACGACTGGCTGAACCAGGTGCCCGGCGCGCTGGTGAAGCCGAAGGATCCGCTGGAGTATTGGCGAAAGCTCGGGTTTCACCGCGCCGCCAAGGGACCGGCCGCCTATGGCCTGGACTAGCCGCACTCTCGTCATCGCCGGTCTGCTCGCCGGTCCGTCCGTAGCCGAGGCCCAGGTCGTACTGTGCCACGATACCGGCCGCGACCTCGTGACCCGGTCGACGGCGGCCGAGTGCAATGGGCAGGTGGTCACCGAGAAGGAGGCGGACGACATCCGCCGCCGCCGGGCCGAACGCATCCGGGGCGCCGTGAAACCCCCGGTTTCGCCATTCCCTGCGTTGAAACTCGCCGGAATGGGGACCGGTTTCTTCGTCGACCCGTCGGGTTTGCTCCTCACCAACCACCATGCCATCGCCGAATGCACGGGCCTGTCCTTCGATCCGGCG
>VFQQ010002371.1_pt1 | contig 21500 bp, 21 predicted proteins | sample 3512341 | NCBI WGS metagenome assembly VFQQ01 (sample SAMN10412373, study PRJNA504923) | tailings metagenome | isolation source: Relicate 2 Philex TSF1 revegetated site | place: Philippines: Tuba, Benguet | collected 2017-08-29 | reverse complement strand
CGAGCCCCGTGCTGATCTTCGGCGTTTCGGCGACCTATGGTGCGGTCGCGGAGCCTGACCCGTTCCTCCCCCCCTTCCTGATCCTCTCTGCGCTAACGCTCCTGCTTGCCGTGGTCGGGCCGGTGGCGGCGTCGCTGGCCCTCAGGCATCCGGACTGACCGCGCGGCGCATCAACTTCGTTCCACTGCGAGGTGAATTGCAGGGCGTCGCCGGAAAGCCTATCTACGGCCCCTCGGTCGAGCATCCTGAACCTCCGGCGCTCACCCCGACTGCTCCTCGGCGGGACAACGAAAGAATGAGCACGCACGCCCTCTACGTCACCGCCGCATACGCCGTCTCCGCCCTCGGCCTGGGCGGCCTGCTGGCCTGGATCCTGCTGGACCGGCGCGCCCGGAACCGTGACATCGCCCGTCTGGAGGACGCCGGCGTTCGTCGTCGCTCCGCTTCGGCGAGAAGTGCCCCATGAGCAGTGGCACCGAATCCTCGCCAGGCCGCCGCCGCCTGCTTGGCCTAGTGCCGCTTCTGCTGTTCCTGGGCCTCGCGGTGCTCTTCCTGACGCAGCTTCTCTCGGGTCGCGACGCCTCGACGATACCCTCCGCGCTGATCGGCGCACCCGCCCCGCACACCGTGCTGGCGCCTGTCGAAGGTATAGATCGTCCGGGCTTCGACCCGGCGGGTTTCGATGGAAAGGTGACGCTGGTGAACGTCTGGGCGTCGTGGTGCGCCCCCTGCCGGGAGGAGCACCCGCTGCTGATGCAGCTCGCGCAGGACGATCGGATCGGGCTGGCCGGCATCAATTACAAGGATTCGCCGGCCAATGCGGCGCGGTTCCTCTCCGACCTCGGCGACCCGTTCGACGCCGTCGGGGGCGATCCGAACGGACGCGCCGCGATCGAGTGGGGCGTCTACGGCGTCCCGGAAACCTTCCTCGTCGGCCGCGACGGCCGGATCGCCTTCAAGCACGTGGGTCCGCTGAGCGAGGACGCGCTCCGCAACACGCTCATGCCGGAGATCGACAGGGCGCTTGCGGCGCCACAGTAAGCGGCAGTCGAACGAAAGGCGGCTCGCCTCTCGGCGGCCGCCTGTTCGGGACGAAATCCTGCCTCAGCGGCCGTAGACTTCGTGGCGCGCGTCAGCCAGCATGTCGGCGCGGTTGCCGTTGATGTCGGCCAGGTCGCGCTGGGTCATGCTCATGATCTCATCGACGAGCTGGTTGTACCGGCGACGCTTGGCGACGCGGGCGCGGGCAGAATGCATAAGGCTCGAAAACATTGCGAGGTCCCCTTAGTTAAGCCGCCGAGGCGGCCGGGTTGTTCCTCCCTCACGCCCATAGATTGGCACGTTCGGCTCGATGTGCAACATGAGATTGTGCAATGCAGCAATGCCGCGATCGCATAGCGCGGGAGCAGGCCCTGCAACCGCGCCGGGGCTGGACGGCATGCACGCCGGGCGCGGCAGCGAAAACTGCAATCGTTCGACGGGGAGCGGAACCGGATCGGCATTCGGCCGTTTCGGCGCCCCGTCGTCCACGACGCCTCCAATGGTGCGATCATGAAGCTCTTTGCCTGTCCGAACTGCGGCAACCGACTCTATTTCGAGAATGCCCAGTGCCTCGCCTGCGGCAGCTCCGTTCTCTACGATCCGGACCAAGCCGGGTTCGTGCTGGCCGGCGGCCCAGCCATTGCCTGCACGAACGCCGCCGAGGCCGCTTGCAACTGGGTGGCGCATGCCGGCGGACCGTTCTGTCGCGGCTGCGAGCTCAACAGCACGATCCCCGACCTGTCCGTCGACGGCAACAGACGGCGGTGGAGCCGCGTGGAAGCCGCGAAGAAGCGGGCACTCTATACGCTCTACGCCTTCGGCCTCGCCGCACCGCCAAAGCAGCAACCCTCGGACGAGATCGGGCTTGCCTTCGACTTTCTCGCCGATCCCATCGGCGGCGGCCCCGGCGGCGAGCGCATCCTGACGGGCCACGACAACGGCCTCATCACGCTGAACGTCGCCGAGGCTGACTCGGCCGAACGGGAGAAGATGCGGGTCCAGATGGGGGAGAACTACCGCACCCTTCTCGGCCATTTCCGGCACGAACTCGGCCACTACTACTGGGACCGGCTGATCCGCGACGACGACGGGCGCATGGCTGCGTTCCTCGCGCTGTTCGGTGATTCGACCGAGGACTATGAGTCCGCGCTGCAGGCCCACTATGCCAACGGCGCGCCGCCCGACTGGCAGATGCGCCACATCTCGGCCTACGCGGCAAGCCATCCTTGGGAAGACTGGGCGGAGACATGGGCGCACTACCTCCACATCACCGATACGCTGGAGATGGTGCAGTCGCTCAACATGCGGCTCGGGCAGATCGAGACGGTGGACCCCAACACCCTGCCGCAGGGCGACGGGGGCGGCGGTGCGGCGGATGGCGCCGGGAACCGGGCAGAGCACGACTTCGGGACGGTCCTGGAGCGCTGGCTGGTCCTGTCCGAAGCCTCGAACTCGATCAATCGCTGCATGGGCCTGCCGGATCTCTACCCCTTCGTGATCTCTCCGGTAGTCGCCGACAAGCTGCGCTTCGTGCACGACCTTCTGGCTGCTCAGAAGTCCGTTTCGTCATCCGGCACTGTGACCGGCCGCAACTGAACTTGAGCCGATAGAGCGAGGCCGCAGGAACCTTGCGCCGTGCCACGGGTTGATGCGCCCGAGGGACACAGCAATGGAGAGAACGATGCGGAGAATTTCGCTCCTTACCGCTGCGGCGGTGCTGGCGCTCGGCGGCGCCGCCTACGCACAGACGCAGGTTCAGGCCACGACCAACCTCAACGTACGGTCCGGCCCAGGCCCCAACTATCCCGTGGTCGGCGTGATCGGCGCCGGACAGGCGGCGACCCTCAAGGGTTGCCTAGCGGACAGCAAGTGGTGCTCGGTCGCCGAGGCCGAGGGCGACGGCTGGGTCTATTCCGACTATCTCACTGGCGATTTCGATGGACAGACCGTGGTTCTGACGGAGCGTCCTGCGGGCTCCGTAGGCGTCGTCGAGGCCCCGGCCAACATGGGTGACGAGGGCGCCCTGGTCGGCGCCGCAACCGGCGCCATTGCCGGCGCGATCGTCGGCGGCCCGGTCGGCGCGGTGGTCGGCGCAGGCGCGGGCACCGTCGTCGGTGGGGGTGTCGGCACCGCGATCGAGCCGCCGGATACCGTTCGCACCTACATCAGCTCCAACCGTGTCGAACCGGTCTATCTCGACGGCGAAGTTGTGGAAGGCGCGACCTTGCCCGACACGGTCGTCTTCCGCGAGATCCCCGACTACGAATACCGCTACATCAACGTGAACGGCCAGGACGTGCTGGTCGATCCGGGCACGCGCCGGGTCGTCTACATCGTCCGGTGACGGCAGACCGGGACACTCTGCACATCTTCGGGACGCCGGCACGAGCCGGCGTCCTTAACCGCACGTAAACCGGCCCCCACGCATAAGACGGCGGGCGCGGAACGGACCGCGCTATGCGATCCGGAGCCGCCATGCTCGGCATGGACATCAGCCGCGCGCGGGACGGCCTGCAGCACAGTCTTCGGGTCCGTGTCCTCGTTTCCATCCTCGCGATCTTCGCGGCGGTCGCGATTCCCGCCGCGCTCGGATTCGGCTGGATCGTCGACCGAACTTCGGAAAAGCTCGGCCGGCTCTATGCCGACAAGCAGGTGCTGTACGACCGCCACCGGGCGCTGGAAGCGCTCATGCGCGAGATTGCGCTCGCAGAGACCCTGGCTCGCTCGCCGGCCATCATCGAATGGGCGGAGCTGGAGGACGATCCGCTGAGGCGCATGCGCGGACTCGCCGAACTCGAGCACTTCCGGCAGACCTTCCGCGACCACAGCTACTTCATGGTCATGGACGGGTCCGGAAACTATTACTTCAACGACCGCGACAACAGCTTCGCCGGCGACGAGCGGCGCTACACGCTCGACCCGGCCAGCGACAAGGACCGGTGGTACTACAGCACGATGGCGCTCGGCTCGGGCTGCCACATCAACGTCAACAATGACGAGGAGCTGGCCGTCACCAAGGTCTGGATCAACTGCGTCGTACGCAACGCCCAAGGCAGCATCGGCCTGATCGGCACCGGCATAGACCTGACCGCCTTCCTCCGCGACGTGGTGAACAGCGAGCAGCCAGGCGTCGAGACCATTCTCATCGACCGGACCGGCGCCATCCAGGCCATCCGCGATCGCGACCGCATCGACTTTCACAGTCTCGCCAAGGCCGCGAACGAGCGCAAGACCATCTTCCAGCTGATCGACAGCGACGACGATCGCGCTCGCCTCTCCACGATGCTGGCGTCCGCCACCATGGCGGGGGTGCCGGTGTATACCGGCTTTCTGGAGATCGATGGCCGGAGCATGCTCGTCGGCGTCGGCTATCTCGACCAGCTCGGCTGGTACAACGTGACCGTCATGGACGTCGACGCCATCATCGACAGGAGCCTGTTCCTGCCGCTGGCGATCCTGTTGGGCGTGGTCGTGGTTGCCGCGGCCCTGCTGGTGACCATTCTGTTCAAGCGCACCGTCCTCGATCGCCTCGCCAGGGCCGAGAAGGCGGTCGCACGCGTCGAGGCGGGTGACTTCAGCATCGTTGACGCCGATGACGGCCGCGACGAGATCGGGCGTCTGGCGCGCGCGCTCTCGCGCATGGCGTCCGCGGTCCACGATCACACGGCCACACTCGAGAACGCGGTTCTGGAGCGCACGCGGCAGCTTCAGGAGATCGCCGACCGGGACCCGCTGACGGGTGTTCTCAATCGTCGCGGCTTCACGGCGACAATGTCGGAGCGGCTGCGCCGCGCCGCGGTGGAGGACGTCGGTTTCGGGCTGATCGTGCTCGACATCGACCGGTTCAAGGCAATCAACGACCATCGCGGCCACGTCGCCGGTGATGCCGTCATTCGCGAGGTGACGCGCCGTCTCCAGTCCGTGCTTGAGACCGGCGACGTGTGCGGCCGCTGGGGGGGCGACGAATTCATCCTGCTGCTCGGCGACTGCGACTCCCGTCGGCTCGCGGAAATGGCCGAGCGCATCCTGTCCGTGCTGCGCGGCAAGGCGGTCTCGCTGCCGGGCCGTCAGCGCCTTCGCCTCACCGGCAGCGCCGGATGTCATCTCCTGACCGGGGCGGACGACATCGACACCGCTGTCCACCGCGCCGACATGGCACTCTATGCAGCCAAGCGCGCCGGCCGCAACCGCTGGGTCGTCTACGACGCGGCGCGGCACCTCACCGCAAGTCGCGACCAGGACGTCGCCTGAGCGGCGGGTGGTCCGTTGCGCCTACGGCTCGACGGGTATCCACTGATCGCGTTCGGCGAGCTTCGGTTCGGCCATCGAACTGACGAACAGGTCGCGCATCTGCCGGGCGGACTCCTTGGGATCGTGGCGGCCGGCCACGGCACGTCGGCCCGCCTCCCCCATTCGCGCCGACGCCTCGGGATCCGCGAGCATCGCCGCGATGGCATCGGCGAAGGCGTCCGGGTCGCCCGGCGCAACGAGACGTCCCTCGATTCCGTCCCGCACAAGTTCCGGAACGCCGCCCACCGCCGTCGCCACGACGGGGCGCATCTGGGCGAGCGCTTCCATCAGCGCGATCGGGATGCCCTCTCCGAAACTGGCGAGCGCGAACAGGTCGGATCGGCCGATCTGCGCGTAGACATCCGAGGGCGGCAGCGCGCCCGTCATCGTGACATCGCCGGTGAGACCGAGCCGCTTGATCTGGCTGCGGATCTGACGCTCCAGCGGCCCGTCGCCCACCAGCGTGCAGTGAAACGCGATGCCGCGCCGCTTCAGGATCGCCAGCGCCTCGATCAGGATCTCGTGACCCTTCTCGGGGGAGAGCCTTGCCACGCAGAGGATGCGGTTGCGCCGCGGATAGGGCGCGATCTCCGACCTTTCCGGCACGTCGTAGCCGCACCGGACCACATGGACCTTGCCTGCCTCGAGCTCGGTCGCGTTGCGCAGGAGGATATCGCGCCCCACGTCGCTGATCGACACCACGAACGCAGCGTCGCGTATCTTCTCCCGATGATGGAACAGCTCCGGCTCGTCGAGATCGATGCCGTGGAAGGTTATGCTGTAGGGCACGTCGCCCAGTCGCGCCGCGAGCCAGGCGACGTTCGAGCCGGCATTGCCGAAATGACAGTGGAGGTGCCGTGCCCCGCTGCGCTTGATCTTCCAGGCCAGCAGCGACGCCTCCATGTAGTAGGCGAGCCATTTCAGCCTCTGTCCCGGCTTGCCGGGATAGGACAGCACCTCCTGGAGCATGCGCAGGGCGCGACGCGGCCTGGTGAGGAGCGTCCAGCCGAGAGCTGCCGAGATTTCCACCGGCGCGAACGTCAGGAGGACCTGCGTGCGGCCGGCTTCCCTTGCCGAGCCATCGTCCAGCATCTCCTCCCGCCCGGCCCGACGTACCGAAAAGCGCTCGATCGAGACGCCGAGCGCCTCTAGTTCGAGGATCTCGCGCTTGATGAACGTGTGGCTTACCGCTGGATATTTACTTGCGAGATACGCAATCTTCATTTGTCTGGTGTCAATTCGGAAAACATTAAGCCAATCCGCAGATTCTTGTGCGAAACAGGCTCTCGGACGCGTCTCCCGACCGGCTCGAGAGCCGGCCCTGTTCGATGAACCACCTTTTGAGGCGGAATCGCGAATCGTCGTTGGGGCGGTTGATCCCCGGCTCCATGGATACGGCGAGGCGGTAGCCGGCCGATTTCGTGGCCCGCGCCACGCGGTCGTCCCAGTCGCCATTGGGATACGCAAGGCTGTCGATCGGCTGGCCCACAAGGTCCGCAAGCACCGTGCGGGACGCGGAAATCTCGGATTGGAGCTCGCTGTCGGAGCATTGCGGCAGGATGGGGTGGGACATCGTGTGCGACCCGATCTCGTGTCCCGCCGATGCAAGCTCACGTAGCTGGTCCGATGTCATGATCAGGTCCTCGTCGCGCGGCTTCGGCAAACCCCAGGTGTCGACGAGCCTGCCCATCCAGGCCCGCCTTTCTGTAGGCGACATCTGCTTGGCCTGTGCAAGAGCCTCCTTCACGGAGGGCTCGTCGCGGCCGCCCTCCGACCGGATCCGCGACTGCAGGGCGGCGCCTGCGACGTCGTACCAGGGAAGTTGCGTGCCATTCACGAGGCCCGCCACGATGAAGAAAGTCGCGGACAGGCCGGCCTCGCGAAGAATAGGCGAAGCATGGATAATATTGTCCCGGTAGCCGTCGTCGAATGTTATCACCGCGACGGGTCTCGATGGATTCGGCCGGCCGCCATCCGGCGGAAAGGCGCCCGAGAGCGTCGCCACCTGGTAGCGTTCCGCGAGGATCCGGCAGTGGGAGCGGAAGGTGTCCGGCGTCACCACGAGGTCGGGATCGTGATACGCCTGCCTTCGATCCTCCGGCAGCACCCGATGGTAGCAGAGGATGGTGACGCTGCCGCGCGCGGCGCGCTCCAGCGCGGCAAGCACGCCAAGGCTGCCGGCAGCGCCGGCTGCCACGTGCCGCACCATCGATTTCACTGACCTGCCGATCACCTCGTCGACCACTCCGGTGCCGCCGCCCCCGACTCGGAGCCGGGTATTCGACCAGCGGAGGTTGCGCGTCAACCATCGCGTGAGCAAGAAGGTTCCCCGCCGGCGCGGCCCCTATCCAAGAGCGCAAGTCTTGCCTATGTTGCGATGCAACAAGCGCAGCGCTCTGCGCGAGGGGGGAACGGCATTTGGCAAGACAGCCCCGAGACACCCGCGGCGGCGACGACCGCCCGCCCTTCGAACGCATAGCGCTGCTGCTGCAGGGCGGCGGCGCGCTGGGCGCCTACCAGGGCGGCGTCTATCAGGCTCTTGCGGAACGCGACCTGCATCCCGACTGGGTCGCCGGCATTTCCATCGGCGCGATAAACTCCGCGCTCATCGCGGGCAACTCTCCCGAGAAGCGGGTCGATGCCCTGAGGCGTTTCTGGGAGGCAATCACCGAGCCGCCCTTCGGATATGCCGCGGCAACCGACGGCCTGCTCGGTCTGCTGCAGCCGCAGGGCGATTTCGCGCACGGGATCGTCAATCAGATGCGCGCCTTCACCACGATGATGGGCGGGGCGCCGAACTTCTTCGTGCCGCGCATGCCTTCGCCGCTGCTCTCGGCTCCCGGCAGCGTCGGCGCCACCAGCTTCTATGACGTCACCCCGCTGAAGGCGACGATCGAGAGCATGGTGGACTTCGACCGCATCAATGCCGGCCCGATGCGCTTCAGCGTGGGCGCGGTGAACGTGCGCACCGGAAACTTCGCCTATTTCGACACCACGACCCACGTCATCCGGGCGGAGCATGTGGTGGCCAGCGGCGCGCTGCCGCCCGGATTTCCGGCGATCGAGATCGAGGGTGAGCACTACTGGGATGGCGGGCTGGTTTCCAACACGCCGCTCGACTGGGTACTCGGCAGCAAGCCCCGCAAGGACACGCTCGCCTTCCAGGTCGATCTCTGGAGCGCGCGCGGCGATTTTCCGCGCGACCTGGCCGAACTCGACCTGCGCCAGAAGGACATCCGCTTCTCCAGCCGCACACGGGCCTCGACCGACCGCTTCCGGGCCATGCAGACGATGCGCCGCGCTCTGCATCACCTGGTCGGCCTTATCCCCGAGGATGTCCTGCGCGACGCCGATGAGGAGACCAGGCAGCTCATCGGCGAGGCCGACGAGAAGGCCTACAACCTCATCCAGCTGATCTACCGCGCCAAGAGCTACGAAGGCAGTTCCAAGGACTACGAGTTCTCCCGCTCGGCGATGGAGGACCACTGGACCTCGGGCTACAATGACGCCGTACGTACCCTGCGTCATCCCAGGGTGCTGCAGCGCTCCAACGAGCCGGACGGCGTCACGACGTTCGACCTCGCACAGGACGGCAACGACTGACCGCAGACTGTTCCCGAAAAGACGGAGCGACCGACCCATGAAGATTGCCGACGTCCGCGCCAAGGCCTTCGCCATGCCGCTGAACGACCCCGCCTACCCGAGACCGCCCTACAAGTTCTACAACCGCGAATTCGTCGTCATCACCTACCGGACCGATCCGGAAATCCTGCGCGCCGTCGTTCCCGAACCGCTCGAGGTGGTGGGCGACACGGTGGCCTACGAGTTCATCCGCATGCCGGACTCCACCGGCTGCGGCGACTACACCGAGACCGGCCAGGTCATCCCCGTCCGCTTCACCACCCCTTCCGGCGAGGTGCAGGAAGGCGGCTATGTCCACGCCATGTATCTCGACGACAATTCGCCCATCGCCGGCGGTCGCGAGATCTGGGGTTTCCCGAAGAAGCTGGCCACGCCGAAACTCCTTCACGAGCAGGAAACGCTGGTCGGCACGCTCCACTACGGTTCGGTCCTCTGCGTCACGGCGACCATGGGATACAAGCATCGCGAGATGGATCTGGCACCGCTGGCCAAGGCGATGGCGAGGCCCGCCTTCATGATCAAGATCATCCCCCACGTGGACTGCACGCCGCGCATCTGCGAACTCGTCCGCTATTACATGGAGGACGTGACGCTCAAGGGCGCCTGGTCGGGACCGGGCGCGTTGCAGCTCTTCGAACACGCCATGTGCGACGTCGCGCGGCTTCCCGTGCGCGAGGTCGTGTCGGCGAGCCACTACATCGCGGATCTGACCCTGGGGCTCGGCGAGGTGGTGTACGACTATCTCGCGACGGAGTGACCGCCTCTCCTACCTCGCGGTGAACCAGGATTCCTGCAGGTCGAGTTCGCGCACCAGCTTGTGCGCGAGCTCGTCGGGGAGCTTCCCCTCCCGCGCCATGCGGTAGAACTCGCCGCGCTCGGCCTCCAGCGCGACGAGCCGCAGGCTGCGCTCGACCGCGTCGTTCCGGCGCGACGTCTCGGCGTCCGCGCCGTTGTGCGCGTGTGCGTCGATGCGCTGCTGGTAGCTGGCGATCACCCTCGCGCCGGCGTCGAGATAGAGGGCCGCGTCCTGCCCTTCCTTGCCGACCTTGCGCAGCCTTCGCTCGACGGCCTTGGCGGCGGCGTCCGCGGCGAGCACGCGGGCGAGGTCCTCCTGTCTCTGCGGCCCCGGCTCCGAGGGCAGTCTCAGCCCGCGCATCAGGTAGGGAAGGCCGATCTGCGCCGCCAGGATGGAGACCACGATGACGCCGGCCGCGAGCAGGATCGCCAGATCGCGCGCGGGAAAGGCGGAACCGTCGAGAAGCGTCAGCGGCAGGGTCAGCACGCCGGCCAGCGTGATCGCGCCCCTCACCCCGGCGAGAGAGGTCGCCGCGATCAGCCGCCAGCTCGGTCCGGCACTCTTCCCGCCCTCTCCGAACGAGCGGAACAGCACGAAGCCGAGCGTCGCCCACACCCACAGGAACCGCAGCGCGGCAAGTGCGAGCGTGATGGCCAGCACATAGGCGAGAAGCCACAGTTCGCGCTGGTGGCCGGTCTCGCTGACCACCCTGGCGGCACCCTCGAAGATGTCGGGAAGCTGCTCTCCGAGCAGTACGAAGACCATGCCGCTGCCGGCGAAGTGCATCGCCTCCCACACCGCCGAACGGCGGATGCGCGTAACCGCCATCACACGTCCGGACTGCTCCTCGCGGTTCATCACGAGCCCGGCGGCCACGGCGGCCAGGATGCCGGACGCATCCAGCCGCACCGCCAGCAGGTAGGCGCCGAACGGGATGAGCAGGCTGATCAGGATCTGCGAGCCGGTCACCTCGCCATAGCGGCGCGAGAACCAGTCCTTGCCCATCGTTGCCAGCAGCGCGACCGCCGCGCCCACCGCGAGGCCGGCGAGCGCGAGCCAGACGAAGCTGCGGAGCGCTTCGCTGACGGAGAAGGCGCCGGTGAGCATCGCGGCGACGGCGAACCGCATGCAGACCAGTCCGGACGCGTCGTTGAGCAGCGATTCGCCCTGCAGGATATGAAGCAGCCGCTTCGGGATCGGCGTCCGCTCGGCCAGCGACGAAACGGAGACGGCGTCGGTTGGCGACAGGATGGCCGCCAGCGCGAAAGCCACCGGCAGCGGGATGCCCGGGATCATCCAGTGGATGAAGTAGCCGGCGCCGACCACAGTCAACACCACGAGCCCGAGCGCGAGCGCCAGGATCGTCCATTTGTCCCGCTGGAGCCCCTGCCGCGAAATCTGCCAGCCGTCGAGGAACAGCAGCGGCGCGATGAACAGCAGGAAGAAGATTTCCGGTTCGAGGGCGATCTGGAAGTCGAACACGAAGTCGATCACGGCGCCCAGCGCGATCTGCACGAGCGGCAGCGGCAGCGGCAGCGGGGAGATTCTGGCGATCATGCTGCTCGACACGACGGCGAGCAGCAGGATCAGCGCTATGGAGATCGATTCCAAGTCCGGCTCCGGGGCTTGACCGTCATGCCGCGATGCTTAGGGCCTTGCCGGATGTTGCGGAAAGACTTTGGCGTTGCTGCGCGTGATCAATCCACCGCAGCCGGGCAGGATTGTGTCGACGCAGCCGCCAGGAGCCGTCGAACGCTGCAGTTCGTCCGTCCTGCCGGTCAGCAACCTCAGTCGAGCGTCTCGATGGCGGCCGCCTGGTCCGGAACCAGCCGCACGCGATAGGACGCGTTGCCGCAGGTGAGCACCCAGACCGCATCGCCATCGGCATTCGCGTCCTGTTCGGCGCTCACGGGCTCCGCGCACGCAAATCCCTGGTCGCGGACCTGCGTCGCGACGAGAGCGGCCGCGTCCGCGTCCGTCTGGGCCAGCGAAGGAATCGTGAGAGCGGCGAGCCCTGCCGCGATGATGAACAGCCTGGACGATGCGTATGCCATGAAGGTTTCCCGAGGATCGATGTTCAAACCACGTTCCGCACCATAGCATGGTCGAGGCGGGCGCGGGAAATGCCGGATTGCATCGGGGGCGTGACGGAATGGACGACGGATCGCTGCGGGCCCATGCGGGGCCAGGCGCCACCTCGGCGACGCGCACCGCGGCCGCGCCGTCCGGCAGCGCCGGGCTCGGGGCGGCGCTGACGGCTCTGGCGGGATTCACGGACGCGGTCGGCTTCGCCGGCCTGGGCAGCCTTTATCTCTCGTTCATGAGCGGCAACAGCACGCATCTCGGCATGTGGATCGCCGCCTCGATCTGGTCATGGGTGCTGCTCGCCTGCGCGGTGGTGTCGACCTTCGTCGGCGGCGCGGCGCTCGGCACGCATCTGGTCGACCGCTTCGGCCGTCTCTGGCCGGTTCTCGCCGTCGAACTCCTCATCGTCTGCCTCGCGATCGTCCTGTCCCTCCAGGTCGACCAGCGCCTGGCACTTGTCCCCGTGGCCGGAGCGATGGGAATGCAGAACACGCTGCACCAGATCGTCGCCGGCGCGGATGTGGGCAAGAGCTTTCTGACCGGGAACCTGTTCGGCCTCGGCCAGGCACTGGCGCGAATTTCGCAGGACCGGGCGCAGACGGTCCGCGCCGCCCACCACGCCCTGTCATGGCTTGCCTTCGTTGCGGGTGTCGTCGCGGGCGCGCTAACATTCGCCTCTCTCGGCGTCACCGCAGCGCTTGCCGTGATCGCAGTTGCAGTCGCCGCTCTCGCGATCGCCGTGCGATCCATGCGACAAACCTCGTGATCCCCCTGTCGGAGCAAGGACATGATGACCTTTTCCCGAATCAACGGCGCGACGCTCCACTACCGTTACCTGCCGCGCCCCGGCCGGCCAGCCATCGTCTTCGTCAACTCGCTCGGCACCGACCTGCGGATCTGGAACGAGGTCGAGCACCTGCTGGCCGACGACTTCGCGCTGCTCTTCCACGACAAGCGCGGCCACGGGCTGAGCGAACTGGGACAGTCGCCGCATCGCATCGAAACTCTCGCGCACGACCTCGCCGGGCTGCTCGACCTGCTCGGCATCGACCGCTTCGTGGTCTGCGGCCTCTCGGTCGGGGGGCTCGTCGCGCAGTCGCTTTACGCGATGCGTCCCGACGGAATAGACGGGCTGATTCTCTGCGGGACCGCCGCCAGGATCGGAACGAACGCCGCATGGAACTCGCGGATCGAAGCCACCCGGACCGAGGGGATCGAGAGTTTCGCCGACGGCGTTTTGGAGAAATGGTTCACGCGCGCCTTCCACCGCGAGCGTGCGGTGGACCTCGCCGGCTGCAGGACCATGCTGGTCCGGCAGGCGCCGGCCGGATATGCGGCCACCTGCGAGGCAATCCGCGACGCCGACTACCGGGCGGGAACAGCGGCGATCCGCGTGCCCGCCCTCTGCATCGTCGGGGACCAGGACGGGTCGACCCCGCCTGAACTGGTGGCAAGTCTGGCCCGCTCCATCCCCGGCGCCCGCTACGAGGTGATCGCGCAGGCGGGCCACATTCCATGCATCGAGCAACCCGAACGCCTGGTCGACCTGATCCGCGACTTCATGGACCGCGACGTGGCTCCACGGCGCGGCTGAGGGCCGGGGTCGGCGGGCGCCCCGGCCGAGTGTAGCGCCGGGGCGTCGTGGTTGTGGCCCGGCGCCTGAGCCGGAGCCGCGATCGCCGTCAGAACGTCTGGGTCACCGTCAGCCTGAAGCTGCGGCCGGGCTCGGTGTAGTAGTCGTCGGGCAATCCGCGGCTTTCCGGCACGTCGACCGCGTTCCAGTACTTCTGGTCGAAGATGTTGAATACCCCGGCCTGGATCTTCAGCCCCGTCACCTGCTCGGGCTGCCACCACACCGTCGTGTCGACAACGCCGTAGCCCGGTGCCTTGAACCCGGTTCCGCTCACGTCGTCCCGCTTCGCGGCCATCAGCCAGGAAACGTCGGCGCCCCACTGCTCCTGCGCATAGCCGAGACCGAGGATCGCCCGAAGCGGCGGGATCGAATTCAGGTATTCGTCGGTATCGGTGTCCTTGCCATGCGCATAGGCCACCGAGGCCCAGGTCCGCCAGTTGGACGCGAAGTTCCATTCGCCGCGCAGCTCGCCGCCATAGATCTGCACGCGGGCGATGTTCTCGTAGCCGGTGATGCCGCCAACCGGATACTCGCCGCCGGGCGGCGCCAGCGTCACCGTGTCGATGAAATTGCGATAGTAGTTGTTGAAGACGGTGGCGGCGATCGCATAGTCCGTCGCGACGTAGTTCACGCCGATCTCGAAGCCGTTGCTGGTTTCCGGCTTGAGTTCCGGATTGCCGATCCGGGCGTAGGAGCCGGGTGCACCGAAGTCCTGGTACAGCTCCAGCGCGCTGGGCGCCCGAAAACCCTGGGCCCATTGCGCGTAGAACTCCATCTCGTCGGTCGCCTGCCAGGCGCCGCGAAGCTTGGGCGAGAACCTGTAGTCGCTGTTGTCCACCAGATTGCCGGGATCGTAGTTCGGATTGTCCCGGTAGGTGTCGGTGTCCTTGGGGCTGTAGTCGTAGTAGTCGAAGCGAAGACCCGGCGTCAGCGTGAACCGCTCGTCCCAGAGCTTGATGTCGTCCTCGACGAAGAGGCCGACGGTGAGGCCGTCCACGTCCGGCATGTCCGAGGCGTTGCTGTGGATCATGCGGCAGGTCTGCGGACCGAAGGGCTGGGGGAAGGTCGCCCAGTCGATGTCGGGGCAGTTGTCCTGGCCCGACGAGTACTGCGTCACCTTCTCGCCGTAGATTTCTCCGCCGAAGCGCATCGCGTGCTGCAGTCCGCCTGCTTCGAACGCCTTCAGCGCGTCGCCGGTCACGCCATAAGTGGTCTGTTCGAGCTGGTTGTCGCGTGTGTAGACGCCGGTCGGGTAGCCGTAGAAGAACGGGTCGCCCGGAATGATGAAGGCGCGGCCGTCGGGCAGGCGGAAACCGTCGGTGGTCGCGTTCAGCTTCTGCTTCTGCCAGTAGGCGATGGCGTTGGCATAGTCGACCCAGCTCGACGCATCCGGCGCCTCGAAGCGGTACTCGCCCGAGATCCGCTTGCGATCGGTCTCCTCTCCCGACTTGAGGCTGCCCTGACGATAGCTGGCGGTCGTGCCGGAGCGGTTGTCGATGTCGTCGTCCTGGTTGAACCACTCGCCCGTCAGCCCCAGCCGATGGCCGCCCTCGATATACTGGTGCAGCTTGACCAGCAGGCTTCCTTGCGTGATGTCCGCCGGGTTCGCCTCGGTTCGCGTCGACCCGTAGGTGTCGACCGTGCCCTGATTTTCGACCTCGTGCCCGTTCTTGTAGCCGCCCTGAACCATGAGCCAGGTGTCGTTGTGGCGCGCCGCAAGCGCGGCATTGGTGCGCCAGCTGCTGTCGACCGTGTCGTAGACGCCCTTGACGATGCCACCATAGGTCTTCCCGTCCTTGATCAGATCCTCGGGATCGAGTGTGCGCAGCTGGATGATGCCGCCCAGCGCGCCGGAACCGTAGCGGCTCGAATCGGCGCCCGGCGTGATGTCGATCTGCGACAGGCCGTCGAAGTCGAACGTGTTGAGGCCGCCGCGGGCGCTGTCGCGCGGATCGGTGAGCCACGGCACGCGGATGCCGTCGATCGTGGTCAGGACCCGGTTGCCCTCGAGGCCGCGCAGGTTGATCGAGCCGTTTCGCGTGTTGACGTTGACGCCCGCATCGATGCGCCGGCCCAGGTCCTGGAAGTTCTCGACCTGCCTCTCCTGGATCTCGGAGCGATCGACACGCTGCGTGGCCGGCGACGGCGTTCCCTCGCCGCCTTCGCCGCCGCCCTCGACGACGATCTCTTCGAGCTGCTTTTCTTCCTGGGCCGAGGCTGCGAGCCCCATTGCCAGCAAACCGACACCCGCCAGCGCTACCGCCGTTGCGCGCTTCAAAACCATGGATACACCATCCCCTGCCAGGTGCTGGCTGACGGTGACCGCTTGCTCGCACGCACTTCCAGAATCCCCCCGGCCAAAAACTTGACTAATTTTGTCCGGTAATGCAGGAGCTATTTGACGAGCGTTGTCGTGTCAAGGTTGAAGTGGCGTCCAGGACGTCCACGCCTGAGCCCGGAACGCGCAACCGGAATGACGTGAGGCGGGACGTGGTGACAGGGACGAATGGCGGGGGAAAGCCCACGGCCGAGCAGATCAGGCAGGCGCGGATCGATCATCCGAAGATGCGCGAACGCGACCTTTCCGAGCAACTCGGCATCTCCGAACTCGAACTTCTGGCGGCCCATTGCGGCGAGCGCGTCGTGAGGATCGAGCCGCGGGTCGCCGAGATCCTGAAGGGGCTCGGAGCGGTCGGTGAGGTCATGGCGCTGACCCGAAACGACGCCGCGGTGCATGAGAAGATAGGTCCCTACGAGAAGATCGTCACCGGCGGTGGCGGGGCCGTCCTCGCGCTCGGAGAGATGATCGACCTGCGACTCTTCCCGAAGGTCTGGGCGCATGGATTCGCGGTGGAGAAGGACGACGGCGCGGAAGTTCGGCGCAGCCTCCAGTTTTTCGACGCCTCCGGCACCGCGGTGCACAAGGTGCACCTGCGCCCTGCCTCGGACGTCGCGGCCTTCGAGGCGCTCGTCGCCACCCATCGTTCGGCCGACCAGGGACAGGACGTCGCGGTCGAGCCCATCGCCGCCGACCGCGAGGAGGGCGCCGCGACCAGCGCCGACCACCTCCGCGAGCGCTGGAGCAAGCTGACCGACACGCACGAGTTCCACGGCATGCTGAAGAGCCTCAACCTCAGCCGGCGGCAGGCCATGCGCATGGTCGGCCGCGACTACGCCTGGAACCTGGAGCCGGCCGCCGTTGCGACCATGATGGCGTCGGCGGCCGAGAGCGCGATGCCGATCATGTGCTTCGTGGGAAACCGCGGCTGCATCCAGATCCACTCCGGACCGATCCAGACGATTCGCCCCATGGGGCCATGGCTCAACGTGATGGACGAGACGTTCCACCTGCATCTGAGGCAGGACATGATCCGCGAGGTGTGGGGCGTCCGCAAGCCTACGCGCGACGGCCACATCACGTCTCTCGAGGCCTACGACGAGTCCGGACGGATGATCATCCAGTTCTTCGGAAAGCGGCACGAGGGGAACGCCGAGCGTGACGACTGGCGGCGCCTCGTCGAGACGCTGCCACAGGCGCCGATCCAGTCCGCCGCGTGAGGTTCATGATGCTTCGAACGCTTACATCGGCGCTCCTGCCGGCGATGCTGGCGGCGGCGCTTTTCGCCGGACCGGCATCCGCGCAGGACGACGCAGTCTTCGCCGACAAGAGCCGCCTCGTGGCGATCGGCGGGTCGATAACGGAGATCGTCTACGCGTTGGGCGAACAGGACAGGCTGGTCGCCCGTGATTCGACCAGCGTCTATCCCCCGGAAGCCCTGAAGCTGCCGGATGTCGGCTACATGCGCCAGTTGTCGCCCGAGGGCGTGCTGTCGGTGAACCCCAGCGGCATCCTTGCCCTGCACGGCGCCGGTCCGAAGGAGGCCGTCGATGTCCTCAGGAAGGCGAGCGTGCCCTATGTCGAGGTTCCCGACACCTTCGACCACGCCGGCATCCTCGCCAAGATCGACGCGGTGGGAACGGCGCTCGGCGTCGAAGGCAAGGCGGAGGAACTGGCCCGCACGGTCGATGCCAGCCTGAGCGCGGCCGAGAAGCGGACGGCCGCGATCACCGACCGCAGCCGCGTCCTGTTCATCCTCTCGCTGCAGGATGGCAAGGTCCTCGCTTCGGGAACCGAGACAGCCGCGAACGGCATCATCCGGATGGCCGGCGCCATCAACGCCATCGACGGCTACACCGGCTACAAGCAGGTCTCCGACGAGGCGATCATCACGGCGGCCCCGGACGTCATCCTGATGATGGACCGGGCGGGCAGCCTCGCCATCTCCGACGACGACCTGTTCTCCCATCCTGCCATCGCCTCCACCCCCGCGGGCGCCGCTCGCAAGGTGGTCCGGATGGACGGTGCCTATCTGCTCGGCTTCGGGCCCCGCACCGCCGAGGCGATCGGCGAACTCGCGGTCGCGCTTTACGGCGACCAGGTCGGCGACTGACCCGGCGGCGGACATGGCGGTTCAGGTCGATGCACGGCGGATGATGACCGCGGCGGCGCCGTTCGAGGGTGACCGGTCGCGGCGCGCGCTCAGGGCGATCGTGCTTCTCGCCATCCTTCTCCTCGCGACCATCGCCTACAGCCTGACCTCCGGCGCATCCGACGCCTCCCTCGGCGCGGTGCTCCGGGATCTGCTCTCGATGAGCGATCCCGACGCGCTGGGAGTGCGGGATCGCGTCATCATCTACGACATCCGCATGCCGAGGATCGCGACGGGCATCCTGGTCGGCGCCGGGCTCGCCGTCTCGGGCGCGGTGCTGCAGGGGCTGTTCCGCAACCCGCTCGCCGATCCGGGACTGGTCGGCATCTCCGCGGGATCGAGCCTCGGCGCGGCGGCTATGATCGTCCTCGGCGGGACGATCCTGGCCCCGCTCACGATGCTGCTCGGGGCGTTCGCGCTTCCCGCGACCGCCTTCGTCGGCGGGCTCGCCGCCACCACCCTTCTCTACCGCATCGCCACGCGCCAGGGACGCACCTCCGTGGCGACGATGCTGCTGGCCGGCATCGCTCTGGGTGCGCTGGCGATGGCGTTGACGGGCCTGCTGATCTTCATGGCCGACGACCGGCAGATCCGTGACATCACCTTCTGGGCGCTGGGATCGCTCGCCGGATCGACCTGGAGCAAGACCGCGGCGGCCGCCCCGATGATCCTGCTGGCGCTGGCGGCGACGCCGTTCCTGGCGCGCGGGCTGAACGCCCTGGCCCTCGGCGAGGCGACGGCGGGACATCTCGGCATAGCCGTCCAGCGGCTGAAATACGTGGCCATCGTAAGCGTCGCGGCCGCAGTCGGCGCCTCGGTCGCCATCAGCGGCGGCATCGGCTTCGTCGGCATCGTCGTGCCGCATCTGCTGCGTCTGTCGATCGGGCCCGACAACCGCTTCCTCCTGCCGGCCAGCGCGCTCCTCGGCGCAAGCCTGCTGCTCCTCGCCGACGCCGTCTCGCGCACCGTGGTCGCCCCGGCGGAACTGCCCATCGGCATCGTCACGGCACTCGCCGGCGCGCCGTTCTTCATTTGGATTCTACTGCGCCGCCGCGGCGTGCTGGACCTCTGAAGACCGATGATCGAGGCGCGTGGCATCTCCGTATCGATCGACCGCAAGGACATCCTGCGCGATGTCGACCTCGTTGCAATGCCCGGACAGGTCACGGCGATCGTCGGGCCGAACGGCTCCGGCAAGACAACACTCCTGCGCGCCATTTCGGGCGACCTCGCCTATGCCGGCACCGTCCGACTGAACGGCCGCGATCTCGCCGCCATGCGTGCGCCCGAACAGGCGACGCTGCGCGCCGTGCTGCCGCAGGACACCGCGCTCTCCTTCCCCTTCACCGTCCGCGAGATCGTCCGCCTCGGCATCGTCGGCGGGCGCCCCGGCGTTCCAGTGGCGGAACTGGAGCGTCTGCCCGATCGGGCGCTCGCCGAAGTCGACCTCGCGGGCTTCGCCGGTCGCCTCTACCAGGAGTTGTCGGGTGGCGAGCGGCAGCGCGTCCAGCTGGCCCGCGTGCTCTGCCAGTGCTGGACGCCAGTCCTCGACGGCGAGGCGCGCTACCTGTTTCTCGACGAGCCGGTTTCCAGCCTCGACATCCGCCACCAGCTGGCGATCATGGACATTGCGCGCGACTATGCGCGTCGGGGCGGTGGCGTTGTCGCGATCCTCCACGATCTCAATCTCACCCTGATGTACGCCGACGCCGTGGTGGCCATCCACGCCGGCCGGTGCGCGGCCGCGGGCATGCCGGGCGCTGTGCTGGGCGATGCGCTCATCGAGCGCGTTTTCGGCTGCCGCCTGCGCATGGGCGTCGTGCCAGCCCGCGGCGGCGCTTTCGTCCTGCCGCAGTCGGTGGAAGGCTGACCCCTTCACCTGATCGGCGGAGCGCGAGCCGACAGGCGGATGGAGCCCGGCCGCAAGGTCCAGCCCTCTCGCCCGGAACCCGAATGTCGGCCAGGCCGGCCTTTCCCAGCGTCGGCCGAACAGGCTATGAACCAGTCGCGAGACAGGGATTCGGCATTCGCGGATGGCGCGGCCGACCTGCGGAAGCCACGAGGAGCCTGAAGATGAAACTGAACATTGCCACATTCGCGGCAACCGCCATTGCCGCGGCCGCGATCGCCGCCGTCCCGGCGGCGGCGCAGGCGCCGGTCAAGCTCGGCGTCCTGACATGCGACGTGTCCAAGGGAGGCGGCCTGTTGCTCGTGCGCAAGCAGACGCTCGACTGCACCTTCCAGTCCGAGAGCGGCGCCACCACGCGCTATCGCGGCAACATCACCGAATACGGCGTCGAGATCGGCAAGGTCGAGGCGGGACATCTGATGTGGGGCGTCGCAGCCGCGACGGCGCAGCCCTCCGAAGCCTCGCTCGCAGGCCGCTATGTCGGCGCAGGCGCCGAGGCGACAGTGGGCGTGGGACTTGGCGCCAATGTTCTCGTGGGCGGCATCGACAATTCCTTCGCGCTGCAGCCGCTGTCGGTCGAAGGCCAGACCGGGCTGAACATCGCCGCGGGCGTCATGTCGGTTACGCTGGAGGTCGCCCAGTAGCGGCGGACAAATCCGCGTGAGCCGGGTTGGCAATCGGCCTTGAGCCGGTAGTCTGGCCCCGGGTCGGTCGAGGGGACGACATGCGGGCTGTCGGATTCTGGGGCGCGCGCTGCGCGTGGACGCGTGACGTTGTCGGTTTCTTCCTCGCCGCAGCCTGGATGGCGTCGCCGGCGGTGGCGCAGATGAGCGTCGAGGACGACTGGGAACAGCGCTGCGTGTGGCAGTGCCTGGCCAACTCGCCGGGTGGGGCGGAATCCCAGGCCTACAGTCGATGCGTCGACGAGATGTGCCTCGCTCAGCCCCCCGCCCGGCAGCCTCGCGCCGCGCAGCCGCCGGCGGACCAGGCGCCGCGCGCGGCCTGGAGGTCGGGCGCCGGCGCGGGCGGATCGCATTTCGCCGGCGTCGAGATTCCCGGAAGGTCGTTCAGCTATTTGTGCAAGCGAGGCGGACCCGGCCTTCTGGCAGTGGCCGGCCTCAGCAAGCGGGCCGACGCCATCGCCCTTCGCATCGACCAGCAGAACTACGGCCTGCCCTTCGTGGCGCAGAACGGCATTCTGTACACGGACGCCCCCGCCGGCTCGCATCTCCTGCGCGCGCTGCTGGCGGGCAAGACCGTGCACGTGTCCGACACGCGCAGCGGCGCCAGCGCGTCCTTTCCACTCGCCGGTTCGGGTGCCGCGATCCGCAAGGCGCTCGCCGGCTGCGGCCTTGCACCGTGAGCCGGCCCTCGGCGCGACCGGGGCTTGCGGCATCGACCATCGCCGCATCCGGTAGCGCCGAAGCGGTAGAACCGCTCATGGTTAAAGCGCCTTTAACCCTCCGACCCTAGTCTCCGATCAGTCTGCCGGCGGCGTGCGCAGCCGGTGCCTGTGATTCTTGGATGGGGTTTCCGCATGCGTTCAGGGGCTGCCGCGCCTTTCGCGCCTTCCTTTGCGCCCGCTCTGGCCGGGTTCGTCAGGCGTCAGGTCGG
>VFQQ010002370.1_pt1 | contig 21503 bp, 19 predicted proteins | sample 3512341 | NCBI WGS metagenome assembly VFQQ01 (sample SAMN10412373, study PRJNA504923) | tailings metagenome | isolation source: Relicate 2 Philex TSF1 revegetated site | place: Philippines: Tuba, Benguet | collected 2017-08-29 | reverse complement strand
GGCCATGTTTCCTCGCCCGCCTCATCACGTCATTTTCGATTGCGACGGTGTCCTCGTGGACAGCGAGCCCGTCGCGAATGCCTGCCTGGCGGCGGCCCTGGCCGCCGAGGGGCTGAAGCTGGAGGTCGCCGAGGTGCGGCGGCGCTATGTCGGGCTGTCGATGGCGAGTGTGGTGTCGTCGGTCGAGGCCGAACTGGGCCGGAAGCTGCCGGATGGGTGGCTCGCTGCGCTCCAGGATGAGACCTTCCGGGAGTTGCGGCAGTGGGTGAAGCCGGTGCCGCATGTGAGGGCAGCTATCGAGACGATGGTCGAGCAGGGGGTGCGGGTTTCGGTCGCCTCGTCCGGCTCGGTGAAGAAGATGACCCTGACGCTCGGCCATAGCGGGTTGCTGGACCTGTTAAATCCGAGGCTCTTCAGCGCCGATCAGGTTCAGCGAGGGAAGCCCCATCCGGACCTCTTCCAGATGGTCTCGCGGCTCTCCGGGATTGTGCCGCAGAACACTGTGGTCATCGAGGACTCGGTCTATGGCGTACAGGCGGCGGTCGCGGCCAACATCCGGGTGTTCGGCTTTGCCGGCGATCCGATGACCGATGCCGCCGGTCTGGGGGCGGCAGGCGCGACGGTCTTCACCGACATGCGCAAGCTGCCCGGCCTGCTGGGCCTCAAGCCCTGAAGAAAAATGGCCGGGCGCGAGGCCCGGCCGAAGGTGCTTGAGGGAGGCCGCGCCAGCGGAAATCCGCCAGCGCGGTTGCTTGCGGTTGAAATTCAATCGCAGGACAGGGGTGTCTTTGCACAAGCGGCTGACGTTCGGCAAGAGTTTTTGCGATCGATTCGCAAATATCTCGAATTGTGAATCGCATGAGCCGGTTACGGCGCGGCGCTGCGAAATCGAGTCCAGCGGCTGAGAGATCGAGTCCGGCTCTTCACAGGTTGAGTCAGGTGTGCCGATACACGCGAGCGTTCACCGCCGCCGCTGTGCGCCCTATGAGATTTGTGAGTCCGCAGAATCGGTTGCGGGGCGGCGTTGAGAGGTTGAGTCCTCAGCCGCCGAAGCGGCGTGAACACCCGTCACGCGGCTTCGGCGGCCGCGTCGTGTTCTTCGGCGGCGAGGAAACGCTCCGCCTCGAGGGCTGCCATGCATCCCAGGCCCGCTGCAGTGACCGCCTGACGGAAGACCTTGTCGGTCACGTCGCCCGCTGCGAAGACGCCCGGGATGGCTGTTGCCGTAGAGTCAGGGGCTTTCAGCAGGTAGCCGCTCTCGTCCATCGCGAGCTGGCCCTTGAAGATCTCGGTCGCGGGCACGTGGCCGATGGCGACGAAGAGACCGTCAGCTGCGATCTCGCTGGTCGCGCCGGTCTTCACGTTACGCAGAGTCAAATGGGTGAGCGAAACGGGCTCGCTGGTGCCTTTGGCGTCGATGACTTCGCTGTCCCAGATGACGTTGACCTTGGGGTTCGCGAAGAGGCGGTTTTGGTTGGTCTTGTCGGCACGGAGGCTGTCGCGGCGGTGGACGAGGGTGACCTTGGTCGCGAAGTTGGTGAGGAACATGGCTTCCTCCACGGCGGTGTTGCCGCCGCCGACCACGACCACTTCCTTGCCCCGGTAGAAGAAGCCGTCGCAGGTGGCGCAGGCCGAGACGCCGTGGCCCTGGAAGGTCTGCTCGAAGGGCAGGCCGAGCCAGCGGGCCTGGGCGCCGGTGGCGATCACCAGGGCGTCGCAGGTGTAGACAGCGCCGTCGTCGCCCCAGAGACGGAAGGGCCGGCGCGACAGGTCGACCTTCACGACCGTGTCGTGGACGAATTCGGTGCCGACATGGGCGGCCTGGACCTGCATCTGGTCCATGAGCCAGGGACCCTGGATGGCCTCGGCAAAGCCCGGATAGTTCTCGACATCGGTGGTGATGGTGAGCTGGCCGCCCGGCTGCATGCCGTGGATCATCAGCGGCTTAAGCATGGCGCGCGCCGCGTAGATGGCGGCGGTATAGCCCGCAGGGCCTGAACCCAGGACGATGACTTTGGCGTGGCGCTCGGCCATTTGCGGCTCCGGAATCGAATTCTGCGTGGCAACTAAAGTAGCCAGTACGGCGACTCAAGTAAGAGCCATGCCCCAAACCGGCAACGATCCGCCGCTTAACCGTCAGGACATTGCGCCGCAGCGTAATATTGTTGCGCCTTTGGCGTCGATCGGGTCTAAAGCGGTCCAAATCATTCAGGGTTAGAGTCACATGCGCCGCATCAAGCTGGATTCCATAGACCGGAAGATCCTGGCCGAACTGCAGGCGGACGGCCGGATGACCAATGTGGAACTGGCGAAGCGGGTCCAGATCTCGCCGCCGCCGTGCCTGCGCCGCGTGAGGGCGCTGGAAGAGGCCGGGCTCATCAAAGGCTATCACGCCCAGCTGGAGCCGAAGCTGCTGGGCTTTGACGTGAGCGTCTATGTGATGGTCGGCCTGTCGAGCCAGGCGGATGCCGACCTCCGGGCCTTCGAGGAACAGTGCCGGAAGTGGCCGATTGTGCGCGAGTGCTCGATGCTGAACGGCCAGGACGACTTCATCCTGAAATGCGTCGCGACGGACCTGTCGGCCTTCCAGACCTTCCTGACCGACGACCTGACGGCCGCCAAGAACGTGGCGCATGTGAAAACCTCGCTGATCGTCCGCACCACCAAGCAGGAGCCGGGCGTCCCGGTTCCGCCGCGCTGAAGGTTCGACGCCATGGCCGACAAGAAGACCGTCTACGATTTCAGCCTGGAGACGCTGCAGGGCTCGAAGCCGCTGCCGTTGTCGCAGTTCGCCGGCCAGCCGCTGGTCATCGTCAACACCGCCTCGCAGTGCGGCTTCACCTATCAATACAAGGGCCTGGAAGAGGTCTGGCAGGCGAACCGGGACAAGGGCCTGGTGGTGATCGGCGTGCCGTCCAACGATTTCGGCCGGCAGGAGCCGGGCAAGGCCGCTGAGATCGCGCAGTTCTGCGAGATCAATTTCGGCGTCGACTTTCCGCTGGCCGCGAAGACACCGGTAAGCGGGCGCGAGGCGCATCCGCTGTTCAAGCATCTGGCGTCGGAAGGCGGCTTCCTGTCGAAGCCGCGCTGGAATTTCTACAAATACCTGATCGGGCGCGACGGCCGCCTCGTCACCTGGTTTTCCAGCATCACCAAGCCGGACTCTTCGACCTTCAAGCGGGCGGTCGCCAAAATCATCGCGAAGTAAAGCGCATAGTTTGCGGATTTTCCCCGCAAGGTGAACGAAGCCTTTCAACGCGACATGCAATTGCATCCATAACGGCGCGGTCACCGTGTGCGGCTGCGGATTTCCGCGCGTTAAACGCTTGTTGAGGTTACCGGCGCGCTAGGAACTCATAGCCGGGATGTTAGGCGCATTGGCGCAGGATGCAGGCTCACCAAAGGGCCTAACAGCGATATGAGCACCGCATCCTCAGCCAGTACACGCGAGCGCCGCCGGCTTCTGCTGGACGTGCTGCTGCCGGTTGCTGCGCTGATCCTGCTCGGCGCTGCGGTCAACGTGTTTCTGATCAATCGCGCCGGCTCGACGCTGGATGACGAAACCTCGCGCACGCAGAAGCAGATCGTGTCGTCGATGGCCAAGCGCCTGCTGATCAAGCTGGACCGCTTCGTCGGCGACTTCGCATTGTGGGACGAGTTCTACGTCTATTCGGACGCCGAGAATTATCCGGACGATTGGCGTGAGGCCAATATGGGGCCTTATATCGCCGACGCGTTTGACGCGAGCGGCGCCTGGGTGCTGACCGAGGACGACCGCCTTCTCTATTCCTGGTCGGAAGACCCGGAAAAGGACGCGGCGCAGATATTCACCAGCGGCGCGGATCTGAAGCGCCTGGCGCAGGCAGCGCGTGATCTGCCCGAGCGCGAAGGCTCGTCCAATCCCGTTTCGGCCTTCATCGTCGAGAACGGCACCGTGCATATCGCCGCCGCTGCGGTGATCACGCCGGTGACGGACGCCGAACTCGTCGGCATCGCCGACAAGAAGCGGAACGTCTTCATCGTGATGTCGGACCTGGACGCCACGGGTTACCAGGAACTGGCCGAAGACTTTGAACTGTCGGGCCTGAAATTCGCGGCTGAGGAGCCGGAAGAAGAGGGCGTGGCGAGCGTGCCGCTGCTCGACGTCGACAAGAAGGTGATCGGCTATCTCGCCTGGCAGGTCGACTCGCGGTTCGGCGCGTTCATGGCGGGTTACGGCCCGGCTGCGCTGGCGCTGCTGGTCGCGATCGCCTGTATCGTCGCGGTGTTGGGCCTGCGCTGGACGCGCACGATCGACCGTCTGCAGTCCGTCACGCTGGCCGCCGACGCCGCCGAAAGCGCGAGCCATGCGAAATCGGCCTTCATCGCGAATATGAGCCATGAACTTCGCACGCCGTTGAACGCCATCATAGGCTTTGGCGAAGTGATGGAGATGGAATCCTACGGTCCCCTGGGCAACGACAAGTATCGCGAGTATGCGAGCGATGTGGTTTCGAGCGGCCGTCACCTGCTGGGCGTCATCAACGACGTGCTCGCCGTGGCGCGCATCGAAGCCGGGCAGCACAGCTTCGAGATCGATACCTGCGACGTCGCCGAGATCGCCGAAGAGGCGATGCGCATGGTGCGTCAGGAAGCGGCCGATCGCGGCGTAACGCTGAACGTCGCGAGCAACGAGGCGCTGGTCCTTGCCGACGCGCGTGGTCTCCGTCAGATCCTGCTGAACCTCCTGTCGAACGCCGTGAAGTTCACGAACGAAGGCGGCAAGGTGGGCGTGAGCTGGAGCGAACGCCGCCTGGACAACACCGTGGAAATCGCGGTGACCGATACCGGCGTCGGCATCCCGGCAGACAAGATCCCGCTGCTCGGCACGCCGTTCTTCCAGGTGTCGGATGTTCTGTCGCGCAATCACGCCGGCATGGGCCTCGGTCTCTCCATCGTGACCTCGATGGCGAAGGGCATGGGCGGTTCGGTGCAGATCCACTCGGTCGTCAATGCCGGCACGACGGTGCGCGTGCGCCTGCCGGCCGCGACCCCGGCGCTGAAGCCCGCCGCGATCAACCAGGCGGCCTGACCCGGAGTGGTGCCGCTGGGCCGTTGACGCGGCCTTAGCACTCGGCGTGTTGTGTGGCGGGTCTCACGCCCGCAAAGGTCGCCGACATGCGCCGAATTCCGATTGCCATTCTTCTCGCCGTGCTTGCGCCGCTGGGTGGTTGCACGGTGGTCTCGGCCACGGGCGCGGTCGTTTCGGCGGCCGGGACCGCTGTCGGCGCCGCCGCCACCGTGACCGAAACCGCAGTCGATACGGTCGCCGGGGGTGATGACGACGCGTGCGAGGACGGGCGCACCGAAGACGGTGAGGACTGCTGAAAAGACAAAGGCCCGGGTCGCCCCGGGCCTTCGCGAATCTGAGCTGAGCGATACGGCTTATTCGGCCATCGCGTCCACGGCTTCCTTCAGGCCGTCGACATGCTCGGCGCCTTCCAGCACCTGCAGGCTGGAGCCTTTCAGGTCATCGCCGATCGGCTGAGCGCGGCCGCCGAGGCACTGGGCCAGGAAGCCTTCATAGGCCGCATAGGACGAGATGCGGTTGGCGGGCTTGGCGAAGCCGTGACCTTCATCCGGATAGAGGAGGTAGGTGACCGGCAGGCCCTTTTCCTTCATCGCCGCGACGATCTGGTCGCTCTCGTCCTTGTTCACGCGCGGATCGTTGGCGCCCTGGGCAACCAGCAGCGGGCGCTGGATGTTGCCGATATGGGTGATCGGCGAACGCGAGGCGAGGAACGCCTTGCCTTCTTCCGTAGTCGGGTCACCCACGCGCTTGTAGAGCTGGGCGCGGAACGAATCCCAATAGGCGGGGATCGTGTTCATGAAGGTATTGAGGTTGGTGACGCCGACGATGTCGACACCGCAGGCGAAGGTGGTGGGCGTCATCGTCATGCCGACCATGGTGGCGTAGCCGCCATAGGAGCCGCCATAAATCGCCACCTTGTCTTCGGTGGTGACGCCTTCGGCGACCGCCCACTTCACGGCGTCGAGCAGGTCTTCATGCATCTTGCCGCCCCATTCGCGGTCGGCGGCGTTGATGAAGTTCTTCCCGTAGCCGGTGGAGCCGCGATAGTTCACCTGCAGCACGGCGTAGCCGCGATTGGCGAGCCACTGCGCCTCGGCGTCGTAACCGTAGAGATCCTGCGCCCAGGGGCCGCCATGGACGTTGAGCACCATTGGCACGGGCGTGTCGGGCTTGCCGTCGCCATTGGCGTCAGCGCCGGCAGGCAGTGTGAGGAACGAGGGCAGGACGAGACCGTCGCGCGCCGTGATCTCGACGCCGTACATCGGGGCCAGCTTGTCGTCGGCGAGGGCAGGGCGGACGTCGAAAAGCTTGGTCAGCTTCTTCTCGGCGCGGTTGTAGAGCTGGTAGTTGACCGAGGCCGTGACGGGATCGTTGACGATGATCCAGAGATTGTTGTCGCGGGTCTGGCCGGCGAAGGTCCACTGGCCCTCAAGATTCGCCGACAGGTAGTCGAAGTCGGGCTGCAGCGCGGTGTCGAGCGCCGTCCATTCCGTCTTCAGGTAGTGCGTGGCGAAGGCCAGAGTGTTGCCGGTCAGGGGGTCGGAGATGACGCCCTGCACGTCGGCCTTGGGGCTTTCGGCAATGACGGTCGTTTCACCCGTGTCCAGATTGGTCGCCGTGATGGCGGCCTTGTCGCGGCCGCGCGTCTCGATGAGGAAGAGCGTCTTGCCGTCCGTCGTCATGCCCGCGACCTGGGTGGTCTGGGCGTCCTCGAACGGGATGACGGTGTAGGACTTGGCTTCCAGCTTGTCGTCGAGCTGGAAGACCTCGCTGCCGCCGTCGGCCAGCGCCTTGGTGGCGAAGCGCAGCTTCAGGTCGTCGTCAATGATGAAGCCGTCATATTCCCAGGTGTTGTCGGCGATCTTGGTGAGTTCGCCGTTTTTCGTGTTGAGCAGATACGGATCGAACCATTTGGGGTCGCGATTGTTCATGCCGATGATCATCTCATCCGGGCGCTTCTCGCTGCCGCCGAAGGGGATGACGCGGGTGTTCGGGAAATCGGTGATGAGCTTGTTTTCGCCGGTCGCGGGATCGGCGCTGTAGAGCAGGAAGTTTTCGTCGCCGCCCTTGTCGTTCAGATAGAGGATGACCGACGAGTTGTTCGACCAGAACATCTGGCGGATGGGGCGCTCGGTCGCGTTGGTGATCGCCTTGGCGGCGGCGAGGTCGCCGATGGGCGCGACCCATACGTTGAGGACGCCGTCCTTCGGCGCGATATAGGCGATCCACTGGCCGTCGGGGCTGACCTGGGCGGCGGTCTTGTCGGGGTTCCCGAAGATCTCGGCGCGGGGGATGAGGCCGGCGCCGCCATCCTGGGCGGCAGCGACGGCCGCCGTCGCGGGGACGAGTACGGTTGAGGCTGCGAGGGCGAGCCACAGCGCCGTGCGGCGCGTGTTGCGGGAAATCGTCATCAACAATCCTTTCGGTCGCGGCGGGCGAGGGGTGACCGCCGTTCTGAAAGGAACTTTAGGTGATCCCGTCCGGCCAGATCACCCCAAAATGATCGTGCCCGGAGCGGAAATCCGCCCCGGGGAATCGGTGATCACACGTCAGTTCAGTTCGAACACAACGCTGACGCTTGCCTCCATGCCAACCTGGCCGGAGGCGATCGGCACAGCCGAGGCGTCGGCGGCGTTCATGGTCTGCATCGCGACAGGTTGGGGCGAGGAATAGGATTCCGAGATGCTGATCGGGCGGCCGACGGCGGCGCCGAGAGCCGTCGCCATCAGTTCGGCCTTGGCGCGGGCGTCCTTCATCGCAGCGACACGGGCCTCGCTGAGCGCCGCGTCCTTGTCGGCGACGTCGAAGGTCAGGCCGTCGACACGGTTGATGCCGGCGCCGACGGCAAGGCCGAGGATTTCGCCGAGGCGCGCGACGTCCTTCACCTTGAGGGTGATGCCGTTGTTCGCGGTGTAGCCGACCAGCTTCGCAATGGAAGATGTGTGGTCATAGACGGCGTTGAGGCCGAGGCCGCTCGTCTGGATGTCGGTGACGCCGTAACCGAGCTCTTTCAGGGCGGCGATGACGGCGGTCATCGCCGTGTTGTTCTTGTCGAGCGCCTCGCGCGGATCGGGCGCTTCGGTCACCACGCTGAGGGTGAGGACCGCACGGTCGGCAGCTGCGGCGCTGCGGCCCGACCCGTTGACCGTGATGGTGCGCGACACTTGCGGGCCGGCCACCGGGCCGGGCTGGACGATATCGGAAGCCGACTGGGCAATGGCTAAGCCGGTGGCTGCGGCACCGCCAAAGGCGGCCGCAGCGACGGCGGCGAGGATGAGGGTACGGTTCATGGCCTGCTCCCTTTTTATGAGGCGGGCCATCTGCACCTCAGAATGCGCCGGAAAAGCGGCGGCCTTGCGGGTTCACGGATTGCTGATAGGAGGGGCCTTGGTGGGGCCTGTAGCTCAGTTGGTTAGAGCGGGCCGCTCATAACGGTCTGGTCCCAGGTTCAAGTCCTGGCGGGCCCACCATTTCCCTAAACTCTGCAGAAAGTCTGCGGAAAATCCGCACCGGACTTGAAACGGCGTCTTGAGACGCGTCGCCCAGACTCATCTAGAGTGGGGTGGAGTTCATTGGGCGTTCACCGTTCCACATCTATTCAGAGTCCTTGCGCATTTCGGGTCGTGCCGCGCGCACGGCAGGGACCTGTACCCCGGGGGGCCGCGCTGATGTTTGCTGTGAAGAGTTTCGTCCGGTCCGTCTCGGGTCTTTCGCTCGTGGCGGCCTTGGCCATGCCGGCGTCAGCTCTGAACGACGCGGCGAAGTCGGCGGACGAGCTGGGTCTGCGCGGCGCTGCGGACGACGAAACCTCGGCATTCGATGAGGCGCTGGATCGCTTTGCGATGCGCGGCGTGGCCTTCCAGGCCAGCGCAGGCCTGAATTTCGGCGAAGCGTCCAATGACGGTTTTGTCCAGATCCAGGGTTATATCCCGCGGCCGACGCCTACACCCACGCCGAGGCCGACACCTACGCCCTATCCGACCCCGGTACCGACGCCCGTTCCGACTCCTACCCCAACGCCGGTTCCGACGCCCACGCCTACCCCGGTGCCGACGCCCATCCCGACTCCGGTTCCAACACCGACGCCCACGCCGGTCCCGACGCCAATACCCACGCCGGTTCCGACACCGACACCGACACCGACCCCGGTGCCGACGCCCGTTCCGACGCCCACCCCAACGCCGGTGCCGACGCCCACGCCGACTCCGGTGCCCACGCCTGTACCGACTCCGGTTCCGACGCCGACGCCCACGCCCACGCCGGTTCCGACGCCTACACCGACGCCGGTTCCAACACCTGTGCCGACACCCACGGTCGGCGGTTCGCTCGGCGCCGGCATCACGATCGCGATCGTGGATACCGGCGTCGACTACAATCACCGCGAATTCACCGGGCGCTATTCTTCCGCCAGCACATGCTTCAGCGGCAACACCTGTCCAACCGCAGCCACGCGTGCTGGCGGAGACGATGAAGGTCATGGCACGCACGTCGCCGGGATCGCGGCCGGTGCAACGCGCGGCCGGGCACCGCAGGCGACCATTCTGTCGGTCAAGACGCTGGACTCTGACGGGTCCGGTTATTCGAGCGACATCGCGAACGGCATCCAGTACGCCGCAAACGCCGGTGCGCGGGTCATCAATCTCAGCCTCGGCGGCGGCGGCACCTATTATCCGATGCAGTCGGCGCTGACCTATGCCGCGAGCCGGGCGGTGATCGTCGCGGCGGCTGGTAACGAGGGCAATTTCAACAGCCCTGAATATCCGGGCGCCTATGCGCTGACGACGGGCATTCGCGGCAGCCTGATTATTGTCGGCGCGGTCAATTCGCAGAACGTGATCGCGAGCTTTTCGAATACGCCGGCCGGCAAGTGCACGACCGGCCTCGTGCGCTACTGCATGCGCAACTATTTCGTGGTCGCGCCGGGCGTTTCGATCCTGTCGTCGATCCCGGGCGGCGGTTACGCCTATTATTCGGGTACCTCGATGGCGACGCCTTACGTTTCGGGCGTGGTCGCGCAGGTCTTGAGCCAGAGTCCGTATCTGACGCCGCAGCAGGCGGTGGACATCATTTTCCGCACGACCATCGATCTCGGCGCCGTCGGCATCGACGAGGTTTACGGGCGCGGCCTGGTGAGCGCTTCGCGCGCTCTGTCGCCAGCGGGTTTCACCTCGGTCGCGGTCGCGGGTGATACGACTGCGGATTACATGGGTACGGGTGAGGCGCTGGCTGCGACGCTGAGCGGGCCGGCCGGCGGCGCACTGAGGGGCAGCAAGCTGCTGAAGTCGGCTGTGTTGCTGGACGCCTATGGTCGCGACTTTGCGGTCGATCTGACGAGCAGCGCCTATGCGTCGTCGCTGTCGGTTTCGGGCCTCATTGCCGACCATTATTCATCGATCCATCCCTTCGCCATCGCGCGCGGTGGGTTCTCGCTGAGCGGGTTCGCCATCGCGACCGATCCGATCGGGAAGGGCCTTGGCCTGCGTGAGGAGGACATGGACCTTAACCGCGTGCAGGACCTGACCATCGCGATGCAGTTCTCTGACGCCCTGCAGGCAGCGATCGCGTTCAACGCCGACATGGGCGGGCGGGTGAACGCCTTCGACCTCGGCGGCGATGTCTCGTCGCGATCGTTGTTCGTGGATGCAAGCGCGATCGACAGCCCATACCTGTCGCTCGCCGATGGCGGTGACTTCGTCGGTCTTTCGTACAAGCCGGCGGAGGACCTGACGTTCCGCGTCGCCTATATGCAGTCGGACCGCGATGCGGTTCTGCCGGGCATCGACATCGACAGCTTTGCGATCGACGCTGCGCGTAACCTGCGCTCGGTCGACCGCCGCGCCTCGACATTCACGGCGGCGCTGAACTGGGAAGCCGAGCGCTGGCTGGGCCTGTCGTTCAACGTGGCGCAGGTGACGGAAGAGGGCGGGTTCCTGGGCGGCGTCGAAGCTGGCGCGCTGGCGCTGACCGATGAGTCGGTCACGTGGGCGGCTGGCATTGCGGCGCGCGCGGAGCTTGGCAGCGGTTACAGCCTGACCGGTTCGTACAGCCTTGGCGCCACCGCCATTGCGGCCCGGCCCGGCTCGATCGCGACAGGCTTCAGCGACCTCACCACCGCCGCCTATGGCATGGCCCTGACCAAGAAGGGCGTCTTTGGTGACGACGATCTGCTGGGTCTCGCGATCACGCGGCCGATCCATGTGGTCGACGGCACGGTGTCGCTGACGCTGGCGACGGGCGTCGACGCGGATCGCCGTCTCATCTATGGCAGCGAACTGCTGAGCCTTGCGGGCGTGGCGCCGACCAATGTCGAGTTTGGCTATACGACGTCGTTGCTCGAGGGCGATGCGCGCTTTTCGCTCTCGGCTGCCTATCAGTTCGATGCGGCCGGGATCGCGGGCAATGAAGCGCTGGCCGGGATGGTGCGGTTCGGGCTGAAGTTCTGATCGCCTGGCTGATCAGACGCCCAGCGCCTGACGGACGACGGCCATCTGATCGAAAAAGGGCCGCTCGCAGATGATCTTGTCGCCGCCGGGCGGGAATTCGAACGTCGCGGCCATGCGGACTTTGAACTTGCGGCCCGTCGGCTCGACGACGCGGTCGGGCAAAGTGAGCGGCCCCAGATGCGTACCGGTGAGGAAGAATTCGACCAGTACCGTGTTGCTGTCGGCATCATGCGCGAGCGCGATGATCTCGTTGCCCTGATCGGGGAAGGGCGTGCGTGACTGCGCGAAATAGGCGCGGACGGCTTCCTCGCCATCGGCGGAGGTGCCGGGGCCGTAGAACTCGTAGCGCGGATGCTGGAACGTCGCGATGACGGCGTCCCAGTCGCAATCGCATTCGAGACGCATGTGGTCGCGCACGGTCTGCAGGCGGCGTTCGGCGAGGTCGGTCATGTGAAGTGTCCTTTAGCCGATGGTGCGGATGGGGTCTGTGCCGTCCCATTCGGCGGCGACGCGGCGGATGTGCTGAAAGAACTGGCCCTTGGCGCCGGAGATGTCGGAAATCTCGATGCAGGTGCCGGGATACTGGGCGGTGTCGAAATAGCAGAAGCGGCCCTGTTCGCCGCCGATCGCGCCTTCGTGCCAAACGGTGTAGCCGAGGCCGAGCGCCTTGTCGTAGAGGCCCTGAAAATCCTGGGTCCAGCAGGCGACGTGTTGAAGCCCTTCCTGGCCGCTGTCGAGGAAGTCCTTGTAGGCGGAGGGCGCGTCGTTGAGCTGCTGGATCAGTTCGATCTGGAGGTCGCCGGAATTGGCGAGCGCGACAGACATCTCCATCGGGCTGTCTGCGCCGCGATAACGGAAATAATCGGTCTTCACTTTCGGCACGTAGAACCACGGGCCGACACCCAGCACATTGATCCAGTGATCCATCGTGGCGCGCAGGTCGCGCACGACATAACCGTTCTGTGTAATCGCGCCGAAGATGCGGCTCATGGGTCGGCCCCGCCTGTCAGAGGCCGAAGCGCTTGGGGTCCGATTTGATCAGCGCCTCCAGTTTCGGCAGGCCCTTGCGGATGCCGGAGCCGAGCGCCTTGGCGAGCAGCCAGCCGATGGGAAAGCCGCTGGTGCGGCCCGCCCAGTGGAGTTCGCATCCTGTCGCGGTGGGGACGACGCGGTAGTCCTCGACGCCGGCCGAGAGCGGCAGCGTGGCGCGGACGAAACGGAAGGCCATGCGGCGGCCTTCTTCCCAGGCGAAGAAATATTCCTCGACCTTGTTCTTATCGATGTCGACGGTGCGGGTGGTGCCCACGCCGAACGGCTGCGGGCTTGTCCAGGTGACGCCGGTGATGGGGAGCCATTCGGTCCAGGCCTTGGCGTCGAGCAGTGCGGCCCAGACGGCCTCGGCAGGGACAGAAAAAGCATAGCTCGCCTTGGCGTTGGCGCCGGCGAGATAGTCTTCACCGACATCCTTGCAGTCACGAAGTTTGGGCATGGCGTGTCCTCAAAGCCTGTTTTGATGGCTTCAGGTTCCGACGAAGCGGTGCGGCACGCAATGGTGCCGCACCGTCAGGCCCTATAGCCGTGCTTTGATCCAGCCGGCGATGTCGGCGAAGACGCCTTCCTTGCCGATATCGGCGAGGAGGTCGTGGACATGGCCCTCGTAGAGCTTGAGCGTTTTGTCCTTCGATCCGGCGGTGTCGTAGAAGAACTGGCTGCCGGCGGGCACGGTCGCCTTGTCGGCGGTGCCGTGCAGGATGAGGACCGGCAGGGTGATTTTGGGGAATTCCTTCTCCAGCCGCTCGCCGGCGCGGACGAGGGCGGCGACGGTCTTTGCGGGCTGGGCCTCGTTGTGGGTCAGCGGGTCGTCGTCGAGCTGCTTCACCCAGGCCGGATCGCGCGAGAAGTCGCTGTTCTTGAGCTTCAGCACTTTGGCTTTCGGGAAGAGCTTGCTGAAGCCTTTGATGATGACGAGGGCGAAGCGCGGCGCGGGTACGCGGAAGGCGAAGCTTTCGCAGATGAAGCCGGCAAGTTCGGCATGATTGTCGAGTGTGTAGATCGCCGAGGTGACGCCGCCTGCGGAGTGGCCGAGCAGAAAGACGGGCAGGCCCGGCTGGCGCGATTTGGCAAGCGCGACGGTGCCGTTCACGTCGCTGGCATACTCCGCGATGTCATCGACGTAGAAGCGGGCTCCACTGGATTTTCCCCGGCCGCGCAGATCGAGCGCGTAGACGGCGAAGCCGCGCGCGGCGAACTGTTCCGCAGCCCAGATGCACTGGCCGCCATGCGCGTTGACGCCGTGACAGATGACGACGATCGCCTTGGGCGTAGCTTCCGGCTGCCAGGAGCGCAGGAAGATGGTGGCGCCGCCCGTGCTCTGGAACGTCTCTTCCTTCGGTGCTGAACCCATGGCGCGCCCCCGCAATGCCTGAGGCCGCGATCAAGGCACGGGCCGAGTTCCATGTCTATCTTGTAAGGAAGACCTGGATTGCGGCGAAGGCGCGGATCGTCAAACCTATGCGCCTCATCCGCGCGAAAGGGCGCCGCCGCTCCTGATGACTGCCAAAGCCGGTGCCTCGCCCAGATCGACCAAGCTGATCAGCTGGAACCTCCTGCACCGTGGCGGCGCGCAGGTGGCCGAGGTGGCGGGACTGATCGCGCAGGAGAAGCCCGACGCGCTGCTGATGCAGGAGGCGACGGCCGATCTGGAGCGGGTGACCGATCATGTTGGCGGCGTGATTACGCGGTCGCCGTTACCGGGGCGGCGGCACGGATTGGCCATCTGGACACCTGAAGCGACGGCTGCGCCGGTCGAGACATTCGAGTTGCCGAAGGGCGCGATCGTTGCGCGCATCTGTCAGACGGTGCAGCTGGGTGAGTTCGCCATCGCCAATGTCCATCTCTCGCACGGGCAGAGGCTGAATCGGCGTCAGCTTCACTTTATTTCAGGGATGCTGCCGGCGCGCGCGGCGATTATGGGCGACTTCAACCTTGTTGGCCCTGCTATGCTGGAAGGGTTTCGGGATGTCGGCGAGCGCCGGCACACGCACCGGGCGACCGGCTGGCTGCGGCTGCGGTTGGACCGTTGCTTGATTCGCGACCTGACTTGCACCGAGGCGAAGGTGCTGGCGCGGGGAACGTCTGACCATCACCCCATTCAGGTGAGGCTCGAGGCGGGTTCAGAGATACGGCAGAAGAAGACGCGCCGCAGCGTTGCGTAGGCGCACGAAGAGGCTGGCCGATTTCAGCTCGTCCAGCGTGAGCGGGTTGCCGAGGCTCTGGTCCATCTGCCGTTCCAGCTTCGAGGCCAGCTCCTTGTCATAGACCTCGACGCAGATTTCGAAGTTGAGGCGGAACGAGCGGATGTCCCAGTTGCTGGAGCCGATGAGGCTCCACTCGCCGTCAACGACGCAGAGCTTAGAGTGCTTGAAGGGCTGGGGGCTGCGGATCACCTCGCAGCCGCTGATGAGGATCTGCCTGACATGGGCGCGGATCGCCCAATCGATGACGCGGTGATTGCCCTGTTCCGGCACGATGATCTGCACCTTCACCCCGCGCATGGCGGCGAGCGACAGGGCGGTGAGGATCTGCTGCTCGGGCAGGAAATAGGGCGTCATCACGCGGATGCTGTCGCGGGCGCACGAGATCGCCTGCAGCACGGCGGCCTCGATCTTGTCGAGATCCTGATCCGGCCCGGCGCTGATGACGCGGGCCGTCGCCTCGCCCTGCGGGTCCTGAGGCGCGAACCAGTTGGGGCCTTCAAGCTCTTCGTCGGCGAGGAACGACCAGTCCTCGGCGAAGACGTCGGCAATCTGGGCGACGACAGGCCCACGCAACTCGAAATGCGTGTCCTGCACCGGCTCTTTCGGCCGGGCGGCGAGCAGATTTTCGTCCGCGATGTTGAGACCGCCGACAAAGGCGCGCGTGCCGTCAACGAGCAGGATCTTGCGGTGGGTGCGGAGGTTCACGAACGGCATGCGCCAGGGCAGGAACGAGTGCATGAAGCGGCCGGCCTTCAGCCCCGCCTTGCGCAGCGACGTGTAGGTCGGTGACCAGAGCCAGCCGCTGCCGACGCCATCGATGATGGTGCGGACGTCGACGCCGCGTTCCTGTGCGTCGCGCAGCGCCGCTATGAAGATGCGCCCGGTGTCGTCGGCGCGCATGATGTAGCTGGAGAGGCCGATCGTGGATTTCGCCCCGGCGATGGCGGCGAGCATGGCCGGGTAGGCCTCGTCGCCGTTCTGGAAGACGGCGACGGAGTTGCCGGGTTCGACCGGTCGTCCGGTGATCGCCTCGATGCCGCGCATCAACGGGCGAAGCTGGGCGCCTTGCACCGCGCCGCTCGGGAGGCGGCGGCGCTTGCCCGGCTCGCCGCCGCTCAGCAGTGTGCGGGCGCGGCGGCGGACGCGGTTGATGCCGAAGACGAAATAGATGAAGCCGCCGAGGATGGGCGAGAGCCAGACAAGGCCGATCCAGGCGACGGATGAGCCGACCTCGCGCTTGGTCAGCAGGACATGGATGGTCACCATCACCGCGATGGCGAGACGCAGCGCATAGAGGAACTCTGGCCTGACATCGATGACCAGTTCGACCAGTTGTTCCATACCGCGCGCCGAGCCCCAAGCCTTGCACAGGTTGGACAGCTTAGCAGCGGGCGCGCCAATCAGCGAGGTTCGTCAATCACTTAAGCGCGCGTTGCCCGCCGGGCCGGGGTTCGCTAAAAGCGCCCCAATTCCGGCACGTCTGATCTGAGGAACCGCCCGTGGCGTCGTATCAATACGTCTATGTGATGAAGAAGCTGTCCAAGTCCTATACGGGCGGGAAGCAGACGCTGAAGGACATCTATCTGTCCTTCTATCCGGGCGCGAAGATCGGCGTGCTGGGCGTGAACGGCGCGGGTAAGTCGACCCTGCTGAAGATCATGGCCGGCCTCGACAAGGACTTTACGGGCGAGGCCTGGGCGGCCGAAGGCGCGCGCGTTGGTTATCTGGAGCAGGAGCCGCAGCTCGACGCATCGCTCACCGTGCGTGAAAACGTGATGCAGGGCGTCGCGGCGAAGAAGGCGATCCTCGATCGCTATAACGAGATCGCGGCGGATTATTCCGAAGAAACCGCCGACGAGATGGCCAAGCTGCAGGATCAGATCGACGCACTGAACCTGTGGGATCTCGACAGTCAGGTCGATCAGGCGATGGACGCGCTGCGCTGTCCGCCGGACGACGCTGATGTGACCAAGCTGTCGGGTGGTGAGCGCCGCCGCGTGGCGCTGTGCCGGTTGCTGCTCGACCAGCCGGATCTGTTGCTGCTGGACGAACCGACCAACCATCTCGATGCGGAATCGGTCGCGTGGCTGGAAGGTCACCTCCGCACCTATCCGGGCGCTATCCTGATCGTCACCCACGACCGCTACTTCCTCGACAACGTGACGGGGTGGATTCTTGAGCTCGATCGCGGGCAAGGCATTCCCTACGAGGGCAACTACACGACCTGGCTGGCGGCGAAGCAGAAGCGCCTCGAGCAGGAAGGCCGGGAAGACGAAGCGCGCCAGAAGACGCTGGTGCGCGAGCAGGAATGGATCGCCTCGAGCCCCAAGGCGCGTCAGGCCAAGAGCAAGGCGCGTTACGCCCGTTATGAAGAACTGGTCGCCAAGGCCGAGGACAAGGCGCCGCAGACCGCGCAGATCATCATCCCCGTCGCCGAGCGCCTGGGTGGCCGCGTGGTGGAAGCGACCGATCTCACCAAAGGCTTCGGTGATCGCCTGCTGTTCGAGAACCTCAACTTCAAGCTGCCGCCGGGCGGCATCGTCGGCGTCATCGGCGCCAACGGCGCGGGCAAGACGACGCTGTTCCGCATGATCACCGGTACGGAGAAGCCGGATTCAGGCTCGCTGTTCATCGGCGAGAGCGTGCAGCTTGGCTATGTCGACCAGAGCCGCGATGCGCTGGACGACAAGAAGACCGTCTGGGAGGAGATCTCGGGCGGCAACGAGGTGCTGTATCTCGGCAAGCGCGAGATCAACTCGCGCGGATATTGCTCGTCATTCAACTTCAAGGGCGGCGACCAGCAGAAGAAGGTCGGCCAATTGTCGGGCGGCGAACGCAACCGCGTGCATCTCGCCAAGATCCTGAAGAGCGGCGCCAACGTGCTGTTGCTGGACGAGCCGACCAACGACCTCGACGTCGACACGCTGCGCGCGCTGGAAGAGGCGCTGGAGGATTACGCGGGCTGCGCGGTGATCATCAGCCACGACCGCTGGTTCCTGGACCGTATCGCGACCCACATTCTCTCGTTCGAGGGCGACAGCCATGTCGAGTGGTTCGAGGGCAATTTCGAGGACTACATGGCCGACCGTAAGCGCCGCCTCGGCGACGACGCGCTCGTGCCGCACCGGATCAAGTACAAGAAGCTGACGCGGGCGTGAGCTCGGGCGTCAAGGCGCATCGGAGCAAGTGGCGGGAGAGCGTTCTCATCTGCCGCAAGTGTTCGAAGAAGCTGCGCGGCGGGTTCGGGAAGAAGGGCAAGCGCACGCTGCGCGGCCTGCTGAAAGAAGTCTATGGCGACGCCAAGGGCAGGCGGGCGGAGATCGGCATTCTCGAGGCGCCGTGCTTCAAGTTGTGTCCGAAGCGCGCCGTCAGCGTTGCGCTCGGATCAAAGCCCGGCGTGCTGTTCGAGGTGCGCGAGGGCGCGGCCGTTGAGGATGTACTGGACGCGCTGAACCTGCCGCCTTTGTCGTCTGCCTAGGTCTTATGCGCCGGTGGGCGGCCGAATTTTGCTTCGAAAGCGAAGTTAGCGATGCTTTCCGCATTGTGGAATTTGTCGCGTGCACTGAGCCGCGCGACATTCGGATGGTCGGCGTCGCCATAGGCGAAATCGGTAATGGCGTCGGACTTAGAGCTTACGAAGTGCGCCAGTTCGTGGACGATGGTCTGGATGCGGTCGTCATCGGTCGTTACGTCGTAAAAGGCGCTGAGATAGATCGTGTCGCGGCGGAACCATTTCTGCTCCACGCCCTTCTCGAAGATGCCGCCATAGATTCCCATGTCGTTGAAGCCGCCGAGCGCGGTAAAGCCGAAAATGCCGCGATTGGAGAACGGCTCAGCCTCAAAGTTCTGCGTGAAGGGATCGCCGCCAAAGACGCTGCCCCGTGCAAAGACCTGCCCCATATCGTTCAGCGTACTGCGCAGTAGCTGAAGGTGCGTGTTGCGGTCGGTCGATTTCGAGATGCTGAAGTGCCTTTCGGCCAGCTCGTCGGCCCGGCGTCCGGCGGCGCCGGCCCCGGTTCCGATCATCAGGGCGAAGGCTTGGCCGGCGCGGATGCATTCCCGGGCATTCTGAAGATGCAGCCGGGCGCGGTCCATGCGTGCGAGCTTCTTCGGCTGAAGTGAACTCAGCTTCGCAACGGTTCGGTGCTTCACGTCGACCGTGCCGTCGACCTTGTCGGTGCCGAGATGGCGGCGCTGGAAGTGTTCGATGGCGCCCAGCGTTATGGGGCCGATGATGCCGTCATCCTTGATATCGGGATTGCCACCGAGATTGGCCGGGATCGCCTTCAACGCCCGCTGCACCGTCTTCACGTCGGCCGCATTGTTGGTGCCGCGGCGTCCGACCGGCGCGTTCACGTGGACGTCCTGGTTCAGGATGGCGAGCGGCGAACCCGGCGGCGCTTCCTTGAAGCCCGCGTGGCACTGGCCGTCGTCGCAGCGACAGAACAATTGAACCATGGTCTCCACCGCACCGTTGCCCAACAGATCATAGCGATCTTCTGGGTTCCGTCAGTGCGGCGAACTGGCCTAGTTCGACGGATTCTCGACTTTTACGCTGACGCGCAGGTCGCATATCGAGAAGTCGGCGCGCCGTTCGCTCCGCGCCAGCCCGATGAGTTTCTGGAACTCCAGGCTGTCAGGATACATCGCCTTGACGACGGGACGTTCCGGTTCCGGGATGTCGGCGGCGATGCGGACGCGGGTCATCACGTCGGGCTGGGCCGGCGGTTCGCCGACATTCAGTTTGTAGATGTGCTCGATGCCTTCGATGGTCATCCCGACGACGGTGTAGAGGCGGTCGAGGCGGCGCGCGCTGCCGCGCATGAAGAAGAATTCGGAATTGGCGGTGTCGAAGCCCTCGTCGCGGCCCATGCCGACGACGCCCGGGCAATACGCGCCCCAGAACTGCGTCGTGCCTTCGCCGCGCCGTGCGTCCTCAGCTTCAGAGGTTGTTTCGACAGGGAGCGTGCCGAGGAAGCCGGCCGAGCCGTCGGAGCGGGTGACGGCGGCGTGGTAGCCTTCGCGCGTCAGCTTGGCGGTAAATTCGCCCGGCAGGTTGGAGAGGTCGGACTTGCCGCCATCCTTGTTGCCGGGATTGCCGGTCTGCGCGACGAAGCCGTCGATGACGCGGTGAAACTGAAGCCCGTTATAGAGCCCGTCGCGGGTCAACTGCTTCATGCGCGCGACTGCCTGGGGCGCAAGCGCCGGCTGAAGCTCCACGATGATCCGGCCCTTGGTCGTTTCGATGACCATCAGGTTTTCGGGATCCACATCGCGCCAGTTCGGGTCTGCCTGCGCGCTGCAAGCGGTGAGGAGGGTGAGCGCGGCGACGGCGGCGGGCAAGGCGGCAGGGCGAGCTTTCGGGTGCATGCCCGATTCATAGTCCGCCCTGCGGCTCTATGCCATTCCTTGGCGGCGGGGTGGTGGTGTATGAAGCGCCACTGACATTGGGATCCCAATCATGAAATCGAAGCGCCTGGGCGGCAGCGGCATCGCGGTCTCCGACATCTGCATGGGGACGATGACGTTCGGCAATCAGGCCGACGAGGCGGCCTCGCATCGCATTCTCGACATGTCGTTCGATGCCGGGATCAATTTCTTCGACACGGCCGAGAACTATCCCGTGCCGCCGAAGGAAGAATGGGCCGGGCTGACCGAGGAGATCGTCGGGCGCTGGATGAAGACCAAGCGCCGCGACTCCATCATCATGGCGACGAAGGTGTCCGGCCCCAGCCATGGCTGGATCAAGAGCTCGCAGCGGGCGGGGATGACGGCGCTCGACCGCCACAATATCATCAGCGCCATCGAGGCGAGCCTGAAGCGGCTGCAGACCGACTATGTCGATCTCTACCAGACGCATTGGCCCGATCACGGCACCGCCTATGACGAGACGATGGAGGTGCTGGACGACCTCATCCGGGCCGGCAAGGTGCGGGTGATCGGCTGCTCCAACGAGACGAGCTGGGGCCTGATGAAGAGTCTGGCGGCGTCGGAGCGGGGCGGTTTCGCCCGCTACGTCACGATCCAGAACAATTTCAGCCTCAACAACCGCCGCTTCGAGGACGAGCTGGCACAGGTCTGCCGCCAGGAGAAGGTGAGTCTCATCCCGTACTCGCCATTGGGCGGCGGCGTTCTGTCGGGTAAGTACCAGGACGGCGCACTGCCTGATGGGGCGCGCTTTTCGAACTATCTGAAGATTGGCGGGCGTCAGGCCGTGATGGCGCAGCGCTATGTCAATCCGAAGTCGCTGGCTGCAACGGCGCGCTATGCCGAGATCGCGGCGGGCCTCGGCGTATCGCTGGTCACGCTGGCGACGGCGTGGAGCAAGCAGCACGACTATGTCGCTTCGACGATTGTCGGCGCGACGAGCCCTGATCAGGTGTCGGATATCCTGAAGGCCGCCGAGGTGACGCTGGACGCCGCCACGATGAAGGCCATCGACGCCGTCTCGAAAGAGATCATGTATCCGATGGGCTAACGCGGCGCTTGAAACCGGGCGCGGCCGGGCGCTGAATGAACGGCCGCGCCGGACGGCGCCGATTCATTTCTGGTGGCCGCCATCGCCTTCGCCTTGACCCTTCTGGATTTCGCCGGTGCCGCCGCACTGCTCCTGTGGGGTGTCCACATGGTGCAGACCGGCGTGATGCGGGCCTTCGGCGCACGCCTGCGCAGCTTTCTTGCCAGAACGCTCTCGAACTGGTGGCGCGCCTTCCTCGCCGGCATGGGCGTGAC
>VFQQ010002369.1_pt1 | contig 21504 bp, 33 predicted proteins | sample 3512341 | NCBI WGS metagenome assembly VFQQ01 (sample SAMN10412373, study PRJNA504923) | tailings metagenome | isolation source: Relicate 2 Philex TSF1 revegetated site | place: Philippines: Tuba, Benguet | collected 2017-08-29 | reverse complement strand
GCTCCTCCCCCACCCTGGAAACGCAGAGCAATGCCAGCCAGGACTGCAGCAGCGACAGCTTGCAGGCGGTGGAGTGGCCGGCGCTGCGTGGCATGCGCATCTTTGGATGGACGGTGCCCATTGAGACTGGCTGGATCAAGATTGGCACGCTCGACAACATCCCCATCCCAGCGGGGCAGGTGCGAGCGGCAGGGCGCCTGCTCACCACTGCTGCTGCTGCTTTTGCTGCCGCCGCCGCCGCTGCTGCTGCTGCTGCTGCCGCTGCTGCTGCTGCCGCTGCTGCTGCTGCTGCTGTGGCACCCTTCGACGCTTGCAAAGTTCGCGGCCTTAGTAAGGCAGCCATGCTCGGCACCAGTCAAGGCACTGAATCGTCACTATACCCCCCGTGCAGCATATCTGTTGTTCCGCGCAACTTGGACACACCTATTCTGCTTCACACTCTGCTGCAGTTCGAGGTGCAAGGAAGTCAGCTGCTGATCAACTTGGACGCCAGCCAGGACACCTTCGTCACACTCAAGTGCCCCGACCAATACACCAACGGCACGTTCTACTGGCGCTCGCAAGTGCTGGGGCCGGTGGTGGCGCCACCAGCCAGCGGTGCTGAGCTGGCGCCGCCGCCGTCGTCTTAACAGGCGGCGCCCGGTCGGCAGGTCGCGGCCTGACGCTGCGCCTTCTGCACTGTGCTGCGCTGCCGTGAGGCAGCCGCCCGGCCTGCTTTCGCTCCCCTGTGCTCTGCTTCCCTTTGCATGTTGCATCGCGTGCGGATTACTTTCTCGTTTGCGCCACTGCCGCCATTGCGGCAGTTGTCTTCACACAACCGCACGGCTTCCGTTTCGCTGCTGCATTCTTTGCTACCCGCGCCAAGACGCTCCAACCTTTGACAGCCGCATGCGCACCGACCGCCAGCCCGCCGCCATTGCGGCAGCGGCGGCTGACTCGATCCCTGCTTGATTTGTTGCCCCCATCCCCTTTTGCCACCTTGCACAGACCACCACTCTCTCTCCGCAGCCGTCTGCACACGCATGTGTAACGCTGCAGCCAGCTGCAGGCATGTGGGAATGTGCATGGGGCCGCTGCGGCGGCGAGCGGTGGCGGGGAAGCACAGCTCAGCAGCACAGGCGCCTGTGCAGCGTCATTGAGAGTCGGCTCTCGTCGGCCGCGATCCCAAGCAGCGCAGCTGCTGCGCGCCAGGGCACGTTCCAAACCCTGGCGCCTTCCCCGGCACTTCTCTGCCCCTGCAGAGCTATCCCTTCTTTTCAGATGTCGCTGATCATCTGCGTGGCAGCGCTCGCAGCCCTGCTGGCGGCCACCACTCCCGCCACGACTCCCGCTGCCGCCTCTCTTCTGCCGCCGCCCTCGGCCGCGCCCTGCCCCTGCGCAGACCCTGCCCTGTGCCGGCCTGTGCAAACCACTCACCAACGCGAAGTATTTGGCTTCAGCGTGGACCGCAGCACACCGTATGACCGGTGAGCCACATTTCTGTTGGGGCAGACCAAAAGTGCAAGATAAACTGTGCGCCTTGCCGCGCACTTCCATCCTCGTCAGAGCGCTGCCAATGCTTGCAGCACTTCTTTGCATCTATTCTGCCCCATTGCTCATATGTCCCTGTTATGCGCAGCTACGACTGGTCCCACCTCACAACAGTGGCCTGGAATGAGGACCCAGCCCTGCTGTGCGCTGCGCACGCTGCGGGCGCGCGCGTCGTGCTGGACGGCCACTTCAACCCGCACGCTGTGCTGGGCAGCGCTGTAGCGCGAACAGCGTGGGTGGCGGCGCAGCTGGACAAGGCGCGGCGGCTGCACCTGGATGGCATCAATTTCGACCTGGTGCGTTTGCATTTTGGCCATTTGGGGGTTGAGTTGGGTGGGGCGGATGATCAGCCGGTGGGATCCAGTGATGAGTGATAAGTGGCTAGTGTGCGTCTGTCTGCTCCGCTTACAAAGGCTGAGGCGTCGGGTCACTCTGCCGCAGTTGCCTGCCTCACCTGTTCCTGCCGTTGCATGTGGATCATTCTGCTGCCGCCTGCCGCCTGCTGCGCAGGAGGACCCCATTCCATTGGGCCACCCACTGGCTCGCAACTATACAGCGCTGGTGGCGCAGGCAGCAGCTGCCTTTCATGCCGCCATCCCTGGCTCCCAGGTGCGGCCGAGGGGCAGGATGGCGGCGTCTTCACTTCACTTCAGGCGAATTGGACAGGCTGTGGTCGCAAACTGCATGGACAGCAGCTGCACTGCAAATTCGCATGTACTGTTGCTTCCTCTGCCTTCACCGCTGAGCGGCAGCAGTAGGACTGATGCAGCACATATGCTGGTGCCCCTTGCAGGTGTCAGTGGATGTTCCCTGGTCGCCGTATGGCATCGATGGCCGCAGCTACGACTGGCAGGGGCTGGCGCAAGCAGCAGACCTGCTGTTCGTCATGGCGTACGACATGCAGTCCCAGGTAACTAGTTGGTATGTCTATCGCTCAGCTTTTGACATTCTGCATGCCACATCTTTCGTCAGGGCCCGACATGCAGTCACAGATAATTTGTTTGTTGATGGCACACGAATGCTCTTCGAACTTCTGCATTGACCTGCTGTTCGCCATCGCATATGACATGCGGTCGTAGGCGAGTGATTGGTTGTAGTGCAGGCAGTTTGGCAGCATGCAGCCCTACAAACATGGCGGGGGGTGGCTGCGTGGCTGCGTGGCTGTGTGGCCGCAGCTGATTGAGCAGCTTGCTCTCCCCTCAGTCCACAACGGCCTACCCACAACTCTGACTGCAGATCTGGGGCAGCTGTGTGGCCTCGGCTAACGCTCAAGCCGCCCTGGTGCTGAGGGGCGCACAGCAATGGCTGGAGCTTGGGATGCCTGCGGACAAGCTGGTGCTAGGGCTGCCCTGGTATGGCTACCGCTATCCCTGCACCAACCCAGCCTTCGCAGCTGGACAGGAGCAGCTGTGTGCTCTGCAGCCCACCCCTTTCCAAGGCGCACCCTGCAGCGACGCAGCCGGCGCCCAGCTGTGCTATTCAGACATTGCTGCAGCGGTGCGACGGGGCAGCGGCGGCAGTGGCAGTCATGCTGGCAACGGCGGCGGCAGCAGGGGTGGCGGCAGTGCCAGCAGGAGCAGCAATGGCAAGGGCAGCAGCAGCGGCAGCACCAGCGGCCAGGGCGACAGCAGCAGCAACAGCAACGGCGGCAGGCAGCTCGCAGAGGGGGCTGTGCAGCCACTGCCTAGCCACCAGCCGGCGGCCAAACAGGCGCTGCAAGGCGATCTGCTGGTGTGTGAGCCTCCAGAGTTCGATGTGGGGCAGCAAAGCCCCTACACTGCCTGCCGCTGGGAGGGCGATCCGCCTGGCACTCGACGATTCCAGGTAGGCAGCTGTGTGCGGAGGAGCAGGTGCAGTGCTAGCTTGTACTGCCGGCTGCAAGTTGTTGTGGCATGTTTGCTGGGCAGGCAGCTGGCATGCGCAGCAGGGTGGCAGACCCCGGCCTTTATTCGCTCTCACTGCTTGCCGCTCGTCGCACAGTTGTCGCCATGCACGTCACTGCAAAGTTGCTTGGCTGCATCAACCCCACGCCCACCCTCCTCCTTATCACTGCACTATTGCAGGTGTGGTTCGACTCTCCCGACAGCCTGGCAGCTAAGTACGAACTGGCAGCTCAGCTGGGCCTGCGAGGTGTGGGCATCTGGCACCTGGATTGCTTGGACTATCACTGCACAGATGCCGCCTGCCGCAACGAAACAGGCACGATGTGGGCAGCCCTGCGAGTGTTCACTGGGGCAGCGGAGAGCAGCGGGCGGCCCGCCGAACTGAAGGCGGCCGGCCAGGGGCAGAAGCAGGCAACGGCTGGAGCTGCGGCGGCGAGGCTGGTAGTGCAGCAAGCGGCGCAGAGGCGACGGGTGGAAAGCGGCATGGCAGCAGAGTGACGGCAGGCGTTTGCTTGTATTAATGTATTGCTCTGCAGCTGACCTTGCAAGGCTGTGAAGTTACAGCGGACGAATATCAGGGGCCAGAGACAAAAGAATCCAATGAAATGCACGGGCAATGAAATGAGAGCGAGTGGGCTGCCGCATGCCGTATTCTAGGGGCACGCGGCTGTGTTGAGCTTGGCGGGTTTGCGAGGCTCACTGCATGAGCACACTCAGCACTGGCCGCTGTGCTGTGCTGCGCTGGGCGCTATGCCATGCTGGGCTATGCTGCGCTGTGCTGTACCACGCTGCGCTGCTTTACAGCGACAGGCCCAGCTGCAGTCCCAGGACGCCGTGCACCAGGAACAGCGCCAGGATGGCTGTGTCATGCTGTGCTGCGCATGCTGTGCCATGCTGCGCCCGCTTTACAGCGACAGGCCCAGCTGCAGGCCCAGCGCGCCGTGCACCAGGAACAGCGCTAGGATGGCGGAGCCAAAGTAGGCGTGCAGGCCGCGGGCGTTCGGGTCGTCCTGCAGGGCACGGGAATAAAATTGAGCAGGAGTAGGCAGGGTTTGTGCGCAGGGCAGAAAAACGGCAGGGCTTGCTGCAATGATACACATGCTTTGGGTCGTCCTGCGGGCAGGGGATTGGAGTGGAGAAGGCGCACGATGGTGAGCATGGGCGAGGAGCGGCGGTGGCAGCGAGCTCATGCCACAACCCGTGGCAGGGCAGTGCACCAGGGCAGCGCACATCACTGGTCAATAGCCTACCTCCGAGAAGGAGGGCAGCATACCACACAGCCGTTCCAATCAGGAAAACCCTATGCCCTGGCTTGATATGGGTTTGATACTCACCCTCAAAGAAGGCGGAGAGCATGCCCTGCAGGCCAAGCAGCAGTAATGCACAGGAGCGCCCACCAAGAACAGCCAGTGCATCACAAGCTCACCTCGAAGAAGGCGGAGAGCATGCCCTGCAGGCCCAGCAGCACCAGGCCAATCACGCCGGTGGTGAAGTGGCCGCTGCTCCACAGGTCCTTGCCCTGCAAAACAACAAGCCAACAAGTGCGGAGCGGTAAGTCGAGTTGGCATACCGCTCTCTGCGCATCCAAAACGCGGTGGCTTCCCACGAGCAAGCTAGCGGCTGGCCATGTACTCCCTCGCTTACACAAATGGAGCATAAAACCACCCACCTGCGTCAGCATTGAAGTCAATCCTCCCAGTGCATCCAACTTGCGCAGTCGAAACAACACTCAAACGACAGCAAAACGCCTCCTAGCAGTGCCACCCACCTGCATCAGCATGCTCATGGAGCCGCCCAGAGCGCCCAGAGCGAAGAAGATGGTCATGCCGACAGCCAGCTGCAACAGTAGGAGTGTGTAGGAGGCACACGAGCTGGGAGGATGGCGTTGGAACGGCGCCACAGTCAGGCGCGCGGACGGGCAGACAGGGGAGCGCTGCAACAGTCATGGCTGAACAGAACTCGCCACCAATCACGCTGCCACTTTAACATACGCCACTGGCGACATCAGCCTTGCTGGGCCACAGGGTGACCCACAGGGTGACCCACAGGGTCACCCAGTAGAGTAAATACCCACCTTGGGGTGCAGGGTCCTGGGCAACCGCCATCTGCCCAGCGTGTTCACACACCAAATCCAGCCCAGCAACTTGCAATGTACCCCTCAGCGCACCTTGGGGTGCAGGTCCTGGGCCACCGCCACTTCGCCAGCGTCCTCGCTGAGCCGGATGCGCCAGCCCAGGTAGCCGCAGCCGTAAATGCCCATGGCAAAGAGAACCACGGCCATGTTGCCGGGGTGGCCTGCCGGATGGGTTGCATGCGCGATTGGTGGTGTTTAGAGGCTGATATCGATGAGTATAGCAACCGGCAGGGGCAGCAGCAGTAGGGGACTGCAGATCAAGCAGGCATTGCAAGACGGCTCGAGGCGGCTGGACCGCCGAGTCTTGGTGCAGCCTAGGGCAGGTGGCCCAAGCGCGGCCAGGCTGCCAGCAGTGCATTACTGCACTGTAGCTGCAGCTTGCATTGCACGACTTCCGATTGCCTTCACTCACCCCACTGCACCAGCCACTGCGGCAGGCCGAGCGTGGAAAAGTAGTCAGCCTGGCCCTGCAGGAAGTCGGCCAGCGGGTTCACGGCCGCCAGCGCCACCACTGCGGCAGCAGCAGGCAGGGATGCAGCCTTTCTCAGTGAACCTTCTTGCGCGTGTAGCTGTGGATGGGCCACTCACTTCCAACTTTGCTGCGCATTGCACTGGGAGCAGACTGAGAGCCAGCAGGCGGGAGCGGCGGCAGCGGCGGCGGCGGCGGCCGCATTGGCCACAGCGGCCCAGCCATCGGGCATGGAGTTCTCTCCACTGCTCGGATCGCGTTGCAGGGGGCGGTGGGAAGGGCGCGACTCACTGGGGGCGAGGGTGCTCTGCAGCTGGATCTCCTTCTTGGCCGCCTTGGCGGGCACTGCGGCGCGCTTGGGCCGGGCAACCGCCAGAATGGGCAGGCCCGCGGCGCTGCGCGCCGGGCGGGCAACAGTGGCCGCGGCGGGCCGGAAAGCCGTGCTGCACGCCTGCATTGTGCTACTGGTGTAGTGGAGAAGCACACAAACACCCGGTGGAATGCGCAGGCAATGCGTGGGCAGCGCCTGAATGGTGCCCCGGGCCGCCGCCCGCCGTGCTGCGCCGCCGCTGATGGCACCCTTTGCCACATAGGTGCAACCCTCGGTTCACTATCCTAGATGGGGCAGCACACACATACATTGCATGGTAGCTCAACATCACATCTCTCATGCATGCCATCCGGTGTGCATGTGCTGCGCTTGCCGCAGCCAAGTGGCAGGCAGCAAGCGTTTCCGCACCTTGGCCTGCGTCGCAACTTTTCACAGTTTTCGAATGATTGAGCCTTCACTGCTCAAACATTCGGGCGTCTCTATTCTTATGCGCTTCTTGGAGGCTACTGATTTACATTATCATTACCCGTAAGCTGCTGGTAACCACATGACCCCCATGGCCCAACCACACTGCCGCCCGGCGGCGCTCAACGCCCGCGCTGCTGGGGCCATCTATCAGCACAGCGCTGCCTGCAGTGCTTGCAGGGCGGTCAGCTCCACCTCCGCAGTCAGCACAAAGCCTCGCACCTGCATAAACACGAGAGCAGCGGGCTCATTCAAGTTGGAGAGGGCCCAACAGTCCCGCATCCTGGGGGGCAACATTGTCTGGCGGGTGGGCACCGCAGCCCCCATGGGGGCTCCTCCCATCAGCCGATTTGCTCGGCTTTTGGCCAACTTCCAATCAGTACCCGCGTGCGCAACTGAGCCACGATGGTGCGCATCAAGCACACGACTGCCCTGGGCCTGGCAGCTGGGATCCTGCTGGCTGCCGCCTTACTCGTGCAAAGGTGGGCCGATTTCCCGTCCCATCACTCCCCCTGTGTCCCAGTGGATGCAAATTGCCATCAATTCAGCTGCGCGAAACGCGCGTGCACGTGCGCAGTCGAGCCCGCCCGGCTGCCATACACTCACAGGGGCGCTGCCCACCACTCATTGTCCAGAGCCCCAGTACCACCGAAAGGATTGGGGCCACCCTTCATGCAACAGTGCAACTAAGCCTGGCACTACCATTACCTTTTTCGGGTTTACAGTCTGCCTAGTAAATGACAACTAAACGCACTAAGCTGAGTGCGTTGTCCCCTGCGCACTGCCGCTCCTGTGCAGGTCGGCTCCGGCAGCAGTTGAACCTGTCACCGACGCCACAGGTGAACCTGCGGACGACTGGCTGCCGCAACTGCAGCTCGATTCAAGCAAGGAAACACAAGTCTGCTGCGCTTGCGCAGTGGGTGAAGTAGCTCCAACATCCCCACATACATCCGCACTGCATGCAGGCATCCAGCGCCGTCAGCTGCAAACCATTCCAGGAGGCAAGGGTGGAAGGACGCCCAGGATCAGCTGCCCTGCAGGCAGTGAGTTTGGCTGCTGTGCGCACAAGCCTGTGGTGCTCTTTGCAGCCAACCGTTCAGGCGAAGGGCAGTCGTGCTGCGCCGTGTCCTTGCGTGCTTCCTCCTTCTGATTTGTCTCCAGCGCCACCTGCACACTGATTTCAGTCAGCTAAGCCCAGTGAACGCTCCCACCCTGCCGCCCACAGGGGTTGTGTGTGGCTCGCAGTGCACGGACGTGAGCTCCGATCCGCTGCGCTGCGGCAGGTGCCACACCAAGTGCTTTGCGCCGCTGAGTAAGATGGCTTACTGCAACAATGGCGTGTGTAAGACAACCAGCGGCCTCAACTCCTGCCCAGATGGAAGTGAGTGAACAATTTAAGTTGTTGAATGTGCAGCTGCTGCGTGCGCATGTCATAGCCCTCTGGCACGAATGGACTTCCATGGCCAGCCGAAGCCGCTCTATGATGCTTGGCAGTTGGCCATTCTCTTGCTGCTGACCGAAGCCCACAGCAGGGCTGCAGCCCAACAGCGTGTGACCCATGGCCATGCATGCGTGCACATGCTTGCGTCGCAGAGACCAAGTGCAAGGTATTCAAGTTGTTCTGGGCATTCCACATCTACGGCTGCGTCAACCCGCAGACAAACAACGACCACTGGTACGCAAGTGCCCGCTTGGCCCCTGGCTGTCAAGTTCAGGCTGCCGCTTGAAGCGCCGTGCTTGGGCATTCAGTGCAATATCTGAAGGGGCACATGTGCTGCTCTTGCATGCACGTGCCCAAGTTGCTGTGCCTGCCCTGGAGCCCCGCTGACCGCTTTGTTCACCCCCTGCAGCGGTGCATGCAATAAGAAGTGCCGCGGAAACCAGTACTGCCGGGATGGACGCTGTGTGTGCAGGCCCGGTGAGTGGCTATACCATGCAAGTCCAGGGACAGTCTGATCCAGCTGCGTCCCTCAGTTTGCGCCACGATTCATAGCAGCGGTGCCTCGCCTGGCCGCGTGTCATTTGATCACTGCTTGTAACATGGTTGAATGCCCGAACTGCTGAGCAACACCAACCTTGGACTTTCCAGGCTCTCCAGGAAACGGATGTGACCCAACAGAGCCGCCAACAGTGCGTTGCTTGCAACTGGCTTGTCCTAGGCAGCGCTGACCACCGCTTAGCTTATCTATAGTGTGCTCAAACATCCGGCCATGCACTGTAGTGTGCAGAGCTGCAGGTTGTAACTTACTTACCTCGTTCCTCGCCTCCCTCCTTGCAGTGCAACCCAGGTGGGCGACAGCCGCGGCAAACTAACCCGTGAACGCGAGGCTGCTCGGCGCGAACCATACTATACTGCGGCAAATGGACATACCAGAAGGGCAAAGGGCTGGCGTTGGGGCTTTCTGTGGCTGTGCGCTTGCAGTCACTTTACAGCTTGCAAGCTGCCTTGCAGGTTTCAAGGACTGTGATGGCAACGCCGCCAACGGCTGTGAAACCGCAGTGAACACCGTCAGCAACTGCGGCGACTGCGGCATCGTGTGCCCAGCACAAGCCAACGCTGCTCCCACCTGTTCTGGCGGTGCTTGTGGCATCAGCTGTGTTGCAGGTGGGAGTTGCGCAGCTAGCCAGCGCTGGGGGCAACTCGGGCGCCAGCTGACCGGTTGACAGCGCAACATAGATGTCTTGCTGGCGTGTGGTGACCCTGCACGCCTGCAACTGTGCAAGCTGTCTCCGCCCTGGCACTGCACTTCCAGGATTCAAGGACTGCGACGGCAACGCTGCCAATGGCTGTGAGACCCTGCTTAACACTGTCGGCAACTGCGGCGACTGCGGCGCCGTGTGCCCGGCACGAGCCAACGCTGCTCCCACCTGCACCAGTGGCGCTTGTGGCATCAGCTGTGCTGCAGGTGGGCCCCGCGAGGGTGTGAGCTGCACAGAAGTGTTTACCGGGCAGCAATGGCAAAGCAGACATCTTTTTTGGTTGCGTTGACTTGCAACTCTTGCACAGCACATGTAGCCTGCCAATGCTCACCAGTGTACCACACACTGGCGCTACACTGCAGGCTTCAAAAATTGTGACGGCAACGCTGCCAACGGCTGTGAGACCCAACTCAACACCGTCAACAACTGCGGTGACTGCGGTGCCGTGTGCCCGGCAAGGGGCAATGCCACGCCGACCTGCGTGGGCGGTATCTGCGGGTTCACATGCGTCGCAGGTGAGCCTTGCGCGATTGGGGCTCTACCCCGAGGATTAGAGTGTCACTGTAGCTGGCCATCGTAAACACAGTCAGGCGCCGAACAGCTTTACCGGCATGTTTTCTCTGTCGCTTCCTTGTGAGACGTGCTGTGCACCAAATACCTGCTGACCATGTGCCAAGTTGCCAACGCTGCACCGCAGGTTTCAAGGACTGCGATGGCAATGCCGCCAACGGCTGTGAGACTCAGCTCAACACTATTAGCAGCTGTGGCGACTGTGGAGTCGTGTGCCCGGCACGAGCCAACGCTGCCCCCACCTGTTCTGGCGGTGCTTGCGGCTTCACATGCGTCACAGGTGAGCCTTGCGCAACTGGGGTTTACCCATTGAGGTGACGCTCATATTGAGCTCGAGGTGGCGATCGTAAACACAGTCAGGCGCCGAACAACTCTACCGGCATGTTATTCTGTCGTTTCCTTGCGAGATTTGCTGTGCACCGGGTAGCTGCCGATCATCTGCCAAGCTGCCAACGCTGCACCACAGGTTTCAAGGACTGTGACGGCAACGCCGCCAACGGCTGTGAGACCCCGCTCAACGCTGTCGGCAGCTGCGGCGACTGTGGAGTCGTGTGCCCGGCACGGGACAATGCCACACCGACCTGCGTGGGCAGTGCTTGCGGCTTCACATGCACACCAGGTGCTGCTACCGGCTTCGGTTGGCATGCTGTGCGAGTGCGAGTGGCCCTTGCACCAGCGCTGCATGGCAGGGCCTTGCCGGGCAGGGCTAACGAAGCATGCCTGCCCCTCTGCTATGCACGCGCCGCAGGTTTCGGCAACTGCGACGGCAATGCAGGCAACGGCTGCGAGACTCCGCTCAACACGGTGTCTAACTGTGGGGGATGTGGCACCACCTGCCCAGGAGGGCCTGGTGCTGCCCCCACCTGCACCGGCACACCACCTGTGTGCGGCCTAATCTGCGCACCTGGTGAGCAGTTGCGGCGTGATGTGGTGGGCCGGTGCTGGTGCTGCTGGCTGGGCTGGGCTGTAAAGGCGCCCTGGGGCACCCGGACCCTCGGTTGTACTGAGCAAGCTAAGTCTCCCCATATGAACATACGTATGAGTCGCACAGCGGCGCGTTTGCACGGTATGCATCCAGCTTGCGTGCGCCTGCTGCCTGCTCCTTGGCCATGCCGCAGGATTTGGCAACTGCGATGGCAACGCCGCCAACGGCTGCGAGACCCCACTCAACACCCCAGCCAACTGCGGCGGCTGCACAACAGCCTGCCCCAGCGGCTCCAACTCCTCTCCAACCTGCACCGGCATTCCGCCCACGTGTGGCATCACCTGCGCACCAGGTGATGGATGAAAGGTTGAGAGAGGGGGTTGTGGAGAGGTAGTGCTGAGCTTTCAACTTGTTCTACAGCTGTGCACTAACCATAGTTTCAGACGCAGAATGGCTGGTTTGATCTTTGCAGCAGCGTGCCCCTCCTGCTGTCTGCAGGTTTTGGCAACTGCGACAGCAACGCTGCCAACGGGTGTGAGACGCCACTCAATACAGTGAACAACTGCGGCGGCTGCAGCACTGTCTGCCCCAGCGGGCCCAATGCCTCTCCCACCTGCACTGGCAATCCGGCTGTTTGTGGAATTGTCTGCGCGCCAGGTGAGTGACGGGAGTAACTGCCAGCTGGCTTCCAGCGAGCAGTCGGGCTGCCATCGGTACCAACAGCTGCTTTCAGGGGGTTGTATGTGCCACAGCTGCCAGCAAGGCCATTGCCTCCAGCTGCCCGCTGCCCTCACTGCAAACACACGAGGCCAGCAAACCCTCAAATATTGAGCCTACTACTAACAGTTTCCTGCGTGACCCCATGCATGGCCTCAGGTTTTGGCAACTGCGACGGCAATGCCGCCAACGGCTGCGAGTCCCCACTCAACACTCCAAGCAACTGCGGCGGCTGCGGCAACTCCTGCCCTGGCGGCACCAACGCCTCCCCAACCTGCACCGGCACGCCGGCAGTGTGTGGCATCACCTGCGCGCCAGGTGATGAATGACACATCCGAACTTTTACACGGCAGGCGGGAGGCCGGTTTTAGAAGATCGCATCCGGCAGACGCCCATGCATGCTGACGCTGCATGCGGCGTTTGTTTTGCAATTTCGTGGCTCTATTCAAACTGCATCGTTTTGGACCTCTGCCGTGCTGCAGGATTTGGAAACTGTGATGGCAACGCCGCCAACGGCTGCGAGACGCATCTCAACACCCCAGCCAACTGCGGCGGCTGCGGAGTCGTGTGCACGTTCCCACCCAATGGAGCCCCTGTTTGCGAACCCAGCACGCTTTCGTGCAGCTTCATTTGCAACACAGGTGATGCATGGGGCTCTGATGAGCCAGGTTGTCACCTGTGCATGCACTGTGCATGCACAGATGTGCACAGATGGCTGCCTGCTCGCAATCGCCTAAGCCATGTGTCGGGGATCCCTGTTAGCTTCTGCCAGGACCCGGTGTTGAACACCTAAGCCCCGCTGCCTCCATTGCACAGGAGGTCCCTGCGGCAGCACGTGCTGCACTGGCGCCGAGACCTGCTGCAGCGGCACATGCGTTACGCCTGGTGATGGCCACTTTGGAGCGGCGTGCTGCGGGAGCTCGGACTGCTCAAACGGCCTGGTGTGCTCCAACCCCGCTGGCAAAGGCAACTGCGTCTGCGCAGCAGGTACGTTTTGAGGGTTGTGAGTGACCTGGGTGCCGGCCGCCAGCAGCTGGTCTGATGGAGAATGCAGTGCTACTCAGCTGAGCCTGGCTGCCGCCCTTCGCCACCCACCGCAATGGGCATGCATGCACCTACATCAGGCAAAGCCAAGGCACAGCTAAAGACAGCACCTTGGCATCAATTGATGTTGCCACATCTCGCATGTCTTTCATGCGCAGGGGTGCGCTGCGGCACGAGCGACAACTGCTGCGAACCAAGCAGCTGCAGCAGTGGCACGGGCGTCTGCCAGACGCCTTGCACTCTTGGCGGCACCGACTGCCCCTCAACCGAGCTGTGCTGCCAGGCTGACCCGCTGGCCGTGCCGCAATGCATCACTCAAGACGGCGGCAGCTGCCTCGGGTGGGTAAGGCGCAGTACTGTTCCAGTTCTGCATGCTGTCCAGCTTCAACTGCTGCGGAGCATGAAGATTGGAGTTGGAATCCGCATCGTCCACTGGCCCGTCGCCTGGCTGTTGCTACAGGTGCGGCGAGTCGTGCGACGCCGCCAATGGCTACAAGTGCTGCCCTGGCAGGGGCTGTGTCCACAACTCGGGCTGCGGCGCAGACTGCCTGTACACATGCGCGCCCTTCGTCTCAACGGACTGCAAAGTGACACCGGACGAGTGTTTATGGCGCCCCATCTGTGCAGCCAGCAACGGCATTTGGAGTGAGTGGTGGATCCAAGGGTTGCTGTTGACCGCATGTCTCCGCCATACAGATTCCGCAGCATCGTTGCTGATGCGCCGCATGTAGCACTTCTCTCCTGGTGCAGACCTGTGCTGGTGCCCAACCGGAGCGGCCGATGCTGGCAACCAGGCGGGTGCAGGCTTGCCAGCCTTTGCTGGTTGTTCCTCCCCTGCACCTGGGGGTCACATAGCACTTCACCCCTCAGGTCTGGCTGGCAGCCGGCTGTTGACTGAACAGCCGCGAGCTGACATCCGTCCACCCTGCGACTGCAGTGCCTGGCATGGGACCAGCCTTGCACGTCCACCTTCCCGCCCAAGACGCTTGGCTGCGACACCAACATCGCCTACTACCAGTGCCAGGCCAGCGCAGAGTCCCCCGGCCCCGCTTACGGTGAGCTGCAGCCTTGGCAAGGCAGAGGCCACCTATTGAATTCGAATTGGGCGGCGGTCAAGTGTTCGTCCTTGTCATATGCATGCACAGCTTGAAGCTGTGTACTCACCAGATTGCTTTTCGTGCTGCCTGTGCTTCTACAGGGCTGTGCATCTACAGGGACGTGAGCGGGAGCAGCTCCTCCGTTTTCCCCACCCTCCGCACCTGCTGCCTGGGCGGCCACGCTGGCATCGCCAACAGATGCGCTCCGCAAGGCGTGTCGCTCGGGAGCTGCCTGGAGATCGTGTGCCCTCCGTTCCAGGACCTGTGCAGCACCTGCGACCGAGCGACGCAGGTCTGCTTGCATGACCCCGGCCCAGGCGGCAACTCCCCGACAGACAGCGTGCAGTGCGGTAAATGCGTGAGTGGGGAGAGGGGAGCCATGTTGCTGCCTCCTGCCATGCTGCCAACCATCTACAGGCTGTGTGGCGACTGCCAGTTTGACGGTCAGTTTGGCCGGCAGGTTTATGCAAACGATCTCTGACGCTCTTTCCGGCGCCCATCTCTGTTACTGAACAGTCCAACAGACCTTCCCCTGACCACGGTGCAGGTCAACGCATGCAGCGACACCGTGAACACGCGCCCCGATGGCGAAATCAATTGCCCCGACCCCAGCCGGTGCTGCGACAACCAGTGCTTGGACCCAGCCCCCCAGCCAAACGGCGCGGAGTGCTGTGGCAGCGCCAACAACTGTGCTGCCGGGCTGGTATGCAGCGCGACGTTCGGCAGGGGAACCTGTGGACCGGTGGTGTGACTCCAGGTGTGCTTGTCTACTGGCTGCCAGGTTCAGGGGCCGGCCCTGCAATGCGATTGTGCCCCAAACTCACTCGGCCCTTCCATCCCTCCCATGCGCTCTCAGCCAGGCTGGACTTCATCGTCGAACAACCAGGCATTTGCAATCGAGTTGGCGTGGTGGCTGCAAGTCTGGCGCTAGCCACACTTCCGTGTTTGCTGGCGCATTGGCACCCTGCCCAATGGTGTGGCCTCGCTTCTGTGGCCTCCCTTCCTGGCAAGTCTGCATCCATTTGTGGACCCCTCCAGCAGATGTGCCATGTGCCAACAGCCGGCCAGCTGCAGCTGCTAGCGGCCAAGCCGATCCCGCCAAGTTTCACTTTACTGTCGCTGTCTTTTCTCGAGCTGGAACCTTCACTTTCTCGAGTTGGAACCTGCCCTCACAGTTTCATTTCCGAGTTTTCTTCCGAAACACCAACTGCCAGATGTTTTTATGGCCCTCCCCTGGGACCGCCCGTTCTGCTTTGTGTGCAACTGCCTCTTCGTCCTGATCCATCCAACCCCCCATCCAGGGGCCCTCATTGTGACTCCCACCCTCAGCTTGTGTTGAGCACAGCCGAATACAACACACACACACACTGGGGGCCACCCATCTGCCTCAATGTTATGCCGATCCTTTGTTCAACCATTCTAGATCCGTTCATTTCTGAGTTAAGCGCACCCTTCTGCATTCACATGGCCTTTGTTCTGCCTTCTATGCTCAGTTGAGATTGATCCTGCCGATGTGATGCCGATATGGTGCCTCTCAATTGAACGCACACGACACAATGGGTGCCAGCGCTGTTACCGCCGCTGCTGCAACGCTGCTACTGCCTGCTGCAGACTGCGGCTGCCCTCAGTGCCTCGTAAAAGCAGTTGTGACAAAAGAAGGTTGACAGTTTGAATGTACGTACGCAGAGCAGTTCATCTGTAGTAAAGGGGCTTGGCAAAAGAGAAACAAGAAACTTGTGGGGAGCGCGAGTGCTCAGCAACACACAGTTGTACAAGGGATTGCATCCTCACGTTGGGTACCTGGTTTATGCAGCAAAAGATGATGGGAGGTCTTGAATTCCAAGGCACGTGGCATGCGGGAGGCATTGGCACAACAGGAATAGGGGCAGCCCTCGCAGGGCCGCCATGGAGAAGAAACGAAAGAAACGAAAAATCAACTGGCCGGCAGTCAACGCATATGGCGTGCACGAAGCAAGCGGGCGCTGGGATGCAGGATGCAGGAGGCGAGGCACATCACACATTAGGAGCAGCCACTGTTGGCTGGACGCCCCTGCAGCCCGGCAGAGCGCCGGCTATGTTGGGGCCATCAAATGGGCGCCAGGTAGCAGGGGTATGCAAACGCGACGTATCCGTTCACAGCATAGGCCGCCGGCGGGCAGGGGTAGGGCGGCCCCTCCAGACCGCCGCTGTGGCTGCGGAATGCCAGCGCCGCCGGTGCGCTAGCATGCACAGCACGCATGCTACCCTCGCAGCACTCTGCAAACGCGGCATTGTCGCTGTGGATGCTCTCGCTGCGGCAGCTGAGCCCACTGCCGTCGCTGCTGGCGCTGCCGGCCGGGGCCGAGCCCTGGTCATGACTACCACGAGTGCTGCTGCCGCCGCCAACGCTGCTGCCGCCGCTGCTGCTGCTGTGCTGAGCCTCAGCTGCCCCCCGCTGCTGCTGCGCAGCACCCACGCCGCGGCGATACTCTACACGAATGAGGCTGGACACGTTCAAATCGCGGCACAGCGTGCCGTTCACCGCCCGCAGCGCCACGGCGGCCGATTCGGGGCGGGAGTAGGTGAGGAACGCAAACTGCAGCAGAGGGCGGGGAGGTGGGGCAGGTGGCAAGAGCGTGAGCTGCACTATTCGGGGGCCAGGTCAATTGGCACTTCTGAGGGTGTGCAGCTGCAGATACCCCACCTCCAACTTTGCCCCGCAGCGCACATGCATGCAGCGACGTCATAAAACAGTGCGTGTTGCGCTCATGTGGGCGCATACTGTCATCGCTTTCCCGCACAACGGGCAGCTGCCTCCCCCATTGCCTGTGCACCGCAGCGCTACCCGCAGCTCACCGGCGCCTGGGTCTGCTTGTAGCAGCTCGTGAGCTTGCCAAACCTGCACAGGCAGAAGAAGGAGAGGTGGGCACGTCGTGTGAGGCAGGGGGTGAGGGTTGAGGGAGGGATTACCAGTGCACGTGGGACGGTTGCAACCTTATTGCGTCTATACCTGCACATGCAAGGCGCAGGCACGCTGTGCAGACCAACCATGGCATCGGCAGCACAGCGCAGCACCGCACAGCGCAGCACAGCACAGCACAGCACAGCACAGCACAGCGCAGCACAGCTCACTGTGAGAAGAAGACCCGCACTGCCTCGTAAGGCAGGCTGGGCGGCAGGTTTTTTACTACCAGCGCGCGCCCGCCGCTCAAATGCTGCTCGCTGCGGGGCGGCCCCCAGCAATCCCCTGCCTCGCTGCCGCCCCAGCTGTTGCCTCTGCCAGCATCTTTGCAGGGGCCCTCGCTGCCGCCGCTCTCGCTGCTGCCGCCCTCGCAGGTGCCAGGCTCGCTGCAGAAGCTGCCGCCGCCGCTGCGGCTGCGGCTGCCACTCTGCGCAGCGCCGCCGCTGAATGGCGTGGCGCTGGCGTGGCTGCGGCTGGGCTGCTGCTTGCGGAACTGGATGGAAAGTGCCTCGCGCTGCCCCAAGTGCGGCACCTGCAACACACATATAGCAGACGCCCAGGGGTCAGAAGCGGACGGAACAGCTAGAGTGGCATGCCGGCTACAGAAATGCAACGCGCGTAGCCGGCATGTGGAACGTCCCAGCAGCATGTGCAAGTGCGCTGCTGCTTATTGCCCTTCCCGACAACAGCCAGGAGTGGCGCCCGGGACAAACTATCTGATAAACTCACGTGCTTCCCATCCGATGGCATCACTGCTGCCCAAAGTTGTGCACTGCGCGCAACACCGCTGCGCGCTTCACCGCTGCGTCATTTGCTGCAGGGCGTTGCACCAAATTTGCATCGCCATGCCACTCACCACTCGGTAGTGCACTGCTTCTTTTGCGCGCGCAGCATCCGCCGCTTGTGCAAAGTGCACAAATGCCAGAGTGGAGCCCGGGCGCTTGGTGCACTCCGCCACCTCACCAAACCTGCAGGGGACGGGGCGAGGCATACCAAGTGTGGTTGCTCAGATGAGGCCAGCAGGAGGCATACGCTTGCCAGCAGCTGATCCGCAGAACGAAATGCTGGCGGCTGGGCGAGACCTTGCGGCGCTGGCATGGCAGCAGCGCAGGCTGGTTGGCAACAGCACTTCAGGTGTACCAGACGCGTGTATGGTTGCTGCACAGCACCCCCCTGCCACCCGCTAGCTGGGGGAACACCCAATGCCAGCTAACAACCAGAAACCTTCCCTGACGCTGCCCACTCACTGGCTGAAGAATTCCACGACCTGCCAGGCGCTCGAGTAGGGCGATAGGTTATGCACCACCAGGCAGCCCGGTGGGTCGGCAGCCTCGCTGCTGCGGTCGCTGCTGGCCGCCAGGCTGCCGCTGCTGCTGCCGCTGCGCCGCAGCCTGCTGCCCACATCGCCGCTGCTATTGATGCCCGTGCCATGCAGAGGCGAGCGTGGCAGGGCGCCGCTGCTGGTACGGCTAAGGCTTGGGCTGCCGCTGCTGGGGCTGGGGCATGCATCAGCACCAGCGTCCGCGGCCTCTGTGCAGCCGGCCGCCACACCGCCGCTGCTGCCGCAAGCAGGGCCAGCGGGGCAGGCTGCAGGCTTCACAGCGCTGGCTTTTGGCTGCCCCTCTGGCGCTGGGGGCTGCTGGGGCGGTGATACCGGCGAGTGCTCATTGGCGGCACCAGCTTGCAGCTGCAGGGCAGGTGGGCAAGTGGAGGCTGGGCACATGAGGCAGGTTGAACTGTGCCAGCCAACTTGCGACGAGTGCTGGAAGAACACTCTCAGCTGGAGGAATGCAAGATCAAGCAGCGGCAACCAAAGGTACAGGCCGCCATGGCGGGTGGCCAGTTAGCACCCGCGCGGTGGGAGGTAGCACTAGCGGTACCCTCGGCCTCCACTCCTCACCTCGACACCAACGGCCTTTTGCACCCAGCCAGCAGGGTCGCTGCACAGGCTGACGCGCAGCGCGCTGACGTCCAGCGTGCAGCCCTCCAGTAGTCCGCCAGCTGCCAGCTGGGCGGCGGTGGCGGGCGGCGTGCCAGGGGGCAGAAGGACGAGCGCGCTGCCGCCGCCGCCGCTACTGCCGCTGCCGCCGCCCGGCTGATCAAACGCGGTGATGACTTTGCCCAGGGTGCGTAGGTGGGAGAGCAGGGCGGCCAGATCGGCGCCTGGCAGGGACTGTGGGAGGCCCGTGACCTCTAATGCCAGAGCCGGCGGGGAGGCAGCCGCAGCTGGCGCGCCGCTGGGGCCGGCGGCGGGAGCGGCACCACCGGCGGCAGGCGGGGCAGCCATCGGCGAGCGCGCCGCGGCGGGCCTGGTGGATCTCTAAAGCTGCAGTCGCGTGGCTGGCGGTGCGCGGGTGGCTGCAGGAGCGCCGCGGCGGGGTGGGTGGGTGTAGAAGCGAGCGATAACAGCGGCGCTGCGTCGGGCGCTGGCTGTTGTAGCGCTGTACAAATGGGTGGAAATGCAGGAGGACGCGTACAAGTCGATCACGCAGCGCGACCGGAGGGGCGGCAGCCGGCACCTGGGATCCCAGTCAGTGCAGGCAGTGACCTCGCTCCGGTGGTCTGCAGGTCCGGGCGCAACCTCCTACTCCTCCCAAACTCGAAAGGCGACCGAGAACGCGCGCACAGCGACCGACCGGCCTGCACAGGCGCCCACACCTGCCTGCGCCGCCGCCCAGCCGCCGCCGCCGCCGCGTGCATCGACGCCCAGCCGCCGCCCGTTTAGAGGGGCGCTGTCAGCAGCCCTGGCAGCTGCGAGGTGTAAAGGCGAGGCATCATCATCGTTGCGACCCATCTTGAGCCTGATTGTGATCAGTGCAGTACACTGGCTCTGTGCCATCACCTCTGTTGTGCCCGTGCGCCAGGGAAACAGCGCTGCGCTGTGCTGCGGCAACTGATGTGCAGCCCAGAGTCCACAGCATTGTTACGGTCGAATTCACGGACGGACTATGGCGAAGACCAAGGGGTTACACAGCCAAGTGGGCGGCAGCTGCACTTGCAGGCAGTACACTGGCACCCAGCGCCGCCAGCCGCCGCCGGCCATCAACCGCCACACTAGCCGCCGCAGCCGCTGCCATTGCCTCAAGCGGCGCCGTCCTGCAGCCGCAGGCGCCGCATTTGGCGCACCAGCTGGCGCAGGCGCCGCCGTTGCTGATGTGCGTGCGCATGCAGCAGTCGTATCTGCAACAGGCGGCGGGCTCGTCGGCCGGGCTGCGCCAGCATGCTGCCAACCGCCAGTCGCAGCTGCTGCCGCCGCCGCCGGGCTCGTAACAAGCGGCGGAGCATCCTAGAGCCTCCTGCCCCCTCCTCTTCTTCGGATTCGGATACGGAAGGAGAGCCTTCCAGAGAGGAACCGCCGGCCTGGCAAAAGGAGCAGCAGGGGGGGCAGGGAGATGGGGCGGTTTGTGCAGCAGCAGCCAGCAGCCGCCATTACAAATTGCAGTCACGAATGCACAGCAGCAGCAACGATGCAAAACGCAGTGCAAAAGCGCGGTCAGCAGGCTCAGATCCCCGGCAGCTTGCCTCGCTAGGATCTGGAGGAGGCGGGCTGGGGCCTGCTGCTATGAGCGCGTCCAAATCTGCCTCCCAGCCCAAGTGCCTGGAGAGAGGAGGAGCCGACGTGGGCAGTGCTCAACTATACAGGGCGCCTGCCACATAAGCTGCCGCATGAGCTGCCGCATAAGCTGCCGTGAAGTTGGCGCTTCCCAGCGCTGCCTGCAAGCCCACTCGCAGCTGCCTGTGTCTGTCCATCCGGGAAGTCAGATGCGCCCACGTAATGAGCTGCATGGCATGCTGTGCCTTCTGTGCCATGCTGCGCCGGCTGCCGCACCTGCACAGCTGGCGCACTCCGTCGTCGCAGTCGCCTTGGAAGAACGCATCTCTGCACAACAACCAGGGCAGGGCAGAGCCGAGTCGAAACGGGTGGCTGTTCGTGGAGCTCCAACCAGGGCAGGGCAGAGCCTCCGAGGCCAGGCATGATGAGTGGCGGCTCGTTGAAGTGACTAGTGTGCAGCAGCAGTAGAGCGGGCAGCTACCCTGCTGCCACTCGCAACGGCAACAGTGCGCGATGCGAGCCGGGGGCTGCCGCCAGTGCAGGCCCGCCGCATCCGGCAGCATAGCAGCAGCCATGCTACAAAAATGACACTCAAGACGCCCCTGGAGTTACGTCAGCTCTCCCCTCAAGTGCTGCAATTGCTGGGCCTGCACGTCCCTTGGCATCTGCTCACCGGTAGTTTTCTGCCTCGGCAAAGCAGAAGCCGTGCAACCATGTTCCATTCACGCTTTCTCACCGGTAGTTTTCTGCCTGATCAAAGCAGAAGCCGCCGGTCTGGTAGCCCAGCATGCGCAGCAGCGGGTGGCCCTCTCCTGCTCGCTCCCGGTTGATCAGCAGGCGGGGTGTATCGTCCTCCACCTGGTCTGCAGGGGCAAAGATAGAGCCAAACAGCCGCACGGAACGTATAAGCCGAAAGGATCACCCCACAAGGGAGAGGCAGGGCAGCTGCGCGGCAGTCGCGTGCATTGCCAGGCATGGCATGGCATGGCCCAGAGCGGAGCAATGCTCGCCCTGTTGGATCTGACAGGAAAAAGGCCTCCTCATACGCCACATTGTGCGGCACCAGAGCTGCAACCCCGCCCTACTGCCCACCCACCTATGAGCGAGGCAAAGGGGTGCACCACCAGGCTGGACCCCATCACAAT
>VFQQ010002367.1_pt1 | contig 21533 bp, 23 predicted proteins | sample 3512341 | NCBI WGS metagenome assembly VFQQ01 (sample SAMN10412373, study PRJNA504923) | tailings metagenome | isolation source: Relicate 2 Philex TSF1 revegetated site | place: Philippines: Tuba, Benguet | collected 2017-08-29 | reverse complement strand
GGAAGAACAGCTTGGCCAGCACGCCCCAGTAGTAGGTGTAGTCCCAGAACACCTTCACCGGCAGCACCTCGGGGTCGCCGAAGAGGCCGTACTGGTCCACGTACAGCGCCAGCGTGTTGTCGTAGAAGGTGCGGAACACCTGTTCGTAGACGTGCGCGTGCGCGGCGATCGGCTGGCCCGCGTGGTCACGCGCCACCAGCTCGGTGATGTAGGTGTTGCCGATGGCGATGAAGTCGCTGCCCGGCGAGTAGAACGGGTCGAGGAAACGGCCCGCCTCGCCGGCCAGCGCCCAGCGCTGCGCCGAGAACACCTGCTCGCAGTCGTGGCTGAAGCGGCGGAAGAAGGCGAAGTCCTGCAGCTTGTCGCGCTTGCCGTCGAGATCGGCGTGGAGGCGCGGCTGGTACTGCTTGAACCAGTCCATGGCCTTGTCGAAGGTGTTCATCGTCTCCAGCGCGTGGTAGCGCGGGTCGGCGACGATGCCCACCGAGTGCGAGCCGCTGGCCAGCGGGATCAGCCACACCCAGTAGCCGGCGCCCACGAGGTGGTTGGTGCTCATCCAGCGCGTGGGGCTCACGCAGCGGGCGCGCCATTCGGGGCAGCTGCTCCAGTCGTCGGGCGTGATGCGCTCGCCGATGCGGAACCACACCGCGTGGCAGGCATGTGCGTTGTCACGCGCCAGGCCGAGCTTCTTCTTGATGAGGCCGGCGCGCCCGCAGGCGTCGATGACCCAGCGTGCCTGGGCGGTCTCGACCTCGCCACCTTGGCACTGCCAGCTCACGCGGTGCGGGCCGTCGCCTTCGGCGAGCTCAAGCGCGCGGATCAGCGCGCCGTCGGTGAAGCCGATGCCGCGGCGCTGCGCCTCCTGGCCGAGGAAGTTCTCGAAGATGCCGCGGTCGATCTGCCAGCTGCCCACCGGCAGCGGGCGGCTGGCGCCGAGCTCGGTGACCTGGTCGAAGTCGCTGCGGCCCTCGCTGAAGAAGAAGCGGAAGCCGAACTTCTTCAGCTGCGCGTCCATCAGGTGCTGCTTCAGGCCCAGCACGCTGGCGAAGTAGTGCGCGCCGATCTCCACCGTGCTCTCGCCCACCTTGTGCGCGGCCTCGGGCACCGGGTGCTGGCGGCGTTCCAGCACCTGGATGTCCAGGTCCGGCAGCCGCTGCCGCAGCTGCAGCGCCAGCGTCAGGCCGGCGAGGCCGCCGCCCATGATGATCACGTCGTGCTGGCGGGGGGCGGCGTTGCTCATGGTGGTGCGGGGCGGGGTACTGCTCGAAACCCGCCATCATGCCTGAGGGCCGCCAGGCCCTGGTGGCGCTCGGGCAAGCAGCTCCACCGCCAGGTGCAGCGCGGGTGACAGCGGCCAGGCCAGTTGCCCCGGCATGCCGCGCGCCAGCGCCTCCAGCAGCGGCAGGCCGGCGGCGCTGGCATTGGCGGCCAGGGCGCGTGCGGCGCGGCTGGTGGCCTGCGGCGCCGCGGCCGTGCCGGCTTGCAGCTGCCAGCGCAGCGCCTGCCGCGAACGCGGCGTGGGCCGCGGCGAGAGCACCAGCGCCAGCGCCAGCAGACCGCGGCTCGTGTTGGTGCTGGCCAGCGCGCCGGTGGCTTCGGTGTCGCTGGCCACCAGCAGCATGGGCGTGTCGTCGGCGGCGGCCTGCACGGCGGCTTCCAGCAGCCCGGCGGCGAAGCTGTGTTCGTAGGCCGCCAGCGCCGTGCTGGCCGACGGGTTGGCGGCGGCGATGGCCCAGTAGCCCGAGGCCGCGTTGTGCACCGAATGGTGGAAGCGCGTGGGCGAGAGCAGCCGCGGGTCGGTGGCCAGGGTGCGGCACATCGCGTCGGTGATGGCCAGGTCGCCGTGTGTGCTGCTGAACACGCTGGGCAGCGAGCCGGGTTCGGCGCCGGCCATGGCCGCGGCCGCCGCGGCGACCTCGAGCGCGATCACCACGCCGTCGGGCGCCCGCCGGCGCTCGGCCGCGGCCAGCAGCGCCGGCGCCGGGCGGGGTGCCGGCGCGGCGGGCTCGGCATGGCCCTGCGCCAGCAGCGGCGCCGCAGCGTCCCAGCCCGGCAACGTGGGCGCCCAGACCGCCACGCCGTCGATCCAGAGGGTGCGCATGCTCATGATCCGCGCCCGAACAGCAGCACCGCGTTGTTGCCGCCAAAGCCGAAGGCGTGGCTCGAAGCCACCTGCACCACCCGTTGCCGCGCCTGCGCCTGCCATTGCGCGGCAAACACCGGGCCCAGCGCAGGGTCGGCGGCGTCACCCGGCGCACTCCCGGCGCACAGGCCGTCTTCCAGGGCCTGCAGCGCCACCAGCGCGCCCAGCGCACCGGCCGCGCCCATGGTGTGGCCGCTGAGGCCCTTGCTGGCGCAGGCGTGCACGTCGGGGCGCAGGCGGCGTGCCACCAGCGCCGCTTCGACCGCGTCGTTCTGCGGCGTGGCGGTGCCGTGCAGGTGCACGAGGTCGATCGCATGCGCTTCCCGCCCGGCACGTGCCAGCGCCCCGTCGAGCGCGCGCTCGGCGCCCAGGCCCTGCGGGTGCGGGCTCGACATGTGGTGCGCGTCGTTCGATTCGCCGTGCCCCAGCAGCAGCAGCCGGCCGGGCCCACGCTCCAGCAGCGCGAACACCGCCGCCTCGCCGATGCTGATGCCGCGCCGCGCCGCGCCGAAGGGCACGCAGGGGTCCGGCGACAGCAGCTGCAGCGCCGCAAAGCCGAACAGCGTGCTCTCGCACAGCGCGTCCACGCCGCCCACCACCACGGCATCGGCCAGACCCAGCCGCAGCCAGCGCTCACCGTGCGCAAAGGCCTTGGCGCTGGAGGAGCAGGCGGTGGACACCGTGGCCGCAGGCCCCTGCAGGCCCAGCGCGGCCTGCACGAAGGCGGTGACGGCGTGCAGGTTGTTCAGCGTCGGGCTGCGCAGCGCCGGCGGGAAGCCACCGTCGGCGGCCAGCGTGCGATAGGCGGCTTCCGAGACGCCGATCGTGCTCGTGGAGGTGCCCAGCACCAGCCCGACCCGCGCCGCACCGTGGCGCGCGATGGCCTGCCGCGCCTGCGCGATGAAGCCATCGGCCTGCAGGCCGAGCCAGGCCACGCGTGTGGCGCGGCAATCCCAGCCGGACCACGGTGTCGGCACCGCGGTGTCATCGGCCGCGGCGATGCGGCCGATCCACGTGGGCAGCGGCGTTGCGGTGAAGCCGTTCGGCGCCAGGGCCGCCTCGCCGCTGGCCAGTGCCTGGCGCAAGGCTGCACAGCCGCTGCCGGCGGCACACACCACCGCGCGGGCCACCACGGCCACCGGTGCGATGGCTTGCGCCGGCGGGCTCATGTGGCGCTGCGCGGCAGCGGCGCCGCAGCAAGCCAGCGCGCCCACAACGTGCGCCAGGGCGGCCAGTCATGCCCACCCGGCGCCACCTGCACCTGCGGGGCTGGCAACAGCCCTGCCAGCAGGCGGTGCGCCGGCGCGAAGCGGTCCGACTCGCCATAGGCCAGGTGCAGCGCCGGGGCGCCCACGGGGGGCTCGGCGAGCCAGCGCCAGATGCGGTCGTCGATGTCGTCGTTCTGCGGCGCCGTGCTGCGCGCCCAGGCGCGCGGCGAGCCCGCCTGGGCGATGGCCTGCAGCACCGGCTGCCGCCCCAGGTAAGGCGCGATCGCGGTGATGCCTTCGACACGCCCCGGGTGCTGCTGCGCATAACCCATGGCCAGGAACCCCCCCAGCGAGATGCCGGCGAGCCAGAAGCGCCGGTACCCGAGCGCGCTGAAGCGGCCGAACACCTCGGACTCCAGGCGCCTCAGCGCGCTCTTGTCGTACACATGTTCGAGGCCGACGCCGGCGATCAGCACGTCGGCATCCAGCCCCGCGCGGCGCACCGCGCCGACCATGCCTTCGCGCTGCATCTCCGCCGGCGCCATGTGCGCGCCCGGCAGCAGCACCAGCAGCACCGGCGCCTGCGTGCGGCGGCTGTTGCGGTCGTCGTAGATCAGTTCCAAGGGCAGCGGCGAAGGCCGTGCCAGCAGCGCACAGCCGGGCAGCGCGCCCGCGGCGGCGGCCACGCCGGCCGTGCAGGCGCGCCGCCGGCCCGCGTTCACCGGTAGCCGGTGTCGTTGGCGGCGTGGATGATCCAGATCAGGTGCGAGTTGAAGTCGAAGCCGGCCGAGCCGGCGAAGATCAGGCGCCCCTGGCCCTTGTAGGCCATCTCGTAGCGGTAGCGGTCGGAGCCGAAGTAGAACGGGATCCAGGCCTTGCCGGTGAGGTAGGCGCCCTGGTCGGTGGGCTGGCCGACGATGTCCATGGCCTGCTTGGCCGTCATGCCGATCTTGAGCTGGCTGAACTTGCTGCCGGGCGCCGGCTTGCCGGTGATCTCGCCTTCCCAGTCGTCCAGGCCCTTGACCTTGGTGCCGTAGCCGGACTCGACCTTCTTCACGTCGATCACTTCGCCGTTGGCGTTCATGCCCGGCCCGACCTTGGGCGCGGCCGGTGCTGCCGCGGTGGCGGTTGCCGGTGCGGCGGCGCTGTCGCTCTTGGTACCGCCCATGCTGATGCAGCCGCTGGCCAGCCAGGCGGCGGCCAGGGCGGCCGGCAGGGCCCAGGTTCTTGCGTTCAGGTTCATCCGTGCTCCCGTCTGTTGTGGTGGTGATGCCGGGGGATCGTAGCCCAGCAGCCTCAGACGAGGCCACCGTTGATCGAGATGACTTGCCCCGTGATGTAACCGGCCTCGGGCCCGCACAGGAAGCCTACCAGCGCGGCCACCTCGGCGGCGGTGCCGGCGCGCTGCATCGGCACGATGCGCTTGATCGCCTCGGCGTCGAAGGCGCCCGCTTCGCCGGTGGTGCCCATCGCCATCGGCGATTCGATGATGCCCGGCGCCACCGCGTTCACCGTCACGCCGCGGCTGGCCACCTCCAGCGCCAGCGCCTTGGTGGCGCTGTTCAGCGCGCCCTTGGCCGCGGCGTAGTTGACCTGGCCGCGGTTGCCGGCGAGCGCTGCCACCGAGCTGATGTTGACGATGCGGCCCCAGCGCGTGCGCAGCATCGGCAGCACCAGCGGCTGCGTGACGCGATAAAAGCCGTTCAGCGACACGTCGATCACGCGGTGCCACTGCGCCGCCTTCATGCCGGGGAACACGGCGTCGTCGTGGATGCCGGCGTTGTTGACCACGATCTGCAGCGCGCCGCCCGCGAGCAGTTGCGCCGTGGCTTCGGCGCAGGCGGCGTCGCTGGCGAGGTCGAACACCACGGGCTCGGCGCTGCCACCAGCGGCGGCGATCTGCGCCGCCAGCGCCTGCACCGCGTCGGGCCGGCTGTTGGCGTGCAGCACCACGTGTGCGCCCAGGCCAGCCAGGCGCTGGGCGATGGCCGAACCGAGCGCGCCGCTGGCGCCGGTGACGAGCGCACGTTTGCCGTGCAGGGGGAGGGGGGTGTCACTCATGGCAGGGCGTCCAGGATCACGGTGGCGCGGCCTTCCACCAGCGCACGGCCGGTTTCGTCGTGCAGCGCGAACTGGTACGAGGCCTGCCGGCTGTCGCCGGCGAGTTGGGTCGCGGTGATGCGCAGCGTGCCGGGCACGTCGTCCAGGCGCGGCACGTGCAGCGCCACGTTGCGCACCGCCGCCAGGAAGCCGGGTGTCGGCGGGCTGCCGGGCGAGTGCGCCAGAGCGGCCAGCGTGCCGTGCAGCGCCATCGCCTGCGAGGCGTACTCGATGCCTGCCACCGAGAGCAGCCCGCTGGCGCTGCGCAGCGGGTGCGCGGGGTCGGCCTGGTTGCGTGCGGTGCAGACGATGGTCTGCGCGCTGTGGCTTTCGCAGGTGTCGAGCAGGCACATCGTGCCGCTGTGCGGCACCCGCGCGGCGATCTCGGCGTGGTTCATGCGGCGGCCACGGTCACGCGCAGGTGCTGCTGCGCCAGGCCTTCGATCACGACGTCGCGCGCGGCGGCATGGGTCAGCGCCTGCAGCAGCGGCAATGCACGCAGCGCCGGGATGCCGAGCCGCAGCGCTTCGAGGCCCGCGTGTGCGCAGGGCGTGGGGTTCGCTGCCGCGTCGATGGCCACATGCAGCGCGCGCCCCAGGCCCGGCGGCGCGATCAGCAGCGCCACCGCGGCGCTGTCGGCCAGCGGGCGCAGCGTGTGCAGCGGCTCGGGGTAGGGCACGTCGGCAGCCACCAGCAGCACCGGCGCGCCGCTGGCGGCACATTGCGCAGCGGCTTCCAGCAGGCCGGCGGCGAAGCTGGCGTCGAAGGCCGCGAGGCTGGTGGACGCGGCGCGCGAGGCGGCGGCGATGTGCCAGTAGCCCGCCGGCGCGTTGTGGACCGAGTTCGTGAAGCGCGTGGGCGAGACCACGCGCTCTTCGTGCGGCCTGGCCAGCGCTTCGAGCAGGATGTGGCAGTTGGCGGGGTCGCCGGTGGAACTGGTAAAGACGGTGGGCAGCAGCGCCGCGTCGGCGCCGGCCATGGCCACCGCCTGGTCGGCGGCCACCAGCGCGGCCTTCACCACCGTGCCGGCACGGCGGCGCTCGGTGGCCGGCAGGCGTTGGGGTGCGGGCACCACCGTGGCCGCCGGCACCCAGGCCGAGGGCTCGCACAGCAGCGGCGCGCCGGTGGCCCAGTCGGCCAGGCCCGGGCCCAGCAGGCCGATGCCCATGACGCTCACGTCGATCGTCATGCAGCCACCCCGAACAGCAGGCTCGCGTTGCTGCCGCCGAAGCCGAAGGAGTTGCTCGCCACCACGCGCAGCGATTGCTCGCGCGGCACGGTGATGTAGTTGGAATGCAGCGCGGGATCGCGCTCGCGCAGGTGCAGCCCCGCGGGCATGAAGCCATGCTGCAGCGCCAGCATCGCCACCGCGGCCTCCACGCCGCCGGCCGCGCCCAGCGTGTGGCCGGTGTGGCCCTTGGTGCTGCTGCAGGGCAGGCTGCTGCCGAACACCGCCGCCACGGCCTGGTCCTCGGCGGCGTCGTTGCCCGGCGTGGCGGTGCCGTGCAGGTTGAGGTAGTCCACGTCGGCGGGCTGCAGGCCGGCCTGCGCGAGCGCGCCGCGCATCGCAGCCGCGGCGCCGGCGCCTTCGGGGTGTGGGCTGCTCATGTGGTGGCCGTCGCTGCTTTCGCCGGCGCCCAGCAGCCAGGCGGCGGGGCGGCTGCATTCGCGTTCCAGCAGCGCGAAGGCCGCGGCTTCGCCCAGCGAAAGGCCGTTGCGGCCGGCGTCCCAGGGCCTGCAGATGTCGGGCGACACCAGCTCCAGGCTGCGGAAGCCGTACAGCGTGGTCAGGCACAGGCTGTCCACGCCCCCCACCACGGCGGCATCGACCAGGCCGAGCGCGATCATGCGCTGCGCCGTGGCAAAGACCTTGGCGCTGGAGGAGCAGGCCGTGGACACCACGTGCGCCGGCCCCTGCAGGCCGAGTGCCGCGCGTACGTAACCGGCCACCGAGTAGGTGTTGTGCGTGGTGGCGTAGTGCAGCGTCTGCGGCAGCGCGCCGGTGGCGGCGTCGCGGTGCCGGTAGGCGATCTCACTCTGCAGGATGCCCGAGGTGCTGGTGCCCAGGAACACGCCCACACGCGCTGCGCCCCAGCGCCGCGCGGCGGCGCGCACCTGCTCGCCGAAGCCGTCGGCGCGCAGGCCGAGCTCGGCGAGGCGGTTGTTGCGGCAGTCGTGCTGTGCCAGGTGCCCGGGCAGCTGCACCGCGTCGGCACCTTCGACCACGCCCAGCCAGGCGCCGAGCGTGGCGGTCTCGAAGTCCTGCTGCTTCAGGCCCGTGCGGCCGGCCTGCAGGGCGGCCAGCGTGGGCGCGCGGCCTTCACCGAGTGCGCTGACCACGGTGTAGGTGCTGATGGCGAGTGGCTTCATCGTCGTCGTCATGGCCGCAGGTCCGCCACCAGCAGCACGTTGGCGAAGGGCGTGCCCTGGCTCTGCGGCACCGCGCGCACGCTGAAGCCCAGGGCCTGCAAGGCCTGTTGCCAGGCGGCCAGCGGCCGGCCGTAGGTGGGCGGCACGCGGTGGCCACGCGCCCAGGTCACGACACGGTCCACCCACTGGCTGGCCGCGAAGCCTCGGGCATCGGCCATGTCACCCACACGCAGCAGCAGCCGGCCTTGCGGGGACAGCGCATCGCGCACACGGCGCAACACCCCGTCCTGCGCGCCGTGGTCCACGTAATGCAGCACGTCGAGGATGACCACCAGGTCGCAGGCCGGGAAGGCGGCCGTGCACATGTCGGCGCAGAGGAAGCGCGGCATGAGCGCCAGGCGGCTCAGCGCCGCTTCGGCACGGTCCACGTCCTTCTGCATCAGCTCGATGCCGGTGTAGGCCGTGGCCGCGGGCGGCGCGCCCCAGGCCGCCGGCCAGCGGCCGGTGCGCTGCTGGTCGGCGCAGGCCTGCAGCAGCGTGGCCACCAGGCCCTGGCCGCAGCCGATGTCGAGTACACGGGCGCCGCCGAGTTCGCCGCGCTCCAGCAGGCCACGGAACACCGGGTCGCGGCTCAGCTTGCCACGTGCCCAGTGGTAGGCCCAGCGGCTGGTGCTGCGGTAGGGGGCGCTGGCGGTGGCGATCAGCTCGGCCCAGGCGGGGTCTGGCGTCACGCTGGGGGGCAGGTCGTCGCGTTTCATGCCGCGTGGCGGGGAGGCAGGGCTTCGGTCAGGGTCACGGTCTTCAGGCCGGCGGCCTGCACGCGCCGCAGCAGCGCCGGCAGCACGTCCAGCACCACCGGCCGGCCGTCGCCGCTGTGGCGCGCGTGGCCGTCGTGCAGCAGCAGGATGTCGCCGGCGGCCAGGCCGCGTGTGAGGCGGGTCAGCACACGGGCTGCATCGGCGTCACGCGTGTCGAAGCCGCGGCGGGTCCAGCTCACCAGGTGCAGGTTCAGCCGGTGCAGCACCGGGTCGAGCAGCGGGTTGCGCAGGCCGGCCGGCGCGCGGAAGGCGTGCGGGCGCGTGCCGCTGATGTCGGCCAGCAGGGCTTGCGCGCCCTCGATCTCACGCGCCAGCCCCCTCGGCCCCAGCAGCGAGAAGTGGTGGCGGTGGTGCCGGCTGTGGTTCTGCACGCTGTGGCCGGCGGCCACGATGCGGCGCACCAGCGGCGCGTGTTCACGCGCGCGTTCGGCGATGCAGAAGAAGGTGGCGCGTGCGTTGCCTGCAGACAGGACGTCGAGCACCGCCGGCGTCACCGCCGGGTCGGGGCCGTCGTCGATCGTGATCGCCACCTGCGGCGCCGCACCCGGCAACCGCGTCACGTTCGGCCCCAGCACCGCGCTGCGCGGCCACAGGCCGGCGGCGGTGAGCGCCAGGTGGTTGGCCGCCACCGCGCCCAGGGCCCACGGCCAAGCGGCCGGCGCCGCCGCCAGCGCCACGCCGGCGGCGGCGTGCAGCGCCACGCTGCCCTGCACGAGGGGCGGCAGGGGCCAGCGCTGGGGCAGGGCGGTGGTGGGCATGGCGGCGCGTATTGTCGTCAGGCTGCCGATGCCGGCGCGCGGCGCGGGGCGAAGGCTGCTGCCAGCACCATGGCCAGCAGCGAGCCGAGTCCCACCACCTGGCCCACGGCGGCCAGCGCCGGCAGGGCCGAGAGCGCGATCAGCGCGAACGAGGCCACGGTGGTCAGGTTGGCCAGCGCCAGCGAAGCCAGCGTGTCCAGATCGGGTTCGCCGGCTTCGTGCCGCAGCATGTCGAAGAACAGCGCGTAGTTGGAGCCCACCGCCACCACCAGCAGCAGGCCCACGAGGTGCAGGATGCTGAAGGTGGTGCCGAAGGCGGCCAGCACGCCCATGGTCAGCACCACCGACAGCAGCAGCGGCTGGCACACCGCCAGCACCCGCCGCGTGTGGCGCAGCGTGAGCGCGATCAGCGCCAGCACCGCGGCAGCGCCCAGCAGCGACTGCGTCTGCGCCTGGCCGAGGTAACGCTGGTACAGGCGCGTGAGCTCGTTGCCGATCTCCAGCACCTGCAGGCTCTCCACGTTCTGCAGCGCGGCGCGCAGTTCATCGGCCGGTGGCACCGCGCCGTTCAGCGGCGGCTGCAGCGGCAGCAGCGCCACCCAGGAGCCATCGGGCCGCTGCAGCAGCAGCGCGTCCACCAGCGAGCCCAGGCCCGCCGTGCGCAGCTGCGCCGGCGTGATCAGCGGCTTGCCGCGTGCGGCCTGCACGTCCTCGACAAACGGTGCCAGGCGCGTGGCCGGCAGCGGCACGCCGGCCGTGGCTTCGGCCAGCGCGGCGCGCAGCGGCTCGGCTTGCGGCAGCGCGGCCAGGCGCTGGCGCTGCAGCGCTTCACTGGGCAGCCAGCGCGCGATGCTGTCGTAGCCGGCGATGCGGCCCTGTTCCACCAGTGCGTCGAGCGCGCGGCCGGCGGCTTCGGCACGCACGAGCGTGGCCTGCAGGTCGGCGCCGCTGACCACGGCCAGCGTCTTCGCGTCACCGGCGCTCAGGTCGGCGCGCAGGCTGGCGTCGAGCTCCAGCGCTGCCTTGGGCAGCGGGCTGAGGGCGCTGAGTTCGGCGCGCCACAGCTCGCCGCGCGTGGCGAGCGAGGCCGCCGCGGCGATGCCCAGCGCCAGCAGCGGCCAGCGCAGGCGCGGCAGCGCGTCGATGAGCCAGCGCATCGTGCGCCCCAGCCCTTGCCGCAGCCCCTGGCCGTGGGCGCCCTGCGGCATCAGCGTGGGCAGCACGAAGCGCGTGAACAGCGCCGCGCCCAGCAGCCCGGCCACCGAGAACACACCCAGCTGCCGCAGTCCCGGGAACCCCGAGAACACCAGCGCGGCAAAGCCGCAGACGCTGGTCAGCAGCCCCAGCCGCACCGTGGGCCAGCCGTGGCGCAGCCAGCCCGCGGCGCCGTGGCTGCGTGCCTGGATCAGGTAGTAGATGGCGTAGTCCACGGCCTCGCCGATCAGCGTGGTGCCGAAGGCCAGCGTCATGGCGTGCACCTGGCCGAAGCCGAAGCTCACCGCCGCGATGCCCACCAGCACACCGGTGGCCACCGGCAGCGCGGCCACGCCCAGCGCCGAGAGCGAACCGAAGGCGATCCACAGGAACAAGACCATCAGCACGGCACCCACGGTGGACAGCCACTTGATCTCACGCTCGATCAGCGCGCGGCTGTCCACGCCGAAGAGCGGCGCGCCACTCATCTGGAGCGTCAGCCCATCGGCCTTCAGCGCGCCAAACTCGCTGCGGATGTGTTCCAGCGAGGCCTGCTGCGCATCGAGGTCGGCGCCGGCCGCCTTGCTGATGGTCAGCAGCAGCGCACGTTCGGCCTGGCGCGACGCCCACACCCCTTCCACGCTGCGCGGCGCCGACGAAGGGATCAGCGCTTCGCCCACCCGCAGCGTCTCGCCGGTGGGGTCGCGCTCGAGGATCGGCTTGATCGCGGCACCGGCCGGTGTGCCCAGCAGCGAGAGGGTCTCGTCGATGCCCTCGCGCAGGCCGGCGGCCGTGAAACGCTGCGGCTCCACGGCCGGGCTCAGCTGGTAGCGGTGCTCGAACAGGAACTGGCCGATGCCGGCCCAGGCGCCGGTCTCGCCGTTCTGCACCTGCTCGAACAGGCCGCTCGCGCGCAGCCGCGCGGCCAGCGCGCGCGAGGCCTCGGCGCGTGTGGCTTCGCTGCCACCTTCGATGGCCAGCAGCATCGTGCGCGCCGGCAGGCCGGCCTGCAGCTGCTCGATCAGCACACGCTGCTGCGGATCGGGGTCGGCGGGCAGGAAGGCGCTGAGGTCGGCGACGAAGTTCGTGCGCAGGATCTGCAGCACGCAGAGCACCAGCACCATGCCCCAGGCGAGCAGCCGTAGCGTACGGGCTCGTTTCATCGGCGCGGGCACATGCTGGCGCGACCAAGCTTCCCGCCACGGATCCGGCTCCGCCGGTCCGTCAGCGGACGGCCCCCCTGGGGGGTAGCGAGCGTCAGCGAGCTTGGGGGCGTCACTTCTGCAGCGGTTGCAGCGGGTCGATGGCCATGACGGAGCGGTCGCCGCCGGCCAGCCACAGCTCGACGCTGCGCATGTCGCTCTGCAGCCCGGTGATCTTCAGCTCACGCACCTGCGTGGCCAGGCGCGCATCACGCGGCACCAGCGTGAGCGTCCAGCGCGCCGCGTTGCCTTCGACCTGTGCCTTGAAGAACTTCTCCAGCAGCACGGCGTTGCCGGTGAGCGTGCCGCGCACGGCCTCGATCAGCGCCATCAGCTCGGGGATCGCGTCCACCGTCATCTGCCGCGTGCGGCCGCCGCGCCTGAGCACCAGCAGGTTGCCCTGCACCTCCATGGCCTCGGGGCGCGGATCGGTCACGTTGCGCGTGAAGCGGTCGGGCGCCACGAAGCTCAGCGTGCCGGCAGCGCGCAGCGGGCCTTCGATGCCGCTGACGTGGCGCTCTTCGGTGAAGCGGGCCTGGCCGGAAGCGTTCTTCGCCAGCAGCGCGGTCACCTGCTGCAGGCCGAAGGCCGGTTGCTGCGCCGCTGCCGGCAGCGCCGCGGCCGCCAGCAGCAGGCCGATGAACTCAGTGCGCCGCATCTTCGTGCCAGAAATCGTGGAAGTTGAACCAGTTGTACGGCGCCTCGCGGCACAGCTGCTCCAGCCGCGCCACGTAGGCGCGCAGCGCCTGCTGCAGCAGCGCCTCGCGTGCGGCGGGGTCGGCGGGTGGCTCGCGGAAGTCGGCCAGGGTCTCGAAGCGCACGTCGTAGCGGCGGCCGCCCTGGAACAGGCCGACCATGAAGATCACGCGGCGCTTGAGCAGCAGCGCCAGGCGCAGCGGGCCGTCGGAGAACGGCGCCGGCACGCCCAGGAAGGGCAGCATCACCGGCGCGCTGCGCTGCGCGGCTTCGGCCAGCATGCGGTCGCCGAGCAGGCCCACCAGGTGGCCGGCATCCAGCGCGTCGCGGATGGCGAGGGTCGAGCCCGGCTGGCCGATGGCGATGATGGCCATCTTCAGCTGCGGCGCCAGCGCCTGCAGCACGCCCTGGATCTTGCGGGCGTTGTCGGGGTACATGACCAGCGTCACCTGCATGCCCGGGAAGCTCTTGCCGGCCGCGTGCAGGCTCTCGAAGCTGCCCAGGTGCGCGCCGAGCAGGAAGCCACCCTTGCCCGATGCGAGCGTGTCGTCGCAGCCGGCGTCGCCACGCATCGTGAGGTCGAAGACCGTGGTGTCGCCACGCGCGAAGTACACGCGGTCCAGCACGGTGCTGGCGAAGGTGTGGAAGTGGCGGTAGCGGTCGCGCCAGGTGGGCGCGCGGCCCAGTGCACGCTGCAGGTAACGCGCGGAGTGGCGCCGTGCCTCGGCGCCGAAGAGCAGGAAGTACAGCGTGATCGGGTGCAGCAGCAGCCGCGCGACCGGGCGGCCCAGTGAGGTGGCGACCCAGCCCATGAAGCGCAGCGCGAGCAGGCTGCCGCGCTCGTGGCGCTGCGCCCAGCCGGCGGGTGGGGGTGGCATGGTCGCGCTCATGCGCTGGTGCCGATCTGGCCGCGTGCGACGGCGGTGTCGCCCTGGCGCAGCTCGAAGGCATGGCGAGCACCCTGTCCGGTGAGCGCCAGCGTCAGCGTCGCGCCCGGCTTCACGGGGCTCAGGAACTTGGCGTTTTCGATACGGGGCGTGGGCCCGGCCTTGTCGCCCAGCGCCTCCATCACCAGCGCCAGCAGCACCACACCGGGCAGCACCGGGTGGCCGGGGAAGTGGCCGGCGAAGGCCGGGTGATCGGGTTGAACCGTGAACACACGCTCGCCGCGCTCGAGTGCGGCCAGCGTGGCCAGCGCGAAGCTGCGCAGCTGCGCGGCGGTGAGCTTGCCGGTGGCCTCGCGCGGGAGGGTGTCCACGTGCACCACACGGCGTGGCACGAAGGCGGGTTCGATCTCGCGGCGCAGCGCGGTGATCACCTCGCGCGCGGACAGCCGCGGCGCCACCACGAAGGCCACCGTGCGCACGATGCCGTCGGGCGCGTCGTCGGGCAGCCAGAAGGCGCCGTCCTCGACACCTTCGATGCGGTTGAGGTGGAAGTTCAGGTGCGCCAGCGAGCTGCGCTTGCCGGCCACGTGGATGAGGTCGTTGGCGCGGCCGAGCAGGCGGAACTGCGCGGCGCTGTCCAGCTCCAGCACGTCGGCCAGCGGGGTGGGCTCCACCACGTGGCCGCCGCTGACGATGAAACGTTCTTCGCCATCGCCGGCTTCGCGTGTGATGCGCAGGGCGCCCAGCGTGCGCCAGCCCAGGCCCGCGGTGGTGCGGCGGCTGGCCACCTGGCCGGCTTCGGTGCAGCCGTAGATCTCCACGAGCTGGCCGTCGAAAGCCCGCTCCGCTTCCGCCGCCAGCTGCGGCGAGAGCGGGGCCGTGGCCGACAAGGACAGCGCCACGCGCGGCAGCGCCAGCCCGGCGGCGATCAGCGTCTTCAGGTGGAAGGGTGTCGTCACCAGCGCACGCGGTTCGGGCACGGCGGCCAGCGCATCGGCGATGTCGGCCGGGTAGAACGGCCGGCCGGCTTCGAAACAGGCGCCGCCCAGCATGGCCAGCAGCACGGTGCTTTCGAAGCCGTAGCTGTGCTGCGCCGGCACGGTGCCCACGAGCGTCAGGCCGGTGAGCGAGCCCTGGCCCAGGTGTTCGGCCAGTCGTTCGGCCTCGGCGCCGATGTTGGCCACCAACGGCCCCCAGCGCTTGGCGTGTGGCTGCGGCGCGCCGGTGGAGCCGCTGGTGAGCAGGCACGCGGCGACGAGATCGGTGCTGATCAGCGGCACCTCGCGCGCGGGCGTGGCCGCGGCAGGCCGCACGACGCTGAAGGTGGCCAGCCCGCCGGTGGCGGGCGGCGAACCGTCGAATCCAGCGTCGATCAGCAGGTAGGGCGCACCCCCCTCAGCCGGCACCTGGCGCAGTGTTTCCGGCAGTGCGTTGGGCGGCATCAGGCTCGTCTGCCCGCGCAGCAGCGCGGCGGCCAGACCGAGTGCGAAGTGGTAGCGGTCCTGGCACAGGTTCACCGGGCGGCCCGCGGGCAGCAGCGCGGCCAGCGCCTGCGCCTCGGCGATGAACTGCCCGGCGCTCACGGCCGTGCCCTTGCACCAGGCCAGCGGCGCCGCCAGGTCACGCGGCGCCAGCAGCGGCAGCGCGGTGCTCACGGTGGCACCCCCGTGCCATGCCGCCGGTAGGCCTCAAAGGCCGCGCGCGGCGTCACGCGCGGGAACTCGGGGTGGGCGTGGCGGCGCCAGGCGTACTCGGCCATGAACATCAGCACCGCGGCCAGTGGTGTGACCACGGTGCAGAAGAAGCTCCACACGGTCCACGGCGCCAACGCATAAAGGGCCAGCGAGAGCACGACCATGCCGACGAAGAACCCCGTCCACCACTGCGTGACGCCGCGGGTGTAGGCCGCGATGGCCGGCGTGAACGGCAGGCCCAGCCGCGCATGCAGACCCTCGGCCACCGCGCTGATCAGCGCCTGGCTGCCGGGCCGCAGCGTGAGCGCAAAGGCCCAGGCGAGTGCCAGGTGGATGGCCGCGTGCTGCAGCACATAAAGGCGCTGCGCGTCGAGCACCACGCCGCGCAGCACCACGGCCGCCAGCACCGCCAGCAGCGCGCCGCAGGCCGCCAGCGTGGCCCATTGCCGCTTGTGCCAGCCGGCAGCACCGATGGCCAGCAGCAGCGGCCCGAACAGCAGCGCCACCGTCAGCGGCGCCGTGGCCGCGTGCACCATCAGCCACTGGCTCAGCAGCGCGTAGGCGGCAAGCAGGGCGATCAGCGCGCCCAGGCGCCAGCCGGCAGGCACGGCAGCGGCTGGGTTATTTGGTGCGGTGCTGGGCCACATGGGCCGCCAGGCTGCGCAGGTTGCGGAAGATCTTCTGGTTGTTCTCGTCGTCGCTGCGCAGTTGGAAGCCGTAACGCTGCGAGACCTCGAGCGCCACTTCCAGGATGTCGATGCTGTCCAGGCCCAGGCCCTCGTTGCCGAAGAGCGGGGCTTCCATGTCGATCTGTTCGGCCGGGGTTTCCAGGTTCAGTGCCTCGACGAACAGCGCGGCCAGCTCACGTTCGAGCACGGTCAGGTCGGATGCCTGCGGGTTGGCGGTGGAAGGGGTCACGGACACGAGCAGAACTCCAGCGGCGCAGGGGCGAATGACAAGCCGCGGATTGTAGGCGGGCGCCCAGGGGCGCCGCCGGGGCCTACATGCCCTTGAAGAGGTGCGCGTACAGGCGGCTCACGGTCACCGCCTCGGGCCGCCCGCGCAGGGTCAGCGTGACCTTGCCCGATTCCTCGCGCCGCGCCTGCGCGATGCGCCGCGCCTGCACCACGGTGCCGCGGTGCACCTGCCAGAACTGCTGCGGGTCCAGCTGCGGCAGCAGTTCGCGCAGGCTGGTGCGGATGAGGTGCTCGCGCGCCTCGGTGAGCACACGCACGTACTTGTCGGCGGCTTCGAAGTACACCACGTCCTCCACCGGCACCAGGTGCACCACGGCGCCCACCTGGGCCTGGATGACCGCCAGCCGCGGCTGCTGCGGCGCCGCGGTGCCGAGCAGGCCGCGCAGCTGGCCGATGGCTTCTTCGAGCGCCGGCGCGGCCTGCCCCGGGCGCTGCCGCGCCGCCAGACGCCGCTGCAGCCGCTGCACGCAGGCGGCGAGCTTGGCGGCGTCGGGCGGTTTGATCAGGTAGTCCACCGCCTGCGCCTCGAAGGCCTCGAGCGCGTGGTCGCCGTAGGCGGTCACGAACACCAGCAGCGGGAAGGCGCTGCCGTCGGGCCAGTCCTCGGCCAGCGCCTGCGCCGCTTCGAGCCCGCTGGCGCCGGGCATGCGGATGTCGAAGAAACACAGGTCGGGCTTCAGCGCCAATGCCTGCTGCACGGCGGCCAGGCCGTCGCCCACGCTGGCCACCAGGCGCAGCTCGGGCCACAGGCGGGCGAGGTCGGCGGCCAGGCCGGCGGCCAGCAGGGGTTCGTCTTCGGCGATGAGGGCGGTCGGGTTCATGCAGGGCTGGGCAAGGGCATGCGGATGGTGGCCAGCGTGCCACCGCCGCTGGCGGGAGCCAGCGTGAGCGCGGCGCGGCTGCCGTGCAAGGTGGCCAGGCGCTCACGCACCTGGACCAGGCCGAAGTGGGAGCCGCCGACGCTGGCGTCCCGGTCGCCAGCACCCAGGCCCGCGCCGGTGTCGCGCACGGTGAGCACCAACTCACCGGATTCGGCGCGTGCTGCCACCTCGATGCGGCCCCCTTCCACCTGCGGCTCCAGGCCGTGCTGGATGGCGTTTTCCACCAGCGGCTGCAGCAGCAGCGGTGGCACCGGCAGCGCGCGCAGCGGCTCCGGCAGCACCAGCTGCACGGCCAGCCGCGGGCCCATGCGCACGCCCATCAACGCCAGGTAGTCGGCCGTGCGCTCGAACTCGGCCGCCAGCGGGTGCGCGGCGGCGCGGGAGGCGTCGAGCGTGCTGCGCAGGAAGGCGATCAGGCGGTCGAGCATGGCCTGCGCGCGGGCCGGGTCCATGCCGATCAGCACCCGCAGGTTGGCCAGCGTGTTGAACAGCATGTGCGGCTCCAGCTGGCTCTGCAGCAGCCGCAGCTGGTTCTCGGCCGCCAGGCGCTGTGCCGCCTGCTCGGCGGCACGGGCGCGGCCCAGCTTCTCGAGCGCGCTGATGGCAAACACCGAAAAGCCCGTGCCCAGCAGCGTGAGCGTGAGCGTGACGCGGCCATCGGCCTGGCGCCAGTCCAGCGCCGGGCTGGAATCGATGCCGAGGATGCGCCCCGCCACCGCCATGCCCAGCGGCATGCCCAGGCCCACGGCCACCAGGGTGGCCGGCACGATGCCGCGCCAGCCGCTGTCGAAGCCGGCCACCGAGGCCGGCAGCCCGCGCAGCCGCCGCGCCAGGTCCGACAGCGCCGCCAGCGCCAGCCGCGTGCCATGCGTGAGCAGCACGCAGGCAATGCCGATGCTGTACGAGAACACGAGGTGGTTGGCCAGCCCGCGGCCGCGGAAGGCCGTGAGCAGCAGCGCGATGCCGGCGCACAGCAGCCCCACCACCCACACCTGGCGCAGCGGGCGTTCACGCAGCCGCAGCAGCGTGGCCTGGAGTGCGGTGGCGCCGGAGGGCAGGGTGGCCGGGTCGGTCATCGGCCGGGATTGTGGGCGTGCCGCGTCAGCGCATGCAGCCGCAGCGTGCGGCCCAGCAGCAGGCCGCTGATGGCGCCGAACAGCAGCGCCAGCGGCAGCTGCACGGCAGCGTCGGCGCGCCACTCGGGGTGCAGTGCGAGCGCCACGCTGCTGCCGTAGCGCAGGCTGAAGATGGTGAGGATGACGATCAGCGGCAGCACGCTGCCGGGCAGCAGCAGGCGGCGCTCGTCGGCCAGCCAGCGTGCGGCTGCCGGGCGTGGCAGCTGCCAGCCGAGCGCGCCGCCGGCGGCCAGCGCCAGCAGCCAGGCCAGTGCCACCAGCGGCAGCTTCACGAAGGCGCCGCTCATGCTCCACAGGCCCAGGCTGAGCAGCACGGCCGGCAGGATCAGCAGCCTGAGCGGCGCCACACGCCGCTGGCGCAGTTGCGACAGCCCGAGCGCCAGCAGCGCCGCGAGAAGGGCCCACACCCACAGCGGGGTGTGCTTGAAGATGGTGAGGATGTCCATGCGCCGCAGTCTGTGGCGCGGCGCGGGCCGGGGCCAGCCGCTTGCGACGGCCTGCCGCCCGGCGGCGCGAAGTGGGCCGCTCAGAGCGCCAGTGCCGGCTCCGGCACGGCGCCGCGCAGGTAGATCAGCGCACCTTCGTCGCTTTCCAGCCGGTCGTGCAGCACGTCCTTGCGGCCGAGGTGGAAGCCGCCGGCACGCACGCGCAGCTCGCCGATGCGGATCTCGCCTTCGAGCACCACACATTCCTCGTCCACCGGGTGGCGGTGCGCCGGCAGTGCTGCGCCGGGCGCCAGGCGCAGCAGGTAGGACATGACGCCGCCGCTTTCGTGCAGCACCTTCAGGCTGACACCGGCGCCGAAGGGCTGCCAGCCGGCGGCCACGTCGGCCAGCGTGAGGTGGCGCTCGGTGCTGGCGGCGGCAATGCGCTGCAGCAGCCGGCGCTTGATGCGCGCCTGCGTGGCCGGGTCCAGCGCGTCGGCGGGGCCAGGTTCGAGCGCGGCGCCGATGCTGTCGATCAGATCGGCATCGAGCACGGGCCCGTCGGGTGGAGGGGTGTCGTGGGGGCTCATGGTTCAGTCGGCCAGCGCGGCGCGCAGCTTGACCTGCGCGCGCTGGACATGGGATTTCACGGTGCCCAGCGGCAGGCCGGTGGCGGCAGCGATCTCGGTGTGGCTGAGTTCGCGGAAGTAGGCCAGGCCCAGCACCCAGCGCTCGGGCGCGGTCAGGCGCGACAGCGCCGCATGCAGCCTGGTGCCGGCCTGCTGCTGCCACAGGCGCTGGGCGGCGTCTTCTTCGTGCCCGGCCTCGTGGGCTTCTTCCGCCAGCGGCTCGGCGGCGTGCGCGGCCTGGCGGCGCAGCAGATCGAGCGCGCGGCTGCGCACGATCTGCAGCAGCCAGGTCACGGCGCCGCCGCGTGCGGCGTCGAAGCGCGCGAGTTTGCGCCAGGCTTCGAAGTAGGCGTCGGCGAGCAGGTCGTCGCAGTCGCTGTCGCGCTGGGGGCCGCGCAGCATGCGCCGCGCCAGCGTGCGCGCATGGGCCACGGTGGCGTCGTGGAACTGCTCGAAGGCGCCGCTGCTGCCCTGGGCGGCTTCGGCCAGCCAGGCGGCCAGTTGCCGATCGCGTTCGGTTCGGTCGACGCGTTCTGGCGGTGGGAAGGGCAGGGCTTCGGGGTGCACGGCGGCCCTCGGGGGCGGGCGCCTGCACCTTAGCAGAGCGGCCGGCGGCCAGCCACCGCCAGCCCAGGGGCGGGGCGTTGGGGCGGTGGAGGCGGCAGCAGGCAGCACGGTATGCGGGTGGGAAGGCGGTCTTCGCGTTGTCCGGCTTACGGACGCCGCGCGGTGCTGGATGGGCCCACCCTGGGCCCGGCAGGGTCATGGGCAGCACCGGCTGCATCCATGCGCCACCTGCCACCGTAGACCCGGCACCCAGGCACCGGAGACCGCACCATGAGCCCCACTGAGACCGTGCAGCAGATCTACGCCGCCTTCGGCCGCGGCGACATCCCCTTCATCCTGGCCCAGCTGGCCGAGGGCGTGGACTGGGAGCACGACAACGTGTCGCCCGTGCCCTGGCTGCAGCCGCTGAAGGGCCGCGCCCAGGTGCCGCGCTTCTTCGATGCGCTGATGTCCAACATCGAGATCACCGAGTTCGTGCCGACCTTCTTCGGCGCGCACGGCGACACCGTGGTCAGCCTCGTGAACCTGAAGTTCACGGTGCGCGCCACCGGCAAGCCCGTGGTCGAGCCCGACGAGGTGCACATCTGGCGCTTCAACGCCGCCGGCCAGGTGCAGCGTTTCCGCCACCGCGCCGACACCTGGCAGACGGTGCAGGCCCTGCAGAAGGCCTGAGCGCGGCGTGGCAGCATCGTGGCATGGACACGGTGCTGCGCGACGCGACGGCCGAAGACGCACTCGTCATCGGCGTGCTCGGCACGCAGGTGTTCCTGGACACCTACGCCACACGCGGCATCCGCCCGCTGCTGGCGCGCGAGGTGCGCGAGCACTTCTCCACCGAGGCCATCGCCGCGCGGCTGGCCGATCCGCACACGCGCTTCGTGCTTGCCGAGAACGAGGGGCACCTGCTGGGCTTCGTGCAGCTGGGCCTCGCCGCCCGGCATGAACTCGTGCAGGCCGAGCCCGCGGTGGAGGTGCAGCGCCTGTACGTGCAGGCGCGCTTCAACGGCCAGGGCGTCGGCAAGGCGCTGATGGCCGGTGCCGGGCAGCGGGCCCGGGCCGCCGGTGCAGCCGCGCTGTGGCTCACGGCCTGGGTCGGCAACACCCATGCCCTGGCCTGGTACCGGCGCCAGGGCTGGATCGAGCGGGGATCGACGCCCTACGTGTTCGAGGACGAAAGCTTCGAGAACCGCGTCTTCGAGCGACCCTGGGTCGACTGATCAGCGCCGCCTTGATCCACCCAGCAGCGAGCCGAGCACGCCACGGATGATCTCCCGGCCCACCGCCGAGCCGATGCTGCGCACCGCCGACGAAGCCGCCTTCTCGACCAGCCCGGGGTGCTTGCCGCCGCGCGGGCCGGTGGTGCCGAGCATCATGTCCTTGACCATGTCCATCATGCCCCCGCCTCCCCCGTTCCCCGCGGGTGCCGGCGCGGCGGCGGTGGGGTCGCCGAGCGTGATGCCGCCGGCCTTCGCACCACCGCCATTCGCACCACCGGCGGGTGCAGCCTCGGCACCGGCCGTGGCGCGGCCCTTGATCTTCTCGTAGGCCGACTCGCGGTCCACCGCCTTTTCGTAGGTGCCGGCGACCAGGCTGCCCGCGATCAGCGCCTTGCGCTGCTCGGGCGAGATGGGCCCGATCTGGCTGCCCGGCGGCAGCACGAACACGCGCTCGGTCACGCTCGGCCGGCCCTTGGCGTCGAGGAAGCTCACCAGCGCCTCGCCCACCGCCAGCTCCGTGATGGCGGTGGCCATGTCGGCGATCTTCGGGTTGGCGCGCATCGTCTCGGCGGCGCTCTTCACCGCCTTCTGGTCTCGCGGGGTGAAGGCGCGCAGCGCGTGCTGCACGCGG
>VFQQ010002365.1_pt1 | contig 21559 bp, 36 predicted proteins | sample 3512341 | NCBI WGS metagenome assembly VFQQ01 (sample SAMN10412373, study PRJNA504923) | tailings metagenome | isolation source: Relicate 2 Philex TSF1 revegetated site | place: Philippines: Tuba, Benguet | collected 2017-08-29 | reverse complement strand
GCAAACCCATGCCATGATGCCGCTGCTCACCATCCCACAGCGTTTAGCATTGGGCATTGCTTGCGACCGGAGAGGGAACCTGCTCAGCTGCTGGCATGGCAAGCAGGAAGAGTTCTTTGAGTCTAAATTTGGCCGGGATTGGCACATACATCTGCGCCCCAGCAGCCGGCGTCCACACATTGGTTTCAACCTGCTTCCCTGCTGCCCATTACCACTTCCACAGGCTGCAGAAGAAATTGTTACATACGGAGAGCTAGAGCCAGAGAATCAAGGAAGGGAAGGAAATGGGGTGGGGCCAGCGGCAGCGGCCGCACGCGCGCCAATGGGCCACGCGTGCAGCCCTCCGCTGCCCGTATCGCTGTCAAGAGCTGCCGCGTTGGGCCGCTCCATCGCAAGCCGCGCTCACCGCCCGCCGCCGGGCATTGTGGTGCAGCAGCGGTCGCGTCACAGCAGCAGCAGCCGCTCACTGCTCGCCGCCAAACCACTCGTTGAGGTAGGCCAGGGCCGCCTTCTCGACAATCACCCGGTCAGCATTCAGCACATCGTAGACCTGGGAGGGGCACGGGAAGGCAAATTGAGCAGGGATCGTCAGAAACGGTCGCCTTCAGCACATCATGCAATGTCGCAGCCGCGCGTCAAAGAGGTAAGCATTGCAAACGATCGCTGCTACGGGGCAACGACAGCTGCAGCGTCGCAAACCGCCACACTCAACAGCAGTCAGCCCATCGCAGCAAGTTCGTTACTGCTTCAGCAGCAGCAGCGCTTTGTGCTGAGAACGCACCTGCACGGCGTTGGCGGTGTTGATGGCCAGGGTGGGCACGTTGCGGCCGCTCAGGTACACGGTGTTGTTGGGCTCGTTCACAATCAGCAGCACCTGCAATAGGGGTTGAGAAGCGGGGGAGCGAGGGGGTGAGCAGGGGGGCAGTCATGTGTTGTTGGGCTCGTTCACAATCAGCAGGACCTGCGGGCAGATAACCGGTGAGGGGAGGAGCACGTCAGCGTACAAGTGTGCGCTGCTGGCTCCTGCAAGCCCGGCACTGCTGCCGGTTGCCAGTCTGGCGCACCGACCGCTTGCTTTATTGCCCCCCTGCTGCTCCTTTGAGCCACATGACATCCTGCCTGCCTCCGCCGCTGAGCCCGTTCGTTGCCAATTCGCGGCACCGGTGCTGCCACCTGCCTCTGCCAATTCCAGAGCTGCCCGCCCTTCAGCACACTGTGCTATTTTCAAAGCTGCATGTCAGCTGCCAGCTGAATCCACAGCTGCCACCAGATATTACACCCCGCCGCCGCACCTTCTCGCCCTCCTGCACGCCCATGGCCGCCAGGGCAGACACCAGCGTCTTGGTCTTCACCTGCAAACAGAAAACAGTGTGCAACAGCAACACACATGAGCGAGCTATTTGAGGAAGGGGGAGGGGCGAGCGCTGCACCCCTGACATGCACCGCAGGTGCCACCGCAGTCTCAGCACAGCACGCAGCGACACAGCGACGCCAGCAGGGCAGGCCACACACCTAGCACACAGCAGAAGCAAATGGCAGCCCAAGCAGCAGGCACAGCACAGCGCGGCGCCGCACCTCCGCCATCGCCGAGAAGTCGTCGCACACAATCATGTCGGCGGCAGCGCTCTGCAGCAGGGTGCACAACAGGTGGGCAGTTTGCACCTCTGCGGCAGGCCGAGCAAGGCGCCAGCCCTGGCATGCCCGCGTTGCTGTGCTGTCCTGCTGCACGGATGTGTGTGCGCTGGTTGGTCCAGCTACGCTGATAATGAGCAGTGACAGCCGCTCTGCGCGGCCACCCTGCCCGCTGCCCTGTTTACCTGCAGCGCGGTGGACAGCGCCAGCTTCTTCTCCTTGCTGTCCTGGCAAACCCAACAACTTGATATTCATTGCACCAGCAAAAAAAAAGTTGGTTCACACCTGCAGCGCGGTGGACAGCGCCAGCTTCTTCTCCTTCTTGTTCATGCTGATGGACCAGTCGCGGGGCTGCGGAATGAGAGATTGGGGGGGGAAGCAGCAACAGCGGGTCAAAATCAGGTCGCTGCAGAGTAGTGACGTGGCGCTGTGAAAGCAGCAGCCATGGGAGGTGGACGAGCAGGACGCTAGATGGCAGCAACCAGCAGCAGCAGATATCCATACGCAACGCCACATGAAATACGAATGCGCAGTTGTGCTGCAAGTGCCACCACGCAGATGCAGCTTGCGAGTCGCAGCAGGCGCACATGTGCGCATGCATGGGCATGCATGCGCAGCACTGCTTGCTCCTGCTGCACAGTGCACGGCATCCCCACAACCTGCACTCGTCACAACAGCCACAAGCAAACAGCACCCAAGCGAAGCATGCGGCTTGCCTTGGGGCCGAACGAGATGCCACCGCCGGGCATGAGCGGCGAGCGGCGGGTACCGCGGCGCGCATTGCCGCTGCCTTTCTGCTTGTAAGGCTTCCTGCCGCCACCGCGCACCTCCGAGCGGGTCAGGGTGCTGGCATTGCCCTGCAAGGAAGGGAGGTGTGAGGTGAGCTTGCAAGTGGGGCCCTGCACGGCAGCAGCAGCGCCCCGGCGCTGGCGGCGGCGGCGCCGGCCCTCCCCATCGAGCCCAGCCGCCGGCCCAATTTGCTGCGCAGCCGCCATCGAGCGTTTGTGGGCGCACCTGGCGCGCGTTGCGCATCACGGTGGTGAGGTAGCGGTGCACCAGGCCGGTGGCCGTGTCCTCCTCAGCCACGCGCAGCGCGATGGACGCCTCGCCCGCATCGCTGCCGCTCAGCGTCTTCACGGGCAGCGCTGCAGGCTCCGCCACCTTGCTGGCCCGCACCACAAGGGCGGGGCGCTGCTGCCGCTGCTGCTGCGCCGGCTTGAAGGCCTGCAGGGCAGAGCCCCGGCAGAATGTGCTGCACGCCGCCTGCATCTGGTGGCCGCTGCTGCTGCTCCCGCTGCTCGGCCTCCTTGTGCACCACAGCCGCTCCCTCGGCAAGCTGTGCTGAGATGCTGGAGTCGGCTGGGCGTCTGCAGGGCGGCCAGGGCGCCGGCCTAGCCACAAGGCGCTCATGCATGCTGAGCATTCCCATGCAGGTCGTGCCCATTGCGTGCTAGGCACGCCCCGGCATTGTTGCACAGTGCTGCAGGGAGGCAGCAGCAGCCTGCTGGCCGGCGCTGGGGCCGGCAGCCGACCAGGCTCCTCCTCAAGCCCTTGTGGCCCCGCCTTTCAATCTCCCGTTTCGCTGTGCTGCCTCGTGCGACCCCATCGACACCATGGAACGGGCTCTGGCCCTGGCGATCGCGGCAGCGCTGCTCACCGCCGCCGCGCTGCTCAGCCGCTCGAGCGGCGGCCGGCGCCCGGGGCAGGCCCACAACCCTCTGGAGCTGTGGCGCATGGCCAATGTGCGTGTAGAGGCGGCCCCCAACACCAACGGACCCCCAAATGGGCCACGCATCAGCTGCAACATCACGTCCTTTGCCGGCCAGCACGCCTGGGTGGAGGTGACGTGGAGCGGCGTGCCCGGAGGTATGTGCACGCCTGCTCTGCCTGCTTGCGTGCCCAGCTCCTTTGGCTGCGTTTGCGTGCTGTGTATGTGATATGCGATATGCCCACAGGGAAGAAGTGTGAGCACAATACGCTTTCTGAAGCACGCCTGCAGGGGCAGCTGGCGCTCTTCCACAGCGCTGCCTGCGCGTTACCTCCTCACGGTTCCACCCTGTCCATCCCAATGCAGGTCGCAATGATGATTATACTGCCCCCTCCGTGATGTCCATGGTGGGCCTAATGAAATCGAAAATCGACAGAACCTGATTCCCTTCCCAATGCAGGCCGCTACGACGATTACACCGCGCTTTGTCATCCCTCCCCTGTGCTGCACCCAACAAAACCTTTTCTGCACTGTAGGCCGCTATGATGATTACATCGCGCTCTTCTCCGCCGGGGCCGACCCGCTGCTGAGCGCGCCCATCAAGTGGGGCTGGGCCGCGCGCTCTCCCTCACACATCAAGCTGGGCGTGGGCAGCCTCGAGTGAGCGGCGGATGGGTTAGCCTGCTCGTTGGCCTGTTGGGGCTGGCACTGTCTGGCAGTCGGCCGGCCCATTGGGTAGCCTGCGGGGGCTGGCAATGAATGGCAGTTGGCTGCTGGTGTCACGGGGTGTGCGAAGCATCAGCGCAAGTGCATGATCGGCCCCGATCGCATTGCGGTGGTGGGAGCACCACGCCCGTGTTAACTGCCTCACAGCCATTACTTCTTGTGCACTTTCCTATTCCAGCTTCCGGCTGCTCAACATGCGCCACGACCTGCGCTTTGCGCTCGTCCGCAACGGCCTGCAGGTGGGCACATCTCCCCCTCTCCTCCCACCCGCAATGCCAGCTCCAGCTGCAGCAGCTGTGCGGTGCCTTGGCTGGAGGCCCTGCTTGCTCTGCTGGCCATCCCTCACTAACCCTACGTGCTCATACCCACCCACGTTGGCGCACCACTCCCCCTTCTTGTTTCCAGTTCCCCACGGTGGTGGCCTGGAGCGAGGTGATTCGTGTGGAGCAGCCCAATGAGCCAATGCAGGGCCACCTGTCGCTTACCGGCGTGCCTGGGTGAGCAGATTGCATACCCGGATTGCAGCTGCGAGTTGCGCCAGCAGCGCTTTAGCTCATGCTTGCAAGTGCAACGCACCCTTGTCCAGCTGTCGCGGTATCATCACACACGTACTTGCTTTGTTGGCGCCGCCCCAACCCCTGCAGGGAGGTGCGTGTGCAGTGGGTGACTCGCGACCGCGGCTATCCCTCTGTCCGCTGGGGCACCGCTAGCGGCAGCCTGGAGCACAGTGCGGCTGGGGACAGCCTAACGTATAGCCGAGCTGACATGTGCGGCCCGCCTGCCAACACTAGCGGTTGGATGCAGCCAGGCTGGCTGCATGGAGCGGTGATGAGCGGGCTGCAGCCTGCAACCCGCTACTTTTACCAGTATGGCGATGAGGTGTGAGGGAGGAGCGAACGTGTGGGGAGATGGGAGGGGAGCAGGGATGCAGCTGGGTGGGAGGGCGAGCTGCCTGGTGCTACTGGGAGATGGCATGCAGGGATGTGGATGTGCAGCCTGCTGCCTGCCAGCCGTGCCTCCTGAATCAGAGTGCACACAGCACACCCCTCACCGAACCGCTACTTTTCTCCATTCAGGAGCTGGGCTGGAGCGCTGAGGAAAGCTTCGTTTCGCCACCCGCTGTGGGCCCGGATTCCACCGTGCGCCTGCTGGCGGTCGCAGACTTGGGGCAAGCCGAGGCAGACGGGTGCGTGTTGGGTTGACTTGTTTTGTCGGGCTGGGTTGACTTGTTGCTGTGCTGCTGGTATGCGTGTAGTGGGAGTGTGGTGCTATCAGCATAGCAGCTTTCGCCGATCCGAACCTCGTGGGATTAATCGCTGCAGGTCAATGGAAGCCAGCGAGATGCTGCCCTCCCTCCACACCACCACCCGCCTGGCTGAGGAGGCGGCCGCTGGTGCACAGCTGCTGGTGCACAATGGCGACATCAGCTGTGAGTTGGGTGTAGCATGTCACAGGTGGCTGAAGCCTCCCTTCCCACTGCTTGCGGGGCTGTTGCCACACCTTCAGCGCTTTGATTGTGTGTGGGGAACTGCCTTCCTCCCATATTATTCGCCTCTGGCTCCTGGTTGTTGCATACACTGGGCGCAGATGCAAGAGGCTTTTCCTCGCAGTGGGATTGCGAGTATGACTGATGATGACCATCGCCCCGCTTGCCTTACTGAATGCTACACCCTGCCGCTGTGTCGCAGATGCGAGAGGGTTCTCCTCACAGTGGGACGTCTACTTTGACCAGCTAGGGCCCACTGTGCGGCGCATGCCATATATGACCACAGGTGGGGCTGCTGCACCCTTGGCGTACAAAGCTGTTTCGGGGCCAGGCAGTGAGGCTCACGCTATGCAGCGCGTCACTGGCTCAACCCTGTTTGAACTGCCAGCAAGCAAGCAACAGGAAGCATGCGGCAGCACCTTCCCAGCTGTGTGCCTAGCCGCCTCTGGCCACGCCATCACCACATCACCTAAGTTGACCTGACACAGCATGACCACAGCATCAGCACCTGCCTTCCCTCCCACCTGCTCCAGTGGGCAACCACGAGCGAGACTGGCCTGGCAGCGGAGACCGCTTCCCTGCCCAGTACGACAGCGGCGGCGAGGTGCGCTTCTCTTGTGGTCGCCTGTGCACCTGCCCTGCTCCTGAGCAGTTGCTTTGCTGTGGGGGCGCATCGTGGTCAATAGGCCCGCACCTTTTCTTGCCACATCGTCCCCGCTTCCACCCCAAGCAGTGCGGTGTCCCATACCACTGCCGCAAAGCTAGCTCACCATTTTGTTTTGTCATTATTGTCCACATTTCCATCCCCTGCAGTGCGGCATCCCCTACTACCGCCGCACGCGCATGCCAGCCTCTGAGGAGGATAAGCCCTGGTTCTCCTTCGACTTTGGGCCCATCCACTTCATTCAGTACTCCACAGGCAAGGAGCCGCCGGGTGCTTGGTTTGCGCTGTGGAGCACAGCACTCTGCCTGCTGATAGATGCCTTAAGGCATTTCCTTGGTCGGGCTGCAGTGCGTGCTTGCACCATTCCACCCCATAGAACCACCATTAGGGTCATATAACCACCCCGCAAACTCTGCAGAGCACCTGTTTGAGCGGGGCAGCGAGCAGCGGGCCTGGATCGAGGCAGACCTGAAGGCCGTCAACCGCAGCCGCACGCCCTGGGTGGTGGTGGGCGGGCACCGGCCGGTGAGTGCGTGGGGCGCAACGTATGTAGCAAGCCAGGGTGCTTGTGGGATGGCTCGCAAAGTGGGTGGTGAGGCTGCCTGGTTAAAGCTTTGCCTGGCCGCGAATGGCCACTGGGCCACGGCTTGCTGAGCGCTCCAATTGAATAGTATTCATTTCCGCTGCCCCCGCAGATATACATCGACAGCAAGTGGTTTGGGCAGGCGCCAGACGGCGATCAGTACGTCGCTAAGCTGCTGCGTGAGAGCCTGGAAGAGCTGTTGCACCGCTACCAGGCGAGAGCCATTTCTCCAGCCAGGTGGTATGCCAGTATTTGAAGCCCACAGTGTGCATCGTGATGCAGCGAGCTGACCGGAGTGCTGTTCTGTTGTCATCAGCTCAATCCTGGACGGCTTGAAATGGATCCCTGCAGCTCTTCCTTGCTTCCACATCCCCTGCTGCTCAACTTTTCGATTATCGTAGGTGGACGCCACGTGGCACGGCCATCACCACTCCTACCAGCGCACTTGCTCTGTGTTCCGCGGGCACTGCCAGGCAGCCGACGCTGACGGGGCGGCGGGCGGCACAGTCCATCTCGTCATCGGTCAGTGCTGCTGGACGGCTATTGCCTTCAGCGCGTTAGCATGCTGCTGCCCGTTGGCTTTCAGCGCCTACTCCGCTGCTGCTGCTCCCACCCCTGCCACCGCTGCTGACCAGCTGCCACCCCTGCAACGCCTTTTGCCCGTGCCGCTCTGCCTGCCCTGCGCATTCGGGCCTCCTGGTGCACTGCTGACGCACTGCAACCCCTGACCTGTCCCTCTGCAGGCCATGCCGGCGCAGGCCTCACACCCAACATTCGCTTCTTCCGGCCCCGCATCTTCCAAGCGGTGCACCTCAAGCACGGGTGCGGCAGGCAGGCATGCCGTGCTGTGCTGCACATGCTGTGCTGTGCATGCTGTGCTGTGCTAGCGTCTGCCCTGCTGCGCCTCGGCATCAGCCATGCTGGGTGGCCGCTTGGACCGTACCCATTTTTGAGCGGCCTCTGGCACTCAACGCTGTTACTTGGGCATGCAAGTTCAGCTCCTGCGGCTCCCATGCTGCAGGTACATGCGTGTGGAAGCAAACGCCACACGCATGGTGCACCAAGTGCTCTCCTCCTACGATGGATCGCTGCTGGACGAATTCACGCTGGCCAAGCCGCCAGGCTGGCGCTTCCAGCCCCGCGCCGCTGCGCTTGGTAACAAGAACGCCAGCGACGGCAGCAGCTCTGGCGGTGCAAGCCTGCTGGGCAGCGCATGGGCGCGGCTGTATGGCAGGGTGGGTGCCGATGGGGCACCAGTGGCGGCCGTTGCTTAAGGAGCCCGCTGTGCTGTTGCTGCCGTTGCTGCCTGCCTCGTGGGCATCTGCTGCTTCATTTGTGTTGCTTTCCTTACCATGCTTTGTTGTGAGCTTGTAGCCTTGTTCCAACCTGATTGTGCGCTTGTACCTGCCTCTGCCAGTATGCCCACATGCTGCGCCTCTGCTGTAGCCATTTTGCTGCATGCCCCATTTTGTTTGCTTGCAAGCCTGTACTTCATGCATGCGCTGCCAACGGCCTGCCTGTAAATGCGCCTTCTGTACAGCGCACGTGTCTGTTCTGCGACCTGCACGCGGTTTTGATTGTTGAGTTGACCGCGGTTGTCCGGGTGTCATGGTAAGGTGTGTGGTTTGGCCGTTGACGACGTCGTCATTCAAGCCATGGTTTGAATGGTCACATGCATGGGCTGGAAGTCAGCCGGCAATGTTCCGCACCCGGTAGCCTGCCCCACAGGTGAAGCAAGCTGTCGATTGTTACCTTACAGGGAGCCGTGTGCACCTCAGACCAAACATGCCAGTGGCTGCTGCTGGAGGCGCTAGCGCTTGCATGCGCCTGTGTGCGCCCGCGGGCGGCGACATCTCTTCTGGTGCGACCAGAGCTGCATCTGCTCAGGTGGCCTTGCTGGGGGTGAGGCACATGGCTCCTGATTGACGAGTTTGGGTATGGCCACTGGCATTTGGTGGTGCGGGAGTGAGGTAGATAGGTCGGTAGGGCTGCATCTGGGCCATCGAGGCTGTGCCCGTTGGGCGGCATGCGAGCGGCAAGCCGGCGCACGCGAGACCGTGCCCCGGACTGCCAATGCCCTTCGGTTGGCGCCCCTGGAGAACCACAGGTGGTCGTGCCCGACTCAAGGCGATGTTCCGAACTCTCAAACCTGACAGGAGCGAGGAGCTGAGCGAATTATCTCCACAACATGCGCCGCCGCTGAGCATGCTGCATACGCCTGGTCGCCGCGCCTGAGTACGCCTGGGCCCCATCGTCACTCCTCACATCTTCAATTGGTTCCTGGCATCGCCACCACCTCCTGCAGCCAGCGCCAGAGGCCGCAGTCATGGGCCTCGCGCTGCGCCTCTTCGCTCTGGTGCTGCTGGGCCTCGCGGCCATCACTGATGCGCAGGTCAGTGAGACTTGTGCATTTTAAGGGGTTTGAGCGGGTGGCAGAGTGCGGCGCGCCGAGTTGGGCTGACGGTCGTATTCGCTCGGGCATGCGACCGCTGGTGGCTCGCGTTTCCAGACGTCCAGGCAGCCAATGGGGTGGGTACAGGGCGCAGCAGGGGTGCCTGGGCCGCCGACGGCCTTTCCCTGGGTCCGCCGCTTCCGCCGCGCCGCCGCCGCTCGACTGGAAAGTCCGGTACGCCCCGGCCGACATCCAGGTGTGGCTGATCCTGCTGCCCAAACTGACGACCCCTGATTGTTGCACTATCTCCTTGCCCACCATGCAGCCGCGCCCGCCGCCCAGGCCAAAGCCGCCTTCGCCGCGTCCGCCGCCTCCCCGGCAAGTTGGATTGTCGCCTGCGGGTAGCCGCGTGCACGCCCTCTCATCCATGCCGGTTGCAGATGTTGTATGTATCTGAGAGCCTGCCTTCTGCTGCCGTGCACGTGCAGCCCGAAGCCTCCGAGCCCGCGGCCTCCAAGGTGAGTGCTGCTGCTGCTGCTGCTGCTGCTGCTGCTGCTGCTGCTGCTGCTGCTGAGTTGCATTGCTGAAGAGTTATGTGCTCAGTTGACTGGCCCACAAGTGGGCTGTTTGCCCCTAATTGCGCTCTCTCTGCCCATGCACAATGCAGCCCCAAGCCACCCTCGCCAAAACCACCTTCGCCAAAGCCCCCAAGCCCGAAACCGCCATCACCGAAGCCGCCCAGCCCCAGGCCGCCAAGGTGAGGTCTGCCGCTGCTTTGTTGCGTTTCTGAGGAGCGCTGTGGCTGGCCCGTGTGCGGCAGCTTTGCCCTCATCGCCTTTTTCCCTGCCCCTACCGGCTTCCATGCAGCCCCAAGCCGCCTTCCCCTCGTCCGCCGCCGCCGCGCCCGCCCCCTCCTGCCGCCCCCGTCAGCAACCTGTTTGTGCTGAACCTCAACGGCTTCAACTACACCGTGCCGGGCAAGGGAACCACCTACTCACCCCAGGCCAACGCACAGGCGGCTTGCCAGGTGCGCCGCACTGCCGCCGCTGCCGCCACCGCTGCCGCTGCAACTGCCGCCCCTGCCGCCGACGGCGCCGCTGGCGCAGTTGCCGCGGCTTGTGCCGCCACGTAGACGAAATGGTGCATGTTTTTGCTGACCTGAACTTGACACTGAAAAAGCAACAAGGTCCGCTGGCGATTATGCAATGATAGGCCACCCAATGGCCAATGACTGCATGCTTGCCCCTCGACGCCTCAGCATCGTCCATGCCGCCGCCCCGCCTTGCCTGCTCTGCAGGGCCTGGGCGGCAACGCCTTTTGGTGGGACACCTATGACGAGTTCAAGGCAGTGACTGCCGCGCTAAACCCCTTGAAGACTCAGCTGAAGAATCCTTTGGCCACAGTGAGTTCTGTCGGCCCCAAAGCTGTGGCAGCAGGACTCCTGCCTTGCCCAAACAAGCTGGTGCTGCCGCTGTGAATGCCCACCTCGCACACTGGCAACTCATGCGAAAGTGGCATTCATTTGCAAGTTGCCGGTGACCCCGTTCCCTCCTGCAGCTGTACACTGGCCTCAAGTATGACGCCACGAAGGACCAGGTAACGAGGAGGCATGAGGCGCCGGTAGCACAGCAGCCAGCCTTGGGCATGTGCTTGCATGGGGACCCTGCTTCTTGGAACCGCCTTCACAGGCCCTCCAGAGCTGATCTTAAACATGCCCGGCGGGCCGCCGTTGCCAATGCGGCAAAGCCCGGCTTTGTTGGGTGTCTGAGCCCTTGCCATGTGGCCGCCTTCCTTCCTTGCCATGCGCGTTGCCATCCACCTGCGGCTGTCCCTGCAGTTCTCCTGGGCGCACAGCGGCGCGGTGGTCAGCAAGACCACGATTAACGGCCTGCCGTGGTACATGGATTATACTGGTGCATACGACCAGTGGCAGCTCCTCTTCCCCGGTGCGTATGCATGCCATGTGGCCGGAAAACTGGGCATAATTGGAAGTCTGCGGGCAGCTTTGCGGCGGCTAGACCACGCCCTGCAGCCTGTCTCAGGCTGTGCTTGTGACAAGTGGCCATCTTCTTGCGATGTTCCCACCCCATGCGTTGCAGCCCCCGGCACGGTGGGACCCAGCGACTCCAAATACTCTCTGTATAGCCTGGGCGGAAGCTCGAGCCCGGTGCTGTGCAAAGTGCCCGCTCCATCCCCGACCGCCAGCCCGCCCCCGAGCCCGAAGCCTCCCAGTCCCAAGCCTCCTTCCCCCCGGCCGCCTCCCCCCAGGCCGCCCCCGCCCTCCCCACCGCCGCCCAAGGTGCGCAGCTAGCAATGCGATGGCACGGGATGCCAGCGCTGCCACTGGAACTGCATTCACAACACTCGCAGCTGGTGGTGCCCCCTCGCGTCCCCATCATCTGCACGCTCGAGGTCGGCCCTGCCTCCCCCCACCACCCCATGCAGCCCTCCCCGCCCCCGCCTGCCCCAGTCAGCAACCTGTTTGTGCTGAACCTCGACGGCTTCAACTACACTGTGCCGGGCAAGGGTACCACCTACTCGCCCCAGGCCAATGCACAGGCGGCTTGCCAGGTGTGCCAGGGAGTCGCCAACGGGCAGGCAGGGTGGCCCTTGTTTCAGAGCAGCGGTGGGGTGAACTTGGACTGAGGCCAAACTTGTCAGGTGTGGGTGCAAGAGCATGAGCAGCCCATCATGCACCTGCGCCGACGCCTCGAGGCGGGAAGCTCACCCCCTCGAGCTCCCCTGCCACCTCCGCCTGCCCTGCAGGGCCTGGGCGGCAACGCCTTCTGGTGGGACACCTATGCTGAGTTCAAGGCAGTGACCACCGCACTGAATTCGGTGAAGCTTCAGCTGAAGAACCCCTTAGCCACTGTGAGTGTTGTACGTTATGCTCGGTAACAGCCTGCCAGCTAGCCAGAGCGACTGTGGGCTGTGGCGGCAGGGCGCCTGCCTTGCCCGCGCAGCGGCTGCGGCTCTGAAAGCCCGCACACACATGGACACCTACCCCAACTGACGTTGTTGGTAACCAACGTCTGCTCCCTCTGCAGCTCTACACCGGCCTCAAGTATGACGGCACAAAGGACCAGGTAACCAGGCTGGTGTGGCGGACGAGCCCCCACTATGAGGGCGGTCACCAACAGCGCCGCACTGCTGGGTGCCACCCGTGCAGCACACATCTGCCTTTTGTAATGTCTGGAGCCCCCATCACACCAGTTGGACGGGTGGATCGTACTGAGCTGCCAGCCGCCCTTGGTCCCCTCACCGCTTTTGATGTGTGTGTTCGCATCCGCCTGCGGCTGTCTTTGCAGTTCTCCTGGGCGCACAGCGGCGCGGTGGTCAGCAAGACCACGATTAACGGCCTGCCGTGGTACATGGATTATACTGGTGCATACGACCAGTGGCAGCTCCTCTTCCCCGGTGCGTATGCATGCCATGTGGCCGGAAAACTGGGCATAATTGGAAGTCTGCGGGCAGCTTTGCGGCGGCTAGACCACGCCCTGCAGCCTGTCTCAGGCTGTGCTTGTGACAAGTGGCCATCTTCTTGCGATGTTCCCACCCCATGCGTTGCAGCCCCCGGCACGGTGGGACCCAGCGACTCCAAATACTCTCTGTATAGCCTGGGCGGAAGCTCGAGCCCGGTGCTGTGCAAAGTGCCCGCTCCATCCCCGACCGCCAGCCCGCCCCCGAGCCCTGTGGCCACACCACCGGTGAGGAAAGCTTGGCAAATCGCATGCCAGCTGGAGGTCGGCTCCCTGCACAGATGCCTGGAAGTTATGAATGCTGAGTGGTGATTATTCATGCACCCTTACACGCGGCTGAGCACGGCTGCACCATGCCTCCCTCTGCCTATCTCGTAGCCCCCTGCGAACTCCTGCAAGGCGGTGAACGAGCCGTGCAGCGGCCTGAACTCTGAGTGGTGAGCTCAGTTCCTGCATGTGGCCGGCTTGGGTGCCTGAGCACGTCTTGCGCACCTTGGCCGCACTTACAGGCCCCTTGCAACAGCGCAGCCACCAGCCGTTGGCGCTAAGCTGCCTTACCTCTTCCTCCTGCAATGTCTGCGTGCAGCTGCTCCCAGCTGTGTGTCCTGCAAGGCAGCTCGCGGGTGTGCATCAAGATGACGGGCGATAGGCGGAAGCGCCGCATGCTGCAGGCCTAGAGCCAGCTCTCTCTCGCTGAGCACCTGGCGGGCGCAGCCTGCCACTCCAAGCGCTGAGCGCCGCAACAGCGGTGCATGACAAAGCAGCAGCCAGCCCTGCGGGCCAGCTGAAAGATGCAGGCTTGCCGCTGGCTACTCAGCCTGCCCTCTCTGCAAACGGGTTCCATCCCCCTCCCTACTGCACTGCACCCACCTCTGTCTTCAGCGGGTTGCCCATGCACGATTCCTTCCCACAGCATACTGTGCCCACCCTGCCTGCGTGAATTCCTTTCCACAATGCTTCGTGCCCCACTCCCCTTCCCAGCTGGTTTTTCATGCACAATCGTCTCCACACTGTGTGCCACATCCTGCCCACCCTGTCTGAAAGTATTTCCACACCGCATCGTGCCCACTTTCCCTTCCAGCCGGTTTCATGCCCATTCGCCTCCAACAATGCATCCCTGCAAAGTGCCCCCTGTCCAGTTCTTTGCCCCTCGGTGTCACCAACATGCTGCCCAGCGTTGCTGTTTCGTTTGAACAGCCTCAAATGTGTGCACAACGCCGCATGCATGCAAGCCGCAAGGCTGCAACCTGTCGCTTCCAGCCATGCCCCATCTGCCCAATTGTTTACAAGCCCGTGCATTCAGCACGCCTCTCCACTGCGGCCCAACTGTAAAGCTCGCCACCCAGTTGCACGGAAACATACAACAAAATGTCTGCTCTCATGGCAGGTTGCAAGCTGCATGCCGGGCTCCAGCGCTCTTGAACTGCCGCCAGTTTCCTTTAGCACGCTGCATTTGTTGCGCCGTTGAGCCGCCCCCCATCAGCTGCGCGGCGGGACGGCATCCTCCACCCCGCCCTCCCCCGCCATCTGCCTGTGTGAGGGACAGAGAGAGGAGGGAAGTGGAGGAGAGTGACAGCACACTGATTTGAACGGAGCAGCAGCCCTCGGAGGGCTGTTAGGACGGCATCGAACAGGTGGATGGGGGCTGTGTGGTGGGCACCTTGGCAGGAAGTCCAACAGGCATGGTGCCGCTCTACCAACCGTTTGGTTGCTCGCAGATTGCAAGCCACCTGCCAGGCGGGTCAGAACGTGCAAGCCAGGAAGCACAACCTGTCATGGCGGTGCCGTTAGTCAATCAAATAAACTCATGGTCACACCTGGCAAGGTCCACCAGCTCGCTGCGCTCCACCACCCCCGTCAGATCGGCGCCGCGGGCCTGCAAGAATGCAGTCGCAGTAACAATCTGCCTCTTGATGAAGGTGGCTGACACGCTCGACACTTGCTGCATGATTGCCGCTGCAACATAACCGATCGGATTCAGAACCAACTGGAAGCATCCAGATGCACCCAGTTGTTGCTCAGCAGCAGGGGGCAGTGCACCATAGGTGGCATGGCGTGCTCACCAGCAGCCAAGCTTTGAGCTCGTGGGTGGTCATGGTGTTGAAATCTGCAAAGCGAAGGTGCGCAGCCATCATTTTGCCAGGCAGCAGTTCACTGGCTGTTGCGCAGGTGACATGCAGCGCAGCCACCGGCGGCGGCACGCGGCAAGTGCACAGGCCATGCACAGTGAACATGTGTTGCCCCTGCCCACAGCTGACTGAAAACACACAGCTGCAGCTTTCAACCTGCGGCTCTGCCTGCCCAGCAGTTGCAATGGTGGCCGGCAGTTGCAAGGTGCCTTGACTGCGCAACCCAACCCACCGGTCACGCTGTGCAGCTCAGCGGCCTCGTGGCGCCAAGGCCCGCCGCCGCCAGTGGAGGTGGCCGTTGAAACACTGAACACCCCGCCTCCAGGCGTGTGCCCCACGCGGGTGTGCGTCTGAGAGAGGGATGGGTTGAGGAAACACTAGAGAGGCTGGGAGGGGCGGGGAACAAGCGGCGGCAGAAGCGGAGCGGCGGCAGGCGGCGGTGGGCGGCGGCAACGGCGGCGGCCCCCTCCGCTGCACCTGCTCGCTCAGCAGGCCAGTCACATCCCAGCCACACCTGATCGCCCGAGGCGCGGGCAGAGGCGTGCTGCTGGCCGTACATCTGCGCTCGGGCGGCAGAAGGTTCAAGAACCAGGAAGGAGAGCAGGCACTGGGCAGGGCAGCCGGGACAAGCAGCCTGTGAGCCTGCTGAGTTGCAGCTGGACCTGAACAATACATAAGGGCAGCACGCCAGGCTTCTGCTGCCGCCGCCAGCGTGCCGCAGAGCGCGCCTTCCGGCACCTTCTATCACAATGGGAAGAGTGGCACTCACAGTGTGGCAGGGGAGCATTGCCTGGACCGGTGTGGCGAGCAGGTTATTGGTTACTGGAATGAATCATTCAGTGAAATGTGGTGATCGATCACACTCAAGTTATTTAGCAGTGTGCACTGCTAGGAGGCACCGTTAAATGGGTTGAAATTCAGTCAGCCGGTGCGGTGTAGAAAGGGGCCAGCAAGCAGCACGCCTCCCACACAATGACCAGAGTGGCGCCCCATCGCAGCAGGCACAGGCCATTCTGCCGCAGCCCGCCTCCGCCGCCACCTGCCGCGGCCGCGGAGCTGCATTTCAGCAGGCGCAGCTTGCTCTCAATGGAAGCGGCCACCTGGGAGGTGAGCCAGACGGCAGATTGTTGCGCACTGGGATTCTGCGGTCTGGTGCCGCTGCTGCGTTGGCTTGAACTGCCGCTGCTGCCCCTGCCGCCGTCGTCCCCGCCGTGTCGGCCCTCGCTGCTGCTCAGCCTGCTGCTGCGCCGCAGCTCACCGCTGATGCTGCGGGCTGCCTCCGGCCGCCGCTCGCGAGGCAGCAGCAGGAGCGTTGGCAGCAGCCAGGCCAGCATGATCCAAACGTAGAGCAGGGCTGCGACTCGCTCAGCGTACTCATCTGCAGCACATGGAGAGCGCACACATGCGCAGCTGCTTGAGCATGCCAGCCTCCTGCCACTTTTTGAATGCTAGGCACACAGAGGCGCTCACCGCCGGGGCGCAGAACCGGTCCCGCCGGCACGAAAGTGAGCACCAGCATCTCCATGACTTGGTGCAGCAGAGATGCGCCGCCCTGGAAGGCTGGGCTGCGCAGCAGCTGCACGGCAGAGGGGTGCAGGGTGTGGCGAGTGCGAGGGCATGTTTGGCATGCATAAAGGAGACACATCTGCTCCTACAGTGCGGTGCAAACACGCCAGTGCACGGCCAACAAGATTCCTGGAAAATCCAACTGTCGTTGCCGCCGCGGCGCACCAGGCTGGTGCAGTAGGTGTGCACTGCAAAGCACATGAGCAGCGCGAGCGAGGTCGTCTGCACCGCCAGGTGTGCACCAAAGGGCAAGCGCCAGGCCATGGATATGTTGATCAGGGTCACGACTTGCATGCCTGCGCAACAGTCGGGTGGCATGCGTGGCCCAGGTTTACAGCTTGCCGCTGCGAGCCAGAAGCTGCAGCCCAGCTGCAGCTAACTAACTAAGCACACCTCAGCAACCGCCGGCCGCCTGCCACCCTGTGTACAGCAGGACAGGCTACAGCAGGACAGGTTGCACGCACAACAGAGGCACAGCTGTGAGAGAAAAACACACCATTGAGAATCGTGTACAAGTTGAGCAGGCTGGCAAAGCGGCCGGTGGCCAACACAGCCGCCAGTGCATTGACCACCCGGGTGCTGTACTGGAATGGCATGGCCATGCATGCATCATATGAGGGCGAGCCGCATGGCTGCCAGGGCGGGCGTACGCCAGCGCACGTAGCTGGCGTGGCTGAGCGTCGGCCACAACACAGGCACGCACAGCACTGCACGCGGGGCGGCGGAGGAGGCGGCACGGGGTGCGAAGCGGGAAGACCAAACGGATTTTTGGCCTGCACCAGGTGCTGCTGCAATGCCGTAGCGGCTGTGTGGCTGCACGAGCAACGGCCAAGCGACATCAAACCCACCAGCTGCCGGCTGGTGCCGGGTAGCGAGGCAAACGGCCCGCACTTACTGAGCAACAACCCCAGCCATGCCTGCAGGCACTCGAGCGCAGAGATTTGGGCCCCGACCCGGAGGGCTGCAGAAAAGGGAGCAAGGTGTTTGCCGCCTGCAGCTGTGACAGCGGGTGTGTCGTGCATGCAAAGCAACCTGTCCAACACGCTGCTGCGCCGCGCTTGTGCGACGCTCATTTTGCCAACGCGTCTGTGGTGCTTCACGCAAGGCCCTGGCGGCAGGGCATCCAAGCACACACCTGTGCTGCCCCACATCACGAGCGACAGCAGCCCCGTTTGCCGGTCCAAAGCCACCAGCCTGTCTACATCGGCCATGCCGCAGCTGCCCCGCGTGCGAGGCTCGGGGAGGCGACGATGGTACGCCGCACGCGGCAAGGGCGGCAGCGGCAGCGGCAGCAAGCGGTCTGCGCCGCCACCTCGCGCCCAGATGAGTTGCTCCGGCACCTCTCGACGGCTTCACAAGAAGATGCCGCGGCCGCGCTAAGCACGTCACGACTCGCTCGGGTTTAGGGTCGAGCCCCCGCACCGGGTCTGCGCCCCAGGAGCAGTTGGCCGCTTGACAGAGCTAGTGAGGTGCAGTGATGTGCAGAAACGCAATACGGCTAGCGGTTTGGTGCTGTTGGCGGCGGCGGCATGCACATGAACGCACACCGCCGCAGGGGTCGCGCCAGCGTCGGTTGCCAGCCCTGGAGTGCCAGCAATGCCTGTCAGCATTGCACGCTCGCTGCGAGTGGCATGGAAAGTATGCTTGTGTATGAAGCCGTGATGCGGCTCTCAATGTGCCGTCGCAATTCTTAATGAGCAGCACTCGACGGCTCCGGGACGGCTGGAGCGGCCCGGTGGCTGTTGGCCAAGGAGGCGTGTGCACACCACCAACCCTGCAGCGCAACAGTGTCTTGCCTTGTGGCAGGCGATGGCATGAAGGTGGTGAGACTGTTGAATGCCATCGATGGCAGATGCCATTGGCGGCAGGTGCGGGTGCCGGCCAGCGGCAGCTCAGCAATGCAAGCAAACCGGCTGCTGCATGCGCCCCTTTTCTGCGCAGCACTTGCAGGCGTGGAATTCGTCGCGCAGAGCGCCAGGCGGTGACCCTGACGAGCGGCCGACTGCCAACCCGAACGCTGGATTGTCGGGGCGCGCTGAGCACGGGCTCATGAGCTGAGAGAAGCGCAAAGGGCCATATCAATCCTGCGCGCCCCTCGCCGACGCCAATCCAACTCGCCGCCGCTGCCGCCGCCGCTGCCGCTCCGACTGAGCGCACCTTGTGGTGATGCTGCGGCTGCAAGGGCTGCTGGGCATAGGCGGCGGCCTCTGGGCACCAGAGAAAACTGCCCTAGCAGCCTTGCGCCGCCAGGAAGCTGGCTTTGCAGCAGCGGCGGCAGCAGCAGCGGCGGCCCAGCAGCGGCGACATGCCGACTTGCTGGTTGTGCACCCGGCAGCCTCCCCGCGACACAGCCTGCAGGAGGCCATTCGGCTTGCAGAGAGCCTGGAAGGTGGGTGCTTGCGGGCGCTGTGGCCATGTGGCTGCAGCTGGATGCTGCTGCTGTTGCTGATGCCTCCACATCTGCTGGCCTGCCTGTGCCTGTGCCGCTGAGCTCCCCACGTGGGCATTCTTTGCCAGAAGACCAGCACTTGAGGCGCACAGCTTGGGATGCGCTGTCTCACTGCCATGGCACCTGTACCACCCTTGCTGTAGGCACCGAGCCTGAAAGCCTGTGCATCGGCTCTGCCGCCCGCCCCCGCCGCCCCTCCCCCGCCACTTTCTTCGGCAGCGGCCAGGTGGATGCTGCAGCTGCCCATGTGGCGGCACGCCAGCCCGCCCGCGTCTTTGTGAATGCACTGCTGTCGGGCGTGCAGCAGCGCAATTTGGAGCGAGCATGGGGCAGGCCAGTGCTGGACAGGGTGGCGCTGATCATCGAAATCTTCAGCCAGCGCGCCCGCACAGCCGAGGTGCGCTGGCTGGGTGCTGGCGACGGTGCTGGTTGCTGCTGCCGCCGGTGATGGTGGTGGTGGTGGTGGTGGTGGTGGTGGTGGTGGTGGTGGTGCTGCTGCTGCTGCTGCTGCTGCTGCTGCTGCTGCTTGGCTGTGTCACCCTCCCATGCTGATGGAGGCAGGCGGTGGTCCCTCTCTTTCTGCTACCATGCAGGCAGCATGAGCCCCACCGCCTGCACACAGGCCCTCGCACCCATGAGCACACCCGCCCACCATTCGCACTGCCCTTGTTGCACGTTTGTCCTCTGCAGGCCCGCCTGCAAGTCGAGCTGGCTTCGCTGGAGTACAAGGCCAGCCGCCTGGTGAGCCAAGCAGGCACTTTTTGCAAGGCAGATCGTGATTGCAATTGTGGCTTGCGGCGGCGGCCGTGATGCCTGCACTGCTGTCCCCTGAGTGCCCGCGCTGCGCCGTCACCCTGCCCCCAGCTCTGCCGTACCCACTCATCCACCGGCGCTCCTGCACCCCACCATCCCCCCTTGATTTCAGGTGCGAGTCGTGGATGCTTCCACTGGCAAGCGCACCGCATTTGGTTTGGAGGGCGATGTGGAGATTGTGTCTGCCCGCGAGCGCGGCCGCAGCGGCAGCTCCAGCGGTGGCCTCGGCGCCGGCGGCGGCCAGGGAGAGAGCGAGCTGCAGCTGCAGCGGCGGCGAATCACAGACCGGCGAAAGCTGCTGCTGCAGCGCCTGGAGGAGGTGCGGATGGGTGCCGTGCAGTTTGGCACTGCATGCATGCACTTACTGCGATGGCTGGCGGTTGTGCAGGCGCTCAGCTTGGCATGGCAGGTAGCTGCACATTCCGCCGACCGATCTGCTGGACTCAATGCCTTCCTGTGTGTCCCTTCAGGTGCGCAAGACACGCGCGGTGCAGCGCGCGGCACGGCGGCGGTCGGGCAAACCGCAGGTGTGGGGTGCAGCAGGGTAGCATCCAGAACTTAGCAAAAATGCAGCATGCAAGGCTCGTGCTGTTGCCGGCAGCGGGTCAGGCAACGAATGCTGATGCGTGCTGGCGCACCGCTTGCCCTTCCCCTCTGCCATGGCCCAGGTTGCCATTGTGGGCTACACCAACGCCGGCAAGTCCTCGCTGCTGCGTGCACTGTCCAAGGACGCTGAGGGTGTGGGCGTGGAGGACCGGCTGTTCGCCACGCTGGACCCCACGCTGCGGTGAGCTTGTTGACTTTAGCACCGATAACTCGCAACGATCACCGTAGGTCGCCTGTCAGCCTGCGGTTTCCTCCTCCCTCGAGGATGGCTTGTAGCCTCACATGCCGCCTTTCCCTGTGGCTTCCCTGCCCCCCTCTCAAGCCATCGCCCGCTCACTCTCCCTCCCAACCTTGCAGGCGGGTGATGCTGCCGGGCGGGCGCGATGTGGTGCTCAGCGACACAGTGGGGTTCATCAGCGACCTGCCACACGCTCTGGTGGAGGCATTCCGAGTGAGATGGAGAGCAGTGTGCTATACAATTTCACGTTATAGATGCGGTGTTGAGTGACAAGTGGGTGGATTCATCAGCGTTCGCCGCACGCGGAAATGGCGGCTCCAATTCATACGGACGAGCTCAATCTCAGGTTCTGCTGTGCAGGCCACTCTAGAGGATTGAACCAACTGCGACCTGCTGCCAATGAGAGTGAGCCCCACTCGACTGCCATATTTGGCACTGCTTTGCTGTGCAGGCTACGCTCGAGGAGGTGACCGAGGCCGACCTGCTGCTGCACGTCCTGGACGCCTCCAGCCCTCACGTGCTGCAGCAGCGCACCGCCGTTCTAGAGGTGCGTCGACCTTCATGGCAACTGACGGCATGTTGACAGCCGTTGCTCACAAGCGAAACAGCGTACAGCTGGGGCATGTTTCGTGCACATGCATAACATGCTGCCGCCATGGCATGCAAGAAGCACTGCAGCGTTGCTGCATGCGTTCTTAAGTGCCCTGCTGCGCTGTGCCTCCCCGCTTCCTCTTCAGGTGCTGCGTGAGCTGGGGCTCAGCGACGCACAGCTGCAAGATGGCTTGATAGAGGTGAGGTGGCCAGGCAGCAGAGCGCTTGCTGTTGTGGGCTGCCAGACCTGCTGTGCAGTGCTTGCCATTCAGGGCCCTGCTGCATGCCAGCACTCGAAGATTGTTGGTCTCAGGCACGCATTGCTGATATCAAAATTGATCATTGCATGCAGGTGTGGAACAAGTGTGACCAGCTGCCCGAGGGAGCAGCAACAGAGGCCGGGCAGCAGGCGCCAGCGGCAGGGGGAGAGCAGCAGCAGCAACAGCAGCAGCAGCAGCAGCAGCAGCAGCAGCAGCAGCAGCAGCAGCAGCAGCAGC